>Ga0302325_10000411_pt1 | contig 120995 bp, 110 predicted proteins | sample Palsa_T0_2_FD_201948 | JGI IMG/M metagenome (GOLD analysis project Ga0302325, IMG submission 201948) | Peat permafrost microbial communities from Stordalen Mire near Abisko, Sweden - Palsa_T0_2 | ecosystem: Environmental > Terrestrial > Soil > Palsa > Peat permafrost | place: Sweden: Abisko...
GACCACTCGTCGGCGACTCCGAGGCGAACACTTCTTCATCGAACTGATGGACAATTGCGGCCGAACTCGGATCAATCGCCGCATTAGCCGGCACCGGCTCATTCCAAAAACTCGTCGGCGAAAAGAACCGAAACGGCACGGCGTCCCCAAAGCCCGAGTGATACGAACTCTTGCGCTGCCCAACCTTAGCGCCAGCTGCAACTGCCAGCGGCTGCCCTCGATCACGATCGCCACCACAGCCTGCCACCACGAGACATAGGATGACGGGCATCAAACGGCGGGATGAAGACGTTGTGGTCAGCGCAGACAAGTCGCACGCATATGATAGCGCGGAGATCTCGGCTCGCCAGAGGCGTCCTTACTAAAAGTTGTGCAGTTCCATCTTCAGGAGCTGTAGGTGGCTCCACGGGAACGAGGCTAGGAGCTGAGGTGCGGTCTTTCCTTCAAAGTAGCCACCGCGGCCCGCGTATGGTTCGGTCCCAGTTGGGGTGGGATCCTGGGCTTCGAAAGCCACACTTCCGCCTTGCGAGCGAATGAAGACGCCATAACGCTGCGCCGCTTCAGCGATCAACAGGGTCACGTGCGGAAGATGCAACGCTGCAAGATCGAGTCCGGGTTCCAGTCGTAGATGAGCGCCCTCAGGCAACGCGAGCGGACTCGTAGAGCTACCGTCGTCGCGCTGCGCGGGGGAGGAATAAGCCCCCTCACGCACATTTGGAATCGAGAGATTCAGTGCGTGGTTGATCTTACCCACTGCAAGGTCTTCAAGCGTGATGAGCCCGCCCGCCAGCGACAGCGAGGAAGCTGAACCACCCCAGAGGGAGGAAGCACCGGGCCACGCTTCCGGACCGTACACGCCCGGATTAGACGAGACATTCTGCATCGCACCACCCCACGTCGCTTCCCAACCAGCGCTGCCATTTTCGAGGCGCCAGAACTCCCACAGCCGATCCGAGCTCGGCTGCCAAACCACGAGATGTTTGTCGGTGCCAGCCGCAGGCCGAGCATTCGACGGCAGCGGGACGGCATCCCAAGCCGCCTGCAGCGAAGGTGATCCTTCTCGAAGCTTGACACGAACCACAGGCTCATTCGCAGGCACCGTATAGACCGGAACGGACCATCTGACCGTGTTGATCGTCGGACCACTCGTCGGCGACTCCGAGGCGAACACTTCTTCATCGAACTGATGGACAATTGCGGCCGAACTCGGATCAATCGCCGCATTAGCCGGCACCGGCTCATTCCAAAAACTCGTCGGGGCAAAAAAACGGAATGGGGGGCCGGTTTCGAGCCCTTTTTCTTCGACCGGAGGCGTTTTTGTTTCGACCGGTATTGGTGCAACCGGAGGCGCTTCCGTTTCGACCGGTATTGGTTTGACTGGAGGCTCTTTCCCGACGGGAGGAGTCTTCGTTTCGACGGGTGAGACCGCTTCGAGTGGCGTCCCTGGCAGCTGTGATTCCGCGGGGTGTTCTCCAGATGCTTCGGAGGCTGCAGAACTCGTGCTGACGGGCGCGCCAGCGTTCTTGGCCGGCTTCGATTCTGTGTTAACGGATTTCTTGGGCCGTAGTCGCGTCGATTTCTTGGCTTTGCATGCGTTACTAGCGGCCCGCCGAGCACCGTGGTGGGAGGCGGCCTTGCACGCGGCTCTGTGTGATGACGACTTCGAGGCAGCAGCACGCGAGGCTCCCGCGGCTGCGGGCAGCACGAGCACGAGCACGAGCACGAGCGTGCACATCACAGCGGCGGCAGCGGTCGGCCAACGGCCATGCGCGGCCAGCGAGAAACGAACAGACAGCACGGATATGAGCCCCTTTTGACCCTTTTCGTTCGAGGTAGCCGGCCTGCTGAGCTCTTCTCGGTGAGCCAGCAGCGGATTAGCTACGCAGTCGTCATCGGGACATGCGGGACCGAGATGGAGGGGCGCTACCCACCTCTGGACGTTTATCCGCGTGGCTGAGCGGCTCATCACGGTCGCGGCACTGTACTACGTCATATTCCGCGGCGTGCGGCGGCCTGAGGCTGAGACTTGACAGCTTTGCCTGGGAGGCGATCGAGGAGGAGACGGTCCGCAAGGGGGTAACGATCGAGGAGCTGATCGCGTCTCCGTGCTCTACTACCTTGCCGACGTCGACAGCGGCCGCATCTCGCGACAGATCGCGGGGGAGCGCGCACCGCCGAGCGCTCGACGATCGCAGCGGCAGCGGCATTTAGAGCCGGTAGGCGCTGTGCTGCGGCGAGGCGCTCAGCGCTCGGCGCCGACCAGCGTCAGACGTGAAGCGCGCATCGTCACCGGAGCGGCGCCGAGCCGCGTAAGCTCGGCTCTGAGTGCCCTGCGTGCACGGTGGTGGAGACCATGGATCGCCCCGAGGGAGCGACCCGTTCGCGTCGCGATCTCCGGCGGCGAGAGTCCGACGAAGTGGCGCAGCACCAACACCTCACACTGATCTCTGGGCAACCGCGAGAGGGCTTCCCCGAGATCGACCATCCGCTGCCTCATCTGCTGGCGCTCGGCGAGGTCTCCACTGCCCTCGTCGGCAGCCCTGACGTCCTCGACCGGGACCAAACGCTGGCTGCGCAGATGATCCACAGCGAGGTTGCGAGCCACTCGCATAACCCAGGCGAAGAACGGGACATCGTCCCGCTCGTCGTATTTGCCGATCACGCGCATGAGCTTGGCGAACACCTGCTGCGTCACATCTTCGGCCTCGTGATGATCGTGGACGATGCTTCGCACGTAGCCGTTGATGTCGTCGGCATAGCGGGCGTAGAGGAAACCCAGCGCTTCGCGGTCCCCATCCTGAGCTCGTCTGATCGCGCGAGACACACGCCGTGTCATCGGATGGTCACTCACCGTGACCATCCGCCCAACATCGGTAGCGAGATGTGCGTGTGACTAGTGGAAACCGTGGTAGGCGCTCATTCGCCTCGGCGACGCGAATGTTCGCGGAGGCGTCCCTCACGACGCGCCGACGCACGCGACGCGTAACTGTCCTCCAGGACGACCCGTGCCGCGCGTACCGCGAGACGTGGACTTCCCCCGAGAAGGCCGACCATGGCCACACCGACGATCCCACTCATGGCCGACGATTCCGAGATTGAGCCGGGTCGCGCGTTGTGTTGGACGTCCCCATCTGGACGTCCCAAGGTGTGACTCCCTGCAGGTGCTGGTATCGAACTCTCTGTTGTCATGCTTACGCTCCAATAGCGTGGATTTTATGGACAGCCCTCCCTTTCGCTGAACATTTCTCTCGCTCGTGAGTCTACTAGGCGCCCTCTACATCCACCCTGGATTCTGTTACAAATTTGTTGCCCCGCCCTCGACGAATGTCCAAAGGAACAATGGACCATCGATCGCCTACGTCGAGCGCAACGTTATATCGCTCACTCGGCGCGGATAAACGATTTCTACCCCGTCCGTTGGTCATTTGAACAAGGGGACGTAAGTTCACAGCCCGCTGAAGCTCAAAACGTAGGCCACGGTACGCATCAAGATCTTCGTATCGCCCCACAGCGACCAGTTGGCGACGTACAGATAGTCGATCGCCACCATCTCATCCAGCGGCACGCGCGCGGGACCGAGGATCTGCCATGGCCCGGTCATGCCGGGAGTGAGCTCCAAGCGCCGGCGATGCCAGCCCTTGACACGCTGGTCCTCGTCGAGCACCAGCGGCCGCGGCCCGACGAGGCTCATCTCGCCGGTGAGAACGTTCAGCAGCTGGGGTACCTCGTCGATCGCCGTCTTTCGCAGCAGCCGGCCAACGCGCGTCACGCGCGGGTCGTTGGCGATCTTGAAGAGGCCTCCTCGCGCTTCGTTGCGGGGGCGCAGCGAGTCCTTCAACGCGTCTGCGTCGGCGACCATCGTGCGGAACTTGAAGATCGCGAAGCGCTTGCCGTGGCGCCCGACGCGCTGCTGGCGGAAGAAGACCGGGCCACGGCTGTCGAGCTTTATCGCGATCGCGATCGCGATCATCAGCGGGGAGACCGCCAGCAGACCGATCGCGGCGCAGGTCATGTCGAACGCGCGCTTGATGACGGCGGAGGAGCGCGTGAGTTCGAACCGTCGCACGCCCATCATCGGGATTCCCTGCAGGTCGTCGAACTCCACCGACGAACCGACGACCTCGAGCAGCCGCGGCAGCACGCTGACCCTGACACGCACCGCCTTCAGCGTCCGCACGAGGTCCAGCACCTCTCCGGCGTCTGCGCTACGCGGCACCACGATCGCGCGCTGGACATCGAGCTCGCGTGCGAGCTTGCGGATCTCGGCGAGCCGCGAAGGCGACAGCACGTCGGTCGACCACGGGGCGATCTTGTCGAGGTCCAAGTGGGCGACGACGCTCGCCTTGATACCGCCGCCGTCGAGCTTGTCCGCGATCGTTCGAGCCGTCTGCGCATCGCCGATCAACAGGCACCGCTCGGCCGAGGCGACTCGCAGAGCGAGAGCGCGCGCGGCGGTGCGCAGCAGCATCAGCAGCAGCACCAGCACGATCCACAGCACCAGAGTCTCGTGGCGATCGAGGACGCCGACGATCACACGGCTGCCCGCCAGCCACGCGAGCAGCGCACACAGCGTTGCCAGCTGGAACAGCTTGGGCGCCTCATCGAGCGTGGTCTTGCGCAGCAGCACCTCGTCGCGGTCATACAGCCCGAGCACCTTCGCGCCCACGATCAGGATCGGGACAGCAAGGAGACTCGCCCAGGTCAGGTGCAGCGGTCTCGCCGAGAGGGCGATCGTCACGAGGAACGCGCCCATGATCGCGCAGGCGTCGGCCGCCATCAGCGACCGGCGAAACAGGGAGTCCCGGCGCATGCTCGCCGCCGGACCGCGGGCCTCCGCCTGTGGCGCGCCGACACGCAGCGCCCCCAGCAGCGACTGACGGCGGCCCAGCTCGGGACCCGTGTCGATGGAACCCGGAGCGATGGCCGGCAGCTGCTCGGCAGCCGTGCCCTTCAACGTTGACTCCACCCGCGTGCTCAAGCCGCTCCAACTAGCTGCTCGAGCACTCGGGAAGCGCCTACTACTACATATGTCGATTCAGGTTGCCGGACGCTCTGCGCCCTTGCATCCTTGATCCTTGACGCCTTCATAGGCCTCCTTCCGTGTGCCCTCCTGAGGCGTATATCAGCGCATTTCCGCCCTTAACGCAAGGGTTCATTTGTAGAAACGTGCTTAGACAGCTGGAGTCAACCTCTTGCGCGAGGAGGGGCAAATATCGATCGCTCGAAACTGCAGCCAATTCGGCACGCACCGGCTCCTCTGCAGAGCGACGAGCTCAGGCTGTGGGGCTGGGCTTGAACGGCTCCTCCACCGCGACCGTGCCCTCGCCGGAGAGCTCGAACGCGCTGTGCAGAGCCTGGACGGCCAGGTCGACGAGGTCGCGGTCGATCACGCAGGAGATCTTGATCGGCGAGGTCGAGATCATGTCGATGTTGACGCCTTCGCGGGCGAGCACACCGAACACCTTGGCCGCCACGCCCGGGTGCGAGCGCATGCCCGCGCCGACGATCGAGACCTTGCCCATGTCCTCGTAGGTGGTCATCTCCGCGAACGCCTCGCCCGTGAGCGGCTCCAGCGCGGTGCGCGCCGTGCGCACTTCCTCGCGCGGGAACGTGAACGAGATCTCCGCGAGGCCGCCCGTCGCGACGGGCACGTTCTGGTCGATCATGTCGACGTTCACGCCGACCTCGGCGAGCGCCGCGAAGATGCGCGCGGCCGCGCCCGGCGCGTCGGGCACGCCGGTGAGCGTGACCCGCGCTTCGGAGCTCGTATGCGTGACGGCGGTGATGAGCGGCTTCTCGGCATGGTCCATGATCTCCCCTTCCGACACCACCACGGTACCGGGACCGTCGTCGAATGAGGAGCGGCAGTGGATGCGCACGCCGTGGTTGCGCGCGTACTCGACCGAGCGCAGCTGCAGCACGCCCGCCCCCGAAGCGGCCATCTCGAGCATCTCCTCGAAGGACACCGTCTGTAGCTTGCGCGCGTCCGCGACGATCCGCGGGTCGGCCGAGTAGACGCCGGCGACGTCGGTGTAGATTTCGCAGACCTCCGCGCCGAGCGCCGCCGCGACGGCCACCGCGCTCGTGTCCGAGCCGCCGCGCCCGAGCGTCGTCACGTTCCTGGCGTTCTCGGAGACGCCCTGGAAGCCGGCCACGAGCACGATCCGGTCCTCCTGCAACGCCGCGCGGATGCGATCGGCGCGCACGTCGATGATCAGCGCCTTGGTGTGCGACTCGTCGGTCACGATCCCCGCTTGGGAGCCGGTCAGCGAGATCGCGCGATGGCCGAGGTCGTTGATCGCCATCGCGCACAGCGCGCACGAGATCCGCTCGCCGGTGGACAGCAGCATGTCCATCTCGCGCGGGTCCGGTACCGAGGACACCTCCTCGGCCATCGCGATCAGCTCGTCGGTCGTCTTGCCGCGCGCCGACAGCACCGCCACCACCTGGTGGCCGGCCTCGCGCTTGTCCACGATCCGCCGCGCCGCGCGCTTTACGCGCTCGGCGTCAGCGACCGAGGTGCCGCCGAACTTCATGACCACCAGGGAAGGCATTGGAGGGAGGATAGATCGAAGGCTCGTCGCGGATCGAGCGAGGCCCCGATCGAGCGAACGACAAATACCGGCGATCAGCCCCGAGGTCGCGCCCACTCTGCGCGAAAGCGGGCTAGGGGATCAGCGGGAGTCCCCGGACACGAATCCGGTCGGGCTCCATGAATGCCGGCCGCCCGGTGACGATCGAAGCGTAGAGCTCTGTCAAGCGTGATCGCGGAACGAGATCTGCGCTGAAGACGTCCGTATCTATGACGATCGGCCCGCGCAGCCCGCCCGGACTCACGACTCCACGGCCAGGACGAAGGCTTCGCCCTCCTCCGCGGTGAGATCTTCAATCACCATTTCATCGTGCGAAGGCAGCGGCCGTGCACGACTGAGGAGCTCCTCGACCGGGAGCTCAAGGTGCTGCTCTTTGGTGACGCTTGCGCGGTGGGTCGACATGCTCTCAAGTGTAGAGCGCTTCGGTGCCCCGACCGAAGCGGTAGACGGCCCTCTATAGGCACGCTGGAAGCTAACGATGCCGAGGCTGTGGGCGTGCGCGGATCCGATCGCGTGCGGACTCGCGCCCACGGCCCGTGCGGATCGCCTGCCACATACGAAGCGATCCCCGCCCTGCGAGCCGGTCAGTGAGATCGCTCCGCACTTGCATGCAAACCTCTTCGCATCTGCAGGAGGTACGTTGGACGTTTACGCAGAGTAGAGCGGACGTTTACGCAACATGTGGCTGATCGAGCTCTGCGAGCGTCGTCACGTTCCCTGGCGTTCGGTGGCGCCTGACCGGGAGAACCGACCCAAGCGATCAGTACGGTCGGGAACTCCATGGCTGATCTGCCCGCCACATCGTCCACCGACGCGCCCGGCCCCCCAAATAGCTACGAGGAGTTCCTCGAGGACATCAAGGGCCGCATCCGTCGCGCCCAGGCGCGGGCGGCCCACGCAATCAACGCGGAGCTCGTCGACGTGTACTGGCAGATCGGCAAGGAGATTCTGCGACGCCAAGGTGAGGAGGGGAATCGCCGCGGGCGTGGCGGGCCCAAGATCATCGAGCAGCTGTCTGCCGACCTGCAGGGGGCTTTCCCGGGTGCGCGCGGCTTTTCGGTAAGCAGCCTCCGCTACATGCGCGCCTTCGCCGCAGCATGGCCGGAGCGAGAAATGCTCCAGCCCGGTACTGGGGCATTGCCTTGGGGGCACATCATGTTGCTGCTGGACAAGCTCTACGACCGTCCTACGCGCGACTGGTACGCAGCTCGTGCGTCGAGTTGGTCCAAGGCGGAACTCGCGCACCATATCGCCAGTCGCCTGCATGAGCGGCAAGCGACGGCGATCAGCAACTTCGATCGCGCGCTACAGACCGACGACGCTGAGGCTATACAGCGAATCACCCGCGATCCCGTGGTCTTGGACTTCGTGCAGCTCGCCGAAGGTGCCAAGGAGCGCGACCTCGAAATGGCCCTGCTGGGCGACATCGAGCGCTTTATGCTCGCCTTGGGCGAAGGCTTCTACTTCGCCGGACGCCAGAAGTCGCTGGAGATAGGCGGCGTGGAGTTCGTTCTCGATCTCCTCTTCTACCATCACCCGACCCGTCGTTTCGTCGTCATCGACCTCAAGATCGGTACTTTCCAGGCTGAGTTCGCAGGCAAGATGAACCTGTACGTCAACGCCGTCAATGCGCTCATTGCAAACGACGAAGATCGCGCAACCGTAGGCTTCATCCTCTGCGCCGACCGCAACGCTGCGGTCGCCCACCTGACCTTGCAGGGGATCGCCACTCCAATCGCAGTAACTCGCTACATCGTCGGCGAACACGGCGTCCTGATCGCCGACGAGGATGCCGAGCCTACCGAGGGCCTGGAGGATGAGATGGAGGGCCTGCGGCGTGTGGAGCAGCAGGTCGCCGAGTTCGCCGCCCGCCGGGCACGTGAGCTGACTGACGGCTCTGAGCCGTAGCTCCGCCTGCGGATCGGGCGCCGGCGAGAGCGTGCACGCGGATCCGATCGGCACTAGACGCCTATTAGATTTATTGGACCTTCCTTGCCGCTAGTCGGCCGTGTGGGCGAGTAGTCGAGGTATGGGAGCCGACAGCTCGAGCGTGGGGCTGCGAACGGAGCCGGCGGGTCGCGCTCGGCGGTGATCGTCGCCTCGCTTGGGTTGGTCGAAAATTCCACGGCGGTGGTGATCGGCGCGATGCTCATCGCCCGCTGATGACGCCGACCCTGGCGCTCGCGGCCTCGCTCGTGACGGCGCGTCCAAGCCGTCAGCTCCTCGCCGCACTGGACCTCGGCATCGGCCTTGCAGCGGGCTCGGCGAGCGCCGCCTGAGCGGCGTTAGTCTCGTCGGCATGAACGTTCTCGATGTGCTCTGGCACGGCCTCAGGGACTCATTCCTGATGGCGTGGGAGGTGTGGTGGGCACTCGTGCTCGGGTTCGCGATCTCCGCGATCGTGCAGGCGTGGGTGCCGCGCGAGCGGATCGAGCGATTGATGAGCGGCTCAGACGCTCGCTCGATCGGGTGGGCGACCGGGCTCGGAGCCGCGTCATCGTCCTGCTCCTACGCCGCGATCGCGATCGCCAAGTCCCTGTTCGAGAAGGGCGCCTCAGCAGCGAGCGCGCTCGCGTTCCAGTTCGCCTCGACCAACCTGGTGTGGGAGCTCGGCCTGGTGCTGTGGGTGCTGATCGGCTGGCAGTTCACGCTCGCCGAGTACGTCGGCGGGATCGTGATGATCGTTCTGATGACAGTGCTGCTGCGGTTGTTCGTCAGCCGCCAGCTCGAGCAGCAGGCCCGCGAGCACACGCGCGAGGCCGACACCGGCCATCAGCACCACATGGCCGGCGAGCAGCTCTCCTGGCGTCAGCGGCTCACCTCGGCCCGAGGGTGGTCAGATGTGGCGCAGAACTTCCGCGGAGACTGGCAGATGCTGTGGAAGGAGATCACGATCGGGTTTCTGCTCGCCGGGTTCATCGCCCAGTTCGGCAACGGCTTCTTCGAGCACCTGTTCCTCCGCCACGCGCCGGCACCGCTGCCGACGATCGAGAACGTGATCGTCGGCCCGACCATCGCTGTGCTGAGCTTCGTCTGCTCGGTCGGGAACGTTCCGCTGGCCGCGGTGCTGTGGTCCGGGGGAATCTCGTTCGCCGGCGTGCTCGCGTTCCTGTTCGCCGACCTGGTCGTGCTTCCGATCCTGGCGATCTACCGCAAGTACTACGGCACGACGTTCGCGGTGCGGATCAGTGCGCTGATGTTCACGACGATGGTGCTCGCCGCGCTCGTGGTCGACGGGATCTTCAGCGCGCTGAGACTGATCCCGACGGGACCGCGGCCGACCCGAGCGGACATCTTCAGCGCGATCCACGTCGACTACAAGCTCGCGCTCAACGTCCTCGGCGTCGTCATCTTCACAGTCCTGTTCTGGCTCACGGCGCGCCGCGGCGTGACCGACCAAGTGTGCGGGATGGGCACGCCGCCCACGCCCACCACCGGCACAGACCCCACCCGCGTGTCCTCGTCACAGCGCCCCGGTCAAGCTAGCGACGGCGAATGCCGAAGATCGAGATAGAGCAACTTATCCCAAGTGGCCGCGGCGCTTCATCTGAGGCGCCGTCCGATGCCACACACGGGGCCCACGTTCAGTCGTCGCACCCTCAGCGACGAGCGCGGCTCTCCGATCGGAGACGGCAAAGCGAATGTTGGGCCTCAGCGGAGCAGCCACAAAGCCAGGCTCGGTCCTCGCGCTGGGAGACCAGGCAGCTATAGAGCAGCGCGACCTGCTGCAGGTCACGCTCGACTCGCTGCAAGCGCACGTCGCTGTACTGGGCGAGCAGGGCGAGATCATCATCACCAACCGAGCCTGGAGCCGGTTCGCGCAGGATACGAGTACTGCCGCCGGCCATGGCGAGAACTACCTGGCGCTGTGCGACGGCGCCACTGACGAGTTCTCGCAGCGAACGGCGGCCGGTCTGCGAGCGATCCTGGCCGGCGAGCAGAGCGAGTTCTCGATGGAATACCACTGCGACGGCCCAAATGGTGAGCGCTGGTTCGTCCTGCGCGCCACGCTCTGCAGGAGCCCCGGGAACGCACGCATCGTCCTCGTCCGCAACGACGTGACCACGCGCCGGGAGGCCCAGACGGAGGTAGCCACGCAGGCGACGCTGCTCGACGAGATCGACGTCTCGGTAGTCGCTCAGATAGCAGCCAGACGCGCACTGCTCGCCGCGCGTAACTATCTGAAAGCCGTCACCGACAGCATGGGCGAAGGGATGTTCACGCTCGATACCGAGGGTCGCGTCACCTATATGAACGAGACGGGCGAGAAGCTGCTCGGCTGGCCGCTGGCGGAGCTGAAGGGATGCCTGATGCACGAGCTGGCGCATAGCCGCAGGCCCGACGGCTCGCAGCTGCCCGGCGAGGAGTGCCCGATCCTGCAGGCGCGGCGTGGCCACGTGGTGCGCGTCGAAGACGACGTGTTCATCCGTCGCGACGGCCGCCAGCTGCCCGTGGCCTACACGGCGGCGCCGTTTGAGACCGAGGACGGCGTGGAGGGTTGCGTGGTCGTCTTCCAGGACATCTCCGAGCGCAAGGCGCGCGAGACGAGCCTGCAGGACGAGGTCGAGAAGCTCGCGTGGATCGATCGCGTGCGCAGCGCCCTGGCGGAGCAGCGCTTCGTGCTCTACGCCCAACCGATCATCGACCTGCGTTCGCGCGAGGTCGTCCAGCGCGAGCTGCTGCTGCGCGTGCGCGAACCGGACGGGAGCATCGTCGGCCCCGGCGACTACCTGGACATCGCCGAGCGCTACGGGCTGATCGGCGAGATCGATCGCTGGGTGATCCAGCGCGGAGCGGAGACGGCGGCGAGCGGACGCCCGGTCCAGATCAACGTGTCCGCGCGCTCGATCAGCGATTGGGCGATCCTCGACCACATCGAACGCTGCATCGAGCAGACCGCTGCTGATCCGAAGCTGCTGGTGTTCGAGATCACCGAGACGGCGCTCGTCCGGGACGAGACAGCCGCGCGCGTCTTCGCCGAGCGCCTGCACGACCTCGGATGCAAGCTCGCGCTCGACGACTTCGGCACCGGCTACGGCGGCTTCACATATCTCAAGCAGCTCCCGGTCGACTTTCTGAAGATCGACATCGAGTTCGTGGCCGACCTGGCGAGGAACTCCGCCAGCCGTCACGTCGTCGAGGCCGTCGTCGCACTCGCCCGCGCCTTCTCGCTGCAGACGATCGCCGAGGGCGTCGAGGACTCAGAGGCGCTCGAGCTGCTGCAGGAGCTGGGCGTCGACTTCGCCCAGGGATACCACATCGCCCAACCGGAGGATCTCGTTCGCGAGGACCTCGAGCGCGAAGCGTACGAACGGCGCAGCACGATAGGCGCGGCTGCGCATCAGCCTCGAGCACCCAGAGCGGAGAGTCTGATTGGGAGAGGACCATGAACAACCGATCCCACGACAGTCAGCCCGGCGAACATCACGGCCAGCTCGACCAGGAGCAGGCCTTCGCCGACCTCGATCAGAGCATCGCCGATCGCAAGCAGGCCGTCGCGGACTTCGACGAGGCCGCACTCGAGCACGACCAGCAGCAGCTCGACCGCGAGCGCGAGCTCGCGACCACGGCGAGCCCCGGGCGCTCCGCGCGCTTCACACACCGCCAGGCCGAGCTGGATCGGCGCCAGACCCGCGGCGGCGCACACCAGGATCAGCTCGACCAGATGCAGACCGCCGGGGACAAGCGCCAGGATCTACTCGATCAGCAGCAGTACGAAGTGGAACACCCCGCCCCTGCCGACGTGGCGAGCGCAGAGCAACTGAAGGCGGCAGGGGTCGCGCGCGTGGACGCCGCGCTGAAGCGTGCCGCGCATGCCCGCCGCCGCGCCCACGAGGCGTTCCAGCGAGCCGAGGCGGCGGAGCGGCGCGCACTGGCTACGCAGGAACGCGACGGTCCGCCAACGTGAACCGCCCAAGGCTGCTCGCCCCGACGGTCGTTCTGTTGCTGACGATCTGCGCGATCGCGGCCGTTTGGCTGCTCGTGGACAGATCCAGTTCGAGCGAGAACGCTCAACGCCAGGTCGCCTCGATGAAGCTCTCCCAGGCGAGCCTGCAATTCGCACCCTTCAGCGCGAATCACATGCCTGGCTCCGCGACAGCCAGCCAGGCCACGATACTGGCCGACGAGCGGGCGCTCTCGCGGGGCCTGTCGGCTGGCTCGCAGGCGGGAGTGCCAGCGGGCTTGCTCGACAGTGGACGCGAGAGCTTGCGCGCGCTCGAGCCGATCGTGCAGAGCATCTACCGGACGGCCCTGGAGCCGGGCGGCCTGGCCGGCGCCCCCGCGCGCGTCACCAGGCTGCAGGAGCTTCTGATCTCGCACGCCGCAACCCTTACCGGCGTGCTCGAGCAGATCAGCCGCGCAGACGCCACCCGGGCAACGCGTGCGCGCACGCAGGTCAAGCTGGGGGGCACCGCCGTGATGTTGCTGTTGCTGGCGGCGTTTGCGTACTTCTACTTCCGCTCGGCCGCGGCCCGCGAGGTCGTCGAGCGCCTGGCGCGTGAAAAGGAAGCGCTGCTCGGAGAGAGCCGAATCGAGGCCAGAACCGACGCGCTGACCAACCTGGCCAACCGACGGGCGCTGGCCAGCGATCTGGCAAGGGCGATCGCCGAGCCACGCGAGTCGCGGGAGCTGCTGCTGGCGATGTTCGATCTGGACGGGTTCAAGCAGTACAACGACTCATTCGGTCATGCCGCGGGAGACGCGCTGCTGCAGCGCTTGGGCGCTCGCCTCGCCGCAGCCATGGGGCACAAGGGCTCCGCCTACCGGATGGGCGGCGATGAGTTTTGCATGCTCGCCCGCTGCAAGCCGGATGCCGCCGAGCAGCTGCTCGACGACGCCGTCACGGCATTGCGAGAGAGCGGCGAGAGCTGGCACATCGGCTGCTCCTACGGCGCCGTGTGGATACCCTCGGAAGCGGCGAGCGAGAGCCAGGCGCTGAAGCTCGCAGACGAGCGCATGTACGCCAACAAGGCGAGCCGCTCGTCGGCCAGCCGTCAGGTCACCGACGCGCTGCTGCAGGTGATCAGCGAGCAGAACGCCTGCCTGGACCGTCACGTCGAGCGTGTCTCAGAGCTCGCGGGCGCCACGGCCGAAGCGCTCGGCGAGTCCGAGTACGAGGTGTGGCGGGTGCGTCTTGGCGGTAGCCTGCACGACATCGGCAAGACGGCGATTCCCGCCGCGATCCTCGACAAGCCGCGCCCGCTCAACGAGCAGGAACGGGAGTTCATGCACCGCCACCCGCTGATCGGCGAGCGCATCGTGACCGCGGCGCCGGCCCTGGCGAGCACCGCCGAGCTCGTGCGCTCGAGTCACGAGCGCGTCGACGGGAACGGCTACCCGGACGGTCTCACCGGCCAGGACATTCCCTTGGGCTCGCGCATCATCGCCGTCTGCGACGCGTTCGACACGATGACGTCTCGCCGGCACCACCGGCGATCGCTGGACGTCGAGGAGGCGCTCGAGGAGCTCAGGCGCAATATCGGCACGAAGTTCGACGGCGCCGTCGTCGAGACGTTCTGCGAGATGATCGCCTCGCGCGAGAGCTCAGCGCTGGAGTCTGCCGGCCGATCGGATCTTCGCCGGTTCACCCCGTCCGGCATTGCCGGATAACGTAGCTGACCGCGCTAGTATGCAGTGATGCGCCGCACCACTGTATCGTTGCCCGATGAGCTCGCACAGGCACTCGACCGAGAGGCACGTAGACGACACGCCTCGGCTTCCGAGGTCACGCGCACCGCGCTCGCCCAGCACCTAGGCCTGGCACAGAGCGAGCCCCGCGAGCTCGCCTTCGCGGACCTCGGCCGCAGCGGCCATCACTCCACCGCCCGAGACATGGAGCGACTGCTCGAGCTGGAGTGGGATGACGTCCCTCGCCATCGTTGACGCTGGGCCGCTTTACGCTGCGGCGGATGCCGACGACGAGGACCATCTTGCCTCCCGCACGGCGCTGTCGCGAACGGATCTCAGGCTGATCGTCCCGGCGCTCGCGGTAGCCGAGGCGACGTACTTCGTCGGACGCCGCCTGGGCGCCGCGGCCGAGAGCAGGTTTCTAGCCGGCGTCGGGAAGCTCGACGTCGAGGGGCCAAGTCAAGAGGACTTCACACGCATGTCTGAGCTCGTTGAGCAGTACTCGGACTTTCCCCTCGGGGGTATAGACGCCTCGGTCATCGCTGTGGCCGAGCGACTCGAAGCACCGATCATCCTGACCCTCGACCATCGCCACTTCGCGGCGGTCGCACCGCGCCATCGCGAGGCTTTTCAGTTGCTGCCCTGAGTACTCGCTTACGCTTGTCTCGATGCTCCATCGCTTGATGCGCTATGATGCGCTGCCATGGAGCGTCGACGTAGAGCGCCACACCGCGAGGGACACAGAACCACCCTCACCGTGCCCCACTCGGTCATGGACGCAGCCGATCGGCTCGCACGAGAATTGGGCACGACGTCAAACGACGCGATCGTGCGCCTGGCGGAGGAGGGCGCCTCAGCCCGCGAGCGCCGCGAGCAGATTGCCGCGCTGGCGTCCGAGCGCCGAGCGGCAGTCGAGCACGTCAGCCTCGACAACGCATCGGTGTTCCCCTCCGCGGACGAGTTCCGTGAGGCAATGCTCGCGGGCCGTCGCGACCTTTGACAGCAGCCTGGGACACGACGCTTGTCTCCCGCCTCTACCCAGGCGGGGCACTGGAGCGGCATATGCTCGAATGCGCCCACGCCGGTGAACCTGTCGCCATCACCGCACCGACGGTGATGGAGGTCGTCCGCGGCGTCCAGGCCATAGCGGCCCGCGAGCCGCGACCGATTGGAGATCGGCTAGCGCCGGCGCTGGCCTGGTTGGTTCGACTCGTCGCGAGCGACCTGGTCGAGATCCTGTCGCTGGACCGCCCCTCGGCAATCCTCGCCGGTCGACTTCGCGCCACACACCCGATACCACCTACGGGGGTGCCGCGAAAGGGCGTCAAGCCAGAGCAGCGCGCCGGCTGGGTGCTGGACATCCAGATCGCCGCCTGCGCCTGGACCCACGGTCGCGATATAGCAACCGAGAACCGCCACGACTTCGAGGTGCTGCGCGGCCTCATCGCACAGCTCTATCCGAACACGACGCGCCTTGGCGTGACGCCCTCGCCATTGCCGTCATCTGACTGACCGCCTCACACCGCCCGGCGCCCCGACAGCGCCTTGCCCAGCGTCACCTCATCCGCGTACTCCAGGTCCGAGCCCACCGGCAGGCCGCTGGCCAGGCGCGTGACCCTCACCCCCGGCGCGCGCCCCCGCAGCTCCTCGGCGATGTGCAGCGCCGTCGCCTCGCCCGTGGTCGTCGGGTTGGTCGCCAGCACCACCTCGCTCACCGCGCTCACACCGGTGGTTGTGCCGCCCTGGCCGGCGTCCGTGGCGCCGGCGGGCGCCACGCGCGCGAACAGCTCCGCCATCTTCAGATCCTCCGGGTCGACGCCGTCGATCGGCGACAGCGCCCCGCCGAGCACGTGGTAGACGCCGTGGTACTCGTGCGTGCGCTCCATCGGGATCACGTCGCTGGGCTCCTCCACCACGCAGATCAGCGCGTGGTCGCGGCGGGGGTCCTCGCAGATGCGACAGCGCGCTTCGTCGGTCAGGTTGAAGCACACCTCGCACAGCCGGATCTTCTCCTTCACCTCCACGATCGCCTGCGCCAGCGCGTTCGCGTCCTCGCCCGAGGAGCGCAGGATGTGGAACGCCAGGCGCTGCGCCGTGCGGCTGCCGATGCCCGGCAGCTTCGACAGCTCGCTCACCAGTCGCTGCACCGGCGGTACGTAGGAGCTGCTCACCGGTCCCGCTCCCAGGCGCCGCGCGCCGGCGCGAGCCGGCTCACAGCCCCGGCAGGCCCTGGCCGCCGAGGCTGCCCAGGTCGAGTCCCGCCGTCGCGCCTCCCAGCTTGCTCTCCGCCAGCTCCTGAGCCATCCGCAGCGCCTCGTTGACCGCGGCCAGCACCATGTCCGAGAGGATCTCCACGTCCTCCGGATCGATCGCCGACGGGTCGATCCTCACCTCCCGCACCTGCAGGTCGCCGCTGACCTTCACCGTCACCATGCCCCCGCCCGCGGATGCCTCCACGACCTCGTTCTTCAGCTGCTCCTGCGCGAGCTCCATGTCCTTCTGCATCTTCTGGACCTGGGCCATCATCTGCTGCATGTTCGGCATCCGCGGCTGCTTTCCCATCAGGCGCCTTTCTCGTTGCTGGTCACGGCCTGTGCGCCGTGCTCGTCGTCCTGCATCCGCTCGCCGCCCGGCGCCGGCGCGCCCTCCTCGGTGAGCTCCTCCGCGTCGAACTCGTCGATGAAGCGCGCCACCAGCTCCTCCTCCGAGCGCTCGATCGCCGGCGCGTGCTCGTGCGCGTCCAGCGCGTCGCGCAGCTCGTAGGACAGCCGCCAGCGAACGCCCGTCAGCGAGCGCAGCGCCTCACCCACGGCCGTGCGGCTGGCCGGCGCTTCCGCTTTCTTCTTGTGGAACTCCGCGCTGAACGGATACGCCACGATCAGCTCCTCGCCCTCCACCGCCACCGGACGCGCCTCCACGATGCACGCACCCAGCAGGCCGTTCTCGCTGCTCACCAGCTCCACCACCGCCGGCCACATCGCGCACACGGACTCCAGGTCACGCGCCACCGGCGCCCGCTCAGCTTCGCTCGCGGCGCTCGCCGGCGACTCGCCATCCGCAGAAACCTCCCCGGCCGCCGGCGGCGGCCGCTCATAAACGTCGTTCTCAGCCTCGTCGCTCGCGTGCGCCTCATCGCTCGCGCGCTCGCTCGGTCGATCGCCCGCCGGCACGCCCCCGCGCTCCAGCCGCTCGATCCGCGCGAGCAGCGCCCGCGTCGAGCCGTCCGTCTGCGGCCTAGCCGCCTTCACCAGCGCGAGCTCCAGGCGTGTTCGCGCGTCCGCGCCCGCGCGCACCGCCTCCATCGCCTCGCCAAGCAGCTCCAGCAGGCGCACCACCGTCGCGTGCTCCACGCGCTCGGCTTGCGCCGCCAGCGCCGCGTCCGCCTCCGCCGTCAGCGACAACTCCGCCGGCACCTCCTCGAGCACCTGCACGACCAGCAGCTCGCGCGCGCGTACCTCCAGGTCCGACGCGAACGACGCCGCGTCGCGCCCCTGCTCGGCGCACTGCTCGAGCTTGCGCAGCGCGCTCGCCGCATCGCCCGCCGCGACCGCGTCGACGGTCGCCTCCAGCAAGCTCGCGTCCGCCACCCCCAGCACCGCCAGCACGTCCTCCAGCGCGATCTGCGGGCCGCTGTAGGTGACCAGCTGCTCGAGCGTGCCCAGCGCGTCGCGGAAGCTGCCCGTCGCCGAGCGCGCCAGCGCCGCCACCGCCGCCGGCGGGATCTCGATCGACTCCGCCGCCGCCGCGCGGCGCACCACGCTCGCGATCTGCTCCACGGTCGGGCGGTGGAAGTCGAAGCGGTGGCAGCGGTCGACCACCGTCGCCGGCACCTTGTTCGCCTCCGTCGTCGCCAGCACGAACACCGTGTTCGGCGGCGGCTCCTCGAGCGTCTTGAGGAACGCGTTCCACGCCGCCGTCGAGAGCATGTGCGCCTCGTCCAAGATGTACACCTTGCGCCGCCCGCTGACCGGCGCGTACGCCACGCTCTCGCGCAGCTCGCGGATGTCGTCGACCGAGTTGTTCGACGCCGCGTCCATCTCGATCACGTCCAGCGACGTCGCCCGCGCGATCGACACGCACGACTCGCAGCGCCCGCACGGCTCGGTGGTCGGACCGTTCTCGCAGTTCAGGCACGCCGCCAGGATCTTCGCCATCGACGTCTTGCCCGTGCCGCGCGAGCCCACGAACAGGTACGCGTGGTGCACCTTGCCGCGCTCCACGGCGTTGCGCAGCGTGCGCACCACCGGCTCCTGGCCGACCACCTCCGCGAACGTGCGCGGACGGTGCCTGCGGTACAGCGAGCGCTGCGCGTCCTCGGGTTGCTGGGGCTCTGCCGACACCGTCGCCTGAGTCTACCCACGCCGTCTGGTGTCCTCGACCGCCCGCGCGAACGGTAGCGTCCGCCCTGTGAGCGCTTCGATCAGGCGTTGGGCCGCCCTGCCCACGATCGTCGTCGGGGCGCTGCTGCTGCGCGTGATCACCGGCGTCGGCTTCGCCAACTACGACACGCTGTACGCGCTCGCCTGGGGCGGACAGCTTGCCCGTGGCAGCACGCCCGCATACGACCTGCCGATCGCGCCCACGCCCCACCCGCTCCTCGAGCTGCTCGGCCTGGTGCTCGCGCCGCTCGGCCCCAACGCCGTCGAGCAGGTCACCGTCGTGCTCGCCTTCCTCGCGCTCGCCGCCTGCGGCTGGGTCATCTACCGGCTCGGCGCGCAGTGGTTCGGATCGGCCGCCGGCGCGCTCGCCGCGCTGATCTTCCTCACCCGCATACCCGTGCTCTCCTACGGCGTGCGCGCGTACGTCGACATCCCGTATCTGCTGCTCGTGCTCAGCGCCCTGCTCGTCGAGTCCCGCCAGCGGCGAGCCGGTGCGCGCGTGCTCGCGCTGCTCGCACTCGCCGGGCTGCTGCGCCCGGAGGCGTGGGTGTTCTCGGGTCTGTATTGGGTTTATTTGATGGATTTCGTGCGGTTGCCCGGGCGTCCCGCCGGGCCGTTCGCCCGCGGGCGCCCGCGGGGCGAGATTGTGAGGCTGACCCTGCTCGCCGCCGCCGCGCCGCTGGTGTGGGTGCTGAGCGACCTCGCGATCACCGGCGATCCGCTGTGGTCGCTCATCAACACCCGGCACACCGCCGAAACGCTCGACCGCGCCACCGGGATCGCCAACGTACCCGAGTACATCCCCCGGCGGATCGGCGAAATCCTGCGTCCGCCGGTGCTCGTCGGCGCGGCGCTCGGCGGTGTGCTGTCGCTGCTGTGGCTACGTCGCCGCGCGCTGCCCGGCGCACTCGCGGGCGTGCTCGCCGTGGTCGTGTTCGCCGCCTTCGCCTCCGTCGGCCTGCCCATCAACACGCGCTACGCGTTCCTCGCCGCCGCGATCCTGTGCATCTTCGCCGGCGCCGGCGCCTTCGGCTGGACGCGCCTGGCGCGCGAGGACCCGCGGCGGCGCTGGTGGATGGCCGTGGGCGCGCTGGTGCTCGTGCTGCTGCTCGCCTACGCCCCCGCGCAGTACCGCTCGGGCCACACCCAACTGGACGAACTCGCGCGCCAGCACAGCATCGAAGGCGACCTGCTCGCGTTCGTCGACAACCACGCCATCAACCTTCGCTGCGGCCCCGTCGGCGTCCCCAACCACGCGCCGATCCCGCTGCTCGCGCTGTATCTGAAGACCAGCCCGCGCAACATCGTCAGCCTCCAGGCCGGTCACATCTCCTCCGGCGTGTACGTCGACCCCGCCAACGAGGAAGTCGAACGCGACTACGTGCTCGACCGCGACGACCCGCACGAGGCCGTGTCCGTGCCCCCCGGCTTCACCGAGTCGGCCACCAACCGCTCGTGGCTGATCTTTCACCGCTGCGGGTAGCCTCGGGGTGCCGGCGGGACGGTCTGGGCGCGGACGGCACGGCTGGGGGCTGATACTCACCCTGCAGAGCCCGCTGGTGGGTGAGGAGCGCGCGGCGCTTGTGCGTCGCCGAGCACAAGCTGCTGGTGGTCCACCAGGGCGTGGACCGGCGGAGTCTTTGAGCCCCTTGCCAATCCCGACTTCTTTGCGCAAGTGAGCGTGGATGACGAGCTGGGGACTGTCGTGTGGCCCAATGGTGCGGACCTCGATCCCCTTGTGTTGCACGGCGACTTCGAGCCGGCCTCGCGCTTCGCTCATCGCTGGGCGGCCCGCCGCGATCGGCTGCAGCCTCCTCATGCTGCGGCAACGGACGGGCTTCGCGTGTTTGTTCGGTGCAATTAGCTTGACATCAGCCGCACACTTAGAAAGATGTTCGGTACATTTGACTCATGCCTCAACCGAACAAAACAACGAAGCGCAGCCGCGGGCGACCTACGAGAAGCGCCGTCTACGAGCGCCTACGTGTTCAGATCGGCGAACTGCGTGACGGGCTCGGCGGCCTGCCGTCACCTGACGAAGCAGACGAGATCTGGCGCGGGATATGGCTCGAGGAGGCTCACCACTCGACTGCGATCGAGGGCAACACGCTCGTGCTCAAGCAGGTCGAGCAGCTGCTCGAGCAGGGCCGAGCGGTGGGCAATAAGGAGCTCGGGGAGTACATGGAGGTGCGGGGGTACGCCGATGCCGCCAACTGGGTCTACGGTCAGGCACTGGACCCTGGCGCATGGTCGAGCGGCGAACTGCTGTCGTTGACCGAGCTTCGGCACATCCACCGTCTCGCGCTCACACCGGTGTGGGACGTCGCGCCTCACCCCAGCGCCATCGATAGCGAGCGTCCGGGCTCCTTCCGGGAGCACGACATCCGGCCGTTTCCGGGCGGCATGCGCCCGCCGCCGTGGCCCGAGGTCCCAGCCATGGTCACTGACTGGATCGGCGAGGTGCAGACGCTGGGCCGAAAGGGTGACGGCATCGAGCCCGAAGCACTGGCCAAGGTGCATGCGCGCTTCGAGCAGATCCATCCATTTCTCGATGGCAATGGGCGCACCGGCCGGCTCGTTCTGAATCTGCTCCTGGTCAGGCTTGGCTATCCCCCCGCGATCATCTTCAAGGGAGATCGCCGGCGATATCTGGCCGCGCTGCAAAGCGCCGATCGTGATGACCATGGGCCCCTCGGAGAGCTGTTCGCCCGCGCCATCCTCGACAACCTCCACAAGTTCGTTGTCCCTGCCGTCGCCGGCCCATCACGCTTGGTCCCGTTGCCTGCTCTGGCGTCCAACCGGATCTCCGCAAACGCGCTACGCGTGGCGGCGACGCGGGGCCGTCTCAAGGCCTCCAAGGCCGCCGACGGCACCTGGCGCAGCACGCGCGCTTGGGTCGACGAATACCTGACTGGGCGCTACGAGCGCGAGCCTCGCAACAGAAGCCAGTAGACACGCAAGTAGCGCCTTTGTAGACGATTGTCTATGGGCGGAACTTGGCTGTGGAAGCCTCGTACCAGAGTCCAGGTTCGCGCACAGACAAGAAAAATGGAGCAACTCGCGCGCTCGCGAACGCAACTGCTCCGCGGTCTGCGTGCTCTCGCGGAGCCGGCGATCCATAGTGTCGGCAAGCCAGCGATCCTCATCGGGCAATGCAGGCCAGGGCCGAACGTCCATGAGCTGAGTGCATAGCCATGGCGCGACGGAGCGTGCCCACGATGGACGCTCGCTGATGGACCGTGCACCCCTCGTCGTCGTCCGCGGACACCCGGCGCCGATCACCGCCCGCGACTCCGGTCCGGGAGCTCCCGCTGCGCCTGCCGGTGATCGCTTAAGGCTGCTTCCTTCCGGACCTGACCTGGTTCGCAAGCCGACACCGCGCGGGACCCGAACCATCGACGCCCCGAACGACGGAGCGACCGGGACCGGAACCCCTCGGAGGGGACTTCAGCCCCGCTAGAGCGGATTGCGGATTCAGGGCACCGCTACCTCCCCGCCTAGCACGGTCCACCGACGATCCTAACGCACCACGGTCCGAGCGAGTTCCGATAGGCTGCCCGGCCGTGACCTACTTCAAGACCCTCCCCATCACCACGCGCTCCCGCGCCTGCCTTCTAGCGACAGCGCTCGGCGCCGCGATCCTGATCTCCGGCTGCGGCTCCGGCTCCGGCTCGAGCACGATCACCGTCGGCAACGAGAACACCGCCGACAACTCGCTGATTAAGGCCGAAGGCACGTCCTCGACGTCCACCACCAGCTCCGCCACCGCGAAGACGCCCACCACCGGCCCGCTGTCCAAAGAACCGACGGTCACGCCGCCGTCGGGTCCGGCGCCGGCGAAGCTGGAAACCAAAGAACTGATAACGGGGACGGGCGCGGAAGCGAAGGACGGCGACAGCGTGACGGTCAACTACGTGGGCGTGCTGTACAAGAACGGCAAGGTGTTCGATGCCTCGTGGAAACGCCACGAACCGTTTACCTTCACGCTGGGCAAGGGCCAGGTCATCAAGGGCTGGGATCAGGGCGTGCCCGGAATGAAGGTCGGCGGGCGGCGCGAGCTGATAATCCCCGCCGAACTCGCCTACGGCAAGACCGGCTCGCCGCCGACGATCCCCGCGAACTCCCCGCTCGTGTTCGTGGTCGACCTGCTGGGCGTCTAGTCGAGTCGGACCGACGGCCGTCCCGCGCGAGACCGCACGGCCAGGCGCCGGCCGATCCCGGACGGTCGCTCGGATCGCTCGCTCGGCGACACTGGTCGCGCTCGGCTGCGTCGCGATCGCCTGCTCCGGCTGCGGCGCCCGCAAGCACGCGACCCCGCAGGAGCAGCAGCTCGAGCGCGCCGACCTGATCGCTACCGTCCGAGCGCTACAGGGAGCGGAGGCCTCTGTGCACGCCGAGGTCGCGGCCACCAGAGCCGCGTGGCCGCTGGTCGTCGACGGCCTACCCGCGGACGCGAGCCTTAGCGCGAGCTCGCGCGCGGCGATCCGGCTCGCCAGCCAGCGCGCCAGCGCCCTCACGCTTCCCTCGCTGTTCACCGAACACGAGGCCGCCTCGCTGACCGGCCCCAGCTCCGGGATCGCCGGCACGTTTCGTAGCTTCAGCGTCCTGGCCGCGCGCGGATGGCTGCTGATCGACGCGGCCGCCGAAGAGGTCGAACACGGCGACGCTGCCACCGCCCGCTTCGCACGCGAAAACGTCGCCCTGTACATAGAGAGTGTGTACGACGCCCACTTCGGCCTCGCGCAGATCGGCAAGCATCTCCTGGCCGGCTACAAGACGCTCGGCGCCGCCAGCAAGTTCGGCGCGTCGCTCACGCAGACGCAGGTCGACGGCCTCGCCGACTTCTACTCGGAAGCCAACGACCGGCTGCACCCGCACTCCCGCGTCCGGCTGGGGTCGTGAACGCGTTCGCCGCCGCCGGCGCCGGGTTCCTGCTCGCGGTCCTGTGGTTCGACCTGATGTTCGACGTACAGGTCATCGGTCGACAGCAGCGAGAGCTGCCCGAGGAGGTGCTCGCGTCGATCGCCCGCTACTACCGACGAGTGACCACCGCCGCCCGCCCGATGAACCTGCTGATCGCGCTCGTGATGCTCGCGACGCTCGCCGCCGTCGTCGTCGAGATCGTGCGCGGACCCGGTGCGCCGTGGGTGGGATGGGCCTCGCTCGCAGCGATCGTCCCCCCGATCGCCCTCGCGCGTGTGCGCACCGTACCCAATGCCGTGCGGCTCGGCGCGCGCAACGACCCGCGCGAGCGTCAGAGCGCGCTCGCCCGCGTCATCTACGGCGATCACATCGCGTGTGCAGCCGCGATCCTCACGTTGCTGGTGCTGCAGCTGGCCTTCGCGTGACGGGCGCAGCTAGCATGCGTTCATGCCAAGCCCGGCGTCACTCGCGCTCGGCGAGCAGGTCCAGCGCCGGGTGGCGCAGGTGCTGTTCGCGCTCCCGCCGAGCGTTCAGGTGCGCCTCTCCGGCCGGCCCCCGGTGCGGCTCGACGGCGAGACGCTCGCGCCGGAGCAGCAGCTCGCGCTGGCGCTGCTCGAGCGCAGTCGCCGCTCCCAGCCGGCGACGATCTCGCCGCAAGAAGCGCGGCAGATACGCCGGCGTCTGGCCGCCACCTACACCGGCAGGCCCGTCGCCATCGGCCCCGTCAGCGATCTGGAGCTCGACACGGACGTTACGCTGCGAGCACGCCACTACGCACCGTCGGAGCTCGGCGGCCCACATCCACTGCTCGTTTACTACCACGGCGGCGGCTTCACGTTCGGCGACCTCGACACCCACGACGGCGTCTGTCGCATGCTCTGCCACCACGCCGGCGCGCACATTCTCTCGATCGACTATCGGCTCGCGCCCGAGGAGCCGTTCCCGGCGGCCGTCGAGGACGCGCGCGCGGCGCTGCGCTGGGCCCACGCGAACGCACACGAGCTCGGCGCCGACGAGCACAGGATCGGCGTCGGCGGCGACAGCGCAGGCGGCAACCTCGCCGCCGTCGTATCGCAGCTAGCGGCGCGCGACGGTGGTCCCGCTCCGGTGCTGCAGCTGCTGATCTACCCCGTCACCGACTTCACCGGTCGGCGCCGCTCGCGGGATGTGTTCGGCGAAGGCTTCCTGCTGACGAGCGCCGACATGGACGGCTTCGAGCGCAGCTATCTCGGCGCGGCCACGACGCAGGCGAGCGATCCGCGGGCATCGCCGCTACTCGCCGAGTCTCTCTCAGGGCTCGCGCCCGCGCTCGTCGTCACCGCCGGCTTCGACCCGCTACGCGACGAGGGCGAGGATTACGCGAAGGCGCTGCAGGCGGCAGGCACGCCCGCCACTCTGCGTCGCTTCCCCGGCTTCATGCACGCGTTCATCAGCTCCGCCGGCATCAGCAGCGGCTGCCGTGAGGCGCTCGTCGAGATCGCCGGCTCGACTCGCGCGATGTTCGCCGCGACGTTCAACTTCTCTTCTTCGACCTGACGCCTCGATCGCCATGTGGCAGGCGTTCCACCATCGGTGCAGCCCCGTCGAGGCGCTCCCGGCGGCTTGTATAGTTTGTCCGGAGGAGACATGCGCGCTTTTAACGATCCCGTCCGCGAGTCGCAGATGTACGTGCGACGCGCTGCACACGTTCTGCACAAAAAGGGATTGCTGACCGTAGGTGCAAACCACAAGGCGCCGCGGCTCGGCGGTCAGGCTAGCGAGCAGTTCTTTGAAAATGGTAAGCGTCAGCTGGCGAGGCTGGCGCGGGAAATCGAGGCTCACACGGGATGCACGCTGGAGTCACGCCGGGCGCTCGACTTCGGCTGCGGAGTGGGACGTTTGGCGCTGCCGCTGGCCGAGCGCTGCGAGCACGTCTATGGGCTCGACGTGTCGCGCCCGGCGCTGCAGGCGGCAGCTGACAGCGCCAAACGCCTTAACCTGGAGAACTCTGAGTGGTTGGAGGCAGACAGGCTCGCCGAGCTGAGCGGCCGTTACGACCTGGTGATATCGCTACTTGTCTTCCAGCACATCCCCTCTCGCGAGGGTGAGCGGATTTTCGACACACTCGTGCGAGGGCTGCGTCCTGGCGGGGTCGGCGCCATACAGCTGACGCTTCGACCGAGCCGTCCGCTCGCGGGCTTTCTTCACTCGAGGACAAAGTCGAGCTCCTCCGCCGCCAATCCCCTGGACCTCGTCCGCAAGTGGGATTGGTCATACCCGTACATGCTCATTCACTCATACTCGCTGAACCGGATATGCAAGCTGCTCTCCGACGCCGGCGTTGCGCAGTCGCACGTGAGATGGCATCCGCGCTCCGGCGCCCACGACGTTGTCACGATCATCTTCCACAAGACCGACACCAAGAGCGAGGGTCAGGGCGCAGCACCCCAGCAGAACGGCGCCGCTTAGGCGGAGCTCATTTCTTGTGCTTGGCGGGGGTGAACTTGATGGTGCGAGTCGTCAGCACCGTGCCCCCCTCGGTCTTGTCCGCGACGAGGACTTTTGCGCTCAGCCGTCCGTGGTGGGCGCTCAGAAGCTTCCTGCCGGCCTTCGTCAGGTGGACGGTCAGCTTCTTCGAGCCCTTGGTCAGGATCGTGAACTTGCCGCTGGCCAGGGTTACCGCCTTTGCCTTCTTCTTGCTCGCGACGGTTGCGCTGGCCGAGCTTGACGGAACGGTGATCGTGACCGTGACCGTGCACGGCGTCGCCTCGCAGGTAACCGTGATCGTCACCGTCGTGCCAGTACTCGAGCCGCTGCCGCCGATCGTGGTGGCCGGGACCACGGTCAGCACCTCCGAGCCGCAGGCGCTCAGGTTGGGCACGTTGCTTGGATCTCCGCTGTAGTAGGCCTGCCAGTAGTACTTGCCCGGCGAGAGCGCCGTCGGCACGCCCGCCGAGGCGCCCGCGACGCCGGCGCTGACGGAAGTCGTGCCGGGGTGGTAAACCTCGCTCGCCGCCGTGCATGAGGAGCTCGTGAACAGGCCATAGCTGACGGTTCCCGTCGCGATCGCGCCGTTTGCCCCGGTGATCGTCGCGCGGTCGCTCTCACCGATCGTGCCGGCCGAAATCGTCAGCGACGCTCCGTTTGCCGTTCCCGACGTCTGAACGGTCGTGACCGTGTCTGCGGCCGCGGTCGGGGTGCTCGACGGGCTAGGGGCCGGCGTGCTTTCGGCGACCAGCGCCGCGTAGTTCACCGGCTGTAGGAACACCTGCTCGCCCGTGCCCGGGTTCTGGATGTAGGCGATCTCGGCGTTGCCTGCGCCGATGCCGACGATCACGCCTTGGGCGGTGTACGGGATCGGCGAGACGACCGGTCCTTCCCAGCTTGCGCCCCCGTTGCCGCTGTAGTCGATCACCGTCCTACCGTCTTCCCAGAGGGCGTACACGCCCGTGCCGGAGTCCTCGGACAGGTCGAGCGTATCGACGCCATCGAGAACTTCGCCGGTCACGTCGGCCAGCTCGACCGGGGCGCCGAACGTGCCGCCGGTGGCCGTCGCCACGAACGGGCGGTAATCGAGGCTGTAATCCGAGCCGGCGCCGGAGATGGCGGAGCCTTCCTCCTCGAGCACGCCGATCCCATCCTCGCCGCCCTGCGCCAGAACCGGCGCTTCGGCCGAACACGCGAGGAGCTGATACGGCGGCAGACCTTCGTGGTTGAGCGTGCCGGCGGCCTTGGAGGTTCCCTCCACCTTGCCCACGGAGACGCCGTAGCCGGAGGCGGCGTCGTTGAGACATCCCGACGGCGTGAGCTGGGCGGAGCTGTTGTTCGAGCCGACGCCGACCACGACGTCGGTGCCGGCGGCCGCCGGCGCGGGCGCCGGCTCGGCGGCGATCTCCGGCCCATCGGTGTCGAGCGCCTTCCTCGGATACTGGCCGTCCTGATTGGTGGTCGCGGCTGGGTTGGGAGATTCGGGGCCGGCGAACGGGGAGTCGCTGAAGAAGTTGCCGTAGTCGTCCAGCAGGCCGACGTCGGTGCTACTCAGCGCGACCGCGTTGCCAAAGGTGTAGTACAGCGAGACGGGGCTGATGAACTGTCCGCCGTTCTGAAGGCCGTGGTTGCCCGACAGGAAGGCCGCGCCGCCTGCCGGCGATGCCCACGCGATGCTGCCGGTCGCGACGGGCGTGCCGATCACCACGGCCTCGCCGCCCGGCAGCACGACGAGCCCTCCGAGACCTGGGCGATTTGTGCTCGTGTAGCCCACGTATTTGTCGTCCTCGAGCAGCACCGGTTCACCGCCGGAGCAGCCGCTCGAGCCGTCCGACAGGACGCACAGGTCGACGCCGGGGAAGTGCGGATCTTCCCAGGCGACGTACGTCGTCGACGTCGAGGGGTCATAGGCGATCAACGGCGGCGTCCCGTTGTCCGGGGCGTCGAGCGCGATCGGCGGCGTCAGCGCCAGCGCCGAAGCCGCGAACATCGCAACCCCCGCAAGGGCAACGCCGGTGAGCGTCAGCGCAAGCGACCCGAGCAGTGCGCCGCGACGAAGGACCGGAGACACTGCCCGCGCTCCCTTTTCGACCAGGTGAACCTGCCAACGGATGCGAGACATGCTTCCCCCCTGTTACAGGCCACCAGGTCGCCGTCAACGGACGCTCGCCGGCGAGTCTAGCAGCGCGGGTTGTGCCCGAGACGCTCCTGTGGACGGATCATCCCGCACTCGCTGCGCCGGACGTGGCTCCGACCGCTGATCGAGGGCTTCGAAATGGCAGATATCGGCAGACGAGGCCCGCAGACAACCGCCGAGATGCACAAGCGCAAGGCCGCCCGAGCCGTGAAACCCGCTCTATAGCGCGTATATTGAACTCGCCAAGGGCGCGTAGCTCAGTGGGAGAGCGCTCGCTTCACACGCGAGAGGTCGCAGGTTCGAAACCCGCCGCGCCCATCACGAAAAGCCCTGCAAAAGGCCAGGAATTGAGTCGTCCGGCTGTGAGGCTCCGGAGGCAGCGGAAGCACCAATAGAGGCCGTTGGCCCATTCAGCGGCCTAAACTCGCCGTCGGTCACCCGCGTGACCTGGCGTGTAAACGGGCATGCGACCGGCTCATCGGCGAAGCGCATCAGCTCCCAGATCGCTTGGCGCTCCCGGTCTGAGAGACGCCGATGGCGCGTCTGCTGGTAGACCTGCAGCGTGAACGCGGCCGAGGTGTGGCCGATCTGATCGGAGATCCAGTGCGGGTCGCGGCCCGCCTGCGCGGCGAGCATCGCCCAGGTGCGACGCAGCGAGTGCGGCGTTATCTTCGGGAGCGCCGGGAGTCCCTGCTCAGCTCTCTTCGTGTTTGCCAGCTGGGTGCTGCGCGCCAGCACGCGGTCGCGGAAGCGATCGGCGTCCCGGCGACTCCCGCTCGTGGTTCCGAAGAAGTGGTCGGTCGGCTCCATCGGGAACTCGTCGCGGATGCGCTGCTCACGGTGACGCACGAGCTCGCTTCGGGCCCAGAGCGTCATCTCAACCTCGCGTATCCCCTTCGTGGTCTTCGCGTCAGAGATCTTGAAGCGCGCACGCGCGAGGTCGACGTCGGCGCAGCGCAAATCGCACAGCTCGGAGATCCGGAAGCCCGCGAGAGCGAGGGTCGCGAGTGACGCGCGACGACCGACGCGCCGGTCGCGGCGGGCCGATTTGTCGAGCTCACCGGCTGCGTCGAGCAGCGCGAGCAGCTCGTCAACCTCGAGGAACGTCCTCGCTGGCTTCGCGGCCGGGAGAAACCGCTCCTTGCGTTCGCCGAGCTTGAGCGGGTTGCGCTCGATGTAGCGATAGTCCTCGGCCCGCTGCAGGATCTGGCTGAGCAGCGCGAGGATGGAGTTGATCGAAGTGTTCGAGAGCGCACGCTTGCGGCGCGCGTACTCTTTCCCGCGGGCCGGTTTGACCGTCTCCACGAGCGGCTTACCGCGTGCGGCTGCATCGCGGATGACGCGCGAGCGGCCGGCGAGATCGTCGCGGAACGCGTCGACCGCCGCCACGTCGATCTCGATGAGCTCAAAGCGCGCGAAGTGCCCGAGCAGGTAGCCAAGCCGCCACTCGAGGTCCGCGATCGTGTCCTGGTCAAGGCCGTGACTCTTCTTCGCGTCAACGACCTTGCGTGCGAAGGCATCGAATCGTTGATGGCCGTCGGGCTGCGCCTCGCTGCTCGACACGACCGATGTCCTGTGCTCAGGCGGCAGCCACGTGCCACGCGCGACCTGCTGGAGGATCGCCTCCAGTTCGATCTGTGCTCGCGTCTTGTTCCAGCCCTGGCTGTTGGTTCCGAACACCAGCCGGTGGCGGCGACCGTACGCGTAGAGGCGGGCGCCGAACGTGACCGTCTTGCCGTCTTTCCACCGTGATTCGGTGATTTGTCCGCTGGACGGCCTGGCCATCAGCGGTTGCTCGCGAATCGCGACGACGCTATGTGATGCACGCGCGGTGTCTCCCGGTATTGCGCCGCGCGCCCTCGGTGGGGCGTCTCGGCGGCTGCTTGGCGCCACCACCTTACCGCCGCCTTGCGGCGATCGACGGGGGTTGCTTGCGCGCCCTCATCGCAGTTTGCGCAGTCTGGAGATCGAAGCGCAGCCGCGCCTTCGGGCCATCACCGAGCCGCATCGCCCCGAGATCCGCGGCGTGTGCATATACGTAGTCGACCGATACCTTCAGTGTGCCGGCGAGCTCCTTCGGATCGAGAAGCTGGCCGGTGGCCATCCGCGGCCGGCCAAGGAGCTGGACGACGCGCATCGCCGCCCTCTCAGCGATCGCATCGATGTCGTCGTCATCAAGGGTCATGGCGTCGGCAGCGCCTCATCGCTCGGGTCCTGGCGCGTCGCGGGCCGGCTGTCTGTCGAGGTGTCGGGCTGCTCTGCCGAGGGCGTGGAGCGGGGAGGGGATGAGCCGGTGTGGGGGGTGGTATCCGGGTCCCCAGTCGGAGTCCGCGAGCTCCCGGTGGGCGAGTGATGGTGTTTGCCTGCGGCTGATGCGAAGTTGTTGTGCGAGGCGCATGACACGGCGGTCGTCTTGGCCATCGATGCCGAGCTCGTCGCGGGCGAGGAACCACTCGGTCGCATCCCGTGCGCGGCTGGCTTGGACGTAGGCGCTCTCCTTGCTCGTCTGCCAGCCACCGGTGAGCACTACCGACCGGTCGACGGTTGCGCCTTGCTGGCGGTAGACGTGCTGCGCGTAAGCAAGACGGACGTTCTCAAGGTCCTTGCCGGCGAGCTGCAGCTCACGGCCCGACCCGTCGAGGATGACGGTGAGGTTGCTGTTCTCGCCGACCCTAGTTACCTCGGCGCGGGTGCCGTTCTCAACCCTCTGGTGCCCTGGTTGGCGGTGTTGGGCGGTGAAGGTGATGAGGTCCCCTTCGCGGAGCCCGTAGTGCTGGTGGGGCAGCTGGGTCTCGCGGTGGCCGAGTTCGCCGCGCTCTGCCCGGAGGTGTTGGGCGCGGGCGTTGAGGCGGTCGATCTCGACGTTGGAGCTGTCGGCGATCAAAGCGACAGACCGCAGGTCGCGTGTCTTGGTGAGCTCGGCCCATCGCTGGACGGCGGCCTCACCGGCTTGTTGGCGGTCGTCCATGAAGTACAGCTGTCCCTCGGCTTGATAGTGGGCCATCGCCTTCTCTGGCTCCCCGCGCCGCAAAGCGGCCCATGCTTGGCGCTCGACGGGGTCGCTTGTGCGGTGGATGTCCTGCAGCTCCGCGGAGCGGGCGTGGGCGGTGAGCCGGTCGAACATCCCACCGGGGCCGATGGAAGGGAGCTGCTTGCCGTCACCGACTGCGACGAGCTTCGCCCCGGACTCCTCGATGAGCTCGGTGAGAGCGCCCAGGCGTTGGTGGTCTGCCATCCCGGCCTCGTCCAGGAACACGGTCGTGTTCGGCCCGATCCTCACGCTCCCGGCGTCCGCACGGGCGATCAGCGCGTCGATCGTGGACGTGCGGCCATTGAGCGCGGGGGTGGTTTCTCCGAGGCGCTCTGCGGTGGAGCCGGACACGGCGACGCCGATCGTGTGGTGCCCGGCGTGCTTCTCCGCGCGGGCAGCCATGTCGATGACCACACCCTTCCCTGTTCCGGCGAGGCCGACGAGCACCGCGAGGCGCTCATCACCGGTGATCGCCGTGAGGGCCGCGGTCTGCTCTGGCGTGGGTGGTCCGGCGAGTTGCTCTGCGACCTCGCTGATCGCCCGAGTGCGAGCGCGTTCGCCGACATCCCTGCCGCCGGGTGCGGCGAGCTGCTGGGCGCGGCGTTCGATGGCCTGCTCCTGCGCCCGGATAGCCAGCGTCGTCATCCGTCCGCCCTCGAGCGTCAAGACGCGCCGGTCACGAACCATGCCCTTCGCGACGCGGAGTGCCTGCTCGGGGGACATCTCACCCGCGGCCTGCTCCAAAACGACGGTCCGCAGATCCTTGGCGTCGAACACCGCGTGATGCTCGACCAGCCGTGTCTCAACGCGATCCTCCAGCGGCCGCTCTGGCTTTGCGCGCTCGGGGCCGGCGAGGAGCTGTAGCGCCTCCCACGGCCCGAACGCATGCTCACTGCCGGCCTGTCGCCACACATGCTCAAGGTCGCGGCGGGTTGCAAGGGTCTTCGCGCGCCGGTTCTCCAACGCCAAATCGCGTAGCTCACCGCGCTTTGGCTCACGTCCCGTTCGTGCCCGGAATCGCTCCGCGGCCCGTGCGACCTCGCGGGAGCGGCCGGAGAACGCCTCACGCAAACCCTCAGGGACCCCAGCCAGCTCGAAGTACTTGCCGTCCTTACCGGTCGCCTGGGCGATCTCATAGCCGCGCTCTGCGAGCTCGTGCGCGAGCGCAGCCCGGTAGTGCGCGCCCAGCTCACGAGCAGAACGGAACACCGGGCGTGACCAGGTCGCGACCAGACGGTCATCCTCGCGGACGACACCGGCGATCACGACGTGGCTGTGCAGCTGCGGATCAGGAGCCCGACCACCGGCCACACCGCGGGCAGTGGTGTGCTGGTACTCGGCGGCGATCAGGTCCTTCGCGGGCTCCTCAACAATCTGGCCGCTGAACCTGCGACGCACGACTGGCACGTGCTCGCGCATGTACCCGACCGTCTGCTCGACCGCCATCGAGTGGGCGGCTTCGATTTCCTGGCGCTGCCACGGTTCGGCCAGCGCCCATACCGTCGAGACGGACTTAGGGGCGCTGAACGTCACATCGATCCCCCCGCCGCGACCACCGCCGGCACCCTCGGGGCGGAGGAACCGGCCGGTCCCTGGGTGTCGGCCCTCCATCAGCGAGATGAAATCCCCGCCGGCCACCGGACCGACCGGGTCAACCCCGAGCCGGTCGAGCGTCTCGGGGTCGGCAAGCCAACGGCCTGGAGCCTGCGTCAGCTCCCCATCAGGTGTGAGGTAGTAGTCGCCGCGCTCAGGCGCGACGGTCTTGGCCTCCAGATACCTGGCATACCCGCCGCCCCTGGCGGCACCGATGCTCGACGCGCTCACCACACCGGGGTTAATGAGCGCGAACACCTGGTCGCGGCCAACAAATCTCAGATCTGCGTCTCTCCACACCGGTTCATGACCCCCAACACCCCAAACCGGCCACGAACTTCACCGCCGCCCGTGCCACACGACCCAGCCACGGCCGCCCGACCACCGCCAAGACCACCGACCGAAGCCCCGCCACGACATCCGACCACGACGCTACGAACCAACAGCAAAGAGCCCAGGCAGACCAGATACACTGCACACCCGTGGGTCCCTCTCCGGTTCCTCCGGATAACCGGAACTCCGCTGCGGTCAGACCGATTCCGCGGGAGTGTCGATTCCGCCGGTCGGGTGGCCCGAGCGGGACTAGTGGCCGCTGCGGCGCTGTCGTCGAGCAGCGCCCGCCGTTTGGCGTCCGCTCAGCTCGCCGAGCGGAGTCGAGGCTGCCCTCCTCGACACAGCAAGCGCTACGGCACGAATCGGCATTCGCCGCGCCGTTCGGATCTCGGACATGCGCCTCCTGCCGCGCGCCCTCGCCTGGGCTCGCCCTGGTTGCAGGGCGTTCAGCTAAAGGACGGGGCCTCCGGGTCCGAGTTGAGTGTGATGGCCTTCGGTGCTGTATCCAGAAGCCGTGCCGCACGAAAGCCGCTGAGTCCCCGTGCGCTTTCTACGCGGCGACGCATTTTTGTAGGCGTGGTTGTCTTGATGTACGTCGGGGCGGCGTTACTGATCTCCACAGGTCTGCACACGCGCTCACTTGGGTTGCCAATCGCGGGCGGCTTCAGAACATCGGGCGTGGTCGTGGACGAACGCATCACCGATGAAAAAAGCTATGTCTACAGGCCGATCATCCTGTTCCTGGACGCCGACGGCAAGCGCATCGAATTCGAGGGTGCCCCCAGGCAGAGCCCAGCAGGCGTCGGCAGCCGAGTGCCGGTCTCATATGACCCATCAGATCCTTCGGACGCTCGCGACCTCTCGGCGAACAGCACCTGGCTCTTCCAGTTCGGCGCCGGTCTCGCCTTCCTACTCATGGCGCTCGGCTGCACTTGGCTCCTTTGGTGGGTGCGACGCCATGGTCCGATCGGGGCGCAAGGCGCGACGGATCCGGCCGGACCATTTGGCTGACGCAGCGCAGCGTTAGCCTTGACCCGCCTCCGAGACCGAACCCCACCGCAATGCGAATGAGCGAAGACGTCGGCGAATTACACGCGCCTCAGCCCCCGGCTCGGTGGCGTCTTGCTCCGCGTCACTCGGCCGCAGCTCGACCTGGCCGTCGCCGCGTTCTAGAACGTTCCGTCGCGGCGGTTAGCCTTCATCTCGGATGAAGATCGCCCAGTACGTGTACTTCGGGATTTCGAGCGACACACTGGTTGCCGAGGAGATCGCTCAACGCGTCGGGCTCACTCCTGACTCATCTCGGGTGAGGGGGAGCCGTAACGCCGATCCGCCACGCCCGCGTCATCACCTCTGGGCCGTCGAGTGCCGAGGCCGAGGTATGGACGTCCAGCAGCAGACCGCCGAGGTCATGGAGCGCGTGATGTCTCGCCGGGAGAAGATTAGAGACCTCGTGAAGTCAGGCGAAGCCAAAGCTTGGCTGCAGATCGTTCGGAGCTTCAACGCCGCAGACGGTGAGGAGGAGGAGATCACCGAAGACGGAGACCTCGTCAAGCTCAGCGGACAGCACCAGCTCCTCGGCTGGCACATGGACGGCGCGACGGTGCGGTTCCTCGTCGACGTCGGCGCCGAGATCGACTGCGACGAGTACGGATAGGCAGACGGATGCCCACGATCCTCGACCGCAGCATCCTCGAAGCGCACTTCGGCGGATGGCCGCACTTTCACGACGCAGAGGTCGATGCCGCGCGACTGCGCTCTGGCCGGCGTGTAGGCGGGCCGCCAACCCTCGAACTCGATATCTACGTCTTGGCGAAGAGCGTGATCACCGCCGATGGCGCTCGGGAGTCCGGGCCCGTAGTCGCGACCCTTCGTTTCGACGACATCAGTGCGGTCGAGCTCGGCGACTTCAACCACCAGAACGTCCTGTTCGACCTCGTGATTCAGGACATGGCACCGAGCGAGAGTGATCCGCGATCGATGAGAGTCGAACTACAGTCCAGCTGGGGGCTCACCGGAGCGTTCCGGTGCGCGCGGGTCGCGGTGCTCGCCGCAGAGCCGATCAACCTTGACCAGAGCGGTGCCGCCAGCTGAGCGTCCGCCGGAGCTCCGATTCGGCCCCGGGAAGCCCATGCAGCTAACGCGTCGGGTTGACCCAAGTCTGGAGTTCCATCTCAAAGGCTTGCCGTCTCATGTATCGAGGGACTCGTTCCACTCTGCGCCGAGCACCCATGACAGCGCCGACATTCGGCCGCTGATGAGGCCCCAATCGAAGTCGTCCCATCCAAGGTTCTCTCGGCCGTACTTGTCCTCGATCCTTGCGGCTGCAGCTGCCGCCTGCTCGAACAGGGCCTTGCGCTCCTCCGTCAGCGACTCCTCGCCAGTCTCCAGCCGGTAGACCCAGTTTTGGTGCCGGTTCCACCACACCTTGTCCCACAGTTCCTTGTAGGCGTCGAGGATCGCTGTGTCGTTGCGGCGAAGCAAGAGCGGCCAGGGACCCGATCCGTCTTCGTCGGGAAGCCACTCGACCTTGTCGCCGTCCTCCGTGTATCCGATCCGATGGCCGTTGGGTCCGACGTCCTCGGGGTCGGCGGGATCAGTAGTCTGGGCCTCGGTGCGTTCCGGTGCTTGTGCTCCGACGTGGGCGCGCGCAAACTCCCGATTCAGCTCCTCAATCTGAGCCATAAGGTCGGGGGCGAATCGAGTCACCTCGATCCCAGCATCTCGAAGGCGTAGCTCGCCCCGTCCACGGATCGCGTCGTTAGGATCGAGGACGCCGATGACCACTCTGCCGATTCGCCTCTCGATGACTCGCTCTACGCATGCGAGCTTCGGCTGATTGCGAGTGGTGCACGGCTCTAGAGTCGTGAAGAGCGTCGCGCCAGCGAGTGTCTCGTCCGCGAGCTTCTTCTCGAGCAGCGTGTACTCGGCATGCTCGCCTGGGGCCATCTCGCCACGGAACGCCTCGCCAATGACGACCCCGTCGCGGGCGACCACCGCCCCGACCTTCGGCGAGACTTTGCCGGGCTCACTTTCGCACTGGCGGGCAAGCGCGATGGCACGCTCCATGAGCGCCCGGTCGTCTGCTGAAGCTTGACTCCCCACGCCGCACCCCCTTGCCTCGCCCGGTAGCCAGACCGTCCGTGCGAGACTCTACGCGAAGCTACAGGACCGCCTGCGGTTGGGGCCGCCGGAAGCCCAGACGCTCCCAGAACGGCTCATAGCGCCCTCTGGGACGCGCCCAACGCCTCTGCATCGAACCGCGTGCGATCCAGCAATTAGGCTGGGCCGGCTCCGAGTGCTCACTGGCTGTTCATCGATGATCCAACCGGACAGAGAACGGCGAACCGTGGGCGCGAGGCTCCGCGGCGCGCGACGTTCCGTCGGGCCGCCAGTTGATTGGGTCGTGTGTAGCGTCTATCGTTTGGAACGTAAACCCTGGGCGGCGTGATGCCGACAAGATTGATGATGGCTTCGATACTCGACACCCATACCAAGAGCCAGCAGCACGATATCCGTGAGGACATCGTCGCGGTGGTCGATACCCAGGAGTTCGACGAGGCCCGCCGTGATCCGCGTGTCCGCGCCTTTGTGGCGGAGGCTGACGCCTACCTCGCCGACGTCGAGCGACACGCTCGAAACAGCTAGTCGACCGGCTGCAACGGCAGCCACAGGCGCTTAGGTTTACGAACCTCGGACGATGCCCTGAAACCGAAGCGCTCGCGCCACATCGCCGCGGTCTCCTCGTCGTAAGGGTCCACGACCAGCACGGACGTCGCCTGTAGCTCGGCGGCTCGGCGGGCCATCGCTGTGGCATGTAGAAGCAGCTCCTTGCCGTCGATCGCCGCCCGCTTGTCCTTAGCGATCCACGTGACGAGTGCGGCTGGAACGCGCACGGGGTCAACGCCGAGGCGACCACGATCGCGCTGGCTGAGCTCCACTTGGGCCGACGCGAGCGAGTAGAAGCCAGCCAGGCGCTGATCGGCAATCAGCAGGCGCGTGCGGGACGTTGCGTGCGAGCCGAAGGCCTCTGCGCGCAGCCAATCACCGGCTGCGACGGCCGCGGGGCGATCGCCGGCGTCGAAGTCGTCGAGGAGGGCACCCAACTCGTCGGGCGCCTGCGCCGGGCCCGACGGCAGCGTCAGCCATGTCGGAGCTGAATCGGCGATCGCCTCAGCGATTGCTGCTCCAAAGTCCAACCTCCCCACGTCCTGTCCGGTCACGCGTTTGCGGCCTTCGCACTCGCGATACTCTCGATCGGAGCGCGAACGAATGGCCCCTGCAGCGCGTAGTGATTCTCGACCGTGTACCCCAGCCGTGTTCGCGGCGCCTTCTTCGCGCGGGTCCACACCTTCAGCAGCTCGAGCTCGCGCAGCTCGTCCAGACCTCGCTGCAGCGTGTCGGCCGAGACCCCGTACCAGCCGGACGCGTGCTCGGTCGGCAGCGTAAACGTCGGCGACTGCGCGAGACAAATGAGCAGGGTCGCTTTTCCCGGGAGCTTGAGCTCCTTGTGCCAGCGCTGCGTGAAGTAGGCGTATGGGAGTTTGAAGAAGCCGCGCTGCTTGCCGGTCGGACGGCTGAAGGGGCGCCGCGATCCGTCCTCCATGAGCAGAAACACCTTGCGCACACGGTGGTCACGCTCACTGCGAACGAGGCCCTGCTGCTCGAGCCAGGTCCAGTTGCGCGAGATCGTCGTCTCTGAGCTCAACGTCTGCGGGAGGTCGAGCATTCGCGCCCAGCTCATCGCCGGCTGACGAACATCCCACGGATCTGATGACGCACCGGCATGCAGCAGGAGCCAGAGGTCGAGCGCCACCGGCCTGCGACCCTCGACGAACCCCGCGAGCGGACCAGGCTCCTTCGGCGGCCCGGGGATCTGCAGAAACAATCTGCGAATCGGAACGTTGCGTCGCCGCGATCGGTCCAGCAGGTCCAATAGGGTGTCTTCGGGAGTGGCGACTACGTCGATGTCCATGGCTACAAGGATGACACAGTCAGGCCGTATTCATGGTCTGCGAACATTCTCCCATCCGACACGCGAGCGGTAGCTCTAGTAGCTCATAAGAGATCCAGACTACCCCCATGATGAAGACCGGGATGAATGCCTAGAGGCGACTCGCCGTGACAGGGCAGGCCGGCGTGATCTCTATTGCCCCGGCAAGCCCCGCCTCGCGGGCAACTCGTCAATGATCCGTTGGCCGGCCGCAGGTGGAGCGCGGCGTCGAGGGAACGTTTAGGCCACTGGAGCGACTCGTTGGCCTAAACCCTCCCGAAACGAGCCCAAATCAACCGATTCACGCCTCTCGGCCAAGCGCCCGTATAGCAGTGATTTGCAGGCAGAACCGGGGCAAAGCATCCGAGTGCGGTCCTTGTTCACACGCGAGAGGTCGCAGGTTCGAAACCCGCCGCGCCCATGGGTCGTATCCCTTTTATGCAAGCCAAATTTGGCCGGGCACGGAGCTGCTCACGGAAGTCTCGAAAGGCCCGCGGTGGGCAAAATGGTGGCCAAAACTCGGTGTTTGTCGTCGCAGATAGCGATTTTTTGGAACGGGAATGCGGCGCCTCGAGAGCTCGTCGCCGGGACCTGTCGCCATCGATGCATGGCGACGCGAGTGCCACGTAGCACCCACATTTGGCTTCAATACTAGGCTTTGAGCGCATCACACGAGCCAAACACGTCGCTGGAAGTACGTAGTTTCGAATGAGCGACCTCTCGTCCCGGTAACGACACATCGGATGTTCGAGACGCCGTATGCCGCTTGGCTGGTTATGGATGCTATATTGGAGGCAATCTGATAGGAACTTTAGGCGGTTATTGACCGCACCTTTTGAGGAGGACACAAGTGGCCACCACAAGCGTCGCGCATCCCGCCAGCCCCGATGATTTCCCCTCTCCAAGCGATACAGAAGCCCTTTACGCCCGTATCGTCAGCGAGATCCGCGATAGTGGGTTGAGCACCGCGGACATCGCACGCCTCGTCGGAGTCGCCGAACGCCAGGTGCGCAACTGGACCTCCGGCGGCAGCACGCCGAGCGGGCGCAACCGCGATCGTCTACTTGAGCTGCACTACGTGACGCAGGCCCTGCGCGACCTCTACACGCGCGAGGGTGCCGAGATCTGGTTGCACGGCCGCAAACGCAGCCTCGCAGGCCGCCGCCCCGTGGACATGCTCGCCAGTGGCTCCTACGAGGAGGTGCTAGACGCCATCGAGCGCAAAAGCGCGGGGGCCATGTGAGGCAGCGCGACCTGCTCGCCGCGGTCGCCCGCATCGACTCGATCCGAGTACAAGGTAAATTCGAACGGCATACATCCCTGCGCTGGGATGAGCTGAAGCCCAGCGCCGCCGGCGGACGATGGGGCGCGCGACGCGCCTATGCGGTTCTCTACCTCGGACGCCCACGCAGCAGCGTCGTGATCGAGGCCTACCGCCACCTCGTCGATGACGAGCTCGACGACACGGGCGCTCTCGCAGCAAGCGTCTTGGAGAGGCGGATCGTGACCTGCAGGCTCGATGTCCCCGACGTCCTCGACCTTCGCGAGAGCACGACCCGCGCGGCACTCTCCCTAACCGATACGCAGCTATTCTCGGAGGTAGGCGACTACGCAACCTGTCAAGCGATCGGGGCCGCCGCATATCAGCTCGGACTCGCAGGGCTCATCGTGCCAGCCGCGAGCAGACGCGGAGAGACCCTCGCGCTGTTCCCCGCAAACCTCCCCGACGAGCACTGGCTGTGGTTGGTCAGGTCGGTATCAGCCGAACCGCCACGAACTTGGTCGACGCGGCCGTTGGGGTTCTCAGCGCCTCTCCGTCCGTCAGCTCGCCATCGGTGGTCCTGCGCCGACCGCCTTGGACGCTGCCGCGATCTCACCGCGAAGCGCCTTCAGCGCGGCGACGAAGATCTCCGAGAACGTCGGGAACGGCTGGATCGTGTCCGTCAGAACGCCGAGTGGGACCTGGGCGCGGATCGCGAGCGTCGCCTGCTGCAGCCACTCGCCCGCCTCGGGGCCGAGCGCGTAGGCGCCTGTCAGCCGCTCGCCGTCGCTGAGCAGCGTCAGGAAGCCGTTGCTGTCGGCGTAGGCTCGCGTGTAGGTAGCGGTCTTCGCCACCTCCGACAGCGGGACCATGGCGCTGAAGCGGCCGGCGGAGGCGCCCACCGCCGCGGCTTGCGGGTCGGTGTAGACGACCCGGGGAACGGCCTCGTAGTTGGCCTTTCGCGGCTCGCCGAGGATGTTCGCGGCGACCACCTCGCCCTCGTACTTGCCGACGTGGGTGAGCGGCCACTGCCCGTTGACGTCGCCGATCGCCCACACGTTCGCCGCCGCCCGCAAATGCGGGTCTACTGCAACTCCGTGCGCGTCGGCCTCGACGCCGACGGTCTCCAGGCCGAGCCCGAGCACCCGCGGACGCCGGCCGGTGGCGACGAGCAGCCGGTCACCGCGCAGTTCGCGTCCGTCGTCGATCTCGACGACGTAATCCTCGCCCTCGCGTCGCGCGGCGCTCGCGTTCGCCGACAGGACGAGCTCGATGCCCTCACCGTGCAGAACCTCGCCAAGCGCCTTACCCAGCGGCGCCGGCTCACGCCCGAGCACGTGCTCGGCCATGTCGATCACCGCCACCTCGCCGCCGAGCCGACGCACAGCCTGCGCCATCTCCACCCCGACCGGCCCACCACCGAGGATCAGCAGACGGCGGGGAACGGCCTTCATGGAGGTCACCTCGCGGTTGGTCCAAACGCCATCGAGCTCGCGCAAGCCCGGTACCGGCGGCACGACCGGATCGGCGCCGTTAGCGAGAACCACGTGCTCAGCGGTGTGGCGCACGCCGTCGACCTCCACGACCCCGGGGCCGGCGAGCCGGCCATTGCCGCGCAACAACTCGATGCCGTGATCGGCAAGGAAGCGCTCCTGGCCGACGTCGGAGTATTCGGAGACCATAAAGTCACGCCACGCGAGCGCCGCCTCGACATCCACTTCCGCGGTCGCGGCGGCCTCGCGCGCCCCATGGACCGCCTCGCCCGGCCGCAGCAACGTCTTCGACGGGATGCAAGCCCAGTAGGAGCACTCCCCTCCCACGAGCTCGCGCTCCACGACCGCCACCCGCAGTCCGCCCTCCGCCAGCGCGCTCGCACAGTGCTCGCCCGGCGAGCCGCCACCGAGCACGATCACGTCATAGTCGCTGCTCATGTCGGCAGCTCCTCAGCGACCCGGCAGCCGCGTCGTGATCTCCTGGAGCAGCCAGCCGTTGCCATCCGGAGGAGGCCGAGGCTGTGAGTGCGCTGCGAAAGGGCTATCGGCACGAGTTCCCCTGTCCTGGTCGCTCCAGAGCCGTTCTTCGACCGAGGATGCTCCCGTCGGGTGGCGCATACTCTCCATCTCATCCGAGCAGATGTTAAGGCTCTCCCGGGCGGCGCGTGGCGAGTCCGGAGCGCTCGCCAGCGAACACGCTCGACGGCCGCGTCGCCGGGCATCCGCACGACGCTGGATCCACGCAAGAAATCGAAACCGGCCGGCGGATGCCAACATGAGCGGCGATGAGCGGTCAGCTTCCGGATCCGCGCCTGAGGAAGGTCTACCGCCTGGAGGTGACCCTCGGTGAGCCACTGGATTTCGGTGAGGTCGCGCAGGGCCACCGGCGGATCGTGCCCCAGACCGGCGGGACGTTCACCGGTCCGGAGATCAGCGGCAAGCTGCTCCCGGGCGCCAGCGCAGACTGGCAGATCGTTTTGCCGGATGGCACTTCATTTGCGGACATCCGCTACACGCTGCAAACCGACGGCGGCGATCTGCTCTACGTGCAGTCGCGAGGAGTCCGCCACGGTCGCGCCGAGGTGCTCGCGCGGCTCGGGCGCGGTGAGGAGGTCGACGCGAGCGAGTACACGTTCCGCACCTCTACCCAGATCGAGACGGCGGCCCCTCAGCTCGACTGGCTGAACGAGGGCGTATTCGTCAGCGTCGGAGCCCGTCAGCCCAAAGGCGTGATCTATGACACCTACCTCGTCGAGTGATCACGCGGCCTACGGGTAAATGCCGTTTCGCTCGGCGTCATCAAAACGCCGCTACACGACGAGAGCTCCTACGCGGGGATGGGCGCGTTGCACCCCATCGGCCGAGTCGGCGAGATCGAGGACGTGGTCGCTGGAGTCCTCTATCTCGAGTCGGCGCCTTCGTGACCGGTGAGATCCTGCACATCGACGGCGGCCAAAGCGCAGGACACTGACTATGGAGCCATTTCAACAACGGAGGTCACTATGAGCAACATCAATGATGAGATAGTCCTGGCTCATTTCATCGTTTCAGATGATGTAGAGCGTTCCCGCCGCTTCTACACGGAAGTGCTCGGCGGCAGGGTGGCCTTCTCCGGGGAGCCAACCTATGTCGCACTATCCAACAGCTGGATCATCATCAATGTCGGGGGAGGCCCGACCGACGACAAGCCGGCGGTGACCCTAGAGACGCCACCCGAGCCCGACCGGGTCAGCAGTTTCCTCAATATCCGGGTCAAAGACATCGCGGCCGTGTACGCCGAATGGAGCGCCCGTGGTGCTCAATTCCTGACGCCACCGAAGCAGCACCAGTACGAGATCCGTTGCTACATCCGCGATCCCGACGGTCATCTGATCGAGGTCGGGCAAACCACCGACCCTGAGGGGGACTGGACCCCCCCTCAGTGGCTGTCGAGTACGGCCGGCGGGGAGCCCGAGTGAATGCCTAGATCACCAGCGAAATCCTCCACATCGACGGTGGACGGTCCCCCGGACACCGAGATCGGATGCGCGGCCCAGGCGCAAGCAGGTCTCCCCGGGATCTGAACCCACGGTACCTTTACTGCTAGAGTAAAGGGATGGCGCGGATCTCGACCAAGAACCAGATCACGATCCCCGTCGCGGCGCTCGACGAGGTCGGGCTGCACGCCGGCGAGCGAGTCACGGTCGAGCCGGCCGGCGACGGAGAGCTACGCATCCGTCGCACGACCACGACCTTCGAGGATGCGTTCGGGACGCTGACGGGCACGTACCCTGCCGGCTATCTCGAGCAGCTCGACGGCGAAGATGAACTGCGGTGAAGCTGCTGCTCGACGCGGACGTCCTGATCGGAGCGCTTGACGGCAGCGATCCGCATCATCATCGCGCTCGCGCGCTGTTCACCAAGTGGCGCGAGGACCAAGACGCTTACGCGGTCAGCGTCGTAAACCTGACCGAGGTGCTGATCGCTCCCTCAGCAGACGTGTCGAAGCTTGCCGCCGCCCGGGAGGCGATCGCCGCCCTCGGCGTCACCGTGCACCAGCCGAGCGAGGCGATCGGGGTCGAGGCGGCGCGGCTGCGAGGACGGCACCCGATCAGCCTCCCAGACGCCTACTGCCTCGCGACCGCGAAGCACACGAGCTCGGCGGTCTCGTCATTCGATCAGAAGATCCTGAAGGCCGCCACGCGCGAGGGCATCAAGGCCGCCTAACGCCAGCAGGCGCGAGCGAGACAGCGAGGGGGCCGCCGCGACCCAAGCCGGCAAATTGCACGAGCGGCACGACGCTCGCGTCACTGCCTCGACGGCAAGCGCTAGATTCGCTTAGTGAGCTTCCTCGCTGCGGCTGATGCGTACGACCGCTTCATGGGCCGCTACTCGGTGCTGCTGGCCCCGCAGCTTGCCGATTTCGCGACGATCGCGGCTGGTCAGCGAGCACTCGACGTCGGCTGCGGTCCAGGCGCTCTCACTACCGAGCTGGTAAGGCGGTTGCGAGCGGAGTTCGTTTCGGCTGTTGATCCTTCCGAGCCCTTCGTCTTGGCGGCCCGAGACCGTCACCCCGGCGTCGACGTGCGACTTGGCTCGGCGGAGCAGTTGCCTTTTGCGGACCAGGCATTCTACGGAGTTCTCGCGCAACTCGTCGTTCACTTCATGAAAGATCCCACAGAGGGGCTCAGTGAGATGGTGCGCGTCACTCGCCCAGGTGGTGTCGTGGCGGCGTGCGTGTGGGATCACGCTGGCGGTCAGGGCCCGCTCAGCCTGTTCTGGGATACGGCGCGCGAACTCGATCCCGAGGTCGAGGATGAGTCGCAGCTTGCCGGCGCCCGCGAGGGCGGCCTTGCGCGGCTGTTTCACGCGGCCGGGCTGCGCGAGATCGAGGAGACAGCCCTCACAGTCAGCGTCGAGCATCCAAGCTTTGATGATTGGTGGGAGCCGTTCACCCTTGGCGTGGGCCCGGCCGGCAGCTACACGGCTGTCCTCGACGCGAGGCGACAAGCGCAGCTGCGCGAACGCTGCCGCGAGGCGCTACCAGCGGCGCCGTTTGTGCTCCAGGTCCAGGCTTGGGCAGCACGAGGCATCCCGTAGGCCCGCGGTAGCAAGGTCTCGCCACCGCGCGTGGTCGACAGGCACCGATGAGCAATGAGGTGACGCGAAGTTATTTTCTACTGAAGAAATTGCGCGCAAACTGAAGGAGGATCGTGATGCGCAGCCTGATCTACTCGATGAGTGTGTCGCTGGACGGCTTTATCGCTGGGCCGGACGGCGCGATCGACTGGTCGGTGCCCGACGAGGAGCTGTTTGGGTTCCACACCCAGCAGGTGCAGGAAACCGGCGTGCACCTCTGCGGACGGCGGCTCTACGAAACGATGGTCTACTGGGAGACCGCTGAGGAGAGTCCGCTGGCGGCGGAGCACGTCGAGTTCGCCCAGATCTGGAAGGCCCTGCCGAAGATTGTGTTCTCCACGACGCTGGAGAGCGTGGTGGGCAACACCAGGCTGGCGAGGGACGGTGTCGGCGAGGAGGTTTCAAGGCTCAAGGAACAGCCCGGAAACGACATCGCCGTCGGCGGCGCCGGCCTCGCCCGCACCTGTATGAAGCTGGAGCTGATCGACGAGTGGCGGCTGTTCGTCAGCCCGGTCCTACTCGGCGGCGGCACGCCCTACTTCCCGACCCTCGACGAAAGGATCAACATGGAGCTGGTCGAGACGCAGACGTTTGGCTCTCGCGTCGTTTACGTTCGCTACAGGCGCGTGTCAGACGGCCTGTAGCGGTCGTCCCACGAGCGCTCGCTTCTTGGTCGAATGGTCCGCGGTGCGGCGCGCTTCACCGTCGGCGGCACCTCCGTCGATGTCCCGCACGGCGGCGGCGTCGCGGTGCGCAACCCGGCCCTGATCCGTGAAGCGGTCGCGCTCGAGGCTGGCACGCTGGTCCTCGTCGTCGGCGGCCGACCCGGTGTCGCGTTCACGCCGTCGATGTGGGAAGAGAATTTCTTGACCCGCGGGGTATGCGACTGACGCGGCGAGCCACACCAAGCCGCAACCGATAAACGATGGTCCGTCGCGTAGCTTGCGCTTTCGCGGAGCAGCGCTAACTCTCGAGACGGTGCCTCAGGGTGCGGTAGGCGACGTAGAAATGCGCTGCGGCCGCTGGGACCAGCAGCAGTCCCCACCAGCCTCCAACGCCGTAGCCGTAAAGGATGGCAGTAAGGGTCACTAGCCAGATCCCGATAACAACGCGCACGGGGACCATGACACGCCGGTGCCTGTACTCCCATGCCCACGAAGTTCGAAGCCTGGTTCGCAGCCGCATGTAGATCGCGCTTCTCAGCAGATCGGCGACCTCCGCCAGTCGCGGCCACCGCTGACGCTCCTCAGCGCCGGCCATCAGCACCGAGAGGATCTCCTGCCCGTGCTCGTGGCGGAACGCGGCCGGGTAGCACGCGAGCAGACGCCGGTAACGGCGCTCCAGATCAGCGGCATCGGTCATCGCAACACTCCGACCGCGTCCAGCCGCGACATCGCAACAAGGGCGTTCGCTTGCAGTCGAGCTGCCTCGGCGGCGAGGCGCTGCTGGCCCGCGGCCGTGAGACGGTAGTAGCGGCGCAACCGGCCATCCACGATCTCCTCGCGGTCCACCTCGACCAGTCTGTCCGCACGCAGACGCTCCAGAGCCGTATACAAGGTTCCGGCGCGCAATCGGACGCGCTGGTCCGAGATCCGCTCGACGTCGGTGATGATCCCGTAACCGTGCTGAGTGCCTCCAGCCAACGCGGTCAAGATCAGGAACGTCGCCTCCTGCATCGCGCGCTTTCTCATAGAGACAGTATATATCGCTCAACTGTCGATAGTCAAGGCGTCGGATGCCCACATACGACGAGCATCTCTGAGCTGGCAGGACTCGTACGCAAGCCAGGTGTGCCCCAGTAGTCTGGCTTTCCTGCCAGCCTGTGGAGACCGGGTGCTGGTTCCGGTCGCAATGACTGGCTGGCCAGGTGGTGCTGCTGGCAGGAAGACGCTGTTTTGTGGTGCTGTCCGGCTTGCCGGGTTGGGTCTCGGGTTGGTGGCGGACTGACTCATAGTCTGTTTGTCGGCCGGATGCTCTTGGCCTGACTATCGCTCGTTGTGTCGTCCGCTACCACCCGGGACCCGTGGCGTGACCTGATAGGAGCGTGGCGGCTATGACCGCCCCAAGGTGAGGCCTGTCCGCCGAGGGTCCAGTCAAACGAGAAGATCGATTGAAAGGGCGTGATGGATGATTGTGATCGGCGCGGACACCCACAAGAGCACCCACGCGTTGGCTGCCGTCGACGCAGCCACCGGACAGTTGCTCCGCGAGCGAGAAATCGTCGCAAAGGAAGCTGGACACCTGGAAGCGTTGCGGTGGGCGCACGAACTCGACGGAGAGATCGTGTGGGCGATCGAGGACTGCCGGGACTTCTCCCACCATCTCGAGCAAGCACTCCTGGCGGCCGGTGAGCGTGTCGTGCGGGTCGCACCGAAGCTGATGGGCGCCTCCCGCCGCGGCGAACGCGAACCGGGAAAGTCAGATCAGATCGACGCCAGAGCGATAGCCCGCGCAGTATTGCGGGAGGGGATCGAGCGGTTCCCTGTCGCGTTCCTCGACGAGGACGCGATGGAGATCCGGTTGCTCTGCGACTACCGCGAGACTCTCGTCAACGAGCGCACCCGACTCATCAACCGGCTGCGGATCAACCTCGTGATCCTCGACCCCGAACTGGAGGCGTCGATCCCGTCACGCAAGCTGGACTATCCCGGCCAGCGTCAGCGCGTCACCCGCCGGTTGCGAGCGATGCCGCAGACCGCGCGGGTGCGCGTTTCACGCGAGCAGGTCAAGAGGATCGGGGTGCTCACTCGCGAAGCGGAGGAGCTAAAGCGGGAGCTGCGCGACCTCGTGGCCGCCCATCGCCCCGAGCTGCTCGCCGAGACCGGGTGCGGACCGCTCACCGCCGCGATCCTGATCGGCCAGACCGCCGGCGCCGAGCGCTTCCATAGCGATGCCCATTTCGCACGGATGGCGGGTGTAGCTCCGATCCCCGTCTCATCCGGGCGCAAAGACCGTCATCGTCTCGATCGCGGCGGCAACCGACAAATCAACAGGGCGCTGCATGTCATCGCGATCACACGCGGACGCCGAGATCCTGCGACCCGTGAGTACCTGCAGCGCAAGGAAGCTGAAGGCAAGAGCCGGATCGAGGCGCTCAGATGCCTCAAGCGACTCCTCGCACGCCGCTACCACCGCCTGCTCCTACGGCCGTCAGCGACACATGCAACTCGCCCGTGATCCTTTGGAACCGCACTCGCTCGGATGCGCTGCTTGACGTAGCTCAGCACAGTGCACAAGTACCCCTAGTCAGTACAGTTCCGCATCGCGCGATCCGTAACTCTCTGGGATCATCAGCACTGTAATCGAACAACGTCAGGAGGAAGTCGTGGGCGATCGCCTCTACCAAGCCATACGGGGGAACATTGTCGCTTGGCTGGCGCTTTTCGTGGCGCTTAGCGGCACGAGCTTCGCAGCTTCCAGATACCTCATCACGTCAACCTCCCAGATCAAGCCCAGCGTGCTAAAGGAGCTGCGAGGCAAGACCGGCCCACATGGAGCGCGTGGCGAAACAGGACCACCTGGTGCACTGGGGGCCATGGGGGCGAAGGGCGAAAACGGCCAACGAGGGGAAACCGGATTGGAAGGCAAACCTGGACCAGCCGGCCCAGGAGCGATGTCTTTCAACACCACGGTCGCCCAAGGGTCCGGCAAGGTGACCCTAGCAACGCCAAGCAACGCGACGCAGCTAACCGGCGAATGCTCAGCAGAACAGAAAGAAGCGATCCTCCGAATCGAAAGCACGAACTCCGAAGGTCTCGCCGTCACAGGCACCCGAAGCCAAGAACATACCCTCGAAACCATCGGATTCGCAGGGCCATCGACGGTAGAAGCACGAGGCAAATTTGAGGCCGCCTTCGATGCCATCAGCGAGAACAGGGAAGTAGACAAGTTCGCCGAGATACGCGTCGAAGCGATCTTCGCTGAACACTGCCACTTCCTTGGAATGGTGATCCCACCCAGCTAATCGTTTGGCGCAAATAGCGAACATCCCTTGACATAGGAGCAACGGGTGGACGTCCCGAGCCAGCCTCCGGGGGGGACGATCGCCCTGTTGTTCACCGACATCGAGGGCTCTACGCGGCTGGCCGCGGCGCTCGGTTCTGGGTGGGCGGGAGTCCCCTTCGAGCCGTGGGTGCGCGCGATCGGCGAGCTTGCCCGGAGCTGAGTGCTCACGCCATGGTCTCGGGAGTGCCGGGCGCGAGCGACTTGGCGGCGGCCGAGGGCGCCCGCTACCGGCTGCTGAGCGGCATCGGAGCGGCGCTCGGCCACGCCGCCGGAGAGGCGCCCCTGTACGTTGTGCTTGACGACGCCCACTGGTGTGACCCGGCCTCCGCCCAGGCGCTATCCCATTTTCTCGAGAGCTCCCCGAGCAAGCAGCTCGTGCTGATCGTGACCGCGCGTGAGCGCGAGATGGGCCGCGGGCACCCAGTCTCGCGGGTGCTCTCTGACCTGCGATCGCACCGCTGCTCCAGCGAGTCGCGGCGCTCCCCCATGTCGCTGGCATCGTCAGCCCCTACTCCGCGGCCGGAGCCGTCCGGGTGTCCGCCAACCGGATGACAGCGTTCGCGACGGTCAACTAGCTCGGAGCGACAATCTGGCATTTCCGTCATGAGAGCCGGGCGACGGCCCCTCCCATCTGGGTGCAGAACGTGATGCTCCCGCGGCTTGCGGCACTCGCGAGGCTATTTGGTGTACGCGCACACAACGACCGCTGGGACAGCCGCACGGGCGGTTGAGCAGACGTTCGTCGCTAAGCGTGGACTGCGTACAACTGCCAGGTGTCGGGAACGCCCTTCAGAGTGTGAACGCCCCTATCGGTGAACTGCAGCCCCGACCCGGCCACCAGGTCCTTGACGGTTCGCGAGACAAGCAGCTCTTGGGGTTCGGCTCGAGCGCTGACGCGGGCAGCGATGTGGACGGCGATGCCGCCGATGTCGTCTCCCATCATCTCGCACTCGCCCGTGTGCAGGCCAGCGCGGACGCGGAGCCCCGATGTCTCGGACGATCGGAGGATTGCGCTCGCACAGCGGATCGCGCGGGCTGGGCCGTCGAAGGTCGCGAGGAAGCCGTCCCCGGTCGACTTCACCTCGCGGCCGTTGAAATGGTCCAAGTCCTCGCGCACCGCGCGCTGGTGTCGCTTGAGCACCTCGCGCCAGTGCTGATCACCCATATCGGCGGCCATGCGCGTGGAATCGACGATGTCGGTGAAGAGCACCGTGGCGAGGACGCGGTCGGTCTCAACTACCGCGCGAGCGCCCGTCAGGAACTCCTGCAGGGCGCCGAGCCATTCCTCCGTGCCCTGGAACCAGAAGCCGTGGTCGTCGCCCTCGAACTCGACCATGCGGGCGTTCGGCAGGTGCTCGGCCAGCCAGCGTCCGTGGCGAACGTTGACCAGCCGGTCGCGGGTGCGGTGCAGGATGAGCGCTGGTGCGTGGACGCTCGGCACGACGTCGCGGACATCGAGATCGAGAAACATCTGTGCAAGCGCGATCATCATTCCGGGGCTTGCCGTCGAGCGTTCGATGCGACCCCAAAACGCGCGTGCCTCCGGGTTGCTCGCCTGGCTGGGCACGGAGACCTCGACGATGGACCCGTCACCCCAGTGAGGCAGGATCAGCTCCGCTACCGACTCGGTCAGAGCCTCAGCCGGGGTTCCCCATGGGTAGTCCTCGGCGTAGGTCGAGCGCGCCATCCCTCCGGCGCAAACCAGCGCCCGGACCCGTGCCGGGTAGGTCGCGGCGAACAGGATGCTCATAGGGACGCCCTCGGACAGGCCCACGAGCGCTGCGCGCTCGGAGCCGGCGGCGTCCATCACAGCGCGGACGTCGTCCATGCGCTGCTCGAGCGTGGGGGCCTCGACGACCGGATCGGACAAACCAGAGCCACGGCGATCGAAGGTGATGACGCGCGCGAAGGACGCCAGACCCTCCAGGAGCCGCGCCGACGGCTCGTACTCCCAGGCCAACTCGATATGGGTGGTAAATCCCGGCACCAGCACGAGGTCGAGGTCGCCCTCGCCAAACACCTGGTAGGCGATGTGGACCCCTCCGCTTTTCGCGTACTTGGTCTCAGGTCGCCCTATCGGTCTGCTGTAGGCCCGTATGAGTCCGCCCCCGCCTATTGGATGCCGCTCCGCGACGAGCTAGCTCCGCTCCGATCTTCGCCGATGGCGCGCGAAGTGTCTCACGGGCGCTTGCTTCATACCAGCTGCTGGATCACGATGGTGGCGGCGGCGGGTTGCGTTCCTCCGGCGAGCGGTGTGATCGTGAGCACCGGCGTGTTTCCCTTCGGATTGCGAAGCTCGATCGTCGAGTTTGCGACGGTGGTCGTGACCAGCGCATCGCCGGAGATCTGACTCGTGCCGGTCGCTCGCCCGTATACCGTGTAAGGAAGTTCGGCCGTGACACCCCCGGAGTCGAGAGCGATCACCAATTGCCCGGGCTCGCTGACGGACACCGAGAAATCGATGCTGTACGTGCCAATGCTGGGCAGCAGGAATTCGGCCGGGGTGAGTCTGGCGATAGCGCCCATCGCCGGTCCGTTGCGGGGGAATTCGACTGGCGCTCCGGCCGCGACCGTCGCTGCGTTGTCCGGCGGCATGAGGGCATAGAACTCGGCGTATACCTCCGATCCGGACGAGCCTTCCGGGCCAGCCGCACCCGTGGACCCGGTGGCACCTGTGGCCCCCACGGCGCCCGCGGCCCCCGCTGCACCTGTGGCCCCCACGGCGCCCGCGGCCCCCGCTGCACCTGTGGCCCCCACGGCGCCCGCGGTCCCGGCTGCACCTGTTTCGCCTTTCGGTCCAGCTAGTCCCGCGCTTCCCGCGGAGCCTTTTTCGCCTTTGGGTCCAGCTTGGCCTTCAACTCCAACGAGGCCCGGCAGACCTGCGAATCCAGTCGCACCCGTAGCACCAGTGAGCCCCGTCAGCCCAATCAGGCCCGCGGCTCCAGGTGCGCCTTCGCTGCCGGTCAACCCGCGGGACCCCGCGACGCCCGCAGCGCCTTCGGGACCAGCTAGCCCCGCAGCGCCTTCGGGACCAGCTAGCCCCGCAGCGCCTTCGGGACCAGCTAGCCCCGCAGCACCCGAGGGTCCGGCGGCCCCCGGTGCTCCACTGATGCCGGTGGATCCCATAGCGCCCGTCGGTCCGGGCAGACCTGCGAATCCCATCGCGCCCGTAGCACCATCGAGTCCCGTCAGCCCGATCAGGCCCGCGGGTCCAGGTGCGCCCCCCGGGCCGCTGGCGCCAGCCGCGCCTGTGAGCCCCGTTACACCGGTCCTTCCAGCAGCCCCTGTCCTACCAGTAACTCCCCGCGGTCCCCGATGGCCTGCTCGATCAGGGCAGATCGGCGGCTGATGGACGCATCGGGAAGAGTGAGCTCTAACCCTGCCCGTGAATGCCACCCGGTTGCAGGGCGGAAGGGGGCGGGAGGGGCAAGCCGCGCCGGCCAACCCGGTTGACCCCAGAGCAGCGAGCGAGACTATCGCGATGACAAGCAGCGTTCGGCATCGGGGAGCAAACATGTTTGACATGCCTTTCTTGACTCCAGCGCCGGCATCGCCGGTCCTCGAATCGAATTCGATGACTGAGGGCGGAGGCCAGGTTGTCGCTAATCAGCCTGCAGGCTGAGATCGAAAGACAAGCGACCGTCATATAGTGCATCGGCAGCAGGGGTTTCCGCAATCGCGTAGTTACCCTCACTCCAACTGGGAAAACTACCGCCCTGCGCCCTCCTCGGCGATGGCCTCCTTCAGCGCCTGCGCGAACGATCTGGGCAGGAAGTCAAACAACGCCATTCCCGACGGATCGGTGACAGTCGTATCGGTGGAGAGCCCCTCGATCAACGGTCTCGCAACACCCGCGTCAACAGGTGTGATGAGCCCGATCCAATGCGAGGAGAGCCACGGCGTCAGCAGCGGTACCGGGATCCGTGGGCGACGGCGCAGCCCAAGCGCGTCGGCCATCTCATCGAGCATCTGCCCGTATGTGAGTATCTCCGCCGACCCGATCTGGATTTCGCGGGAGCGCGTCTGCGAAATCCGAGGAGCCTGGATGAGATAGCGCAACACATCGCCGATACCGATCGCCTGGGTGGGTGTCGACAGCCACGCCGGTGCGAGCATCACCGGCAGGCGTTCGACCAGCGCGCGCAGCGTTCGATAGCTCTCGGAGCCGGCGCCCACCACCATGCCGGCACGAAACCACGTCAACGGTGGTCCCTCATCGCGCAGGATCTCTCCGACGCGCAGACGCGAACGCAGATGCTGGGACGCGGGACGATCGCCGAGCCCGCCGAGGTAGACGACCTGCTCAATGCCGGCGTCGAGCGCGAAGCGGGCAAAGTTGGCGGCCGCTTCGACGTCGCGCTTCTCGTAGTCGCCATCACCCCCGCGACCCATCGAGTGAACAAGGTAGTAGGCCGTCGTGTAAGCGCCACCGATGGCGCTCAGGGAGCTTGGGTCGAGCATGTCGGCGCGGTGTACGGTGACTTGCTCGAAGTTGACTCGGCTCGGGTCGCGCACTACGCACCCCACCGACTCGCCGCGCCCGTGCAGTTCGCGCACCAGCCGACTACCTACGTAACCAGAGGCTCCTGTGACGAGCGCGCGGACCATACAGAACAAACGAGCATACGCCGCTCGACCGGCCCGGGCACGACATCGTCCGGCTTGCGGCGGATAGCAGTGGTAGGATAGATCTTCGCTCGCCTCAAACTTCGGCGGGCTCTGATCTTCCGGCTCCGACACTCGGCTGGCGTTTTGTATCGACCTGAACGGTCGGACGTCGCAACGCACGCGTCAGGAGCCCATCATCGCAAGCCTTATCGGAGCGCCCACTCAACGCCGTATCCCCTGTGCCGGCTCTCTGGAGATGAACACAGCGACGGACAGGCGAACATGATCGTCTACGTGGTCGTTGGCGTCCTACTTGTGGCGCTAGTTGGGCTGGCGCTGTCGGTGCGGATACTCAAGCAGTACGAGCGGGCGGTGATGTTCCACCTCGGCAAGGTCCGGGACGGCGCGCGGGGTCCGGGACTGATTATCTTCGCGCCGCTGGTAAACCAGGTCCACCGGGTATCGCTACGGATCGTCACGATGCCGATCCAGTCCCAAGGCATCATCACTCGCGACAACGTCAGCATCGACGTCTCCGCTGTTGCCTATTACCGCGTTGACGATCCGATCCGTTCGGTGGTAGCGATCGAAAACGTCGAAGAGGCGATCAATCAGATCGCCCAGACCACGCTTCGCGCGGTGGTCGGCCGTCATACGCTCGATGAAACGCTGTCTGAGACGGACACGATCAACAAGAACATTCGTGAGATCCTCGATGTGCAGACCGAGGAGTGGGGCATCAAGGTCACGACCGTCGAGCTTAAGGACATTCAGCTCCCGGACTCGATGAAGCGCGCGATGGCACGCCAGGCGGAAGCCGAGCGCGAGAAGCGCGCGAAGATTATCGCCGCCGAGGGCGAGGCGCTCGCCGCCGGCGAGCTCGCGCGCGCCTCCGACGTGATGATGGAACACCCCCTCGCGCTGCAGTTGCGAAACCTGCAGACACTCGTGGAGATCGCGGTCGATAAGAACTCCACGGTCGTCTTCCCGGCTCCCCTGATGAGCACGATCCAAGAGCTCGGCGCGTTCCTCAAACGCGAGACCGACGCTGCGGGAGACCTCCCTGCGGCACCTGCACCAGCGTCAGCACCGTCCAACGGCTTGGCGCCCACCGAGTCGGTCGGCTCATGAGCACCACAAATTTTCCACTTACATCCAATCCAGAGGAGCAGTGTAATGCGTCGCAGAGTCTTTGACGTTCTCACCAGCGCCGTCGGGCTGGTCCTCGTAGTCGTCCTGCTCGTAGCGGGCGGACTGCTGATGTGGGGCTACAGCTACGACCACAACAACGTCCACAACCAACTTGCCGCACAGGACATCTTCTTCCCATCGAAGGCGGCCTTCGCCCACCCCAAGGCCGGCACCGAGATCACCCCCGCGATGATCCCGTCTGTCTCGCAGTACGCAGGACAGCAGCTGCTTACCGGTCCACAGGCCGAGGCCTACGCCGACCATTTCATCGCCGAACACCTTGCCGAGATGCCATACGGAGGGGTCTACTCGAAGATCAGCACCGCCGCCCGCGCCGAACCAACGAACACCAAACTCGCAGAACTCGAGACGACCTCCTTCCAGGGAACGACGCTACGTGGCCTCTTGCTCGAGGCATACGGCTTCTCAAAGATCGGCACGATCATGCTGATCGGCTCGATTGCCTCCTTCATCCTGGCACTGGTCATGCTCGGCTTCGTCGCTCTCGGCTTCCGCCACGCTCGGCGCACTCCCACTGAGGAGGAGCTGGTCGTACCGAAGCGCAGCCCGGCCCTGGCTGGGACGGCCTCGTGAGCAGCTCCTTCCAACCGGCGTGAAAACCACTACGAAAGAGTGACGAAATCATGGCCACTGTCGCCATCGCCGAGCCACAAGCATCTGAGGCCGCAGCTACCACCTACCGCGCCGCGGTAGTCCACGGCTTCGGTGATCCAGTCTCCGTCGAGCAGGTCCCCACGCGAGCGCTCGCTCATGGGCAGGTGCGCGTGAAGGTCGAAGCATGCGGTCTGTGCCACACCGACATCCACGCCGCCAAAGGAGACTGGCCGATCAAGCCCACCCCACCGTTCATCCCCGGCCACGAGGGCGTCGGCATCGTCACAGAGCGCCACCCCGGCGTGAGTGAGGTCGCGGTCGGCGACCGCGTCGCGATGCCCTGGCTCGGCTACGCCTGCGGCAACTGCGACTTCTGCGTCTCCGGCTGGGAGACGCTCTGCGAGAAGCAGGAGATGATGGGATACACGATCGACGGCGCATTCGGCGAGTACGCGACCGCCTACGCGAACTACGTGGTCCAGGTTCCCGGCGCTGTCGACTCGCTCGACGCGGCGCCCCTCACATGCGCAGGCGTCACCACCTACAAGGCGGTCAAGGTCGCCGGCACCCGCTCCTCCGATTTCGTGGCCGTGTTCGGCGTCGGCGGTCTCGGGCACCTGGCGATCCAGTACGCGACGATCGCCGGAGGACGGGTGGTCGCCGTTGACATCGTCGAGGAGAAGCTCGAGCTCGCCCGCGAGCTCGGCGCCGAGTTCACCGTCAACGCAGCCAAGGAAGACCCCGTCGAGGCGATCCAACGACTCGGCGGCGTCAACCAGGCGATCGCGCTCGCCGTCTCCCCGCGCGCGTTCGAGCAGGCATACGGCTCGCTGCGTCGAGGAGGTACGCTCGTGTTCGTCGCCCTGCCGGCGGACAACGCGGTCAAGATCCCGATCTTCGAGACCGTGCTTCAAGGGATCACGATCGTGGGCTCGATCGTCGGGACACGCAAGGACCTGCGCGAGGTCTTCGAGCTGCACGCCGCCGGCAAGACTCGCGTGATCCGCGAAACACGACCGCTTCACGAGGTAAACGAGGCGATCGCCGACGTCGAGGCCGGTCGAGTCGCAGCACGCATCGTCCTCGAGCCCTAGCACCGTTGCCATTCCGACTGCTATCACTTGATAGCAGCCTGCTATCTTCCTGGTAGTGCCCGAAGATCGTGTTCCACTCTTTGTCAGGCTGCCCCGCGAGCAATCGGCGGCGCTGGACCAGCTGGTCAATACGACCGGCCGGCGTAAGCAGCATCTCGTGAGCGAGATGCTCGCCGACCAGCTCACGGTGGGCCACATCGAGATCGCGCAGGACGCGGGCGCCGAGGAGGTCCTCACGCTGGAGGAGGTCGCCGCGCTACTACGACTGCCGATCGAGGCGCTCCGCACCAGGGCCATCGCCGGCGATCTGCCGGGAAGGGCGTTCGGGGAGGAGTGGCGATTCTCACGGGCGGCGCTCATGGCGTGGCTCGCCGATGGCGAAGCCGCGCCACACGAAACCGAGCTCCCAGCAAAGCGCGACGATGGATAGTGCCAATCGCCGGCCGATCGTGCTCGTCCCCGGAGCGTGCCTCGGCGGTTGGGCATGGCGGGAGGTGGCGGCACGGCTACGACCGCAGGGACACGATGTTTACCCGGTAACGCTGACGGGGTTGGGCGATCGTGTGCATCTCGCCCGCGCGGACACGGACCTCGAGACGCACATCGCGGACGTCGTCAACGTGCTCGACTACGAGGCGCTCGAGGATGCGGTGCTCGTGGGGCACAGCTACGCCGGCACCGTGGTCACGGCCGTCGCCGACCGCCGACCACAGCGCCTGAATGCGGTCGTCTACCTCGACACCTCACCGCTACCCGATGGAACGGCGATCGCAGACGTGCTGCGGCCCGAGCAGCGCGAGCGGCAATCCCGCGCAGTCGCGGAGCATGGAGAAGGCTGGCGATGGCCGGTCCCCGACCGTGAGACTCTGATCTCCGACGAGTTCGGAAGCGCGAGCGGCCTGCGTGAGGAGCACCTGCAGTTGATCGCGCAGCGCGCCACCGCGCATCCGTACGCGACGATGACCTCGGCAGTGCGCATCACTCACGACTGGCCCCGCGACGTTCGACGCGCGGCGATCTTCTGTACCGCCGGCGGCACCGACGTGGCAAGCCTGCGCGAGCTGATCGCGCAGGGCGACCCTCGCGCTGCGGCCTTCGCAGATAGCGACTGGGAGCTCTACGACCTCCCCACCGGACACTGGGCGATGCTCTCCCTCCCTGGCCCCCTCGCCGACGTGCTGCACCGCATCGCCGAGGGCTGAACTCGAAAGGGTTGGCGCCGCCTCCTCGCGATCTTCGTGCGATCAGAGAAGATTCACCGCGATGAGCTCAACCGAGCGACCCAGCTCCGATGCCCCGGAACAGGAGATCCGCGGCGTCCGCGCGAGCGACCTGTTGCGAACGCGGACGATCTGGATCCTGCCGATCACCCTCGCCTCGGTGTTCGTGGGCCTCATGTCAGTTATCTACCTCGGCTCGGTCGTTAACCCCACCGGACACCTGCACGGGCTGCCGGTGATGCTGGTAAACGAGGACACCGGGGCGAGCGTAGACGGGCGGCACCTGGACCTGGGCGCAAGCGTCGCGGGCGCGCTCACGCAGTCGCGGGCGCTGACGAGCCGCCTGAGGCTGCAGTCCGCCACCCTCTCCCAGGCCGAGGCGATGATGAACAGGGCCGGCGCCTATGCCACGCTCGTGATCCCCGCGACGCTCACCCGGTCGGCGCTGCTCGCGACTGGCGTCCCGAGCCGGGACGGGACCACTCCGGCGCAGGCCGAAGTCGACCTGGAGGAGAACCAACGTCTCGGATCGCTCGGCGTCAGCTTGGCGGCCGGCGTCATCACCCCAGCGATCGCGAAGATCTCTCCGCATGTGGGACGCGAACTGTCGGCCCTCGCCACGCCGGCGGCGCGAGCCAACCCGATCATGGCCGGACGGCTGGCCGACCCGATCACGCTCGCGACCTCCACTTATCGCCCGTTGCCCGACCACAGCGCGCTCGGGTTGTCGGCTTTCTACGTCGCTTTGCTCACGATCCTCTCCGGCTTCCTCGGCGCCGCGCTCCTGAACTCCTCGATCGACGCTGCGCTCGGCTACGCCACCAGCGAGTTCGGTCCGCACTGGAGTCAGAAGCGCCCCGTGGCGATCAACCGGCGCCAGACCTTTCTCACCAAGTGGGCGATCGCGGCGGTCGCCGCGCCCCTGCTCACGGGCATCCTGCTGCTCGTCGCCGTCGGCGCGCTGGGCATGTACGCGCCCCATGTCCTGCTGCTGTGGCTCCTTTGCGCCCTGGCTTCGCTCATGGTCGCCACCGGCACGCTCGCACTGCTGGCGGCCTTCGGCTCGCTCGGCCAGCTCCTGGCGATGATCCTGCTCGTCTACCTCTCGCTCGCCTCCTCCGGCGGCACCGTGCCGATCCAGGCGCTGCCGGGCGTGTTCAACGTCGTGGGGCATGTCGAGCCGCTGCGCCAGGTGCTGGGCGGGACCCGCGCGATCCTCTACTTCGGGGCTCGCGGCGACGCGGGATTGACGCACGCGCTAGTGGTGATCGCCGCAGAGCTGGTCTTCTGGGCAGCGGTCGGCCTGGCCGTCACGAGCTGGTATGACCACAAGAGGCTCGACCGTATCTCCGCCGACCTACTCGGCTATGTCGAGCGGGCCATCGACGGGGTCGTTGAGGAGCGCGGAGGGGCGGAGCCGGGCGGCGGCTGAGCTCATCTGGCAAAGACGGCCGCAAGCTTCCGCGGATCGCCCTTTAGGGTCCCGGAGGCGATCGCCTCCTGGACGGTGAGGGCGCCGGCGGCGAGGCCGAGCACGACCTGGGGCTCCGCCTTCAGGACTGTTGCGGGTCGGGGGTCAAAGCCGAGCGTCACGTTCACGCCGGTCTCGTCAAGACGCACGGTCACCTGCGCGTCGGCGGCCTCAACTCCGACCGCGATCGGACGTGCAGCCGTGGTCCGGCCGGCCAGAGCCTGCAGCGCGACTACGAGCCAGGTGCCCTGAAATGTGTCCTCTCCACGGCCGGCGGCGACGAGGGGCGTGCTCCAACGGATGAGGCCCTCGATCGGGTCGCGTAGGCCCTCGCCCCATTCGGTGAGTGCGTAGACGGTGCAACGGCGCCGCCGATCGAGCCTGCGTTCGATCACGCCGCTGGCCTCGAGCGTGCGCAGACGCTCGGCCAAGAGGTTCGTCGCAACGCCTGTCAGGGCATCGCGCAATTCGCCATAGCGCGCCGAGCCGACGAGCAACTCGCGGACGACCAGCAGGCTCCAGCGATCCCCCACCACATCAAGCGCGCGAGCGAGACCGCAGAACTGGCCGTAGGAACGACGACCCGTCATGTACTTGATTTTATCAACTACAGTTTAGTATAACAAGGATCGTGAACGAGCCGACTCCAGGCGTCAGGCCAGCGTGGGTGGACGACGACCTCTTCCCGTTCGAGAGCCGCTTCCTCGAACTCGATGGCCACGTCGTGCACTATGTCGACGAGGGCTCCGGTCCACCGCTACTCATGCTGCACGGCAACCCGACCTGGTCGTTCGTCTACCGCGACGTGATCGCTTCACTGCGTGAGCGCTTCCGCTGCATAGCCCTCGACTACCCCGGCTTCGGACTGTCGGTGGCGGCTTCCGGGTACGGCTACCTTCCCGAGGAACACGCCGCGGTGACGGTGCGGTTCGTCGATCACCTGGAGCTCTCCGGCGCCACGATCGTGCTCCAAGACTGGGGCGGTCCGATCGGCCTGCACACCGCCGAGCAGAGGCCCGATCGCTTCCGCGGCCTGGTGATCGCCAACACGTGGGCTTGGCCGGTCAACGGCGACATGCACTTCGAGATCTTCTCCCGTGTCATGGGAGGAGCGCTAGGAAGGCAGCTAATCAAGCACCTGAACCTCTTTGTCAACGTGATGATCCCCGCCGGCCACCGCCGCCGCAAGCTCACCCCAGCCGAGATGGCCCATTATCGCGCCGCCCTACCCACCGCTTCGCGCCGCCTCGCCAGCGCCGTCTTCCCACGAGCGATCACCGGCAGCCGCGATTTCTTGGCCGAGGTCGAGCGTGGCCTGGAGACGGTCAGCGCTCTGCCTGCACTGATCGCCTGGGCCGACAGCGACATAGCTTTCCGCGAGAAGGAGCGCGAACGCTGGGAAGAGCTGCTGAGCTCCCACGAAACCGTGATCTTCAAGGGCGCCGGCCACTACGTGCAATCCGACGCCGCACAGGACCTCAGCACCGCCATCGGGGCCTGGGCCGAGAAGACGCTGAGCGGGCGACGATAGCTCCGCCCCCCAACTTCTACGCCGTGGGTTTCTCCATCAGGCCGGAGCTACGGAAGCAGGTGCAATGCCTCGACGTGCGCGGGGCGAAGCATCGTGAAGTGTCGATGATCGAGCGTGGCGAGCTTGCTCTCGCGCAAACGCTCGACGAGCGCAAGCACGCTGGCATCGACCACACCCAACGACTGGTCGTCGTACTGTCGCTGCAGCTCGTGACAGCGCGCCAGGTCGGCGCCGGTGCACATCTCAAGCCGATAGGCCCCGGCGAGTAGATCCTCCAAGAACGAGATCCACGCGTGCGCGCCGAGACGAGCGTGGCACCAGTAGTCGAGCTCGGCCAGCACGAGTGTTGGAACGACAAGATCTTCGCGGACTTCGCCCAGCAGCGAGGCACAGCGCTCGTGATCGGGGTCGGCCGCGTCGAGAGCAGCGAGCAGCGGCCCCGTGTCGAGCACCAGCGCCATCTAAGAAGGCGGATGAGCAATCGGCTCGCTCGCGATCTCGGCGGCGGAGAGCCCATCGGTCGATCGCGCGATCCCGAGGCGCGGGCGGCGCGAGACGTGCAACTTCATCGCCTTCTCGTCGATCGCCTCAGCCATGACCGTCGAGAGCGACACTCGGCGCCTTCGCGCCTCCGCCTCGAGCGTCTCGAGCGAAGCGCGTTTGGCGGCGACCGTCGTGCGACGGACCTCCCCTGAGCCAACATCCTGATGCATGATTCATGATGCTAGCATCGTCACCGTGCCCCCGAAGGCTCGCCGGCGGGCTGGGCACGGCGATCTGACAGCACGCTCCGCGCGGCGGCGCTCGGCGGGAGCGCGACGGCGTGGGCGGTTGTCGGCGCGAGCTCCACGCGTAGCAGCGCCGCTCCGAGAGTTGCCGCGATGTCGTGCGCGCGCCCGATCGTTCGCTCGATGTCGGGCAGGGGAACCTGGCAGGTCTCGAGAAAGCGCCGGGCTCGTTGCCCAGCGAGCGCTTGGGCGTCCGCTTCCAGTTCCTCGATGTGGGTGTCGGCGGCGACCACCACCGTTTGCGGGACGAGGATGCACGCTGCCATGTCATCCGCGGTGACGGGTGCCTGCGCCCTCACCCCCGCGAGCAGCTTCGCGGCGTCGGGGCGAGGACCGAGCGTGCCGAGGATCTCGCTCAAGTGCTCGCGCCCGAGCAGCTCTCCGTCACTGCGGGCCTCGACCAGGCCGTCGCTAAAGAAGCAGGCGACGGCGCCCGCGGGCAGCGACACGACCGTCTGGCGTACGCCGGTCGGTACCGTCCAGCCGATCGGTGGCGACGCACATACCGCCAGCGGCTCACGGGTGCGCAGACCGTGGAAGATCGGCGGGGGATGGCCGGCGCTCGCATACGTGAGCAAGCCCTCGCGCGCGTCGTACACCGCGACCACGACCGTCGCGAAGTGCTCGGTCCTCGGGTCGGCCAGGACGCGGCCGGCGAGCGCGAGCGCCGCACGCGGCTCCAGCCCAGTCTGCAGATATGCGCGCAGCGTGTAGCGCGTGAGCGCGGCCTGTTTGAGCGCTTCATGCCCATGGCCTGAGACGTCGCCAAGGATGATCGCGACCCTGCCGCGCTCGGGGACGAACACGTCATAGAAGTCGCCCCCGGCGGCGGGGCCGTCGGCGGGTCGGTAGGCGACGGACATGGCGAGCCCGCCGACACGCGCGGGGACCACAGGCACGAGCGCCGTCTGCATCGCGCCCACATCGCGCAGCAGCGCCGTTCGCTGATCTTCCAGACGCCGCGCACGACGCGCAGCCAGGCGCGAGCGCACTGCGAACCAGATCGCCAGCAGCAGCAGCACGATGATGATCGGCTTGCTCCAGTCTGGAACAGGCAACGGCAGCGGTATGTGCCGACCGATCGTGTCCAAGGGATTGCTCGTGTTATGCGTCGCCGAGCGTGACGGGGAAGCCGCGCGCCGCGCTGCCGGTGAGACCGGCACCCCCGCTTCGTTGCCAGTCCCCGCACCACCCGTCGCCGCCCCACCGGCGGCCGAGCTTGCGGCGGTCTGCCGTCGGTGGCCGCGGCTGTGACCTGCACGCGAGGTGGGCGCGCGAGGCCGCCCACCGGTGCCGGCGGCCGATGTCCGGTCGGTGGGCGCGGCGGCGGCCGACGCCGTGGCGGAGCCGGACGCGGACGATGCGCCCGCGTCGCCCGAGTACCGGGTCGTGGAGGACGGCGATTCGCCGCCAGACGCCGGCGTGCTGGCGCTGGGAGAGCTCGTCGGCGGGCTGGCGCTGGCGGGAGGTTCGGCGGTGCCCGTGATTTCCGTGCCGGGCACGCTCGGCGCGGACCCGTTGACGCTCGGTGTGGAGGCGCTCACGCTCGGTGTGGACGCGCTGACGCCTGGCGCCGAAACTTCCACGCTCGGTACCGACACTTCCACGCTCGGCAGGGACACTCCGACGCTTGGGACGGAGATCCCGACGCTCGGAACCGATATCGCCGGCGCCGGCAGCGATATCCCGTCGCTCGGCACGGACACCCAGACCGCTGCCTGCGCGCACACGCCGATGACGAGCCCAGCGCCGGCACTGATGAGCGACGCGCCGAACGCTATCCACGCTCGCCTGCGCACGTCAGCCAGCCACGGTCAGCGCCGACAGGGCCTCCTCGCGCGAGCGGTGCAGCGCGATCAAGCTGTCGACGCCTGCGATTTCGAATATCTGCAGCACCCGCTCGTTGTTGGCCGAGCAGACCACCGCCAACGACCCGCCGCCGAGCTCGTGCAGCCTCATGACGGCGCCCACCAGCACGCCGATGGCGGTCGAGTCGATGAACGTCACCGTCGAGAGGTCCAGGATCAGGTGCCTGACCCCGGCGTCGATGTGATCGGCCATGCTCCGTTTGAGCTTCGGGCTCGCCGCGTAGTCGATCTCCCCACCGGCGATCAGTACGACGACGTCCTCGCCGTACTCGGCGGCCGCGCCGGTTGCGTCGTCACCTATATAGAAGAAGCTCATCCGTTCAGCTCTGCATCCACCCGACTACGTTATTACAGCGCGCTCGCCCATCCCCGTTTGATACCCCGAACTGGACGTTCGTATTACTCAAACTACGTCGGGCTGAGCGCCGGACAGCGGCCTGCCCGGCGCCACAGCCGCTCAGCCTGCATCCAGCGCGCGCTCTCGCCGCTGGCGCCGCCACGCCCTGCGCGCCGCGACGAGCGCGACGAGCAACAGCGAGGAAGGGACGAGCACCGCGGCGGCGATCAGCAGCACGGTCAGCGTGGCGACCAGCACCCGGCCTGCGTCGTGCAGACCGCGGTGCAACGTCAACCCTTCGCTGCTTGCGTGCGCGTCGCCCACCACGGTCACTTCCACTTCGGCCGTGCCCGCTCGCCGTGAGACCGCTTCGAACGCCGAGCGAGCGTGAGTGATCGCGCTGCTCGACTGGGCCAGGCGTTCGTGCAGGCTTTCGATCTGTCCCTGGGTGATCGCGTGTGAGAGCGCTCGCAGCAGCGCCGTGCGTTCTGCGGTCGCATCGGCCAGCCGGCGGCGAGCTGCGTCGTAGGAGCCGGTGATGTCCTCAAGCGATTGGCTCTCCTCGCGCACGGTCGCCACCCGTTCCAGCGAGGCCAGAGCGACGCCGACTTTTTCGCTCGGCAGCTTCAGCACGAGGTCCGCTTCGCTCGTTCCCGCCTGCTGCACCTGCACGCGGGAGCTCTGCACGTAGCCGCCGTCGCCGACCGCCAGACGCGCTACGCGATCGGCGCTGCTCTGCACCGCGCCGGAGCTCACGGCCAGGGTGACGCTTGCCGCCAGCTGCTGCACATGCCCCGGCGCAGGCGCCGGGGCAGCGGAGCTTGCCGGCCCGCCGGGACTTGCTTCTGCGGCTTCGGCCGCCGCGGCTTTCGCGCCGCGACTCGTTTCGGCGGGAGCCTTGATGTCGGGGCCGGCGCTCGAGCCAGCGCCCGAACCGGAGCCGGAGCCCCCGGCCGCGCCGGCGCCCTCGCCGGAAACGCGCCCGGGAGCGGACACGCCAGGCTCGACCGCCGAATGGGGCACCGCTTCGGGCGGGCGGCCACCGGAGGAGGGACCAACCACGACGAGGATCGCCACGCCGACGGCGCTCGCAGCGGCGGCAATCGCGGCCAACGCGGGCCGGCCGGGCCTGCGCAGTCGCGGCTTGCGCATCCGGCTACGCAACTCGCGAGCGCGCCCCGCGCCGCGCGTGCCACGCCTAGCTTGGCGGCGCACGCCGCGCTCGGCGATTCGCTGTGCGAGCTGGCGCTCGAAGTCGGCGCTCATCGGTGGCGCAAGCACGCGCACGTCCTCGCGCAGCTCGCGCCAGGAAACCGCCTCGGGGCCGTCGGCGGTGCCGTTCAGAGCTGCGTCGAGCTCGCTCAGCCACGCCTGCTCGATGCTCACGCCATCGTGGCCGGGGAAGGGAACGATCCTCATGCGACCTCCTTGCGTTCGAGCTCGAGGCACTGTCGGCGCAGGTGTGTGAGCGCTCGATGCAGTCGCGTGCCGGCGTTCGACTCGCTGATGTCGAGCGCGCGCGCCAGCTCGCTGTTGGAGAGCTGCCCGTGGAACTTGAGCAGCACCAGCTCGCGCTCGCGCAGCGGCAGGGCTGAGAGCGCTTCTCGCACGGTCGCACGGCGCTCGAGCAGCTCGAACGGCTCATGCATGTCGCGATCACCTGGACGATGCTCATCGAGCTCGCAACTCGGTTGGCGCCTGCGCCGGCGCAGCTCGTCGAGCGCCGCGTTGCGAGCGATCGCAAACAGCCATGCGCGCGGAGTTCCGCGGCCTCGATCCAAGCGCGAGCGCGAGCGGTAGAGGCGCTCGAACGCGAGCGCGGTCACGTCTTCGGCGCCGGCCCGGTCGCCGAGCAGCGAGATCGCGTATGCGTGCACGTTGTGCGCGCACTCGCGGAACAGCGCATCGAAGGCCGCGCCGTCGAGGCGCTCGTGCGACCGCGCCGAGGCGCTCGGCGTCCGATGCTGATCGTCGTGCGTCGTGCCCATCATCTCAACTACGTGCCGGAGCGGCTCCTCGTCACACAGGATCGCCGATCGACGCCGCAGCGGCGCCAGAACAGGCGACGACGAGCGCGCTCAGCTCTGCGGCCGCGCGACGAGCGCGCTCAGCCGTTTGGCTGAAGAACGACGACGGGTATCTGCCGCGTGGTTTTCTGCGCGTAGTCCGCGAACTGCGGGTACAGGTTGGCCTGGCGCCTGAACAGCCGCTCGCGCTCCTCGCCGGATGCGACGCGCGCGTCGACATCGACGGTGGCGGTGCCGACCTCGACGGTGGCCGAGGGGTTGGCCAGGAGGTTGTGGTACCAGGCGGGATTCGTCGGCGCTCCGGCCTTGGACGCGAATATCACCATCCGCTCGCCGTCGGGTAGGTACATGACCGGGGCGGTGCGGCGCTCGCCGCTCTTGGCCCCGGTGGAGGTGAGCAGCAACAGCGGCGCGCCCTCGAACGGTCCGCCGACCTTGCCGCCGTGGGCGCGGAACTCGGCGATGATCGCGCTGTTGAAGTCGCTCAAAGGCGCACCGGGAGAGTCTTCAGCTGGTTGATGAACAGCGATTCCACGTGTTGAGGCCCCGCCGCCCCGCCCGCGAGCTCGATGCTCGGAAAACGCCGGAGGGTCTCCTCGAACAGGACCTTCAGCTCTAGGCGCGCGAGCGCGGTCCCGAGGCAGAAGTGCCGGCCGCCGGCGCCGAACGCCTGGTGCTCGCAGTCGCGGTGGATGTCGAAGCGGTCGGGATCCTCAAAGCGCGTCTCGTCGCGGTTGGAGGACACGTACCACATGACGACCTTCTCCCCCTCGCGGATCTTGCGCCCATGCAGTTCCGTGTCACACATCGCCGTCCGGCGGAAGTGCGCGAACGCGGGGAACATGCGCAGCGACTCCTCGACCGCGGCGGGTATCAACGATGGGTCGTCCACCAGCTCCTGCAGCTGCTCGCGGTCTTCCATCAGCGCCCGCATGCCGCTGCAGTAGGTCGCCTTTGTGCTGTCGTTGCCGGCCGCCATCAGCAGGTAGAAGCCCATCACGATCTCGTGTTCCTCGAGCTTCTCGCCGTCGAGCTCCGCGTGCACGAGCACGCTGGTCAGGTCGTCGGTCGGGCTCTCCAGGCGCGCGGCGATCAGGCGCGCGCAGCGCTCGAAGACCTCCGGTACGTCTTTCTCGACGGCGCCCTCGAAGCCGTTGGGGTTGAGGTCCGGATCGGCCGCGCCGAGGGTCGAGTTCATCAGCCTCGCCCACACCGCGTCGTCCTCCTCGGGGACGCCCATGAAGCTTCCGATCACACGCGAGACAGCCGGCTGGGCGACGTCGTTGACAAGGTCGCACGTCTCGCGGCCGTCGAGGCGGTCGAGCACGCCCGTGACGATCGCGCGGATGGAGTCCTCGTGGGCGGCGATGCGCCTGGGCGTGAAGCCGGCCTGGAACAGCGCCTTCAGGCGGTCGTGCTTGGGCGGGTCCATGCCGATGAACATCGCCTGCGCGAGCTCGAGCGGGAAGCCGCCCGACGCGGCGAGCACGCCGCCGCGTTCGGAGGAGTACGTCTGCCAGTCGCGGCTGACCGTGTGGATGTCCTCCGCGGTGGTCACCGACCAGAAGCCGGCCTCCTCGGGAAACTCTTCGAAGCTCTCGGTCCAGTGGATCGGGCACTGGCTGCGCATCTGCTTGAACAGCTCGTGAGGCGGCCCGTCCTGCCAGAACTCGCGCGAGGTGACTTCCGTCGTCTCGATATCGCGCCCAACCGTCGCCATTTTCAGACCTCCACGCTCGCCCACCGGATGGTGCCCGGATCATACTGGCTGACTGGCCAGTATGTCGCGGAGCGCCCAGGTGATCGGGCCTTTGGGTTCGGGCCTGGCCTCCACACTGCAAACCTCAGCGCTCCGGTGCGGTAACAGACCGTTCCCGATCGCCGCTGGCGCCGCCGTCAGACTTGGGGCGAGTGATCAGATCGACCCCGCAACCGAACGTGCCCGGCCGGGGGATCGTGGCCTCCTACGGCGTGCGCTTCTGGATGCTGGTGGTGCTCGTGGGGCTGTGCGCGGGCCTCGGCGGCGCGGCGCTGATGGAGCTGCTGCGCGCGATCCAGCACCTGGCGTGGTCCTACCACTCGGGCGACTTCCTGGAAGGCGTCAAGCGCACCTCCTCGACGCAGCGCGTGCTGGTGCTGCTGATCGGTGGCGCGGTGGCGGGGGCGGGAGCGCTGCTGCTGGCGCGTGGCGGCGCGGGCGAGGTCTCGGAGGCGATCTGGCTGCGCGGTGCGCGACTGCCCCTGTTGGCCAGCTTCGCGCGCGCGGTTCACTCGATCGTGATCGTCGCGCTCGGCGCGTCGCTGGGCCGCGAGGCCGCCCCGCAGCAGGTGGGCGCGGCGGTGGCCAGCGCGTTGAGTGACTGGGCGCGGCTGGTGGAGTGGCAGCGACGCCTGCTGGTGGCGTGCGGGGCGGGCGCGGGCATGGCGGCCGTGTACAACGTTCCGCTCGGCGGCGCGCTGTTCGCGCTGGAGGTGCTGATGGGCACGCTGACGCTGCCGCTGGTGCTGCCGGCGCTGGCGACTTCGCTGATCGCGACGTCGGTCGCGTGGATCGCGCTGCCGACGAACCCGACGTACAAGATCTCCACCTACCCGATCCATGCGTCGCAGGTGGTGTGGGCGCTGATCGTGGGGCCGATCGCGGGGCTGGCGGCGATCGGTTGGATCCACCTGGTCCGCCGCGCACACGCGCTGCGCCCGACAGGCTGGATGCGACTGGCGGCTCCGATCGCGGTGTTCGCGGCGCTGGGCGCGCTCGCGATCGCCTACCCGCAGCTGCTGGGCAACGGCAAACCTGTGGTGCAGCTGGCGCTGGTAGGCAAGCTGAGCGCGGGTCTGCTGGCGGTGCTGCTGGTGCTCAAGCCGCTGGTGACGGCGGCGTGCGTGGGCAGCGGCGCGCCCGGCGGCCTGTTCACGCCGACGCTCGCCTACGGTGTGCTGCTGGGCGGCCTGCTGGGTGAGGGATGGACGCAGATCTGGCCGGGGGCGCCGCTTGGCAGCTACGCGATCATCGGCGGCGCGGCGGTGCTGGCGGCGTCGATGCAGGGGCCGCTGGCGGCGGTGGTGCTGCTGCTCGAGCTGACCCATCACGCGGACGCGCTGATGGTCCCGATCCTGCTAGCGGTGGTGGAGGCGACGGTGCTCGCGCGGGTGCTGGGCGCGCCGTCGATTTACTCGGCGCGCGTGTCCACGGGCGCACGCGACGGCGCCGCGGCGGGAGACGCCGCGCAGGGGCAAGATCGCGACGGGATGGGCAGCGAGTTTGCAGAGGTGGTTGAGCCGAGCGCCAGGTGGTAGTACTAGTGCCATGCCCCGCGCGATGTGGACAGGCACGATCGGCTTCGGGATGGTGACGGTGCCGGTGAAGCTGTACAGCGCCGTGGACCGCAAGACGGTGCGCTTCCACCAGCTCTCCGGCAAGAGCGGCGTGCGCGTGGCGCAGAAGCGCGTGGACCCCAAGAGCGGCGAGGAGGTCCCCTACGAGGACATCGTCAAAGGCTACGAGCTGGCGCCCGACCGCTACGTGGTGATCGAGCCCGGCGAGATGGAGGCGCTGGAGCCGAAGAAGACGAAGACGATCGAGATCGAGGAGTTCGTAGACCTCTCACAGATCGATCCCGTGTACTACGACCACCCCTACTACCTGGCGCCGGGCGCGGGTGGCGCCAAGCCCTACCGGCTGCTGCTAGAGGCGATGCGCGAGACGGGCAAGGTTGCGATCGCGCGCGTGGTAATCCGCTCGAAGGAGCAGCTCGTGGCCGTTCGCCCGATAGGGCAGGCGCTGGGGATGGCGACGATGCTGTTCGCCGACGAAGTGCTCTCGCCGGAGCGCCTTGACGAGGTCGCGGAGGCGGCCGGGGTGAAGACGACCAAGCGCGAGCTCGACGTGGCCAAGCAGCTGGTGGACTCGCTGGCCGGCGACTTCGATCCCGACAGCTTCCACGACAGCTACCGCGAGCAGGTGCTCGCGCTGATAGAGCGCAAGGCGCAGGGCAAGGCGATCGCGGTGCAGCCGCCGCCCGAAGACGTGGCCGCGCCGGCACCTGACCTGATGAGCGCGCTGAAGGCAAGCCTCGAAGCGGTGCGCGCGCGCGAGGGACACGGCGCCGGCGCGGGCAAGCCCCGCAAAGCTGGCAAAGCTGGCAAAGCGGCGGCCAAGAAGAAACCGGCTGCGAAAAAAGCGGCGGCGAACAAGGCCGGCGCGTCGCGGGCACCGGCCAAGCGGTAGGTGAAGGGGTTGCGCGCTGCCCCCTCGGGATCTAAAATGTGGGACATGGCTACTACCGAGTCCAATGGGCAGGTCGGGGTGGATGTCGTCCAGAGCGTACTTGGCGCCCTCGCGGATCAGCAATACGACTTCCGAACCATCAGCGGCATCAGCAACGAGCTGGGCCTGTCGTCGGACACTGTGCAGAAGGCTCTGAGCGAGGTCTCTGGCCAGGTTCGCGCGTCCGCCGTCCCGGGGCCAGATGGCGAACAGCTCTACGCGCCGAAGGACCGACCAGTGAAGGCACGCGAGCGCCTAGCCCTAGCACAAACCGTTGTGGAGAAAACGGTTTCGTAGCCCACTGCGATGGGAGGGCTGAGCGAGCTTGAAGCGCTCGTATTCGGGGTTGTCGGGGGCCTTGTGCCAGAGCTTGTTGCGCTTTATCGACTGAGAAAGGAGTCGCATCTGCCGGCGTGGTTCAAGTCCTGGATCTACTGGGGGATCACACTGGCGATGATTGCGGCTGGCGGCGGCTTGTCCGTCCTCTATGTGCGGTCGGGCATCAATCTGAACGCAATTCTCGCACTCAATGTAGGTGCGTCTGCTCCGCTGATCCTCGGAACGATCGGCAACAAGGCACCAGACCTCTCAAGCCCGGCCGTATCGGGTGAGACGCCCGCAACGTTGCGTTCTTTTGCTCTGTATAGCGACGGCTATACAGAGAACGGATTCTCGACCCGCACGCCGGCGTAGTCCTGACCGTCGCTGAGGTCCTCGGAAAGCACTACCTCGCAGCCCAGCGCCCGGGCAGCCTCGAGGATCGCCGCATCCCTGTAGGAGATCCCGAATCGCTGCCGCGTGGACATGGCGGCGAGCATCACGCCGACCGTCGTCTCTTGGACTCGGAAGCGCCGGAAGGAGTCGACCAGTGCGGCCGCTTGCTCATGCGCCAGACGATCCGCTCGACTGTCGCGGGTCGCCTGGACATAGAACTCCTGTAGTACCTGCACCGAGAGTCCCACGTCGCGCTGGGAGAGGAGCTCGTTGGCTCGCGTCGCCTTCTCCTGCTCGTCGGGATCGCGGGAGGCCGCGTACAGCAGGACGTTAGTGTCAACGAACTGCACGCCCGTGCAGCTCCTCGCGATCGAGACGGTCGCGAGCGCTGAAGCGATCGATCTGCTCCAGGATGCGTCTCTGCTGAGCCTCGAGCCTTGCGAACTCGGCCTCGCGCTCAGAGAGCGAGCTCAGGTACTCGGCTACGAGCGCGCTGACGGAGCTGCCCTGCTCCGCCGCGCGTATTCGCGCAGCGCGGTAGACGTCGTCGGGAACGGAAACCGTGATGTTAGCCACTGTGTACCACAGTATCACAGTATCACAGACACGTAGCCGGGTTGGCCCACGCTCTGCCCCATGTAGACAGGCGCTGTCAGCGCCGCGCCGATATGGCAGCGCTGTAGCTTCAACAAACACATGACGGCACCTCGCCTAACGCGTTACCGCGCCAAACGCGACTTCGCCGCCACCCCCGAGCCGCCGGCGGCGAAGGACGAGGCCGCCGCGCCGGCGGGCTCCGCCCAGCGCTTCGTGATCCACGAGCACAGCGCCCGGCGCCTGCACTGGGACCTGCGCCTGGAGCGCGACGGCGTGCTCGCATCGTGGGCGCTGCCGAAGGGGCTGCCGGACGCGCCGGGCGAGAACCACTTCGCGGCGCACACCGAGGACCACCCGCTGGAGTACCTGGACTTCCACGGCGAGATCCCCGCGGGCCAGTACGGCGCGGGCACGATGACGATCTGGGATCACGGCACGTACGAGTGCCTGAAGTGGGAGCCACGAAAGGTCGAGGTCGCGCTGCACGGCGAGCGCGTGGACGCACGCTACGCGCTGTTCCCGATCGAGCAGGGAGAGCATCCGAAGGACTGGATGATCCACCGCATGGATTCGGCGACATCGGATCCCGCCCACCCGCGCGAAGCGATGCCCGAGCACCTCGTGCCGATGCTCGCGTGCGCGGGAACGCTGCCCGCCGAGGACGGCGGATGGGCATACGAGGTCAAGTGGGACGGCGTGCGCGCGATCGCGTACTCGCGTCCCGGAGAGCTGCGTCTGGAGAGCCGCAACCTGAACGACATCACGGTCAGCTATCCGGAGCTGGCCCGGCTGAACCGCGCGCTGAGCTCGCACAGCGCTGTGCTCGACGGCGAGATCGTGGCGTTTGACGCCACGGGACGTCCGAGCTTCGAGACGCTGCAGCGGCGGATGCACGTGTCGAGCGGCGCGCAGGCGCGGCGCCTGATGAAGGACACGCCGGTGACGCTGATGCTGTTCGACCTGCTGTGGCTTGACGGGCACTCGCTGATGGACCTGCGCTACGAGGAGCGCCGCGAGCTGCTGACGGCGCTCGAGCTGAACGGCGCGAGCTGGCAGACGCCCGAGCACGTGCTCGGCGACGGCGCGGCGCTGCTGGAGGCCAGCGCCGCCCAGGGCCTGGAGGGGATCCTCGCCAAGCGGCTGGACTCGGTCTATCGGCCGGGAGTGCGCGCGCGAGGCTGGGTGAAGATCAAGAGCGTGGGCCGCCAGGAGCTGGTGGTAGGCGGCTGGATGCCGGGCAAGGGCAAGCGCAAGGACACCATCGGCGCACTGCTGCTGGGCGTGCACGACGACGGGACGCTGCGCTACGTCGGGCGCGTGGGCAGCGGCTTCGACGAGACGGATCTGCAACGCCTGTCGGCGCTGCTCACCCCACTGGAGCGCCCGACCTCGCCGTTCACCACCGGAGAGCGCCCGCCACGCGAGGCGGTCTTCTGCGAGCCGCGGCTGGTAGTTGAGGTCGAGTTCGCGCACTGGACGCAGGCGGGCAGCCTGCGCGCCCCCGTCTACCAGGGCCTGCGCGATGACAAGGCCGCCGCCGAGGTGGTGCGCGAGGACATGAGCGTCGGCTACACCGCCAGTCGATCTGGCGCCACGGCGAAGGCATGGGCGAGCGTGGCCGGCCGCGAGCTGCGGCTGTCGAACCTCGACAAGGTGCTGTATCCGCGGACGGGCTTGACCAAGCGCGAGGTGATCGACTACTACGCGAGCGTGGCGCCGGTGCTGCTCGCGCATCTGTCGGATCGTCCGCTGACGGTGACCCGCTGGCCGGACGGCGTGGACGGGAAGTCGTTCTTCCAGAAGCAGGCCCCGGCGCACCGACCCGAGTGGGTACGCACGGTGACGTTGGCGACGGAGCGCAAGCCGATCGACTACATCCTCGCCGACGACGAGCCGACGATCGTGTGGCTTGCGAACCTGGCGGCGATCGAGCTGCACGTTCCGCTGTCGCGTGCACAGGCCATGCAGCGACCGACGGCGGTCGTGTTCGACCTCGACCCGGGCGCACCTGCGGGCATCGTCGAGTGCTGCCGCGTGGCGATGCTGCTGCGAGGCGTGTTCGACGGCGTCGGCCTTCAAAGCTTCGCCAAGACGTCCGGGTCGAAGGGCCTGCAGGTGTACGTCCCGCTGAACCGCGAGGGCGTCACCTACGAGCACACGAAGCCGTTTGCGAAGACTGTCGCCGAGCTGCTCGAGCAGGCCGAGCCGGACCTCGTGGTCTCGCGCATGACGCGCGCGCGACGCACGGGCAAGGTGCTGATCGACTGGAGCCAGAACGACGCGAAGAAGACGACCGTGTGCGCGTACTCGCTGCGCGCGAGCGAGCGGCCGACCGTCTCCACGCCGGTGCAGTGGGAGGAGGTGGAGGCGACACGCGACTCCGGCGACCCCGCTAGCCTAACGTTCGAGGCCGAAGCGGTGCTCGCGCGCGTCGCACAGCATGGCGACCTGTTCGCCCCGATGCTATCGCTGGCGCAGCGGCTGCCGGAGTAGGGCGCAGGCTACTGATCGAACAGCACGCCTCCTTCGGAAATCGGACTGCTCGAACTGTCGGGCTCCGTTATCATGCCCTCGTCCCGCTTCCCCACGGAGTCACCGATGTCTCGACGTTCGCTACTGGCCGGCTGCTTCGCAGCGCTCTACATGGCGTCCACCTTCACGGCGACCGCCGCTGCAGAAACGACGATCGAACTGACGGTCGGCACGGAACCGGTCGAGTCCATCACGACCCAGCTCGGGGCCAGGGTTTCTGGCGCAGAAAGCGGAGACGATGTGTGGCTCGTCACGAAGCCCACGGGCGGCGAACGCTGCGCGACCAACCCGCAAGCCGATCGCGGCAACAGCATCTCCGAGGACCTCGTCAGCACGGAAGGAGGTACGTTCACCTCCTCCCACAACTACAACTATGAAAAGGCAGGCGCCTACCTCCTATGTGGATGGGTGACTCGCGGCTCTGGCGAAAATGTCCTTGCGCATGCCGAAACTACCCTGTCCGTCCGCCTGCCACATCTCGCCCTGTCGGTCTCCGCACCCGCCAGCGTCGCGATCGAGCAGGCGTTCCAGCTGGTGACGACAGCCCAGGCCGAGACGAGCCGAGCCGCCTGGGAGTACCTGCTGCCGAACACCGGCGACGGCTGCCCAGCCAACGCCGCCGCAGCCGACTCGGCGTCTGCAGCCGAGGAAGTGTTCGGCGACTGGCAGGTCGTGGGCGGCCCCGTCTCGCAGACGAGGAACGAGTCGCTCGCAAGCCCCGGCGCATATCTCGTGTGCGCCTACTTCGAGTATCCCGGCCGCGAATCGCCGCCAGAGCTGGCCGCGAGCGCCCCCCTGGTCGTCCTCGCTCCACCCCCGCCCTGCGTGGTGCCTAGCCTCGTCTCGCATGCGTCCCTGGCGAGCGTCGAGCAGAGCATCCAGGCCGCTAGCTGCACCGTCGGCAAAGTCAGCCACGCGGCCAGCACGACGGTGCCGCGAGGGGACGTGATCTCGCTCGGCCAAACGTCAGGGGCAAAGCTCGCTCACGGAGCTGCCATCGCGATCTTGGTGTCCGCGGGCCGTCCGTGCATCGTCCCGTACGTCAAGCGCTCGACCGGCCTCAAGAAGGCGGAGAGACAGCTTGCGGGCGCCGACTGCACTGCGGCGATCAGCTACGTGCGCAGTCGCAGGGTCCCTCGCGATCGCGTCGTGGGGCTCGGCGTTCGTGCGTACACCAGGCTCAGCCCGCGCGCAAGGGTCAGGCTGCTCGTTTCCTCCGGTCGCGGCCGCGGGTGACCTCGCAGCAGCTGCCGATCATGCTCGCCGGATGACCTCCCGCGTCCGCACGGGCCACGCGCGCCGACGCCCTACTCGAACTCCGGTGCCCTCCACCCCGGCATCACGTCCGGCAACCCTTCGCTGACGCGGTCGGGGAACTGCGCGGGGCGCTTCTCCAGGAAGGCGGTGATGCCCTCGACGGCATCGGCGGACTGCCCGCGCGCGACCATGCCGCGCGAGTCGGCGCGGTGGGCGAGCATCGGGTGCTCGGCGCCGAGCATCCTCCACATCAACCGGCGGGCGAGCGCGACGGACACCGGCGCGGTGTTCTCCGCGATCTCGCTTGCGAGCGCGCGGGCGGCGTCCAGCAGCTCGTCCCTGGGATGCACGCTGCGCACGAGCCCGCCCTTGAGCGCCTCCTGCGCGGAGAACACGCGGCCGGTCGAAACCCACTCCATCGCGCGGCTGATGCCGACGACGCGCGGCAAGAACCAGCTCGAGCACGCCTCCGGGATGATGCCGCGGCGCGCGAACACAAAGCCGATACGAGCATCGTCGGCGGCCAAGCGGATGTCCATCGGCAGCGTCATCGTCGCGCCCACGCCCACCGCCGGCCCGTTGATCGCGGCGATTACCGGCTTGGTCGATTCGAAGATGCGCAGCGTCAGTTCGCCGCCGTTGTCACGCGCCGGGCCGGCGCTCTCGCGCCTTCGGTAGTCGAACGTGTCGCCGCCGCTCTGCAGGTCCGCGCCCGCGCAGAAGCCGCGGCCGGCGCCGGTCACGATGATCGCCCGCACCTCGTCGTCCGCGTCCGCGCGGTCGAACGCCGCGCGCAGCTCCAGACCCATCTGCGCCGTCCACGCGTTGAGCCGGTCGGGGCGGTTCAGCGTGATCGTCAACGCGCCGTCCGCCAGCTCCGTGGTGATCTGCTCGAAGTCCATCGCCGCAGGACTATATGCGGGTATGCGGGCTGAGGAGCCCATGGCGAGTGCGACCAGTTCAGGACCCTATGACGAGCGCGACAGCCAGCAGCGCCACCAGGTGGAAGGTCTGATCGACTGCGATCGACACCGACAGGTTGCCCGTCGGGTCGAGGTGCTTTACGCGTTTCATGTACGCGTGGATCAGGCGACCGTCGTCCTGGATCAGATGCGGGATCGCGATCGCAGGGACTACCCACAGCAGTTCCCAGCTGAGATCGCCGACCGCCAGCGCCGGCGCGAAGCACAGCGTGTAGACGCCGACGTGGGTGAACAGCGCCCGGCGCGCGTCCCCCGCCCGCCATGCCAGCCCGCCGCGCTTGTGAAGCGCCTGCCAGTCGGTCTGGAACAGGTAGTCGCCGACGAGGTGCGACACGACGAACAGCAGGAAGACTTCGACCCAGCTCATCGGCCGGCCGAGCCTATCCGAGAGCCACGACGGTGCTGCGAGAAGCGTTGCCGATCGCCGGAGCGCCGGCCCGCGCTAGTAGCCTTGGCGCGGTGAGCGCGAGAGCAGACGGACACCCGGGGAGTCCGTTTCCCCAGATCGCCGACTACGGCTTCCTGTCCGACTGCGAGACCTGCGCGCTGATCGCTCCCAGCGGCAACGTCGAGTGGATGTGCCTGCCGCGCTTTGACTCGCCGAGCGTGTTCGGCGCGATGCTCGACCGCGACGCCGGCGGCTTTCGCGTGGGGCCGGCAGGCGTGACGGTGCCCGGCGGGGTCCGCTACGTGCCGGGCACGATGGTGCTCGAGACCAGCTGGGAAACGCGCACCGGCTGGGTGGTCGTCCGCGACGTGCTGTGCGTCGGGCCCTGGTACCACAAGGAGGAACGTTCGCGCACGCACCGGCGCTCGCCCACCAACTACGACGCCGACCACGTGCTGCTGCGCACGGTGCGCTGCGTGCAGGGCTGGGCGGAGATCCACCTGGACTGCGAACCGGTCTTCGACTACGGCGGGCTGGCCGCCGAGTGGTCCTACACCGGCCCCGGCTACAACGAGGCGCGCGCCGGCTCGGAGGGCATGCAGCTCGAGCTGCGTCTGGTCACCGACCTGAACCTCGGCTTCGAGGGCCCGCGCGCCCGCGCCCGCACGATCCTGCGCGAAGGCGAGGTCGCGTTCGCGGCGCTCGGCTGGTCCGAGCACCCGTTGCCGAGCACCTACAACGAGGCCAACGAACGCGTCGTGCGCACCGCCCACTACTGGCAGGAGTGGCTCAAGCAGGGCAACTTCCCCGACCACCCCTGGCGCCCGCACCTGCAGCGCAGCGCGCTGACGCTGAAGGGCCTCAGCTACGCGCCCACCGGCGCGATGGTCGCGGCGGCCACCACCTCGCTGCCCGAGACGCTCGGCGGCGAGCGCAACTGGGACTACCGCTACACGTGGATCCGCGACTCCACGTTCATGCTGTGGGCGCTGTACACGCTCGGCTTCGACTGGGAGGCCAATGACTTCTTCTACTTCGTCGCCGACCTCGCCGAAGCCGCCGAAGCCGAGGACGGCGAGCTGCAGATCATGTACGGCATCGGCGGCGAGAGCCGTCTCGACGAGCAGGAGCTCGACCACCTCTCCGGCTACGCCGGCTCCCAGCCGGTGCGCATCGGCAACGGCGCCTACCGCCAGCGCCAGCACGACGTGTGGGGAGCGGTGCTCGACTCCATCTACCTGCACACGCGCTCGCGCGACCAGCTGCCCGACCGGCTGTGGCCGATCATCAAGCGTCAGGTCGCCGGCGCGCTCGCGCACTGGCGCGAGCCCGATCGTGGGATCTGGGAGGTCCGCGGCGAGCCCAAGCATTTCACCTCCTCCAAGCTCATGTGCTGGGTCGCCGCCGACCGCGGCGCCCGCCTGGCGCTCGTGCGCGAAGACCACGAGTGGGCCGAGCGCTGGCAGGCTGCGGCACAGGAGATCCACGCCGACATCTGCGAGCGCGGGATCGACGAGCGCGGCGTCTTCACCCAGCACTACGACACCAGCGCTCTGGATGCCTCGCTGCTGCTGATGCCGCTCGTGCGCTTCCTGCCCGCCGAGGACCCGCGCATCGTCGCCACCGTGTTGGCGATCGCCGACGACCTGACAGAGAACGGGCTGGTGCTGCGCTACCGCGTCGAGCAGACCGACGACGGCCTCAGCGGAGAGGAGGGCTCGTTCACGATCTGCTCGTTCTGGCTGGTGTCCGCGCTGTGCGAGATCGGCGAGCTCGAGCGCGCGCGGACGCTGTGCGAGAAGCTGATCTCGCACGCCAGCTCGCTGGCGCTGTACGCCGAGGAGATCGAGCCGCGCACCGGGCGCCACCTTGGCAACTTCCCGCAGGCGTTCACGCACCTGGCGCTGATCAACGCCGTCATGCACGTGATCAGAGCCGAGCTCAGCGAGCAGGAGCAGGGCTCGGCGATCCCGTTTCGTCAGTGAGCTCACGCCGGCTTGCCTAGCGTCGCGGTCGACCAGCCGAAGCGCGTCAGCTCGGTCGCTGGAGCCAGGGCGCCCGGCCGCTCGCCACGCCGCACGAACACGATCGGCGCGGGGGCTGAGCGTGCGATCGCGCGGCGGGTGTCACCGAGTCCCTCCTTGCGCCAGCGCTCGGACAGCCCGACGAGCACCAGTCCCGCCCCGGCGGTCGCCGCGAGGATGCCTCCCCGGCCGGGCTCGGCGAGGACGGGTTCCGCGGTGATGCCGGCGAACTGCTGTACCACCAGCGACGCGTTGGCCAGCAGCCCGGCGGCGTCGCGGCCGTCCTCGCGCTGGCCGGCGGAGCCGAGCAGTCGCAGCGGCGCCTGCCTGGCGGAGGCGATCCACGCCGCCAGCTCGAGCGCCGCCCAGTCGTGCTCGGCACCGCCGAACGGCACGATCACCGGCCGCCCGGGGCCGGGGCTGACCTCGACCCCCTCGCGCGCGACCAGCACGGCCACGTCGCAGCGAGCCTCGCGCAGCACCGTGCCCACCTCCTCGCGCGGGATGCCATCGCCGACCAGCGGGCGGCGGCCGTCTAGCAGCAGCAGGTCGATCGTCTGACTGCGGCTCAGCCTGACCAGATCGTGGCCCGGGTCGGCCGACGTGAACGCCACCGCACGGACGTGCAGCCCGCTGTCGAGCAGCTCGCGGCGGCGTTGCTGCAGCTGGTCGGAGGTCGCGCTCACCAACCGCGCCTCCGTCTGCAGGCCGCCGCGCACCGCGGCGCCCCGCGGCGGCCTGACCAGGCCGGCGAGGATCAGCTCGCGGCGCGGCTGTGAGCGCGCCAGCGGCTCCGCCAGCGCGAGCAGCTGATCGAGCCCCGCCTCGCTCTGGGGCGCCACCAGGATCGCGTGCTCGCGCGCCGCGCCCGCGGGGACGGCGCTCGGCGCCTCGGTGGCGGCTAGCTCCTGCTCGGCCTGTTCGCCGAAGCTGTTGTGCGGATCGAGCAGCCGGATCAGCGGCCCGGCCATGAACGTGGTCACGAGCGCCATGATCACGAGCGCCGCGAACAGCGCGGATGAGATCGCCCCGATGCTCAGCGCGAGGTTGAGCACGATCAGCTCGGTCAGCCCGCGCGTGTTCATCAGCGCGCCGAGCACCGCCGACTCCCGCCATGGCAGGCGGATCACGCGCGAGGCGATCAGCGTCCCGCCGTACTTGCCGACGATCGCGATCGCGCTCAGCGCGAGCGTCAGCAGGACTAGATCGCCGCGCCCGAGCAGCGCCACGTTCGTGCGCAGGCCGGTATAGGCGAAGAACAGCGGCAGCAGCAGCGTCAGCACGAAATCCTCGACTCGGCGCGTGACCGCGTCGCTGAGCCCCGCGTGGCGTGGCATCGCCACGCCCATCGCGAACGCGCCGAAGATCACCGCGATCCCGATCGTCTCGGTCGCGACCGCCGACAGCAGCACGCCGGCGAAGATCACCGTGATCCACGTCCCCGGTACGTGGCCGCCGGCCTCGTCGTAGGCGACCGCCGCGCGCGCCAGAAGGGGACGCACGAGGAATGCCATCGCGAGGCAGAACACGGCGGCCCAGCCGATCGTCTCGATTACCGCCACGCCGCTGCCCGCGCCCGCGACCGCGGTCGCAAGCGCGATCAAGAACCACGCCGACACGTCGTCCACGGCCGCCGCCGACAGTGCCAGCGCTCCCAGTGGCTGCTTGATCATGCGCCGCTCGGAGATGATGCGCGCCAGCACCGGGAACGCGGTCACGGACATCGACACCCCAACGAACAGCGCGAAGGCCGCAAAGCGCGTGTTCGGCGCGAGCAGCGGGTACAGCGGCAGCGCCACCAACATGCCCAGCATCAACGGAACCAGCAGTGCCGTGTTCGACACCGCCAGCGTCATTCGCGCGCGCCCGCGCAGCTGCCCGAGATCGACCTCCAGGCCGATCAGGAACATGAAGAAGATCAACCCCAGGTTCGCCGCCACGCCGATGTAGGGGACGATGTCCGACGCGAACACCGTCGACTGCAGGGACGGGTCGATCGCGCCGAAGGCGGTCGGCCCGAGCAGGATCCCCGCGAGCACCTCGCCCATCACCCGCGGCTGTCCGATCCTCGGCATCAGGCTCCCGCATAGGCGCGCGAACAGCATCACGATCGCGACCGCGATGAAGAACGCCACCACGGTCGCTTCGGCGGTGCGCTGCCTGGTGGCGGACACGCGTTCTGAGGACGCGGCCGCCCCGCCGGACCCCGTGCCTTCGCCGCCCGCGGCGGCCTTCGCGCCGGCTGTGCCGGCAGCGGCGAGCGTCAGTTCGAGCGTGCGGCCGGCCGCCGTCCCCGACAGCACCCGCCTGCCGCCGTGCTCGCAGAAGACCGTCCCGGACAGTTCCCCCGCCCGGTAGGCGACGTTGCCCCGTCGCTTTTTGGCGGAGGCGACCTCGACGTCCGTGCCCGACTGCGAGAGCTTGATCTTGCTGCCCAGACAGGCGGAGCTGGGAGCCAGCGCGTATTCGCCGGCGACGGAGCTCGGGGCGAGCTGCTTCGGCGCCCCCGGTTCCGGCGGATCGCGCTTCAGCTGCGCGCTGACCGGAACCCCGCCGAGCGTGCCCGCGAGCACCCCGCCGTCGACGTGCGCATCGATCGGCATCGCGTGACCGCCCGTGCAATGCACAGCGCCGCTCAGGCGCCCGCCCACGAACGTCAAAGCGCCGCCGACGGTCGACTGCGCATTGGAGACCGTCACATACCGGCCCGACTGCGCCAGTTCGAGCTTCTGCCCGAGGCACGCGAGGGCCTCAGATCCACCCGACACGTCGTAGCCCCCGGCGATCTGCGGCTGAGCGTGCTTGCTCGCGCCGGAGGCGAACACGAAGGCGAGCACGCCGGCTGTCACCAGCGCCAGCAGCGTGTAATGGACCGCAAGCCGACGGGCTCCGACGGACCCCGACTTCTCGATGTCCACTTGCTCGTTCCCCCGTGCTCGTGCTTGATCTGAGGCGGCGCGAGTCTACCAGCGCCCTATCGGCGCGGCGTCCTGCGCCGGACGCTTGGGTCTGACATATGATTCCTACCTTCCAGGCGAGCAAGGCGAGGTGGTCGGATGCGAGCGATACACAAGCACACCAGGCGGTCGATCGTGATCGCGGCGCTGGCCGCGCTGGCGGTGGCGGGCACGACCGCGACTACGACGGCCGCCACAGCGCCGCCACCGCCGATCAACGACAACTACTTGGAATCGCTGAACCTCAACAACCCGCACACCAAGCTCAACCGCGAAGACACGTTGACCGACGTGCGCAACACGCTCTCAGCGACGATCCAGTCAGACATCTTTAGCCCGCCGCAGCACGGCGGCCCGGTCGAGCTGACCGGCTGCGAAGGCATCAGCGAGGGCAAGACGATTTGGTACGACTTCTTCCCCGACGCCAACGGGTTCATGCGCGTACGCACCTCGGCGTCGTTCGGCACGGTGATGGCGGTCATGCCTTACAACACCACCACGCTGCTGCCCGAAAACAACCAGCGCATGTGCGCGACAAACGAGCCGACAAAGGCCGGTGAACTGTTCGCCAGCGTCCAGGCCGGCAAGGCGTACACCGTCCAGGTTGGCGGGGTCAACAGCGCGGGCGGCGAACTCGAGGTTCTGTTCGACTACTTCGTGCAGCTCAAGCACCTTCAGGCCGAAACGACGCTCACGGCGCAGCCACTGCCGGGGGGTATCAAGGTCGTGAGCCTCGCCGTCAGCGCCCCCACCAAGGCGCGCGTGGAAGTGCGCTGCACGCGCGGGTGCTCCCCACAGGTCGCCAGCGGCAAGTCGGTCGCGTTCGCGCGGCTGAGCGGGAGGGTGCTCCCGAACGGATCGGCGCTGAAGATCTTCGCCACCGCCAAGAACGAGGTCGGGACCTACATCGAATATCGCATCAGCCACGATCGCTTCAAGAAAGTCCAGCGCTGCCTGACTCCCGGCACCAAGAAGCCCGAGTCCTGCGAATGACCGCCAGCCTGCGAGGACGTGTGGCGATCGCGGCGCTGGTAGCCGCCCTGGTGTTCGCGGCGGCCTTCGCCGTGCGCAAGGCCACCGCGGGGACGACGAAGGCGCCCTCGCAGCCCGCTCCGCTGTCGCTGCCCTCGACGCAGGTGCGCGTCTCCGGCGTCGCGCTGCCGGCGGCGACGGTGCCGGCGCTGCGCCGTCCACCGCACGTGAGCACTCCGTCCTCGAGCCCGACCACGCCGGCCACGACGGCGCCGACCGCGCCCAGCACGAGTGCGCCGTCGACGCCCGCGCCCAAATCCAGCGCCCCGTCGAGCGGCCCAGTACTCGTGGGCTAGTGTCGCGACGGAGGCCTGGCTGGTGCCGAGCGGCGTGATGCAGGATCAAACGGCCGGCCTGGGTTGAGATAGATGACGGATCCACTGCACAGCTCCATGGAGGCGGCCGGCTACCGCATCGACGGCGCGCTAGGCGAAGGCGGCATGGGCACCGTCTATCGCGCCACCCAGCTGTCGCTGGAGCGCGTGGTGGCGCTGAAGGTGCTGACCGTGGAGCTGAGCTCCGATGCCGGATTCCGCGAGCGCTTCCGTCGCGAGGGCCTGCAGCAAGCCGCGCTCGACCACCCTCACATCGTCACCGTGTACGAGGCCGGCGAGGCCGACGAGCGGCTGTTCCTGGCGATGCGCATGGTCGAGGGCCCCACGCTGAAGGACCTGATCCAAGCTCGCCAGCTCGATGACCGGCGCGCGCTGCGGCTGCTCACGCAGGTGGCCGAGGCGCTCGACGCGGCGCACGCGCGCGGCTTGATCCATCGCGACGTCAAGCCCCACAACGTGCTGGTGGGCGCCGGCGACCACGCCTACCTGGCGGACTTCGGGCTGACCAAGGCCCACGACGACGCGGCCGTGACCGAGACCGGCCAGTTCGTGGGCACGATCGACTACATATCCCCGGAGCAGGCGCGAGGCGAGAACGCGACGGCCCGCAGCGACGTGTACGCGCTCACGGCGGTGCTGTGCGAGTGCCTCACCGGCCAGGTCCCGTACGTGCGCGCAACCGAAGACAGGGTGCTGTACGCGCATCTCAGCGACCCGCCGCCGCGCCTGACGGAGATCCGCGCCGATCTTCCCGAGGCGATGGACGAGGTCATTGCCGAAGGCATGGCCAAGGACCCCGAGGCGCGACCGGCGACGGCCGGCGAGCTGATGCTGAAGGCGCGGCGCGCGCTCGGCGCGCCGGGGGCGCTCGGTTCCGCGCCGGAGACGCGGCTAAGCCCCACGATGGGGACGCCCACGCGCGCGCACGCGATCCTCGACGATCCCGGCGCGACACGCCTGGCCGCGACGGCCGCCGGAGCGCCGCCCCTCGCCGGTGCCGGCGCCTCCGCGCAGGCGCCCCCCGCGAGGGCCACGCGCGCCGATGCCACGTCCCCCGCGGCGGCGCGCGGACGGCTCGTATCGGCCGCGATCGTCGCGGCCGTGATCGCGGGCGTCGTCGGCTTCCTGGTCGGCGGCGGATCGAGCTCCTCCGGCGAAGCGTTCGCCAACTCCGCGTCGGCGGGCGACGTCGAACTGTCCTTCCCGACCGGCTGGCAGCGGATCACTAGCGCGCCGACGATTCCCGGGCTCACGTTCTCCCAGCCGCTCGCGCTCGGCGCATCGACGACGAGCGCCTCAGGCCAGCGCCTGCTCGCCGGCGAGGTGGACGCATCCACGCCCTCGCTGCTACCGGCGACGTTCACGAGCGCCGTCAGCGGCACGCTCCCCAAAGCCGAACCGGTGCTGCTCGGCTCACTGCAGGCATACCGCTACCGCGGGCTGACGGTGAAGGGCCTGTCCGGGCCGCTGACGCTGTACGCCGTGCCGACCACCGGCGGCGTGGCGACGATCGCCTGCCTGAGCCCGTCCGCGACGGCCGTGACGACGCAGTGCTCGCAGATCGCGGCGACGCTGAAGCTGAGCGGTACCACCGCGTTCGACCTGGGGCCAAGCCAGCAGTACGCGACCTCGCTCGGTCACATCTTCAGCACACTGCAGAGTGCCGCCGCCACGGGCGCCAGCCATCTGCAAAGCGCGACCACCGCCGCGGCTCAGGCCACCGCGGCGGGGCAGATCGCCGCCGCCTACAACTCCGCCGCGAGCTCGCTGAGAAGGCTGAGCTTGAGTCCCGCGGTGCGAGAACTGAACGCCAGCCTCGCCAGCTCGCTGGCCGCGGTCGCTCGCGACTACTCCGCGCTCGGTTCCGCCGCCGCGGCGGGCGACGAAGGCGCCTACGCGCGCGCGTCAAGCGCGATCGGCAGCGATCGCAAGCACGCGGAAAGCGCCCTCGCGGCGCTCAGCGGCGCCGGCTACGTCGTCTCGAGCTGAGATCTGCGGGCCGCGGTACGTGGGACTGCAGGAGGTTGGACCTACGACTGAGCCGCCGGCTCTGAGCCATCGTTCGCCAGCGACCAGATCGAGGTACTCGAGCGCCGGCCACGCAGCTCGACCTCTTCGACGTACACCAGATCCTCGGGCGGCGCGATCAGCGCGTCCTTGGTGGTTCCCGAGAGCATCAGCTGGTGCGGCGTGCCCTTGGTCAGCGCCTCGATGCGCGCGGCCGAGTTGGTCGTGTCGCCTACCGCCGTGTACTCGACGCGGCGCTCGGAGCCGACGTTGCCGGACATCACGCTGCCCGAGTTCAGGCCGATGCCCATGCGAAACCCGTCTCCCAGCTCCTGCTCGCGAATCCACGCGTTGAAGCGCGGTAGGCGCACCGTCAGCATCTCGCGCGCGGTCGAGAGCGCGCGGTCGGCGTGGTCCTGCTCGGCGATCGGCGCCCCGAACACGGCCATGATGCCGTCGCCCATGTACGCGACCAGGGTGCCTCCGTGGTCGAGGATCGCGTCGCTCATCTCGCTCAAATAATGGTTGAGCAGGTCGATCACGCGGTCCGGAGTCAGCGTTTCCGCAAACGAGGTGAAGCCGCGCAGGTCGGTGAACATGACGGTCGCCTCGCGCTGCACGCCGCCCAGGCGCAGCCCTTCGTCGGCGCTCTCGAGCACCTCGCCGACGACGTTCTCGGGCACGAAGCGCGAGAACAGGTCGCGCACGCGCTCGCGCTCGAACGCCACCGTCACCAGCTGCACCGACAGCGCGCCGGCCGCGCCGACGATCAGTGCCCCGAGCGGGTACACGAACGACATCACGCTGCCGTCGTCGAAGGCGACCTGCACCGCCACCGTGAACGCGACCGCGAACACGAGCGCCAGCGCGATCGTCGCGGCCGGGCCGAATCGCGTGCTCGCAAGCGGCGCGACGACACCCATCAGCACGATCAGCACGACGTCCAGCCACGCCGCCGAGGAGCGCAGCGGCAGGCCCCTGAGCACCGTCTCGATCGCGCTCGCCTGAACTTCGGCTCCCGGCATCTGACGCGCCGTGGACGTCGGGTGGATGTCCTGCAACGTCGGCGCCGAGGGGCCGACCACCACGATCTTGTCGTGGAACAGGCCGTGCGGCGCGTGGCCGAGGTACACGGTCGAGAACGACACCTTGTGGAATGTCCCTTCCGGTCCGTAGTAGTCGATCCAGGCCGGGGCTCCGGAGAACGCGCGCTCCTCGACCGGACGGCCGTCGGCGACTTCCGCGCTGGCCACCGCCAGCGTCTTCAGCGCTTCATGCGAGTAGCTCACGCGGCGCAGGACTCCGCCTGGATCGGTCGGTAGCAGGCCGTTGCCTGGACGCGATCCCACTTCGCTGAGCAGCGTGTTTCCTTCGTCGGAGCCCAGGAACCTGACCTGCCCGTGCCCCTCGGTTTCGGTCTCGGCCATCACCGTGCGGCCGTTCGCGCCCTTCAGCGCGCCCAGCAGCGCTTCCTCGTCTTCGAGCGCCTCGGCGCAGTGGCCCGGCCGGGGCTGGCTTCCATGCGGGGGCACCGGGCAGGAGCTGGCCTCGCTGAACTGCACGTCGTAGGCGATCACGCGAGGATGTTCGCGCGCGATGTTTTCGATCAACTGCGCGTGCACGCGGCGCGGGAACGGCCACTGGAATCCGAGTTCGTCGAAAGTCTGCGCGTCGATCTCCACGAGCACCACGTTCTTCGGCGGTCGCTCGTTGCCGCGGACCGCGAAACGCGCGTCGACGGTGCCCAGCTCCAGCGAGTTCAGCAAGTTGGTTCCGTACGCGAGCAGAGCGAGGCCGGTGGCGCCTACCGCGACGATCGCCAGCCGCAGCCACAACCGCCGACCGCGCCCCGGACCGGCTCGCCAACTGCGCTGTCGCGTCACCCGTTCACCTGGCTCCGATCCGCGCGAACGCTATCTCAGTTGCCCCGCGACGACCAGTTCGCCAGCCTGGCGCGGAGCCATCGGGCGCCTGGCACGCGAACTGCGCACGTTGCGGTAGACCGGCAGTATGTTTATCCTGGCTTGAATCATGGATGATCACTCGAGCTTCGTTCTGCCAGAAGCCCTGACGCTGGCGGGCCGCTACGTGATCCAGGCGCCGATCTCCAGTGGCGCGATGGGCGCGGTCTACCGCGCCCACGACAGCCGCACTGGCGCGCCCGTGGCGGTCAAGCACGTCAAAAACACCCATCATGCCGAGCGCTTCGAGGTCGAGGCACGCCTGCTGTCGCTGCTGCGCCACCCGCGCGTGGTCGAGGTCCTGGATCACTTCGGCGACGAGAACGGGCAGTACCTGGTGATGGAACTGGTCGAGGGCATCGACCTGTACGCGCTGCTGCGCCGCGACGGCGCTCCGGGGCTCGGGCTGGACCGGGCAGTGGAGTACGCGCGCCAGGCGTGCGAGGCGCTGGAGTACGTGCACGAACAGCAGATCGTGCACCGCGACGTCAAGCCCCACAACCTGATCTGCGGCGAGCATGGGGTCGTGCTCGTCGACTTCGGCATCGCGCGCCTGCTCGCAGACGAGGAAGAGGACGAAGGCACCGCCGGCGTGGGAACGCCCAAGTACATGGCGCCCGAGGTGTTCGCCGGCGGCGCGGTCTCCCCGCGCAGCGACGTGTTCGGCCTGGCCGCCACGCTGTGGACGCTGATCGTCGGCAAACCGCCCGTGTACGCCAGCCCGGCGAAGCTGCGCGAGCTGGCTCCAGAAGTGCCCGAGGAGATCGCCGACGCGGTGCAGGCCGGCCTGGAGATGATCCCCGAGCGGCGCGTCGCCTCGATCGGCGCCTTCTCCCGTGCGCTCGGCGGCCACAAGCAGAAGACCGTCGGCGGCTCGCTGACCATGTCGGTCGAGGGGCCCGCAGCGCACCGCGCCCTGATCGAGGGAATCGTCCGCACCGCAGCCGGCGTATTCGGCGCCTCCGCCTCATCGATAGCCCTGACCGACGCCAACACGGGGGAGCTCGTGTATCAGTCGGCGTGGGGCGCCGGAGCGCGCGAGATTGTGGGTGTGCGGCTGCCCCCCGGACATGGACTCGCCGGCAGCGTAATCGAAGACGGGCAGCCACTGGCGGTGAGCGACTGCCGCAGCGCCCCCCGCTTCGCCGCGCGCATCGCCGCCGGCACCGGCCACGTCCCCTACACGATGCTGGTCGTGCCGCTGATGCGCCGCGGTCAGCCGATCGGGGTGCTGTCCCTGCTCGACCGACGCGACGGTGGCCAGTACGGCCCCGAGGACGCCGAGCGCGCGGCGCTGTTCGCCGAGCTCGCCGTCAGCGCGATCGAAGCGGACGGCCACGCGCTGCCCAGCCTCGGCGCGCGCCCGCGGCAGATCGCCGTCTGACGGCCGCGGCCCGCGTTAGCCCGGTGCTCGCGCCAGATAGCGCTGGCCGCTGTGCAGCGTGAGCGTCTTGCGCCGGCGGAAGTCGCGCACGGAGACCACGCCACGGGTGACCTTCGTCAACGTCCCGTCGCACTGGTTGGCCACGCTCCACACCGTCCCCCGTACCGTCGACGCGCTGTATTGACCATGCGCCGAGAAGCTCCCGTGCGCGTTGGCGTTCAGGCGCCCCAGCGTCTTGCTGCTCAGGTGCCCGGCCGCCACAGCCGCCTTCTTGCCGAGACTCGCGCACGCCTGCTTGGCGCTGCGGTTGTCGTCGATGTCGAGTTCAGTCAGGCCCTTCTGCTTGCGAGACTGCAACAGCTTGAAGATCCCCGCCCCGAATTCACCGGTCTGCGTCTTACCGACCGTGGCCGTCGCCGTCGTGATCCGCGCCACCCCCGCCGTCGCTTCCAGCGTCGAGCCCACCGGGATCTGCCGCGCTTGCGTCAACGGGATGAACTTCAGGCCCTTGCTCAAGCTCGTCATCGCGGTTTCCAGCGGCCCCACGAAGCTCGCGCTAGCGGTGGACGGCAGCGCGATCAGCACCGTCCCGCTCACCAGTTCGACGTCGACGCTCTCGCCGAGCACCGGCAACGGCAGGGTCGTCGAAGTCGTGGTGGCCTGGATCGACGATCCCGAGCCGGCGGTCGTCGCGGTCGGCCCTGACGTGTTGCCCGGGGGAGCCGGAGGAGAAGCCGGTTTGCTGGCTTCGGTCGTGAAAGTCTGGTCGCCGCTGCCGGCGCCGGCGGGGGCGTGCGAGTTGGTGGCGATCACCGCGAAGTGGTAGATGGAGCCGGGTTCGAGCCCGGTGAGCGTGCGCGTCAGCGACTGCGGTTCGTCGCCCGAGCCGATGTCCACGGGCGCGGTGCTGTGCCCGTAGCTGCTGTTCGGCCCGTATTCGATCACGTAGCTCGTGTCGGCGCCGTCGGGGTTGATGGTGAAACCGATGGTGGCACTTGCTTCGGTGACCGAGACGACGCTGACGTCCGAGACGACCGGCGGCCCCGGGGGGCCCGCGGTGGTGAAGCTCTGGACATTGCCCGCTGTGGCACTTCCGGACGCGTTGTCGGCCACGGCCTTGAAGTAGTACGTCGTTTCTTCGCTCAGTTCGCTCAGCGCCTCACTCTCTATCGCTTCACCGGAGACAACGCCGGCGCCCGCCTCGGGCGTTTCGTTAGCGAGTTCCGAAGGCGAGGTGCCCCACAGGAAGTGAAAGGCACCGGCCTCGCCGTCGAGATCGACCTTCGCGTTGAGGGTGGCCTGCGCCGAGGTCACTTTCGAGGCAGCGTCGGTGGTGACGCTAGGCTGGCCGACGAGCACGGCCTCGAACGCGCCGCTGTCACAGTATTCGCCCTGCGGACGCGAAACGCCGCGCTGATCGACCAGCGGACAGCCTTCGTTGAGGCCGCCTTCGATCGCGGGGCTACCGTGCAGCAGCGCCTGCGTGGGGGTCGATCCGCCGTTGTCGGCGATCGGCGCGAGCCTCGGGTCGACCCCCGACTTGTCGCTGCTGGACGACAGTCCACAGACGTCGTCCTGGTCGATGTCGCCGCCGAGGTCTTCGGTGATCGCTTTGGCGGTGGTCGTGCCGACGTCGGTGCCCTCGCCCGCCGCCACGCAGTCGTAGTCGACTCCGTCGGAGAAGCCCGAGCCCAGGATCGTGTTCTTCACCGCCGTGCGTCCACCCTGGTCGGTCTGGAGGGCGCCGCGGATGTTGCCGGACAGCGTGTCGTTGGTAAGCGTCAGCACCGCTCCGTCGTTCTCGATTCCTCCGCCGCGGGTCGACGGCCAGCCGCTGCCGACGACGGTTGTGTTCGTGAACGTGTCGCTGCCGCTCTGGTAGAGGAAGACCGCGCCACCAGCGTACGCGTGCTGCCCGTCGTTCTGGAAGGTCACGTCGTAGGCGCTGACGCTCCCTCCGTGCGCGAACAGCGCGCCGCCGATCGCCGCTTCGTCTTCAAAGAAGCTGACATCCGTCATCTCGAGCGCTCCGGCGTTTCCGATCGCGCCGCCCACCGGCGTCTGGCCGCCGAGGCCGTTGGCGTCGAAGGCGACTTCGTCGAGCATCACGATGGCGCCGTCGTTGAACAGCGCGCCGCCGCCGTCGGCACGAAGCGTTTCGCATTCATCGCAGTCCTGCAGGCCTTCGTCTTCTCCGTCGAGGCCGCCCGTGAACTGCACGCGTTCGATGTTCAGCGTTCCGCCGGTGACCTTCATGATGCGGTTCTGTGCGCGCCCGCCTTCGATGTTCGACGAGCCGTCGATCACGGTTGCCGCCGGTCCGTCGCCCTCGATCGTGACCGATTTGCCGACGACGATCTGGCTGCCCTGCGTGAGCATGTACACGTCCGGGCTGGCGTCGCTTCCGGCGAGCTTGATCGTGTCGCCTGTGCTCGCCGCGGCCACCGCCTGGCGCAGCGAGCACGGGCTGCCGGGACACGAGCCGGGCCCAGCGGGATCTTCCGTGGTGGTCACTTCAATCGTCGCCGCCTGCGCTGTCGCCGCGATCGCCAGCGCGCCCGCACCGACGAGCGCCAGCGCCGCCACCAGGATCCATGCACGCACCCTTGCTCGCCTCTCCACTTCCATCCCCCCGTCTCTATTTATGTCCGGCCCTAGCTACGCGCCAGGCGCCCTGGCCAGGTAGTGCTGCCCGCTGAACAGCGTGATCGTCTTGCGCCGGCGGAAGTCGCGCACGCTGACGACTCCGCGGGTGACCTTCGTCAGCGTTCCGTCGCACTGGTTGGCGACGCTCCACACGGTGCCGCGCACCGTCGACGCGCTGTACTGCCCGTGCGCCGAGAATTTTCCGTGCGCATTGGCGTTCAGCCGCCCCAGCGTCTTGCTGCTGAGGTGTGCGCTCGCGGTCTGCGCCTTCTTGCCGGTCGACGCGCACACCTGCTTGGAGCTGCGGTTGTCGATGATGTTCATTTCCGTCAGCCCCTTCTGCTTGCGGTTCTGCAGAAGCTTGAAGATCCCAGCGCCGAATTCGCCGGTCTGCGTCTTGCCGACCTTGGCCGTCGCCGTCGTGATCCGCGCCACGCCAGCCGTCGCTTCCAGCGTCGAGCCCACGGGGATCTGCCTGGCTTCGGTCAGGGGAATGAAGTTCAGACCCTTTCTCAGGCTGGCGAACGCCGTTTCCAGCGGCGCCGCGAGGCTCATCTGACCGTTCGTGGGCAGCGAGATGAAGACTTTGCCGCTTACCAGTTCGATGTTGACGATCTTGCCAAGCACCGGCGGCGGTAGGAGCGGCTTCGTGCCGACGCCAGCCGGCCCCGAACCGCCGGATTCTTTGGAGCCGAGCACACTCGAGCCGGCGCTCGGCGTGGTGCTGAAGGGTTGATCGCCGGCGGCGACGCCTTCCGCCGTCAGCGAGTTGGTGGCGATCACGTCGAAGTGGTAGCTGCTCCCCGGTTCCAGCCCCGTCAGTGTGCGGCTCAGCTGCTGCGGACCGCCGTTCGCGCCGATGCCCACCGGCGGCGTGCTCAGGCCGTAGCTGCTGGTGTGGCCATAGTCGATCACGTAGCTGGTTTCCTCCCCGTCGGGGTCGATCGTGAAGGTGATGGTGGCGGTCGTTTCGGTGACCGACAGGACACTCACGTTCGAGACCGTGGGCGGGGCAACCACGTTCGCCGTCGACGTGGCGGTCGCTTTCGAGCCGCCCGCGTCGTCGATCGTGACCTTCGTGGCGTATTCCCCGCCGGCGGCGTAGGTGTGCGTGCCAGCGACCGCGAAGCCTTTGCCCGAAACACTGACCGTCCCCGCTGAGCTCGCACCATCACCCCATTCGATGCTCGCCGAGTATTCCGAGACTTTGCCATCCGGGTTCGCATCGGTGAACGTCGCCACCGTGCCACTAAACGACACACTCGCCGTCGCGCTCACCGGCACCCCCGTCGCAGTCAACGGCGCATCCGCGACCTTCGCCTGAAACGGAACCTTGTAGGTGCCGCATTCGTCTTCGTAGCTGACCGAGCCGTCGTAGGTGCCAGCCTCCACGTAGGTGTGGGTGGCGCTGATTTCCTCGCCTTTGACCGTCGCGTTGGACTTCCCGCCGTCACCCCATTCAACCGTCGGCGTGCCGAGGACCTTGCACGCGGCCGTCAGCAGCTTCCCCGAGAACGGAGAACCCTCCGTCGCTTCGATCGTGAACGCCACCACTCCTGAGGCCACCTTCGCGCTGCCCGTTGCGGTCGCTTTCGAGCCCCCCACGTCTTTGATCGTCACCTTCGTCGCATACACGCCAGCAGCGGCGTAGGTGTGCGTGCCTGTCACCGCGAAGCCTTTGCCGGCGGCGGCGATCGTCCCCGCGCTGCTCGCCCCATCGCCCCATTCGATGCTCGCCGTGTATTCCGACACTTTGCCGTCCGGGTTTGCATCCGTGAACGTCGCCACCGTGCCTTTGAACTGCGTGCCCGCGGTCGCGTGGAACGTTTCGCCGGTCGCGCTCAACGGCGCATCCGCGATCTTCGCCTGAAAGGGAACTTTGTATGCGCCGCATTCGTCTTCGTAGACGAGCGTACCGCTGTAGGTGCCAGCCTCCACGTAGGTGTGGGTGCCGCTGATTTCCTCGCCTTTGACCGTCGCGTTGGACTTCCCGCCATCCCCCCATTCAACCGTCGGGGTACCGAGGACCTTGCACGCGGCCGTGAGCAGCTTCCCCGAGAACGGAGAACCCTCCGTCGCTTCGATCGTGAACGCCACGACTTCCGAGGCCACCTTCGCGCTGCCTTCGGCGACGGCTTTCGAGCCCCCCACGTCTTTGATCGTCACCTTCATCACAAACACCCCACCGGCGGCATACGTGTGGGTGCCCGTCACCGCGAAGCCTTTGCCCGACGCCGCGATCGTGCCCGCCGAGCTCGTGCCGTCTCCCCATTCGATGCTGGCCGTGTATTCCGACACTTTGCCGTCGGGGTTGGCGTCCGTGAACGTCGCGACCGTGCCTTTGAACTGCGTGCCCGCGGTCGCGTGGATCGTTTCGCCCGTCGCGGTCAGCGGCGCGTCGGCGATCTTCGCCTGGAAGGGCACTTTGTAGGTGCCGCATTCGTCTTCGTAGACGAGCGTGCCGCTGTAGGTGCCAGCCTCCACGTAGGTGTGGGTGCCGCTGATTTCCTCGCCTTTGACCGTCGCGTTGGACTTCCCGCCGTCACCCCATTCCACCGTGGGAGTGCCGAGGACCTTGCACGCGGCGGTGAGCAGCTTCCCCGAGAACGGAGCGCCCTCCGTCGCTTCGATCGTGAACGGGACGACTTCCGAGGCCACCTTCGCGCTGCCTTCGGCGATGGCTTTCGAGCCGCCGACGTCTTTGATCGTCACCTTCATCGCAAACACCCCACCGGCGGCATACGTGTGGGTGCCCGTCACGGCGAAGCCTTTGCCCGACGCGGCGATCGTGCCCGCCGAGCTCGTACCGTCACCCCATTCGATGCTCGCCGAGTATTCCGACACTTTGCCGTCCGGGTTTGCATCCGTGAACGTCGCGACCGTGCCTTTGAACTGCGTGCCGGCCGTTGCGTGGATCGTTTCGCCCTTCGCGGTCAGCGGCGCATCCGCGATCTTCGCCTGGAACGGTACTTTGTAGGTGCCACAGTCGTCTTCGTAGTCGACGTGGCCGTTGTAGGTGCCGGCCTGCGCGTATGTGTGGGTGCCGGTTATTTCCGTTTCGGCCTCGTTCACGGTGCCCGCCGAGCTCGTGCCGTCTCCCCATTCGATCGTGGGGGTGCCGTAGACACCGCAGCCATAGACTTCCGAGACCTCCCCCGAGAACACGGACCCCTCGGTGGCTTCGATCGTGAAGGGCACCAGCTCGACCGCGCCCATGTCGCAGCCGGCGCCCTGCGGACGAGAGATCCCGCGCTGGTCGGTGCCGTCGCAGTAGCGGAAGCTGGTGGGGATCGCGTCGACCCCCGCGGCCGCGGGTTCGAGCGCGAGGGTGTTCGTGTTGCCGCCGTTGTCCTGCGGTTCGCTGGAGCTGAAGTCGGCGAACGTTTCCTGCAGGTCCCCTTTCGATTTGAAGCCGCAGTCGGTCCCGCCCTCGAGGTTGTAGCCGCCGGAGGCGATCGTCGCCGGTTCGGAGACCGAGCAGTTGGTCGGCACGTACTCCCCTTCGGCGTTGATCTCGTAGTTGTAGGCGAGGATCGAGCCGGCGACGGTGGCTTTACCGTCGCTCATCAGGATCCCCGCCCCGGGTCCCCGTGGCCCCCCGCCGCGCTCTTCGATCACGTAGTTGTCGGCGATCGTCGAGTCGATCACCGAGACTTCGTTGCCGCCGTCCGCTTCGCCCCAGCTGAAGATGCCGGCGCCTAGGCGCGCCTGGTTGTCGGCGATCGTCGAGTCTTCGACGGTCAGGGTCGCGTTCTTGCCTTCGGAGCCGTGGTTCTGGATTGCGCCGGAGTCCCCGCCGCCGGTGCTCGCCTGATTGCTGGACACGAGCGAGCGCTCGAGCAGCAGTGTGCCGGTGTCGTTCGAGACCCCTCCGCCGGAGGAGGCTGTGCCATTGGTGATCCAGTCTTCGTCAAGGGTCAGGTTGCCCGCGTTGTAGACGTCGCCGCCGAAGTAGCCGTTGCCTTCGTAGGCCGTCCCGCCCGCGATCTCGAGGCCCGAGATGGCCACCTTGGGGGCGCTGTGCCCTTCCGCGGCCTTGACGTCGAAGATCCGTCCCTCGATCGCTTCTGCTGCCGGGCTGACCACGGTCGTGCGAGCGCCCGCGCCGACGATGTTCAGCGACTGCGTGACAGTGAGTTCGCCTCTGCTCAGGTGGTAGGTGCCGCTCGGCACGACAATCGTGTCGACCGGGTTCGGCGTGGTCGCGAGGCCGTCCTCGTATTCGATCAGCTGCCGTAGCGAGCACTTGCCGCCGGGGGGACTCCCGCACGAGCCGCTGAGGTCGTTGGTCGTGGCCACGGTGTAGGTCGCCGCGCGAGCGGCGCTCGCCAGGCCGGCGCAAAGTACGCCGACCAGGACCAGCGTGAGCGCCAATCTCGTTCTGCTCATAACCCCCCGATCATGGTTTTGCGCACCTACAGGCGCGGCCGGGCGACCCTGCCAAGCCCAGCGAAGGTAGACGCTCGCGCCGAGGCTGTCAACTCGGGAGCGGTGCGCGCGCCAGGAACGACTGGCCGGCGAACAGCGTGACCGTCTTGCGCGTGCGGAAGTCGCGCACGCTCACCTCTCCGCGCGTGACCTTCGTCAGCGTGCCGTCGCACTGGTTGGTGACGCTCCACACCGTCCCCCGCACGGTCGCCGCGCTCTCCTGGCCGTTGGTTCTGAAGTTGCCGTGCCCGCTGCCGTTCAGCCGGCCGAGCGTCTTGGCGCTCAGGTGCTTGCTCGCAGTCTGCGCCTTCTTGCCGACCGACGCGCACACTTGCTTGGAGCTGCGGTTGTCGATGATGTTCATTTCCGTCAGCCCCTTCTGCTTGCGGTTCTGCAGCAGCTTGAAGATGCCCGCCCCGAATTCGCCCGACTGCGTCTTGCCCTTGGTGGCCGTGGCGGTTGTGATCATCGCCTTGCCGCCCGTCGCTTCCAGGGTCGAGCCCACTGGGAGCTGGCGGGCCTGCGTGAGCGGCACGAATTTCAGCCCCTTGCTCGCGCTCGCGAACGCCTCTTCCGGGGTGCCAGCGAGGCTCGCGTGCCCTGTCGCCGGCAACGCCACGAGCACTTTGCCGCTCACCGGCGCGACGTTCACGGTCTGGCCGAGCACCGGCGGCGGGAGCGGCGCGGGCGTCGAGGCGACCGTGTAGGTGAAGCTCGCGGTGGTCGTGCCGCAGGCGTCGGCGGCCGAGCGCGTCACCGTGTAGGTGCCCGGCGTGGTGGTGGAGATCGGCACGTGGGACGCCGAAGGGTTGCTCGTGAGGCCCGGTCCGGAGGCGGCGACCGTCACCGACCCCGTTTCACCGAGGTTGTAGCTGCTGCGGCCCTGGTCGCTCGAGATCGTCAGGCCCGGCCCGCCGGAGGCCACCGTCAGACCCAGCAGGTGGTGAGCTTCCTCCTGGTCGCCCGCCTCGTCCACGCCCCAGTATTCGAGCGTGTCCTGACCGGGAGGCACCGCGATCGCCGCCTGGCCGGTGGCGTTTGTGGGCACCGACCCCGCAACGCCGTTCAGCACGAAGTCGACCGCGGCGGGGCCGTCAACCGCCGCGACGGTCACCGGCACCTGGCCGCTGGGCAGGCACGCCGCGGCGATGGCGCTGGAGGTTGGAGGACTCCACGGCGAGATCGTGGTGGTGAAGCTGAGCGTGCCTTCGTGGTGGGAAGATCGCTCCCCTTCCAGGTCGATCGGCCAGGAGAGGCCCATCGCGTTTTCCTGATCGGTGCTCGCCGCGACGGCGTTCGGAAATTGCAGCCCTTCGCGGTTGATGCTCGCCCACACGCCCGAGTATTCGCCCTCGACGAAGCTGGGGGCTCCGATCGGGCCGCTCGTCGTCAGCGGCGTGAACGCCATGTAGCGCGCGGACGGGACATCGCCCGGCTCGACCGTGCACGCGACCGACCCTTTCGACGGCACGTCCTCGGCTCCGAAGCCATCGGGCAGACCGGCGAGCTGGCAGTGACCCGCGTGGTAGATCGCGCCCGTGAGCGGTTCGAGCAGCCGGTTGTCGATCGCGATCGTCGTGGTGTAGAAATCGTCGCCCACGACGTAGCTGTCCGTCTCGATCAGTTCCGCCACCGGCTCTTCCTCATCAGCCAGCGGCTCGTACGCACCGACGTGCGTGATCACGGTCAGCGGGCTCGCTTCCGTGCCTTCGCCCGCCGCTTTCTGGCCCTCTCGCACGAAGTACAGTTCGGGTTTCGTGCCGGCCAGCGGTTCGGGTCCCCATAGGTGACTGCCTTCGCCTTCGAAGTTGTCTTCGTCGGTTTCGGTGAAGGCGAGGAACGTCCCGCACAGGCCGAGTTCGCCGGTGCCGTAGAAGCTCAGGTGTTCATCGCCGACGGCGTGGACCTGACAGCCGAGGTCTTCGTCGACGAAGATCGAGTCGAGCGGGCCGGCGCTGTGGATCACCAGGCCGCCCGCGGCGCTCACCGCCGGCCAGCATGCGAGAACGCCCAGCACCGCGAGCACGGCCACCCCCACGCGAAAGGAGATTGGCCTCACCCGCGCGCCCTGCGTCAGAGCGGGGCCTTGGCCAGATACGTCTGGCCGGTGAACAGCGTGATCGTCTTGCGCTTGCGGAAGTCACGGACGACCACCACGCCGCGGGTCACCTTCGTCAGCGTCCCGTCGCACTGGTTGATGACACCCCACTGCGTCCCGCGCACGGTCGCAGCGCTGTACTGGCCTTTCGTTGTGAAGCTTCCGTGCGCGCTGCCGGTCAACCGGCCGAGCGTCTTGCTGCTTAGATGCTTGCTCGCGGTCTGCGCCTTCTTGCCGACCGACGCGCACACCTGCTTGGAGCTGCGGTTGTCGATGATGTTCATTTCCGTCAGCCCCTTCTGCTTGCGGTTCTGCAGCAGCTTGAAGATCCCCGCCCCGAATTCGCCGGACTGCGTCTTGCCTTTGCCGGTCGCGGTGGTGATCCGCGCGACGCCCGCCGTCGTTTCCAGGGTCGAGCCGATCGGAACCTGGCGGGCTTCGGTCAGCGGGACGAACTTGAGGCCCTTGCTCAAGCTCTCGACCGCGGTTTCCAGCCCAGGCGTGAAGCTCGAATACGTGGTCGAGGGCACCGCCACGTACACCTTGCCGCTGACCAGATCCACGTTCGCGGTCTTGCCCAGCACCGGCGGCGGGATCACCGTGTAGCTGAAGCTCGCGGTGGTCGTGCCGCAGGCGTTGGCAGCCGAGCGCGCCACCGAGAAGGTGCCGGGAGTGGTGGTCGAGATCGGCACGTGGGCCGCCGTGGGGTCACTCGTGAGGCCTGGGCCGGAGGCGACAATCGAGACTGACGCCGCTTCGCCGACTTCATAGCCGCTGCGCCCCTGTTCGCTTTTGATCGTCAGGCTGGGCCCGCCAGAGGCGACCGTGACGCTCAGCACATGGCGAGGGCTCTCCTGGTGGCCGGCCAGGTCTTCGCCCCAGTATTCGAGGGTGTGCTGGCCGGGACTCAGGCTGATCGTCGCCTGGCCCGCCGCGTTGGTCGGCGTCTTGGCAGTCGGTGCGCCGTCGAGCACGTAGTCGACCGCCTTGGCGCCGTCGACCGCCGAGACGGTCACCGGCACCTGGCCACTCGGCACGCACGCGCCGGCGCTGGAGCTCGACGTCGGAGGACTCGATGGCGAGACCGTGGTGGCGAACTTCAGCGTCGCTTCGTGTGCGGCCGCGGGCGAGTCGGATCCGGCGAGTTTGATCGGCCAGGACAGGCCCATGCCGTTGTCTTCGAACGTCGTGGCTGCGATTGTGTCCGGGAGCTGTTGTCCGCTTGCCGTGATGTCTTCCCAGAACGTCCCATAGATGCTCTCGACGTAGTGGGCCGAGCTGACGGGGAAGCCTTCGGTGGGGACTGGCGTGAACGCCATGAAGCGTGCGGCCGGACTGTCGTTTGGCTCGATCGTGCAAGCCACCGACCCCGCAGAAGGCACATTCAAGGCACCGTAGCCCTGGTCGACATTGGCGAGGAAGCAGTCGCCGACGTGATACAGCGTGCCTTCCAGCGCGGCGGCGCCGAGGTTGTCGGCGGTGACCGTCGTCTCGTAGCTTTCCTGCCCGCTGACGTAGCTGTCGGTCTCCGTCAGCTCGACCACATGGACGCCGCTCTCGGTCGCGTACACGTGGGTGGTGATCGTGAACGGGTCTGCGGGTGTGCCCGTGCCTGTCACCAGCTGTTCGCCGGCGGAGGTGTAGTCCGCTTCGAACACGACGCCAGGGGGCACTTCCGGACCGAACGTGTGTGGGTTGCCTTCGATTTCGACGTCCTCGCCCTTGGTCAGTGCCAGGAACGTTCCGCATGCGCCGGGTTCGGTTCCGCCGTAGAAGCTCGGGTCTTCGTCGCCGCTGGCCTGCACCTGACAGGCGAGGTCGTTGTCGATGTAGATCGAGCTGAGCGGGCTGGAGGCGCTGGTGATGATCTTCTGGCTGGCGCCCGCGCCGGCCGGCCGCGCGGCCAGCGCGGCGAGCGCCGCAAGCACGACAATCCCCATTCGAACGCCGATCAGCCTCAGCGGCTGCAAGCTTGGCACGGACCCATTCAATCAAATGCGGGCACCCGCGGCGCCAGCATGCCATCCTATGCGCAATGAGCGACGGACAGCAGGGCGAGGAGCCCGATCCGCGGATCGGCACGAGCGTCGGGCCGTACCGCATCGAGTCGGTGCTGGGCATCGGCGGAATGGGTCGCGTCTACCGGGCGACCGACCCCGAGGGGACGCAGGTGGCGCTGAAGCTCGTGCGCAGCGACCTCGCCGAGGACAGCGTGTTCCGCAAGCGCTTCGAGCGCGAGGCGAAGATCGCGCAGGACGTCAAGAACCCGCACGTGGTGCCGGTGCTGGACACCGGCGAGCACGAGGGCGTGCCCTACCTCTCGCAGCTGTTCATCCAGGGCGGCTCGCTCGAGCAGAAGCTCAAGCGCGAGATACGCCTCGGCGTCTCGACGGCGCTCGCGATCTGCGCGCAGGTCGCCGACGGCCTGGACGCGCTGTTCCGCGGCGGCATGGTGCACCGCGACGTCAAGCCCGCCAACGTGCTGCTGGACACCGACGGCACCGCGCTGATCACAGACTTCGGCCTGGCGAAGGACAGCCAGGGGACGGCGCTCACGCGGCCCGGCCAGGCGCTCGGGTCGATGGACTACATGTCGCCCGAGCAGATCCGCGGCGAGGACGTGACCGCCGCCACCGACGTCTACTCGCTCGGCTGCGTGATGTTCGAGTGCCTCAGCGGCGCCCCCCCGTTCGCCGATCGGCAGGGCATGCGCGTGCTGTGGGCCCAGCTCCAGGATGAGCCATCCGATCCCACCGCCGAGCTCGCCGACGCGCCACCCGGCCTCGGCGCGGCCGTACTTCGCGCGCTCGAGAAGGACGTCGCCAAGCGCCCGCAGAGCGCGGGCGAGTACGCGCGCCTGCTGTACGAGGCCGCCGGCCTCACGCCTGGATCGCGGTGATCGCGACCGTGTCGACCACGTCGGTGACCTGGCAGCCTCGACTGAGATCGTTGACGGGCCGGCGCAGGCCCTGCAGCACGGGGCCGATCGCGACCGCGCCCGAGGAGCGCTGCACCGCCTTGTAAGCGACGTTGCCGGTGTCGAGGTCGGGGAAGATGAACACGGTGGCGCTGCCAGCGACCTCGCTGTCGGGCATCTTCAGCTTGGCGACGCTCGCGTCGACCGCGGCGTCGTACTGGATCGGCCCCTCTACCTTCAGGTCGCCACGCAGGCGGCGGACGGTCTCGGTCGCCTCGCGCACCGCGTCGACCTGCTCGCCCTTGGCGGAGTCGCCGGTGGAGTAGGACAGCATCGCGATGCGCGGCTCGATACCGAACGCCGCCGCCGTGTCGGCTGAGCTGATCGCGATATCCGCCAGCTGTTCGCTGTTCGGCCTGGGGTTGACCGCGCAGTCGCCGTACACGAGCACGCGGTCGGACAGGCACATGAAGAACACGCTCGAGACGACCGACACGCCGGGGCGGGCTTTGATGAACTCGAACGCCGGGCGGATCGTGTCGCCGGTCGTGTGCGCCGCGCCGGAGACCATGCCGTCGACCTCCTCAAGATGCACCATCATCGTGCCGAAGTACGTCGGGTCGCCGAGCGCGTCGAAGGCGAGCTCCTCGCTGATCCCCTTGTGCTTACGCAGCTCGAAGTAGGCCGCGCCATAGCGCTCGCGCTCGGGCGAGCGCAGCGGGTCGATCACGTTGGCGCCGTCGAGGTCGACGCCAAGCGCGGCCGAGCGCGCGCGCACGGCGTCGGCGTCACCCAGCAGCGTCAGCGCGACCACGCCGCGTCGCAGCAGGATGTCGGCGGCGCGCAGGATGCGCTCGTCCTCGCCCTCGGGGAGCACGATGTGCCTGTGCGCCGCCTTCGCGCGCTCGATCAGCTCGTACTCGAACATCGTCGGCGTCATCCGCGCCGGGCGCTTGACCGTGAAGCGCATCTGCAGCTCGACCTTGTCGACGCTGTGCTCGAACACGCCGAGCGCCGTCGCGATCCGACGCTCGTTGTGCGCGCGCAGCACGGGTATGACCGCCGGAATAGCGGCGGCGGCGACATACGTGCGCTCGTCGGTCTCGAGCACCGGGAACGGTGCCGCCTCGAGCAGGCGCCGCACGGCGTCGGAGAGCTGGTAGCCGCCCGTCAGCAGCATCCCGGCGACGGCCGGCAGCGACGGAGACAGCGTGCAGGCCAGGCACGCGAGCACGATGTCCGAGCGGTCCCCCGGCACCACCACCAGCACCCCATCCTCGAGGTCCTCGATGAAGTGCTCGGCGCTCATCGCCGCCACCCTGATGTCGCGCACGTCGCGGTCGAGACCGCCGTCGGCCGACTCCAGCGCGCGCGCGCCCAGCGCGGACCGCACCTCTCCCACGCTGGGGTAGGCGAGCTCGGCGTTCTCCGGCATCACGTACACCCACTCCTCGCCCGTGTTGGGCGCAAGGCGCGCCTCCACCTCGCTGACCGCGTCGGGCGCGACGCGGTTGACGATCACGCCGAACAGCACGCACTCCTTGCGCGCCAGCAGTTCGCGGGCGAGCTGCACCTGCTCGACGACGTCGGCGCCCGCAGCGCCGTTGATCACCACCAGCACCGGGCAGCCGAGCTGGTTGGCGAGGTTGGCGTTGAGGTCGAAGTCCAGCGCGGGGGTCGCGCCCACGAAGTCGCTGCCCTCGCACACGACGAAATCGCAGCTGCGCTCGAGCTCCCTGAAAGCGTCGATGACCCGCTTCTCGATCTCCTCGTGCGCGCCGCCCGCGATCAGCCCGTTGACCTCCTCGGCGGTCGGGCCGTGCATCTGCTCGTAGCTCGCCTGCAGCTGGTAGCGCTCGCGCATCATCTCGATCTGCGGGTCCGGCTCGCCGGCGCCGCGGACGATCGGGCGGAAGAAGCCGACGCGCTGCACGCGTGCAGAGAGCATCTCCATGAAGCCGAGCGCGACGACCGACTTGCCGCTGCTCGGGCCCATCGCCGTGATGTAGACGTTCTGCGCCATGCGCCCTCAGCGGTCGACCGCGTAAACCTGATGTTCGCCGAGGACGCCTTTGAAGCGGTGCTCGCCGCGCTCCTGGAAGCGGAAGCTGGGATCGGTCTCGGTGTATTCCTTGACGGCCGCGGAGACCGTGATGTCGCCGCCACGCGCGCAGCCGGCGATGCGGGCGCCGAGCACGACGTTGCGCCCGTACAGTTCGTCGTCGGCGGTGATCACCGATCCCGTGTGCAGGCCGACGCGCAGCCGCAGCGGGCGCTCGCCGCCTGGGACGGTGCGCCCGTCGAGCGAGTCCTGCAGGTCGATCGCGCAGCGCAGCCCCGCGTGGGCGCTGTCGAAGGCGACCATGAAGCCGTCGTCGATCGATTTGGTGACCGTTCCGCCGTGATGCGCGACGATCCGCTCGACGATCGTACGGTGGTCGCGCAGCAGCTCCGCCGAGCGCTCCTCCCCCAGTTCCTTGATGATCTCCGCCGCGTCCTCGATGTCGCAGAACAGCAGCGTCAGCGCCCCGTCGGGGGAGCTCATCGCGCCGAGCTGGGGCTGCTCGTCGCCCAGCGCCGAGGCGATCACGTCGATCGATGTCATCGCTCCGATTTCCAACGTGCCCCCCGTACCGCTCAGCCGGCGCTGAGAAAGCGATAGCCGCCCGCATGGAACAGCAGCGGCTCGACCTCGTGACTGAACTCCAGCGCGAGCACCTCGCCGATGAAGATCACGTGGTCGCCCGCCTCGTGGCTCGCGTGCACCGCGCAGTCGAGATACCCGACCGCGCCGTCGAGCACCGGCGAGCCGCTGACCGCGGAGCGGTGGGCGATGTCGCCGAACGCGTCACGGCCACGCGGGCGATCTTTGGAGGCGAAGAAGCGCGACAGGGGCTCTTGCTCGGCCGCGAGGATGTTCACCGCGAACACGCCGTTTTCCTCGATCAGCTTGCCACCCTCCGACAGCGCCATCACGCACACGAGGATCAGCGGCGGGTCGAGCGAGACCGAGGAGAAGGCGTTGGCGGTCATCCCATAGGCGTGCTCCTCGCCGCGCGTGGTCACGACCGTCACCCCGGTCGCGAATGCCGCCAGCGCCCCGCGAAAGTCCTCGCTGGCGAAGCCGGGCGAGGTGCTCGCCCGCTCGGTCGCGCCGCCAGGCAATCAGGCGTCCTCGTCGAGGGACCGCAGCCGTGCGCGCACGACCTGGTCGAAGTCCGCGGTCATGCCCAGCGACTGTGCGACGAGGTCGCGGAACACGTCGCGGTCCATCGCGATCAGCGTCGTCGGCTCGGTGGCGCGCACGGTGGCGGCACGGGGGGTGCCGCGCATGATCGCCACCTCGCCGAAGAAGTGGCCCGGGCCGAGCGTGCTGATCTTGCGAAAGCCGGCGTCGTCCTGCTGCTCCACGTCGACCGCGCCCTCGATCACGATGAAGAACTTGTCGGCGGGTCCGCCCTGGCGCACGACCGTCTCGCCCGCGTCGACCTTCAGCGTCTGCAGCTCGCCGGAGACGCTCTCGATCCGCTGCACCGGCAGGTCGCTGAAGACGCTGTAGGCGCGCTCGCGAGCGAAGTCGGCGCCGAACGTGCCGTCGTCGGTCCCGCCGCCGCCCTGCTCGGTGTTGTCGATGAACTGCAGTTCGGTGGGCACAATCCGGTAGAAGGAGATCGACATCGTCGTCCCCGGCGACAGCGCCGGGAACTTCTGCCCGAACAGGTCGGCGACGCGCGCGATCGTTTCGCCGTTGAGCACGACTCCACACTCGCCCGAGCCCTGTACCCCGCGTGTCTGGCGCAGATCCTGCGCGTACTCGTCGATCGCGAAGGACACGATCGGGTTCTGTTCGATGTGGCGAGCGGTGACGGTGCCGGGGCGCGTCCAGAAGTACAGCGTCGGCCCGTCGTTGACGTACAGGAACGTGCTCGCGCGGGGCACGGCGCTGGGAGACGCAGTCGCGAGGGTCAGGGTGTTCTGGGCCGAGAGGTACTCGACCACGTGCGCCGGAACATCCACGGCCGCCTGCTCGGGGGTCATCGCGTCTCCTTTTGCTTGATATCTGATCCTGCCTCAATCTCGCGCAGCATGTGGCTGTCGACATCGTAGATGAAGCCACGAACCAGGTCGCGATGGGCGAGGAACGGGGAGCTACGCACGCGCCTGAGCGACTGGCGCACGTCCGCCTCCAGGTCGGTGAACGAGTCGATTGCGAACGGCGGCGACATGCCCGTCTCGCGCAGCAGCTCGCCGCGGAACTCGTCGTCGGTGAGCGTCTGCATGCCGCAGCGGGTGTGGTGGACGACCATCACCTCGCGCGTGCCCAGCCGCCGCTGGGAGATCGCCAGCGAGCGGATCACGTCGTCGCTGATGACCCCGCCGGCGTTGCGCAGCACGTGCGCCTCGCCGGTCTTCAGGCCAAGCGCCGCGTACACGTCCAGGCGTGCGTCCATGCACGTGACGACGGCCACCCGCCGGGTGGGAGCGGAGTCGCGGTGCTCGGGCTCGAGCGAGGCCGCGAAGGCCCGATTGCCTGCGAGCAGCTCCTCGATCGCGCTCACGTCGCTGCGTCCGGTGAAGCTCAGGCCGCGACCGTCTCGCGGGCGAGGAACTGCTCCACGAAGTCGGTCGTCACGTCGCCCGAGCGGAACTGCTCGTCGGCGAGCACGCGGCGGTGGAAGGGGATCGTCGTCTTCACGCCGCGCCCCTCGATCTGGAACTCCGACAGCGCGCGGTCCATGCGCTCGATCGCCTCCCCGCGCTCGGGCGCCCACACGATCAGCTTGGCGATCAGCGAGTCGTAGAAAGGGGCGATGCTCCAACCGGGGTAGCAGTGCGAGTCCACGCGCGTCCACGGGCCTCCGGGCGGCACGTAGGTGTCCAGGCGCCCGGCCGCCGGCGCGAAGTCGCGGTCGGGGTCCTCGGCGTTGACGCGGCACTCGATCGCGTGGCCGCGCAGCACCACGTCCTCCTGGGTGACCGACAGCGGCTCGCCGGCGCAGACGCGGATCTGCTCCTGGATCAGGTCCACGCTCGTGACCATCTCGCTGACCGGGTGCTCTACCTGGATGCGCGCGTTCATCTCCATGAAGCTGAGGTTGCCCTCGTGGTCGAGCAGGAACTCCATCGTGCCCGCGCCCGTGTAGCCGACCGCGAGCGCGCCCGCGACCGCGCGCTCGCCGATGTCCTTGCGCTGCGCGTCTGACAAGTGGATCGACGGCGCCTCCTCGATCAGCTTCTGGTGGCGGCGCTGCACCGAGCAGTCGCGTTCGTAGAAGTACACGCCGTTGCCGTGGCTGTCGCACACGAGCTGCACCTCGGTGTGGCGGGGCGCGTCGAGGTAGCGCTCGATGTACACGGCGCTGTCCTTGAACACAGCCTGCGCGGTCGCGCGCGTGGTCGTGTACAGGCGCTCGAGGTCCTCGGCGCGGCGCACCACGTTCATGCCGCGCCCGCCGCCGCCGGCGACCGCCTTGATGATCAGCGGGAAGCCGATCGACGCCGCGATCTCCTGCGCCTCGTCGACCGTCTGCACCGGCTCGATCGTGCCCGGCAGCAGCGGCAGCCCGGCCTTCTGCATCAAATCGCGCGCGATCGCCTTGTCGCCCACCTTCTCCATCACGTCCGGGCGCGGGCCGATGAACGTGATGCCGTTGTCCGAGCAGATCTCCGCGAAGAACGGATCCTCGGACAGGAAGCCGTAGCCGGGGTGGATCGCGTCAGCCCCGGTCTTCTGCGCGGCGCCGATGATGTTGGGGATGTGCAGGTAGCTCTTGCCGGGGTGGTGGGGCCCGACGTGCACGGCCTCGTCGGCGAAGCGCACGACCGCGGACTCGGCGTCGGCGGTCGAGTAGATCGCGACCGACTTGATGCCCATCTCCCTGCACGCACGCGCCACGCGCAGCGCGATCTCCCCGCGGTTTGCGATCAGGACCTTCTCGAACACGCCTAGTCCTCTGCCGGCTCGAGGTACATCAAGACCTGCTCGAACTCGACCCACTCGCCGTTCTCGACGACGATCTCGGCGACCTTGCCGCCCTCGCCGGCGGCAACCTCGTTCATCATCTTCATCGCCTCGACGATGCACACGGTCTGCCCGGGCTCGACTGAGGAGCCGACCTCGACGAACGCTTTGGCGCCGGGCTGGGCGGCGCCGTAGTAGGTCCCCACCAGCGGCGCCAGCACCGGCACGCGGTTGTCGGGCTGGGCCATGTCGCCGAGCGTGAACACGCCGGAGGCCATGCGCGCGCCCGGGGCGACGCCCAGGCCGGGGCCCGCACTCGGAGCGATCGGCCCGCTGGTGGCGCCCGCGGGGCCCTCCGCCGCCGCAGCGGCGCCCGCCGCCGGCGGCGCGCCGCGCTCGATCTCGATCTTGTAGTCGCCGGCGGCGACCGCGAAGCGCTGGACGCTCGACCCCTCCAGGCGCTTGACGAGGTCGCGAGCCTCGGCCCACACTGACTCGATCAGCTCCCTGTCGGGGGTGCTCTGGGTGTTCTTGTCGTCGCTCATGTCTCCCCTGTGATTGGCGGAAGTGAGGGCTGGCTGCCAGGCGTGCCGAACTTGCGGAAGCGCTCGTAGCGCTGGTCGATCAGCTCCTGCGGGCTCAGCGGGAGGAGTTCGGCGAGGCTCGCGACGATCGCGGCCTTGACGTTCGCGCCGGCGGCTGCAGGGTCGAGCTGGGCGCCGCCATCGGGCTCCGGCACGACGGCGTCCATCACGTTCAGGCGCAGCAGCTCGGGGCTGGTGATGCGCAGCGCCTTGGCGGCGCGCGGCGCGGCGCTCGCGTCCTTGAACAGGATCGTCGAGCAGCCCTCGGGGCTGATCACCGAGTAGTACGCGTTCTCCATCATCAGCACGCGGTTGCCCATCGCGATCGCCAGCGCGCCGCCGCTGCCGCCCTCGCCGGTGACCACCGTCACGACCGGCACGGGCAGCCGCGACATCAGCATGATCGACTCGGCGATCGCGACCGACTGGCCGCGCTCCTCGGCGCCGAGGCCGGGGTAGGCGCCGGGCGTGTCGACGATCGTCACCAGCGGCAGGCCGAAGCGCGCCGCGTAGCGCATCAGGCGCATGCCCTTGCGGTAGCCCTCCGGCTCGGGCATGCCGAAGTTGTGCTCGACCAGCTCGGTGGTCGTGTGGCCCTTCTGCTGGCCGATCACCATCACCGTCATCTCGCCCAGCCGCGCGAGGCCGGCGATGATCGCGGGGTCCTCCTCGAACAGGCGGTCGCCGTGCAGCTCCTGGAAGCCGTCGAACACGAAGCCGACGAGGTCGAGGAAGCGCGGACGGTCGATGTGGCGCGCCAGCTGCACGATCTCCCACGGGTCGCGCGCCGGCAGCTGCTCGGCATCCTGCACGGGAGCGGCCCCCTCGATGGCGGGCAGGCGCTGCCCGCGCGCGCCCGCGTCCTCGCCGCGCGCGGCCTCCGCCTGGGCGTGCAGCTCGAGCAGGTTGCGGATCGTGCGTCTGAGGCTTTCGCGCGACTCCACCAGGTCGAGCATCCCGTGCTCGAGCAGGAAGCCCGCGGTTTGGAACTCGTCGGGCAGCTTCTGGCGAATCGTCTGCTCGATCACCGACGGCCCCGCGAAGCCGATGTGCGCGTCGGGCTCGGCGATCAGGATGTCGCCGAGGGTCGCATAGGAGGCGCTTACGCCACCGTAGGTGGGGTCGGTGAGCAGCGAGATGAACAGCACGCCCTCCTCCGCCATCCGCGCCATCACCTGGCTGGTCTTGGCCATCTGCATCAGCGACACGCACCCCTCCTGCATGCGCGCGCCGCCCGAGGCGGAGATCACCAGCAGCGGCGTGCGCGTCTGCAGCGAAAGCTCGGCCGCGCGCGTGATCGACTCGCCGACCGCGCCGCCCATGCTGCCGCCGATGAACGAGAAGTCGATGCACGCCACCACGATCGGCAGGCCGTCGATCGTGCCGGTGCCGTGCAGCGCACCGGTCTTCGTCTCGCTCTTCTTCTGCGCCGCGGCGATCCGCTCGGTGTACGGCTTGGAGTCGGCGAACGCCAGCGCGTCGAGGATCTCCAGGTCGCCGCTCAACTCCTCGAAGCTGCCCTCGTCGAGCAGCTGGCCGAGGCGCTCGCGGATACGCAGCCGGAAGTGGTGGTTGCACTCGGGGCACACGCCGAGATTGCGACGCAGGCGCTTGTGGTAGACGAACGCCGCGCACGAGGGGCAGCGAAACCACTCCGCGGAGACGGCACGGGGGGCTGTGGCGGCCTCAGCCAAGGATGTCCTCCGAGGACAGGCGGCGGTCGTCTGCATGCATCCGCCGGTACTCTGACAGCGACGCATCCAGCGCGCCGTCTACCTCCTCGCGCGTCGGCGGCTCCTCCGCCGCGCCCTCGCCAGCGTCGGCGTCCGCAGCGGCCGCGCCGGGACCGGACACGCCGGTCTGCGCCTCCAGGAAGGCGACGATGCCCACGCTGCGTCCCTGCGTGTCGGCGCTCGATGCCTCGCGCGCGAGCTCCAGCGCGCGCTGCGGGTTCTCGCGGCGCAGCTCCACCTTGATCATCCCGTGCAGCGGATAGCTCTCGTGCCCGGGCACGTCGTCCAGCTCGCGCAGGCGGGCGAACGCCGCCAACGCCTCGTCGAGCTGTCCCACCTCGAGGCTCAGCTCCGCCACGTCGAGCACCCCCAGCAGCTCGTCGGGCTCGGCCTCCGCGATCAGGCGCGCCTGCGCGAGCGCCTGCTCGTACTGGCCGAGCGTGCGGTACATGTCGACCAGGCTGATCGACGCCGTCGAGGCGCGGCCCATGCTCTGCGCCGCCTGGCTGAGGTAGCCGACCGCCTCCTCGCGGTTGCCGGTCGCGGCCGAGGTGTGGCCGAGGTGGCTGAGCGCGACCTGGTCTGCGGGGTTCAGCTCGACGGCGCGGCGGAACGCGTCGCCGGCCTCGTCCATGCGCCCCTCGGTCGCGAGCGCCTCGCCCAGGTAGTGCCAGGCGTCGGCGTTCTCGGGGGCGAGCTCGGTGGCGCGTTTGAGCTGGTCGGTCGCGTCCTCGGCGTCGAGCTCCACGCCCGCGCGCCCGGCGAGGATCAGCAGCTCGACGCTGTCCGGCGCCTGCGCGAGGCCGGCGAGCGCGGCCTCGCGGCTGGCGCGGTACTCGCCCGCCTGCAGATGGGCGCTCGCTTGCTGGGCGGCCGCATCGGCGCTCATCGGCTCGCCCGCCCGCTCATCGATTGCCTCCCGCTCATCGAGCCCACGACGTCAGCCCCCCATGTCCTCACGGCTTGGAGCCGGGCCACACCCAGTTGGTCAGCTCCGGCGGGTCGTCGCCGACCTCGCGCACGTAGCGGCGGTGCTCGGCGAGTTGCTCGCGGTACTTGGTGATCGCCTCGTTGGCGCCGGGGATCGTGCGCACGGCGAATTCGCCGGACATGCCGCGGACGAACTCGCTGACGCCCATGTCGACGCGGCTGAGCGCCTCGATCGCCAGCTGGTAGCGGTCGACGCCGTTCATCGCCAGCAGGTCGAAGGGCGTCGTCGTGGTGCCCTCCTCGGAGTAGCCGCGCACGTGGAAGCGCTCCTGGCGCGGGCGGCGGTGGATCAGCTGGTGCACAGCTGAGGGATACCCGTGGAAGTTAAAAATAACCGGCCTGCCCTCGGTGAACAGGTCGCCGAACGCGCCCGCGGGCATCGCGTCGGGGTGAGCTCCGGGCGCGGCCAGAGCGAACAGGTTGGTGACGTTTACGAACCGTACCTTCAGCTCGGGAACGTCCTCTTTGAGCAGGCTCGCCGCAGCCAGCAGCTCGATCGTGGGGATCGTGCCGCAGCTGGCGAGCACCAGGTCGGGCTGGCCGTCGTCGTTGTTGCTCGCCCAGTCCCACGCGGACGCGCCCGCGCTGACGTGGGCTTCGGCCTCCTCCATCGACAGCCACTGCGGCAGCGGCAGCTTGGAGCCGATGATCAGGTTGATGCAGCGCTCCGCTTCCAGGCAGTGCGCCATCGTCGCCAGCAGCGTGTTCGCGTCCGGCGGCACGTACACACGCGCGTGCTCCTCGCGGCGGTTGAGCATCGAGTTGATGAAGCCCGGCATCTGATGGGAGTAGCCGTTGTGGTCCTGGCGCCAGCCCTCGGACGTGAGCAGGTAGTTCAGCGATGCCACCGGCTCGCGCCACGGCGCCTCCTCGCGCGACATCTTCAGGAACTTGCCGTACTGGTTGACCATGCCGTCGACGATCGGGATGAACGCCTCGTAGCAGGGGAAGATGCCGTGGCGGCCGGTCAGCACGTAGCCCTGTAGCCAGCCCTGGCAGTTGTGCTCTGACAGCACCTCCATGATGCGCCCGTCGTGCTTGTAGTCGGGGCTGATATCCGGGTCCACCGGCCACTCGTACGCGTGGTTCTCGACGTTGAACAGCGCGCCCAGGCGGTTGGAGGCGACCTCGTCGGGGCACACGACGCGGAAGTTGCGCTGCTCGCGGTTGAGCTCGAACACCTGGCTGAGGTACTCGCCGACGACGCCCAGCGAGCTGTCGAGGGCGCCGCCGGGCTCCTCCAGCGCGACCGCGTGGTCCTTCAGCGCGGGCAGTTTCAGCGCGACGCGCATGCGCCCGCCGTTGACGTGCGGGTTGGCGCCCATGCGCCGCTCGCCCGTCGGGCACATCGCCGCGATCTCCGGCGCCGGGCCGCCGTTCTCGTCGAACAGATCCTCGGGGCCATAGGAGCGCAGCCAGTCCTCCAGCGCCTTCAGGTGCTCGGGGTTCGTGCGCGCCTGCATCGCCGGCACCTGGTGGGACTTCGAGGTCCCCTCCACGCGGACGCCGTCGAGCTCGCGGATGCCCGTCCAGCCCTTGGGCGAGCGCACGATCAGCATCGGCCAGGTCGGGCGCACGGGCCGGCTGCCGTTGCGAGCTGCGTCCTGCAGCTCGCGAATCTCCCCGTGGGCCGTGTCCAGCGCGCCCGCCAGCTCGGCGTCGAGGTCCTCGCCGTCGACGATCAGCGGGTGCCAGCCGTAGCCCTCGAACAGCTTCGTCAGCTCGGTGTCGGTCATCGAGCTGAAGATCGTCGGGTTGGCGATCTTGTAGCCGTTGAGGTGCAGGATCGGCAGCACCGCGCCGCAGGTGGCCGGGTCCAGGAACTTGTTCGAGTGCCACGCCCCCGCCGTCGGCCCGGTCTCGGCCTCGCCGTCGCCGACGATACACGCGACGATCAGCTCGGGGTTGTCGAGCGCCGCGCCGAACGCCGTCGCCAGCGCGTAGCCGAGCTCACCGCCCTCGTGGATCGTGCCCGGCACGATCGGCGCGATGTGGCTGGGAAAGCCGCCCGGCCACGAGAACAGCCGCACCAGCTTCGACAGGCCCTCGCGGTCGCGGCTCATCTCCGGTTTGATGTCTTCCAGGCACCCGTCGATCCACAGGTTGGCGAGGTTCGCGGGCGCGCCATGACCGGGGCCGGTCACCAGCAGCATGCTCGAGTCGGTGTCGAGGATCAGGCGGTTGAGGCCGGCGTACATGAGGTTGATCCCCGGCACCGTCCCCCAGTGGCCGAGCAGGCGGTGCTTGATGTGCTCGGGCTTCAGCGGCTCCTCGAGCATGTGGTTGTCCTGCAGGTAGATCATCGCCACCGCGATGTAGTTGGTCGCGCGCCTGTAGAACGCGAGCCTCTCCGATACTGGCGACAGGGCTTGGGTAGACAACTTCCCCCCTACTTGGGCTTGGCCTGGGCGAGCGAAGGACTATACAACTGCCGCTCGTCGGGGCCCCTGCCGGCCAAGCATGTCGCGCCGCAGCGAGCGGCCAGGGCGAGCGCGGCGTCGAGATCGAGGCCGGCGCCCAGCCCGTATGTGAGCCCTGCGGCGAACGAGTCGCCGCAGCCGTAGGAGTCGACGGGCTCCGCCGGGGGCTCCGCCGCCGCCCACCTGCCGGTCTCGCCGGCGCACGTGCGGAAGCTGCCGCCGTTCTCACCCTCGGTCAGGACCACCAGCTCGGCGTCGCCGTCGGCGCGAGCCGCCGCGCGCAGCTCAATCTCGTCGTCGGCGCTCAGCACGAGGGCGTCCAGGCGCACGCCGTGGCCGAGCGCATCACCGACGCGCGGGCTCGCGACGAGCACCCGCGCCGCCTCGCGCGCAGCGCGCAGCGCCCCCTCGTCGCCGGCGGTGACGTAGATCGCGTCGCTCCCCGCGAGCGCGTCCCAGCGCGCCGCGCGATCGTCTCCGAGCGGCTCAAGGCGCGGGCCGAGCGTCGTGATCGCGCGCTCTCCGGCGTCGTCCGTCAGCGTCAGCGCGCGGCGGGTGGGCGCGTCGCGAAAGCCGCCGCGCACGTCCACGCCGAGCTCGTTCAGCCGCGCGACCGATCGCCTGCCGTGCTCGTCCTCGCCCAACGCCGTCACCAGCACAGCCTCGCCGGCCAGACGCGCGAGCTGCACCGCCGCGACCGCGCCGCCGCCGGCCGGCTCCTCGAACGGGTCGCGCGCGTGCGCGACCTCGCCGGCGCGCGGCACGTGCGAGACGCGCGCGAACTGCACCCACTCGACGTGACCCACCACCGCGACCCTCGGCCGGCTCCTGCGCACGGGCGCCAGTCTCACACACCGCGGGGATCGCGCCGTCGCGGGGGATCGTGCGGGCGTGAGTTGGCAATAGGATGCGCCGACCATGACCGACCTGCTGCTTGTCGAGGAGCCCGCCCCCCACGTCCGCCGCCTGGCGCTCAACCGTCCCGATCAGCTCAACGCGATGAACGCCGAGCTGTGCGAGGCGCTGCACGAGCAGCTGCGCGCGATCGCCGCCGAGCGCTCGTGCCGCGCCGTGATCCTGACCGGCGCCGGGCGCGGCTTCTGCGCCGGCGTCGACCTGCGCGGCTACGGCCAGGCGCCGGGCAACGACGGCAGCGACGAGCCCCGCGATCGCCTCGCCAACCAGCAGCACATGTCGCGGCTGGTGCTCGGGCTGCGCGCGCTGCCCCAGCCGGTGATCGCCGCGGTGAACGGGCCGGCCGCCGGCCTCGGCCTCGCGCTGACGCTCGGCTGCGACATCCGCTACGCCGCCCCCGAGGCCGTGTTCCGCGCGGCGTTCCTGAATATCGGCCTGTCCAACTGCGACATGGGCACCAGCTGGCTGTTGCCGCGCCTGATCGGTGCGTCGCGCTCGCACGAGCTGATGCTCACCGGCCGGCGCTTCGACGCCGAGGAGGCGCTGCGCATCGGGCTGCTCGCCGACGTGGCCGGCGACGGGCGACTGGCCGAGCGCGCGCTGGAGGCGGCCAAGCAGATCGCGGCGCTCGCGCCGTGGGGCGTGCGCCTGACCAAGCAGGGCATGTGGAGCGCGCTCGAGATCCCCTCCGAGCAGGCCGCCGTCGAGTACGAGGACCGCCAGCAGATCATGGCCACGTTCAGCATCGGCGTGCCGGAGGCCGCGGGAGCGTTCCTGGAGAAGCGCCCGGCCGATTTCGTCGACTGACGATGAACGACCTCGACCCGCGATAGGCGAGCGGCGATGAACGATCTGTTCGACGTCTCAGGCAAGACCGCCCTCGTCACCGGCGGCTCGCGCGGGATCGGGTTGATGATCGCCCGCGGGCTCGTGCAGGCGGGCGCGCGCGTGATCGTCTCCTCGCGCAAGAGCGCCGACGTCGAAGCGGCCGCCGCGGAGCTCGCGTCGTTGGGTGACTGCCACGCGATATCCGCCGACATATCCACCCAAAACGGCGCCCAGGAGCTCGCCGACGCTACGCACGAGCGCTTCCCGTCGCTGGACATCCTCGTCAACAACGCCGGCGCGACGTGGGGCGCGCCGCTCCAGGAGTTCCCGGCGAGCGGCTGGCAGAAGGTGATGAGCACGAACGTCGAGGGGGTGTTCCACCTCACGATCGCGCTGCTCGAGCAGTTGCGCGCGGCCGCCGAGCGCGAGGACCCCGCGCGCGTGATCAACATCGGCTCGATCGACGGGCTGCGCACGCCGTCGGTCGAGAACTACAGCTATAGCGCGAGCAAGGCCGCCGTGCACATGCTCACGCGCCACCTCGCCAAGCGCCTCGCCGGCGAGCACATCACCGTCAACGCCATCGCCCCCGGGCCGTTCGAGAGCAAGATGATGGCGTTCGCGCTCGAGGACCCCGACGCGCGCGCCGCCATCGAGCGCTCGGTGCCGCTCGGGCGCATCGGCCGCCCCGACGACGTCGCCGGGCTGACGCTGTTCCTCGCCTCGCGGGCGGGCGCTTACGTGACGGGCGCGGTGATCCCGCTCGACGGGGGGATCACCGGCTGCGGCTAGGGAAGATCCTAAGAGGCGGGTACTCGGCGAGGGCTGGAGGTAGGGGTGCTCCGCGGTAGGGCAGGGACATGTCGCCGAGACGAACCCTGTATAGCGATGGTTATACAGCGTCTCTCGGTAGTGGTGTGTCCCGAGACGAACCCTGTATAGCGATAGTTATGCAGCGTCTCTGAATGGACAGCAAATTACGGCACGAGCACGATCTTCTTGTGCGATCCCGCCTGTAGCCGCCGCCAAGCCTCCTGCACCTGATCGAGCGCGAGCGGGTCTACCTCCACGTTGATGTGCCCGGCGGCGACGGCGTCGGCCATGCTTGTGTAGGCGTCGCGCTTGACCTCGGGTGGCGCGGCGAAGTTGGTGTGCCCCATGATGACGAGCATCTTGCCCCTGATCGGCGCCGAGGGGATCGTCGCATCGGCGCCCGCGCCGGCGCCGATCTGCACGATCCGCGCGCCGAAGCTCGCCGCTCCCAGCGCGGCGGCGAACGGCTGGCCGAACAGCGGGTCGAGCACGACGTCGATGCGGTCCTCGCCGGCCTCACCGAGGGCGCCCGGCAGATCCTCGGCGGGCTGCTCGAGGCTGACGGCGGCGTCGGCGCCGAGCGCGAGGCAGCGCTCGAGGCCCTCGTGCGAGCGCGCGGCGGCGACCACGCGCCCGGCGCCGAGCAGCTTCGCGGCCTGCACGGCGATCTGCCCGAGCACGCCGCTGGCGGCGAGCACGAGCACGTGCTCTCCCTGCTTGAGCTCCGCGCGCCACGTCAGCGCCAGCCACGCCGCCAGGCCGGAGATGCCGAGCGCGACCGCGACGCCGTCGCCGACGCCGTCGGGCACCGGGTAGGCGGAGCGCGGGTCGATCAGCGCGCGCTGCGCCATCGAGCCGAAGGGCGGGATCGGCGCGTCGAAGTACACGCGCGCGCCGTCGAGCACGCCCACGCCCTCGCGTCCGGCGACCGACGGCAGCGGTGGGCGCCCGGCGTAGAAGCGCCCCGCGCAGATCGCCACGTCGACCGGGTTCAAGCCGGCCGCTAGCACGTCCACCACCGCCTCCTCGGCGCCTGCTGAGGGCTCCTTGAAGTCGTCCCCGCGCGGCACTCCGTACTCGTGCAGGACGGCGGCTCGCATCGGCTCATCCTAGAGGCGGCGTGGAGGCGCCACGGAGAAGTGGAGATAATGGGACAAATGCGGATCCACTTCTGCGGCGTGCGCGGCTCCAGCCCCGCACCCGGCCTCGAGTACGTCCGCTACGGGGGCCACACCTCGTGCCTGGCGCTTGCGCACGACGGCGCGAGCGCGCCGACTTTGATCCTCGACGCGGGCGCGGGCATACAGCGCGTCTCGACCCTGCTCGACGGCGGCGCGTTCACGGGCACGGTGCTGCTCACCCACATGCACTGGGACCACATCCTCGGCCTGCCGTTCTTCGCGGCCGCCGACCGTCAGGACGCTCGCGTCGACGTGCTGCTCCCAGAGCAGGACGGCGACAAGGACGCCGAGGGCGTGTTCGAGACGATCATGTCCCCGCCGTACTACCCGATCGCTCCCGGCGAGCTCAGCGGGCGGTGGACGTTCGCGTCGATCGCGCCCGGCGAGCGCCGCATCGAGGGCTTCGACGTGCTCGTGCGCGAGATCCCGCACAAGGGCGGGCGCACATTCGGTTATCGCGTCAGCGACGGACGCTCCGCTGTCGCGTACATGCCCGACCACTGCCCGACGGTGCTCGGCTTCGGCGAGGACGGGCTCGGCGCCTACCATCCCGCGGCGGTCGAGCTCGCGCGGGGGGTGGACGTGCTCGTGCACGACGCGCAGCTGTTCCCCGAGGAGTTCCCCGCCCAGGCCAACTACGGGCACGCCGTCGCCGACTACGCGGTCGCGCTCGCCGCCCACGCCGGCGCGCGCTCGGTGGCGCTGTTCCATCACGCGCCCGAACGCACCGACGACCAGCTCGACGGGCTCGCGCGCCGCCTCGGCGAAGGGGCCTCGCCCGCGGTGAGCGTCGCGACGGAGGGCTCGACGCTGGAGCTGTAGGCGCGCGCTCGTCTCGTTTGGGGATGGTCCAGCGGGGTACTGGACGGTTGCCGATGAGACCCGAGTGGGAGGGGTGGGGATGATGAGGAGGAGGGGTGGCGTGCTGCGTCACCGGGGTGCGCCGGCGGGGCTCGCGGTTGTTGCGATCCTCGTGTCGTTCGTGCTCGCCCCGGGGGCGGCGGCGAAGACCAAGGCCGAACCGGCCCCGTTTGGACACGCGTGCAAAGCGCAGGACGGCGTGCGCTTCTGCCCGACGGAAACACTCGAACAGCGCGTGCCGTCCTTCGACGGCGTGCCCCTAGACGTCGACGTGACCCTTCCCGCCGGCGGCAAGGGTCCGTTTCCGGCGATCGTGATGCTGCATGGATGGGGCGGCGACAAGACAGACTTCGAGGCGAGCACGCCCGCGGGTGACGGCAACGAGACCTACGACTACAACAACGTCTACTACGCCGAGCATGGCTTCGCGGTGATCAACTACACGGCGCGCGGGTGGGGCCGCTCGTGCGGCACCGAAGAATCGCGTGAGGCGACGCCGGGCTGCGAAGAAGGCTGGCTGCGCCTGGACGACCAGCGCTACGAGGCGCGCGACGCGCAGTATCTGCTCGGCCTGCTCGCCGACGAGAAGATCGTCAAGCCCCGCCGCATCGGCGTGACCGGCATCTCCTACGGTGGCGGCGCGAGCATCGAGCTCGCCTACCTGAAGAACCGCATCCGCCTGCCCGATGGCGAATTCGCGACGTGGAGCAGCCCCGACGGCAAGCGGATGGAAATCAAGGCGGCGTTCCCGCGCTGGCCGTGGTCGGATCTCGTCGACGCGCTCCAGCCGAATGGCCGCTTCCTCGACACCGAGGTCGCGCCACACGGGCAGAGCTACGAACCGCTGGGCGTCGAGGCCCAGAGCTACGTGACGGGGCTGTACGCCGACGGGCTGGCCGAGGACGGCTACTACGCCCCCCCGGCAAGGGACCCGGAAGCGGACTTGACGAAATGGTACGAGGCCGCCAACGCCGGCGAGCCGGCGACCGCCGAAGACGAAGAAATCGCCCACCAGCTCTACACCTACCACCAGGCCTACGGCATGGCGCTGTCGGGAAAGCCCGCGCCGATGCTGCTCGAGAGCGGCTGGACCGACGACCTGTTCCCGCCCGAACAGTCGCTGCGCGTGTACAACCAGATGCGTTCGCTGAAAGGCTATGCGGCGTTGATGTTCGGCGACCTCGGGCACGCCCCCGCGTCGAACAAGGAAAACACCGACCACGCCTTCAACGAAGAGGGCGCGGGCTTCTTCGCGGCGGAGCTCGAGCACGCGGGCACGGCGCCGGCGAACGGGAGCGTGACCGCGTACACGCAGACCTGCCCCAAGAGCGCTGCCGCCGCCGGCCCCTACACGGCCAGCACCTGGGCTGGGCTGCATCCCAACTCGATCGAGTTCGGCTCCTCGGCCTCGCAGACGTTCACCTCGGCGGGCGCCAACGCCACGATCTCGGCCGAATTCGACCCGATCAAGGAGGACGCGGCCGAAGAAGGCGGCAACGTGTGCAAGGAAACGAAAGCCGAGATGGAACCGGACTCGGCGACGTACACGACGACCAGCCCGGGCTTCACGATGATGGGGCTGCCGACGATCACCGCGAGCGTCAAGACGGTCGGCGACTACGGTGAGATCGACGCGCGACTGTGGGACGTCGTGGCGAGCGGCGAACAGCGGCTGATCAGCCGCGGTGTGTATCGCTTGAACGAAAACCAGAGCGGGACGATCACCTTCCAGCTGCACGGCAACGGCTACGAATTCGCGGCAGGCGACACCGTCAAGCTCGAACTGCTCGGCCGCGACGCGCCCACCTACCGGGCGAGCAACTTCCCGTTCACCGTGGAAGTCACCAGCCTTTCCGTCGCGCTGCCGAGCACCTGAGCGTGCGGGGCGCCACGGCGGCCGAGCACGGGAGGCCTCCGGCAGCCGAGTGCCGCTCGCTCAGGTGATCGTGATGATCTTCGACTGTGGCGGCGCGCCGCCGGACGCCTCGGTCACGGTGACCTTCGCGGTGACCTTCTCGTGCTTGCGCAGCAGCCTGGCTATCAGCTGCTTCTGCGCGCGCGTGAATCGCAGCTTCACAACGACCGTCTGGCCGGAGCCTGGGACGGCGACGCTCTTGAACGCCAGCGCCTTCGGCTTGCCCGCGCTCGACGCCTTGGCCGCGGAGCCGCCCACCGAGCCGGCGACCGTACAGGGCAGCCCGCAGGTGACCTCCAGCGTGATGTAGCCGCTCTTGAGCTTGACCTTGCCGGCGCCCGCCAGGTGGAGCTTGCCGCTGCCGGGGGCGGGGACGGGGACGGGGTTGCTAGGAGCGCCGGTTGTGCCGCTGGGCGACTTCGTTCCCACGCCCGTGCCGCCGTCTTCCCCGCCGCCGCCTTCCCCGCCGGTGGGTTCGTGGGCAGGCGTGCCCGTGAGGAAGCCGTCCATCGCGACGACGCTCACGTTGGCGCTTTCGCTGCCGTTGCCGGAGGCAAACGGGGCTGACATGAGCGCCACCGCTTCCATCGGCTCGTCGACGAGCTCGACCGTGCGCTCCAGGTACACGCCGACGTACAGGAACGGCCCCAGCGAGTAGATCGTCTCGATGCCGTCGTCGTCGAATTCGCTGCCCGTGTCCACCGGCAGGCTGGTGGGAGGCTGCGTGAGGTCTATCACCGGGCCGCCGTTGGCGGTCTGGCCTATTCCCAGGATTTCCAGCCTCGGCCCCGTCTCCCCGGCCACCAGCCACGAGGGCGTGTATGCCATGGCTTCGACTCCCGCCCCCTGCACGACCGCGGTCCCCTGAGCGGAGGAGCCGAACCCGTACGTCGAGATGCCTCCGACCGCCGGTTCGGTCTGGCTGAAGGGGGACAGGTTGCCGAGCGTGAACAGGCCCGGCGCGGCGGCGCCCACGTCTGCCCGCTGCTTGCCGTTTTCGGCTGCGCCGTCGTCCAGTCCGTAGGGCAGGCCGACGAACGTGGGTTCGCCTGTGCTCGCGTCGATGGTCGCGTACACGATTTCGGTCTGCCCGTGCGCGTCGTAGGCGTAGCTGAGCTCGTTGCCGGCGATTGCCATCCCGGCGAAGCTCGATTCTTCGAAGTAGCGGTGCCCGTCGTCGGTGAGCGCGCCGGTGGCGGTGTCGATGGTGAAATCCCGGATGCCGGAGGCCTCGGGTCCGTGGCCGATGATGCACCCGGGCGCGAATAGGCGAGCGGGGCCCGTTCCTTCTTCGTCGTAAACGTACAGTTTGTTGCCTGTGGACCCGCACAGTTCGGGCGCGGTCAGCTTGCCGATTGGCGACAGCGAGCCGTCGGCTGGATTGACCTTGAACTCGTCGATGGTCGAACCCTCGATTTCCGAGCGCGGCCCGTCGACCACATACACATAGGTCCCCGATTCGGTCGGCGCGACCGCCACGCCCGTCACGTACTCGTTGGAGACAGCCGTCGAGCCGACGAGCGTCAGTTCGCCGTGTTCGCCGACGGCGAAGTCTTGCAGCGCCCTCGCGCTGGAGCCCGCGGACAGCGATCCGGCGTACACGTAGCCGATCGTCGAGGCCGCCGCCGAGGCGGCGCCGACGCCGCCTAGCACCGCCAGCAGCGACGCCAGCAGGAGCGCCGCAATCGCCACACGACCTGATCCGAATATCGCCTTCATCCCCCCGCTCCAGCTGAGCCGCCGCGTCGATGACGTCGATAACCTGCAACCGCGCCACCATCGTACCGATCCGCTGTTGCGGGCTCGGCGCGGGCTTCGTGAGGGGAAGCCGGAGGTGGCCCTCGTCAACCCTCTTCCAGCCAAGGAGCGACACATGCCCGACATCGAGTTCCCGACCAGCTCCGCAGACGCCGGCGCCGGCAGCTCCCCCGGCTACCTGGCGGTGCCCGCCGGCGAGCAGGGTCCCGGCCTGATCGTGATGCAGGAGTGGTGGGGCCTTGACGACCACATCCGCTCGATCTGCGACCGCTTCGCCGCCGAGGGCTTCTACGCGCTCGCCCCCGACCTGTACCGCGGCGAGACCACCACGCAGCCGAGCGAGGCCGAACAGAAGATGATGGCGCTGTCGATGGCCGAGGTCGAGAAGGACATGTGCGGCGCGGCCGACCACCTCGCCTCGCAGCCCGGCGTGCACGGGCCGGGCGTCGCCGCCGTCGGCTTCTGCCTCGGAGGAGGCCTCGCCGTATGGGCCGCCGCCACCTGCCCCAACATTGCCGCAGCCGTCACCTACTACTACGTGATGCCGCACGGCAAGCCAGACTTCGCCGGCATCGACGGCCCGGTGCTCGGGCACTTTGGCACCGAGGACGAATTCGTGCCCGTCGATGCGGCCAAGCAACTCGAGTCGGAGATGCGCGACGCCGGCACCGATGTCACCTTCCATATGTACGAGGGCGCCGGGCACGCGTTCTTCAACGACACCAACCGCCTGGGCACCTACGACGCGGAGCTCGCCGAGATCTCCTGGCAGCGCACCGTCGACTTCCTGCGCTCCGCGCTCGCTTCTTGAAGCTGGCCTCGCTGCTCGCCGTAGCGGCGACGGGTGCCTGTCTCGCGGCGGCCGCCGGCCCGGCCTCGGCGGGTGCCGGCCAGGCCTCGCCGGGCGCCTCGCCGTGGTCGCCGCCGGCGACGCTGAGCGCGTGCCCGGCCGGTGCGGCGGCGCGCGTGGTGTTCCCGAGCGACAGCCCCAGCCACGCTACCGGCGCCGGCGCGATCGTGTGGAGCGCGTCGTCCGCCTGCCCGGGTGGCGCGGGGGCACGCGTTGCGCCGCTGGGCGCAAGCGATGACACGCCCGCCCCCTCGGTGATCCCGCGCACGGTCGGCGGTCGCGCGATCGCGCCGCGCGGGCCGCTGCTCGCGAGCGCGGCCCCGCACGGACAGGTCGTGATCGCGGGCGCCTCGCCCGAGGCGCCAGCCGGGGCGCTGGTCATCGAGGGCGCGGCCGGCGGCCCGTTCTCGCCGCTGCTGGTCCCGAGTAGCGCGGCCGCTGGCGCGGCCGCGCC
>Ga0302325_10000412_pt1 | contig 120265 bp, 86 predicted proteins | sample Palsa_T0_2_FD_201948 | JGI IMG/M metagenome (GOLD analysis project Ga0302325, IMG submission 201948) | Peat permafrost microbial communities from Stordalen Mire near Abisko, Sweden - Palsa_T0_2 | ecosystem: Environmental > Terrestrial > Soil > Palsa > Peat permafrost | place: Sweden: Abisko...
TCTCTTTCAGGCGATGAAGTTTGCCGCCTTGCAGCAGAAGGGAGTGCACCAGGATGCCACCATCATGACGGCAGAAAAGGTGCTCGAGATGGCTACGATTGATGGTGCGCGCGCGGTGGGCCTGGAAGCGGAGATCGGTTCGATCGAGGTGGGTAAGAAGGCAGACATCGTCGTGGTTGATTACAACAATGCTTTTATGACGCCCATTCATCATCCTGTTTCTGCCATGGTGTATTCGGCGCTAGGGAGTGAGGTCACCACGGTGATGATTGACGGCCGCCTGGTGATGCGCGACGGCATTGTTGGGACGGTCGATGAGGCGGCGGTCCGACGTCAGGCGCAGATCAGCGCAGATGCGCTTACTCAGCGCGCGGGCACTGATGCGTTCAAGCGAAGGCCGTGGCCGGGGAGATGACTGCAGATCCCGCCACTGCGCTGTGCTGTCGGGATTGACGAAGGGTAGGGCCTTCCCCTCAAGCCTGTTGCGGGTCCCACAGCTCCGCACGGGTGCCCCACGTTCGCACCAGCGTACGTGGGCCGAAAACGATGGGCTAAGCCCCTCAAAGGTCTGTCTTTTCTCTTTTTCCACTCAATCTTTGCTGTAGGGCACCATCAGCGCCGCCGGCTGGATGGCTTTGCCAAACAGTCCCGAAATCGCGAGGATCGTCACCAGGTAGGGAAGTGCCGCCAGCAACTGAGGTGGAATACTCGCCCCTCCCAGCTGCAGGGATAACTGCAGCGCATCGCAGGCGCCAAACACCAGCGCCGCCAAAGCGGCCTTCAACGGACTCCATCGTCCGAAGATGACGATGCCCAGGGCAATAAATCCCTGTCCGGCGACGATCGATTCACGAAACAGACCGATCTGCGCCAGGACCAGGTAGGCGCCAGCCATCCCCGCCGTTGCGCCGCCGATCAACACTCCGAGATAGCGCATGCGGGTTACCGAAACCCCTGCTGCGTCGGCCGCGCCAGGATTTTCTCCCGCGGCTCGCAGAGCCAGACCAAAGCTGGTGCGAAACAAGATGAATTGCGCCAGCAGAACCAGCCCCAGCGTTAAGTAAAGCAAAATCGTCTGCCCAAACAGCGCCGGCCCGATCAAAGGAAGGTCGCTCAACCATGGAATATGCAAGGGCGCGAACATGGCCACATTCTGCGGCCCCGCGGATTCACCCAGGGCACGGCGGTATACCGTGGCCGCAATGCCCAGCGCCAGCACGTTGAAAACCAGGCCGACAACCACCTGGCTGGCGCGGACGGTGACATACATCCAGGCCAGCAAAAGATTGAAGACGATGCCGGTCAGCATAGCCGCCAGCAGGCTAATCCAAACCATCCCGGTTACATAAGCGGTGAGGAAGCTGGCCAGCGCACCCAATAAAATCGTACCTTCGATGCCGACATTCAAAACCCCGGAGCGTTCGGCGAATGTTTCTCCCAGAGCAGCCAGCAGCACCGGCCCCGAGAGCCGCAGGCTGGCGGCCAGCCAGGTTACCAGAAATGCCGAACTCAGCAGCCGATGAAAATTCACGTTAGCTTCACCCGGTAACGGCGGAAGATCTCGCTTGCCAGCACCATCAACACGATCAAACTTTGCAGAATGAAGGTGATGGAGGAAGGAATCCCCGCCCGCCGCTGCATGGCGTTCGCGCCCACCGTCATGCCGCCGTACAGCACGGCCGCGGGGATCACGGCCAGCGGGTTGAGCTGGGCCAGCAGAGCGACAATGATGCCGGTGAATCCCACACCTCCGCTGATTCCATCCATCAGGCGATGTTGTTCGCCTAGCACCTCGACAGTTCCAGCCCAGGCGCCAAGCCCTCCGGCACAGAACGCGGCAAACACCAATCGGCGCCCCACGTGGATTCCCCCATAGCGAGCCGCCGATGGGCTTAGTCCGCTGACGATCAACTCGTAACCCAACGCCGTCTTGCGCAGCATCACCCAAACCACCAGGGTCGCGAAGATGGCCAGCAGGATGCCAGCGTGTGCGCGCGTCCCGGGCAGGATAAATGGCAGCCAGGTAACGCGGCGCAGCAGAGCAGTTTCCGGCACGCCTCCGGGGGCGCGCATCGGACCCGACACCAGGTACTGCACAATAAGGATGGCGACGTAGTTCATCATCAGGGAGATGAGCACCTCGTTGCCTCCAAACCGAACCCGCATCAGCGCAACCACGCCGGCCCACGCGGCTCCAGTGGCAAAACTCACGAGCAGCACCAAGGGAAAGAACGCCCACGGAGAGAGCGCGGTAAACAGGGCCAACCATGCCGTGGCAGCAGCCCCCATGACGAAGCATCCTTCAAAGCCCAGGTAGCCAAACCCGGATCGCCAACTCACAATCGTTCCCAGGGCAATCAACGTTAAAGGGGCAGTCCGCACCAGGGTGTATCCAAAACCGCGCAAGGTCGCGAACGGTTCATGAAACAGCGCCACGTAAGCCTGCAGCGGATTCGCGCCGTAGAAGGCAAACAGTAGCGAGGTCACCAGCAACGCCGCTACCACAGCGACGGACATGGAAGTAAGGATGGCGAGTTGTGAATCAGCCGGAGCTACCCGGCGTTCGATCAGCTTCATGGCTCTCCGCCGGAGATCATCAGGCCCAGCTTCTCTGAAGTGACTCCGGCGGCGTTGAGAATGCCGACAATGCGCCCCTCGAACATGACAGCGATCCTGTCGGCCAGGTTCATCAGTTCTTCGAGCTCTGCGGAAATCAACAGAATCGCCTTACCGCGTTCGCGTTCGCCCAGCAGTTCGAGCCACACTGATTCGACTGCGCCCACGTCCAGTCCTCGCGTCGGCTGTTCAACCACCATCGCCGATGCATCCTGCAGGATCTCCCGCCCGAGAATCAGCTTCTGCAGATTGCCGCCGGAGAGCTTGCCCGCTGCCGCGCTCATACTGGTAACCCGCACGCCGAAGCGGGACACGAGCTGGGCGGCATGTTCGCGAATCCGTCGCGCGTCCAGAAACAATCCCCTGGCGCGCTTTCGCTGCGAGCCGAGAATTGCATTATCAGCGATGGACATGGCGCTGATCGAGCCTACATGCCGGCGATCCGCGGGAACATAGGACAAACCGAGAGCGCGATGCTGCGCCACTGTTAGCCGGGTCACATCCCGGTCCTCGAGAAAGATGTGTCCTTGATGAACCGGCCGCAGGTGCATGATTGCTTCGGCTAACTGCGACTGTCCATTGCCGTCGACGCCGGCGATGCCGACGATTTCCCCGGCATGCACTTCCAGGGTTACACCGGAGACTTTTTCCTGTCCCACATCATCGCGCACGTGGAGCCCTTCCACCCGCAGCATAGCTCGTCCGCGCTCGACGGGGGCACGATGGACCCGTAGATTGACATCGCGGCCGACCATGAGAAGAGCCAGCTGCCGCTCGGACGTCTGTTGGGTTCGGACCACGCCTACGACCTGGCCATCACGCATGACGGTCACGCGATCCGCCAACTCGAGAATCTCCTTGAGCTTGTGGGTGACGATGACGATCGAGCGGCCTTGATCGCGTAGTGCACGCAGCACGCTGAACAGCTGATCTTTTTCATGGGTGGTAAGCACGGCGGTCGGTTCGTCAAGGATCAGCAGCCTGGCATCGCGATAAAGCAGTTTGAGGATTTCGACGCGCTGTTGCACGCCAATGGGCAAATGCTGCACTTGCGCGTGAGCATCAATGGCCAGATGGTGCTGATCGCTCAAGCTGCGCAGCCGGCTCGCGGCTTGGCGCAGGTCGAACTTTTGCTTCAGGCCCAGTACCACGTTTTCGACCACCGAGAATCGCCGCACCAGCATGAATTCCTGGTGCACCATGCCGATGCCGAGCGCGATGGCGTCTCCTGGGCTGGCGATGGCAACCGGCTTGCCGTCGATCAGGATCGATCCCGAATCCATGGAGTGGAATCCGTAGAGAATTTGCATCAGGGTGCTCTTGCCGGCGCCGTTCTCTCCCAGCAGCGCATGGATTTCTCCCGGCTCGATGGTGAAGTCCACGTCGCGGTTGGCCACTACGCCGGGGAACCGCTTGACGATCTTTCTCATGGCGAATGCCGGCACCTGTATCTCCTGTACGAGGCGCTACCAGAATACCTTCGAGGGCCGTTGCCCATGTCATCGGCCCCGGTGGCTAAGCCCACAGGATTTCCGACGACGCCCTTGTCCCGTCTATTTCCGTCTAGTCCCCACCATGCTATTCTCGACTCCATAGCGCATAGCCAAAGTTCCGTTGTGCGCGACCAAGAAATGGTTCGAGTCGTATTCCACCTCCCCGCACGTCCTGACAAAATCGACTCGCTAAAGCAGTGGTCTTATAGTTCATGACGCTGGACGAACAAATCGAGAAAGCGCGCCGTCGCCGCAGCAGGCGACTGGATCTCACTTACCACCCCAACCCGCTTGACAGCAAGAGCGACCGATGGCTATTCGAGCACTTCCGACGCGGCCTCGTTCTGTGGTTTCTCGGCCACCCTCTGCAGGACCGTCTGACAGAGATCCCCGCTGCGCTCACCCAGCTCACCAACCTCCAAGAGCTCAAACTCAGCTTCAATGCGTTGACGACTATTCCCGATACGCTCGCCAAGCTCACCAGCCTTAAGAAACTCGATCTCAGCAACAACCCGCTGACCACGGTCCCCGAGGCGCTCGCCCAGCTCACCAACCTCCAGGTCCTGGATCTCAGCGGCACCCGGTTGACGGCCATCCCCGAGGCGCTCGCCCAGCTCACCAACCTCCAGGTCCTGGATCTCAGCGGCACCCGGTTGACGGCCATCCCCGATGCCCTCGGCCAGCTCACCAACCTCCGGTTCCTCTATCTCAGCTTCAATAAGTTGACGGCTATTCCCCACGCGCTCGCCCGCCTCACTAAGCTTGAGACCCTCGGTCTTTTTGAAAACCCAATGCCATCAGAATGGCAGCCCGCGATCAAGAGCCACAAAGAAATCGAATACCTCCGCAGTCTCGCCAAAACCTCCGAAGCCGTATCCCCGCGCGCCACAAAAAAATCCTCCTTCTAGATGAGCTGCAACCCGGCCAGACCATTCTCCGCGCGACATCGACGCTGCGCATAAAGCTTGTGGTAACATTCAGACCTAGAATTTATCGAGTGAGCAGTTTCTCGGATAATCACAGCAGGGAGCGATCCAATGGCATTTAGTGTGAGAAATTTGATGGTTCAAGTGTTGCCTCTTGCGGAGGTCTGCGGCTGCTGCACATGTTGCAGTGCAGTTTATACACCGGACACGCACTCTCCAAAGTGTGCAGATACTGGAAACAGCTTTGAGAAGAGCGCCACCGATCTGACTGAGATGAAGGCGCGGTTGAAGATTGCTCTCGCTGAACGGGAGACGCACGAACGAATCGCCGTGTAGAGTCACTCATTACGATTCGTTAAGTTATACATCGAACGCCTTAGGCCGAATCTTTGGGCGACCTTCATGCTGCCTTGTAAAGCCGTGTTCGGATCACGTCTTCGAGCCAATCAGGCATTTCAGTTCGTGGACAAACAATCGCTTTCATCCGACGAACGAAAAATGCTGGCGTACTGTCAACACGACGCATCCTTGTGTGGGATTCTAAAGCCATCCGACGGTATGCTTGGGTTAATCAAGTCGATTTCTGCAGACGTCGCACAACTGTGGTGCGAGCTCAGGCGTCCGCAAAAACTCCCGCAGTGGGCTCGTTCGCAGCTCGGCCCAGAGTGCCAGCCTGCTATAAGCCGGCTGGTGTACGATTCCATTCTTGAGATCGAGGCTGGTTCAGATTTTTTCTCCGGGCCAGAAGCCTGCGATCTCCTTTCAAAAGGTCCCGCATCTATGGCGGGAACAGGCGTTATCAGCGCGCTTTCACGGCAGGCACTCGAATATGGAGAGGCACTTGCTCTGGATGCTACCCAGCTGTTATCGGCACGATTGTACTGTTTCAACCGTGTGCCTGCTTCCCCGAAGTGGACGCATCAATTCCCCGATAGCCAAGCTGTTGCGGAGCAGTTAGGCCTCAGGGCGCCCCGCTTTTCAGGAACTCTGAGACGCTTGTGGCCGGTTACCGATCTACCGGAATCGAAGAGTGTATGGCTTTCATGGACGTCAAGCGAACGGCAGGCAAGCAGGTCCGGATTCAAGCTCTATTTCAGCCCCGCATGCGAATCCATGTGCGAAGCGCTTCAGAAGGCGATCGAAGTGGCGGCGGAGACAAAGGCGAGTGGCTTTAAAGTCGGCAAGGATGTTTATGGACTGCTTCGACCGGACAAGTTTGTCGTATATTTCGCGTGCTTCAGCGATCTTGCCGAGGCAGCCCTGCGATTTGAGCAGGAACTCGGTGGTTTTCGGGCGCAAGGTGTTCCTTTCACCGCGGCATTGACGAGCAACGGGTTATTTTCATGGGGCATGGATCCGGTGGACGAACCGCAGCCACCCAACTCTCAAGCGGAGAGCTGGCGAGGTTGGTTGACCAACCGGCTTGCAGCAGCGTTGATCCAAGCAAAGCATGCGCGCTTGCGCAGATTAGCACCGTGGCAATTTGCGATGGCGCGCCTTCAGTTAGAAGGAGTCGACGCGCGTAGTTGGGCGCCGCAGCCCGGCTTTGCCATGCGAAACGGCAATCATGGTTGAGGAGTAGGCTTCCATGCCGATAACCGATGAGCTGATCCTGCCGAGCGATGTAGTTTTCACGCCAATGGGTCAACCGGAAAGTCCAGCCGCAGCAGGAGCCGGCCCGGCCCCTTGCGAGTACGCCGTCACAAGACCTGGAAGCAGAGTGCCGTCAAGCATCATAGATGCCCAAGCAGTAGAGATGCTAAGCCTGTTCCGAAAGCGGACAACGATCCCCGATGCAGTCTTGACATACAGCCGCTTGAAACAACTCGATCCGCAAACAGTATTGGATGAGGCATTCCCGTTACTCAGTCATCTCTGGGCTTCCCACCTGCTCGTTTCGGCGGATTCCGAAGAGGCAAAACGAATAACGCCGTCATTCGGTTACGGTCAGGAACTTGCCGGCTACAGAGTATTGACCTGCTTGCACGTTCTGGAAGATACCGAAGTCTATGAAGCGGAAACTCGAATCGGCGAAAGATGTGTGATGAAGATTGCTCGAAGTGGGGCCGACGGTGACGATCGCAGGAGGAGGATCGCGCGCGAGGCTTTCATTCTAGAACATCTCGGCGGTGTCATGAGCCCAAAACTAATCGAAGCTGGAGCAGTCGACGAACGCCCTTTTGTATCGATGGAACTGTGTCCTGGAGTTCCGGTGCATATCGCTGCACAGCAGTTTCGTCGAAGCGGGCATGGCATAGGCAAATTAATAAAGTTGTGTTGCGACATATTGGACTGCTACTCGCAGTTGCACGCTCGAGAAGTAGTCCACGGCGACGTCCATCAAAAGAACGTCCTGGCAGCGGCTGATGGAACTGTACGAATCGTCGATTTTGGCATTGCCCATTGGCAACCTGCCTCCGAAAGGTGGGGAAAACCGGAACCAGGCGGTGTGGCGTTCTTTTACACGCCTGAGTACGCTCAGGCCCTCCGTTGCCAGCGAAATCCGCAAACGGCTAATTACTTATCCGAGCAGTATTCGATAGCGGTCCTCATTTGGTATCTGCTCACAGGCGCATATCATGCCCGGTTTTCGATCGAAGCGGACGATATGTTGCGTCAAATTGTAGAAGATTCGCCGGAACCGTTTTCTTACCCGCGAGGGACACGTTGGCCCGCAGTTGAGCGTGTACTGAGAAAAGCGTTGAGTAAAGACGCAAGCGACCGATGGAATTCTATTACTGAATTTGGGCTTCACTTTCATAGGGCGTCAAAGAGTTCGCCAACCAAAGCCCGAGGCGTGCGTTCGAGGAACGCATTTTCGCAAGATGTGTTTAACCGACTGCAACTGTCCCAACCGTTGTTTCGCGAGGGAATTAAATCAGCTCCCGTTTCGTCGGTGCAAATGGGCGCGGCCGGAATAGCGTATGCGATTTATCGCAGAGCATGTATACAAAGCGATGCCTCGCTGCTGGCTTTGGCCGACCTATGGGCAATGAAGGCGGCCGCGGAGAGTACCGGGGTGGACGCATTTTACAATCGCGCGTTGGATCTGCTGCCGGCAACTGTCGGGTGCATTTCGCCGTATCACACAGCAAGCGGCGTGTATCTTGTTCAAGCCCTGATTAGCCGCGCGCGCGGTGACCTCGCCGGCGTAAACTGTGCCGGCGACGCCTTCCTAGCGGCTTCGGAACCGGAATGTGAGAACCTGGACCTGACACTCGGCCAATCCGGCACGATTCTTGGCTGCTCTCTCTTGCTCGAATGCGTGCAAAGTACCTGCCCTATCGTTTCAGCGCGGGCTAGTGATCTTGCACAGAAGAGAGTACGGAGCGTTTGGGACAGAATCGCCGCGTTCCCGCCAATTATTGAGTCTCAAGACTTCAAGTGTTCGGGTATTGCCCACGGGTGGGCAGGTCTGCTGTATGCCACACTCCATTGGTGCGGTTCATCCGGAATGGCGCTGCCTGGTTCCATGGAAAGCCGGCTTCGGGAATTGATGGACTGTGCCGAACCGGCAGGTGCGGGAGTGCGGTGGAAGTGGGAGACGGTCAAATCCTCAGATAATTCCACTTACATGCCCGGATGGTGTGGGGGTAACGCAGGTTTTGTTTTTCTATGGTGTCTCGCGCATCGTGTGTACGGTGACGCAGCCTATTTGACCGTGGCTGAAAAGGCTGCGCACTACTGCTGCGACACTCCTGTATCGATGGGCGATCTCTGCTGCGGAGCAGCGGGACGGGCTTACAGCTTGCTCCACCTATATAAGCACACCGGGGAGAGGAAGTGGCTGCATCGTGCAAGAGGGTTAGCAGATCTTGCCGTATATGCCATCCAGGGTAAAGTAGAGAAGCCGCACAGCCTGTACAAGGGCGAAGTTGGCGTAGCACTCCTGCTTGGGGACTTAGAGAATCCGGAGGGTTCGTGCATGCCGCTGTTCGAGTCCGAAGGATGGGCGGTTGCAAAGTGCGCCGGCTAACTTGTAAGAGATCCCGCTCGAAAGATCGAGGCGCGACGCATGTCAGAAGAACGTATAAATGTATCCCCGGAAGCTGAACGAGAGGAGGGACAAGTCCGCATCTTCTACCAGCAGGTGCTGGCGGGGCTCGGACTAGCTCCGCTATCCAGCACGGGCTCGCCATTGATGCTTTTCGAATTTGGCGGCGTGGTGTATGGGCTCACCCTGGTCCATGCTTCCTTTCTCCAACTCGGCGTCAACTACGTTGGACTTAGAGACAGTAAAGTGCATCTCCCCAATACTTTTACGGGCGAAGTTGTTGCGGATGTTTTTCTCCGGGCAGCTAACACGCTAAATACTCGTTTCGGAGACATCCAGATAAGCATCGGCGATGCGAATAACGTTTTCTTCAATGCGACCAGCTATCTCTTCAGCAGCATTGTACCCGCCTGGATTGCCGATATTGATTTGCCGCTGGTCACGCCAGGAGCTATTGAAGTTCTTCTCAGCGATAAACTTATCCAGTTAGAGATTGGCGCGGCTGAGTTTTTTAGTATCGTAGGCACGAGCTTCAGCCGAACCGGCCGGCAGCCGTCCGCGATAAAACGTTCGCCGCCGCACAACATGTATGGAGCCAGCTACTTCTCTGGAGCGTTGGAACAGGCTGGGCATCCGCTCCTGAACGTAGGTAGCGAGGGCTTACGCCGATTCTTCGCGCAGCTGGGTGGGTGGACATTTTTTTTGCAGAGCAACGTCCGGGCTCCATGGCACTACTCGGCGATGATCCACTTTGTGGAGAGGCAGCGCTTCGAGCCTGAAACAAGTCTCGACAATGTTTTTGACGGAGTGGTGAATGACGAACTTCTTGATATCTTGAATTCGTTCAACAGCGATGCCGGAGCGGTAAAATCATTCGTCGTCCTGGAATCTGGGCTCGTCATCCTCTCCATGACCGGTACCGTGCCTTTCCTGGAGCAAAGCCAGGTATCCCGCCAACTGAGGGTTCTCTGGGATACGTTGTTTGTTCACGCACGCCAGCTCTTCGCGAGGGCAGGCATTGAAATTACCAGCTACAAAACGGAACTTGATGAAAGGAGAAAAATCCAACCGGCGCAATATGGGCTGAAATGGATTTGCCACTCCACTGTGAACGACTTCGAGCGACTGGTTGGTGAGAAGCTGGCGACCGGAGTGAAGGGAATGTATGGCAGGATTCTCACCGGTTTTCATATCACGACTGACAGGGACGACGTTGATCTGGACAACGTGCTCGTTTGCGAAGCCGGCGTTTTCCTCCTCGAGTGCAAAAACTATTCGCAGCGGATCAAGGGAAGCAGAAGTGGAAAATGGAAGGCGAGCGGCCAACGCGGCTCCCGCACAGTTACCGCGACACGTGGGCAAAACCCCGCTGACCAGGCGTTAAGCGCAGCACTCGCCCTGCTGAATTACCTTAAACCAAGAGTTGGCGCTGAGCGCCCTTTCGTTCTTGGTGTGGTCGTGTTTCCCGACAATGCCATTCTCGATATTGTGGACGTCTCGATCAACCAATTTCTCGATAACGCGCCCGCGGTATTCCAGATTTCGACACTCGTTCAAGTGCTTGAGAAAGGCGTCTCCCTCCGGGAAAATCGCAGGCTGACACCTGCGGCAGTTGATCGGGTTGCCTACGCGATCACCGGTCCGGAGTAGGATGCTGCAAAAAGCCTTGTGGCCTATTGCGCTTGTCCACGCAGTCGCTCCTTTAAGTCTCCGCTCAGCGATCAAGCCGGGAATAGTAACTGGCGACCGAAAGGCCCGCTTCTGAAAATAACTCCTGTGCTTTTTTCAGCAGCAGGTTGTAAACCGAAGGCAGTACTTTGGCGAAATCGGCGCGCTGCAACACTGGTAACGTACCGGCGGATATCACATACACACTGCCGCTATCGATAAACGCTCCGCACTTTAATCCCGTGCGCTCGGCGTTGAAGCGGTTGCAATGGTACAGAAATTGGTGTGTAAGCACGCCGCGAATCAAGTTCGCGGCGACAGAACGGGCATCGAACCTGCGTTCTTCGATAAAGGGAACACTCATGGCAAAGTGCCAGCCGTCGTTGGATGGCAGTCTCATCCTGAAATGGAACCCTTGAATGGCAAAGACAAACTCCGGCACGGCGGCATTGTGAGCGTTACGCGCGCTCACACCGAGTTCGTTGAAGGCTTGCTGAAAGTAGTTGACGCCCTCGCCATTCGGATGCGTAGATACGGAAATTTCCGGAAGTCCAGGCTGACCTCCATAGGCGCGTCGTGCCCGTTGAAAGAACTCTGAACTAACCCATGCCAGGAGGATCAAATACTCACGAAATATGGGTTCCACTTGACCAATGGTGAGGTCCGGAAGAGTGAGACCTCCCATTCGTGCAGGTGAAGTTGCGCCGAATAGAAAGCTGCTTACTTCGAAACGAAGGTCGGATGGCCCGACGATAACTTTCACCGGTCCCCCGGCTTCAAGATTGATTTGATTTGCAAGGGCAAGGAAAATGGACGAATCGGCGTCCCCTGCAAAAGTGTTGGGTAACAACCGGCTGGCGGTACCCGCACTATCGAAAACCGAAAACATCTGCAGGTAATGCGGGTTTTCTAGCGTAATGGAAACATGGCTTCCCATAAGTAGGAAGGACAGAAGGCCAGGATCCGCGGAGGCTGCCATTGGAAGCCCAGTTCGCTCGATGAGTTGTTGATACAACTTCGCGGACTGTAGAACGCCGGAGGCGGGAGACGCGCCCATGGATAGAGCATAGCGGTTTAGCTCAGGGTTGGGGAAGCCGGGAGTTGAATATATCGTCGAGAGTGGCGCCACTCGATGGCTCAGGGAGGAGGGAAATTACTGTAGGGGCTTTCGTCGGGGTGAGCTTGCGCCGGCATGGATTAGCTGGTGCCTGGCGCTTGACGAGACTTCGAATCCGGCTAGAATTAGCCGGCCGGTTCAGCACGCCTTAGCTCGACCGGCTAAATCCATCGCGGCCGCTTAGCTGGACGAAAGGGAAGCCGATGAGTGCATTCAGCAGAAGGTCCTTCTTGAAAGGCACGGGCGCTGCGCTGCCGGCGGCCGGAGTGTTCTCCCTGCCCGCGCTGGCGCGCGCGATCCAAGAGAACAGCACGCCTCAGCAGAGGCCCCGGGTCAAGATCGCGGACATCCGCACGGCACAAGTAATGGTGCACGGGCCGCAGACCCACGTGCGCGTTTATACCGATGCCGGTCTCTACGGCCAGGGTGAGTCGACCGACGCGGCGGTAGGCACCTCCTCTCTCGCGCATAGCTTTCGCCGCGTACTCCTCGGCCAGGATCCGCTCAACGTGGATGCGCTGTGGGAGAGGATACGGGTTTCCGGAATCTTCGCCGGCGCGCAAGGCGGTCAGTACGTCACCGCCATGTCGGGGGTGGAGATCGCCCTGTGGGATCTGGCGGGAAAGATCCTCGGCCTGCCCGTGTATCAGCTGTTGGGCGGCAAGTTTCGCGACCAGGTGCGCATGTATTGCGACTCTGACATGGATAATCCGGTGGGAGCGGAATCAGACCGCAAGCTGCCCTGGATCAAGGAACAGGGTTTCACCGCGATGAAGATCGATCTCGACGATGCTGCCGATCCGGCGCGCTTCGACAAGGTGAACTGGACGGCCAGCAACGGTGAAATCGATCGCATGGTCAGTTGGGTGAAACATGTTCGCGAATCCATCCCCAAAGAGATGGATCTGGCCTGCGACATGCACGGCCGCTACGATGCCACCACCGGCAAGCGCGTCGCGGTAGCCCTGGAGCCCTACCGGCTGCTCTGGCTGGAGGAACCAGTGCCACCGGAAGATATCGACGCCATGGCGGATATTCGCCATTCCACCACCACACCCATTTGCTGCGGCGAGAACCTCTATATGCGCTGGGGGTTCACGGAACTGCTGCAAAAGCGGGCCGCCGACATCATCATGCCAGACATTCAAAAGGTCGGCGGACTCTCCGAAGCGCGCAAGATAGCCAACATGGCCCAGGCCTATTACGTTCCCTTTGCGCCGCATTGCGTTGTTTCTCCCATCGGCACCATGGCCTCGGCTCACGTTTGCGCCACCATTCCCAACTACCTGGTTTGCGAGTGGCACTGGATCAACCATCTCGAAGTCTGGAAGACGTTTGTCAAAGAGGGCGAGATCATTCAAAAAGGGTACGTCACTCCTCCAGATAAGCCGGGGCTTGGCGTGGAGATGAACGAGGAGGTGGCAAGGACCGTGCAGATTCCGGGAACCACATGGTTCGAGCCAGGCAAATAAAGAAAAGGATAAGAACCGTGGAGCAAACAGGAGCATTGGTTCGGCAACTCAGGGACGCGGCGATAACCGTCCTTTGTTTCGCGATGATGGCTGGGTCGATTCTCGCCGCGCACGCGCAGCAAGGATTCTTCACCCCCGAAGACGTCATCAAGTACACCCCCGACTGGCACGGAGAGAGGTTCCCCGATGGCCGGCCCAAGGTGCCGGATTCCATCCTTGACCGAATGAAAACGGTAACCCTCGAAGAGGCTTGGGCAGTGCTCCAGCACGCCAACTTCAATCATCAGTTCGAGGATGGCTGGGTCTCCATTCATCCGGACAAGGTGCTGGTGGGGAGAGCGCTGACCGCGACCTGGATGCCCGGGCGCCCGGACATCCAAAAGCTGATCGAGGCCCAGGGCGTGCAGGATCACCGGCAGGGTGCGATGAATGCCTGGCCCGTGGATATGCTGCAGCCGCGCGATGTCTATGTTGCCGACCACTTCGGATTAAAGGTGGATGGTCCTTCCATCGGCGACAACGTCGGCAATGCCATCTATGCCCGGTCAGGAAACGGCATTGTGTATGACGGCGCGGTCCGCGATATCAATGGACTCGAGGAATTGCCGAACTTCGTTTCCTTTGTCCGCTACTACGATCCATCGCATCACTATGGATCATTGAGTTCCGGTCCGCGGCTCAACTCAACCATGGTGAGCATCAACGCACCCACCCGCATCGGCCACGCAACGGCGATGCCGGGGGATGTAGTGCTGGGGAGGAATGGCGGCGTCCTTTTTATTCCGCCGCAGCTGGCCGAGCAGGTGGTCAAGTCTTCTGAGTCGACCAGACTACGCGACACTTTTGGCCATTTGCGGCTGGAACAGAAAGAGTACACCGCCGGGCAGATCGACGCCCGCTGGACCGACGCCATCGAGCAGGACTACCGTTCATGGCTGAAGGACAACGAAGATCATCTTTCGGTGTCCAAGGAACAGATCGAAGAGATCCTGAAGGAGCACCGTTAGAGAGCAGCGGCGGCAAGGTCCTCAGTAAGCCGATCGCCTGATGGAACTTCTTCGCCCGTATTCAGACAGAAGAGTTGTCCACGAAACCATGTCCGGAAGCTTGGTGCCAGCCCCGGACTTCAGTCCGGGGAAGCGGGCTCTCGAGCCCGCGAGAACGTTCCGGTATATAAATTGAGGGCTTTAGCCCTGGTGGCGGTTGAAGGGGCGGTCGAAGGAACGGACGGAGTAATCACCACTCGAGCGGCCCACGTGCGCGCGACGGAATGGCGGTTGCTCTGTCCGTCCCTTCATCTCTTTCTCGGTACTGAACATGGGAGCAACATCTGATTTAAACGATGATGGATGATTCAGACCAGCCGAGAGTCGGAACAGAAGAAGTAGACAACGCGTATAACTCGAATATGCAGACACGCGTCGGAAGTCTCCCTTACGGCATTTATTTCGGTGCGAGCCAGGTTCACCGAGACTTGCCGGGCTTTTCCGTATCCCTCTTAACGCCTACGTTGCGTGCGGAAGACGTGCCATTGCACACGCATGAGAATGCGTCTTTTGTGTTTGTCCTGTCGGGGGCGTATCTCTCCAGCGCGGATGGTGCGGCGCCCGTCAGCTTCAGTCCGACGCTCATATTCAACCCCGCCGGAACCGTCCATCGGGATAGCTTTGTGCTTGCGGATGGCCGGTTCTTAGCGGTGTCCATATCCGATCACAGCTTGCGCATTGCTTTGGATTGGGCTGTTCTGCCTACAGCCGCTGCAGCATTTACTTCAGGGACTGGCTTCAACACCGCGCTACAGTTCGCTCAGCAGTGTGCCGCACCTGGGGCCGCCAGCATCTCCACCATGGAGGCGATGTGCTGGGAACTCCTCTCTACCGTTTCGGGAGCATGCCTCTGGCCCAACCAGCACCAGGCTTCTCTTCCTTCATGGATTGGTCGAGCGCGCGAGCTCTTGCGCGATCGATGCAGCGACTCTTTGCAGATCGCCGAGATGGCGCAGCAGCTTGGAGTCCATCCCGTCTACTTCGCCCGAGCGTTTCGACAGGTATTCCGTTGCACCCCTGGAGAATATCGAATGAGGTGCCGCTTGCGTGGTGCTCTGGCGCTCATGCAGAACGCCAGCATCCCACTGTCGGAGATCGCCCTCAGCGCCGGCTTCTTCGATCAGAGCCACTTCAGTACCGCCTTCCGTAAGCACTTCGGGATGACACCGCAGGCCTATCGAATACAGCGTCACGCACCGGTCGTGAGCGCTGAAGTTCAATTCGTACAAGAAGAGCCGTAGGGGTCTCGCGATACTAAGATCTGGAGACCACCATGATGCAGTTGTCCAAATCCCTTGCACGCAATATTCTGCGATACAAGCTGTCACTTGTAATAGCACTTTTTGCCTCCGCCATGTCAGCACAGATCGTAGCGGCGGGCCCGTTGGGTGGGGTTTGGGGCACAGAGGTGCGGTTCGGAATTCCCGCTCAAGGGGAGCTGACGTTGGATGGACGCGAAGGCATGTGGCGCGCTTCTATCGGAGGATTTCAAGTTGCTGCAGAAAAGAATGGCGATGAACTTCGGTTTACACTTCCGGACAAGAGCGCGGAGTTCCGTGGGATTCGAGACCCAGCCTCGAATGTGGTTCGCGGTGAATGGATACAGCAGGGCGGTTTGATTTTGGATCCGCAATATGCGAGCCCGGTCGAACTCCACCGCATCGCGCCATCAGTGTGGCGGGGAACGGTGGTTCCTCTCGATCAAAGAATCTCGGTGTACCTCTTCATCTCCACGAAGGACGGGAAGACGACGGCGACGGTCAGCAATCCGGAGGGCAATTTCTTCCGCAGACGGATTTACAGCGTGACGCGAGACGGTGCCCACGTTTCGCTCGAGACCAATGGCAAAAAGATGGAGGGCACATGGGATGAGAAGAACGGCACGCTCTCGCTTCAAGTAGTCAACTGGCTTCCGCCTTTTCAGTTCACGCATCGGACAGCAGACGATGCCGTGGGGTTCTATCCGCGGACTCCATTGGATAAGAGTGCATGGAGCTATCGCACGCCTGTGCCCGATGGTGATGGCTGGAGAACGGCTTCGATGCAGGCGGAGGGCTTGAATGAAGCGCCGATTGCAGCGTTGATCCACCGAATTCTCGTGGCTGATCCTACCAGCACTTCGTTGAAGATTCAGAGCCTTTTGATCGCCCGTCATGGCTATTTGCTGCTGGAGGAATACTTCTACGGATTTGATCAGGACAGGGTCCACGATATGCGTTCGGCGGGCAAGACGTTCGCTACCGTTCTGGTGGGTCTGGCAAAGGAGCACGGAGCGAAGCTGACACCACAAACGCCCATCTATCCGCTGTTTACGCAGTACAGTTCGTTTGCAAACTGGGACGGCCGCAAACAAAAGATCACGCTGCGCGACGTGATGACGATGACGGCGGGAAATGCTTGCGACGATAACAACGATGACTCACCAGGCAACGAAGACAGAATGCAGAGCGACCAACAACAAAGGGACTGGTACAAGTATTCGCTTGATCTGCCGATGTTGAAGGACCCCGGCGGGGAGGATGCCGTCTATTGCTCCGGCGACCTGAATCTTGTGGGTGGAGTGGTTGCCGCGGCCACGCATCGCTGGCTTCCCCAGTTCTTCGAGGAAAACCTGGCTCGACCGCTGCAGTTCGGGCGCTATTATCTGAACCTGATGCCCGATGGGCAGGCGTATATGGGAGGGGGAGCCTACCTTCGCCCACGTGATCAACTCAAGTTAGGCCAACTGTATCTGGACGGGGGCCTTTGGAATGGCAAACGAATTGTGAGCAAGGAGTGGGTCGGCGAGTCTACATCCGTTCACTCCCACTTTGCTGCAAAGTACAGCCTGGGGCAACAACATGACTATGGCTATGGATGGCATATTCACTATCTCCTGAGCGGCGCGAAGACCTACCGGGTATTTGCAGCCGGGGGAAATGGCGGACAGTTTGTCATCGTCGTACCTGATCTCGACCTTGTTGTGGGGATCACGGGCGGCAGCTATGGTGAGTTCGACCAATGGTATCGATGGGAGTTGGAGCTTGTGCCGCAGTTCATTATCCCCGCCGCTGTCTCAGTAAATAGCCATTAAGCAAGACGGAACGCTATCAAGGCGTTTCAGGACAGTCACAATCCGGTGAAATGCAGTTCGTAAAGGTGGTTGCCGATTTTGTTATCTGTCGACCCGGATCAGATGCGGGGAACTGGCCTCATCGGGGGAAACGGGCGACGTGCATTTATCGTCAGAGAGCGCCATCGCGTCCCCTCAATCTCTGGATTGATTCGCCCGCGAGGCCTGCAGGCGGCGGAAGAAGAAGTACGAGGCCGCCCATAGCACACTGGTAAGTGTCGACGGGACAAACGCCAGCCGGCGATCGCTTATGGAGAGGTGGGCAATGATTGCCGATACGAGGTTGATGGCGAAGCCGGCATAGGCCCACTCCTTCGTCACGGAGATGAAGCCCCGCGCGGGGACCATGGGAATGAGTAGCACGGCCACCCCCACCAGCTTGGCCAATGAAAGCTCCCAGCGGAAGGAGCCGCTGGTGAAGCCGAGGCGGGAGAACGCCTGCGCCCCCTGTGGCAGTAGCTCGTAGTAAGCGGTGAAGCTCATCTCCAGGCAGAAGAGCGCGGTGAAAATCCAAAAAAGGATGCTGGTGGCTTTGGGGATGGCGTTGCCGGCTACGAAGGCCGGCTTTTGCAGGGTCGATTCCATGGGGTTTCCTCCTTTGATTCACGAATGCTGAGCCGCCTGGGGAGGCGAATTTTGCCGTTTAACTGTTGAACTTCGTTGTGTACTCCGCTTTCAATCGCTGCCAGCCGTCGAACTTCATCGCCTCGGCGCCGGCCATGCGGCCAATCGGAGCACCCGCCAGCAGCTGATCAAGAACGTCGAAGCAGATATGCCAGCTCGCGGCGCCCCACGCGATGAAGCGGCGATCGATGTTGTGCCAGAGCGTAAGGCGCGTGCCGCGGCCGAGCGGCTCGAGCTGCCACCGGAGATCGTGGTACTCGAGCAGCCTGGGAGCGTCGGCTCGCGTCACTCGGGTTTCAGAGATATGCCCTGTGCTCACCCAGGTGAGCTTGATGGTGGCTCCGACGCTATCCAGGTTGCCGTCGGCCTCGAACGGCGCCCACTCGTGCAGCTGCGCAGGATCGGTGATCGCCTGCCACACCATCGCCGGCGGATGACGGAGTTCGCGGACGAGGATGAGCGTCCACTTCTCTCCGTCCTTTTGGATTCGCGCCCCGCTGGCGGGACCCGGTACGTAGGGTTGGCGATCGCTCATCTTCTCCTCGTCTTCCTTTTCGTACGTATTATCCTTTCGTTCGGTTTGGGTTGAGTCATACGGTCGAGAAGGCGTTCGAGAGCATCCCCGTGAGCTGACCAGAAGCAGCGCAACCGTGCCGCATCCACCCAACGAAGCGCTTCCATCCTGCCGAGGGTCCGCCCTACCAGCCCATCAGCTGCGTGAGCTGAATGAGATTGCCGCAGGTGTCATTGACCACGGCGATTTTAGATGCGGTTACGTCGGTTGGCGGCATGGTGAATTCGGCGCCAAGCGATTTCATCCGCTCGTAATCGGCCTGCACGTCGTCGGAGTAGAACATGGCAGCGGGCTGGCTTTGCTCGAAGAGCGCCTGCTGATACGTTTTGGCTGCAGGGTTGTTGTTGAGCGCGAGTTGCAGCTCGGCGCCGTCCGGGTCCTCGGGCGACCCCACGGTGAGCCAGCGAAACGGCCCGTTGCTGAAGTCGGCTTTCTTCACGAAGCCCAGCACTTCGGTATAGAAGCGCAGGGCCTTCTGCTGATCGTCGACGAACACGCTTGTCAGTTTGATTCTCATCGGATTCCTCGTGTGTGAGATTTGCTGCGCATCACTTTGTCTTCCTTTTCGTTCTCTTCGTTGCTGGTGACTTTTGGTTGGTGTGGGATTGAGCCATGCGGTCGAGGTGGCGCTCAAGAGCATCCACATGTTCGGACCAGAACCGGCGGAATTGCGCCAGCCAGGCATCCACCTCCTGAAGTGGCTCCGGATTCAGGCGGTAGAGACGGCGCTGTGCGTCCACTGTGGATTCCACGAAACCGGCCTCGCGCAGCACGCGCAGGTGCTTGGACACGGTGGGCTGCGACATACGAAGCCGGCGCTCGATCTCTCCAACCGACTGCTGGGACGAAGCCAGCAGGCTCAGGATCGCGCGGCGGTTCGGCTCCGCAATAATTTCGAACGCAGTTTCCATTGGCTTAATATGCCTCACATTGCATATACGTGTCAAGGCATATACAAAAGAAAAATCAGACAGTATCGGTCAGCGTTTGGACGAAATTCCTATACCGGTACATACTGATTGAGATAGCGCTTGGCCATGCGGAAGCCGACCTTATAGGGTTCGCTAAAATCCGGTCCCGGATTGTCGGATGCGCCGTAGAGATCGTCTTCGTGCTCAATGCTCATCGCACCCTCATAGCCGGCGCTTTCTAGAACGCTGAAGAACTCGGGCCAAGGCATACTGCCCATACCGGGAATGCGAAATTGCCACCACCGGGCTTGGTCTACGGGCACGATGCCGCCTCGGCGCACGATGTCCCAGTGAATCTGGGTATCCTTCAGGTGGACGTCATAGATCTTGTCGACGAAGTCTTTCGCAGTTTGAATGGGATCCATCATCTGCCACACCAGATGAGAGGGATCGTATTGCAGACCGACATAGGGGGAATCCTTGAAGGCGTTGAACAGCGCTTCGAATCCCACCGGACTGGTGGCAATGTTGGGGCCCCCCTGCCAAGGCTCCCACAAGATGCGCACCTTGTGCTGCTGGCAAGCAGCGAAATACTTTTCGTGGTAGACGCGCACGATCTCGTCCACTTGAGATGCAAATGTCCTGGAGACATCTTTGCCGGACTGCGTTCCTATATAGGGAACGCCTAGTTTGCCCGCCAGTTCGATGGCTTTCACGAAGTTGCTGTTTTGCTGCTCGCGCTCTGCGGGATCTGCGGCGATATGATTTCCGTTCACTTGAAGGGCCGAAACGTGCATCGCTTTCGATGACAGATGATTCCTGATTCGTCCGATTTCTTCGTCTGTGAGCTTCGCCGTATCCAATCCCTGGCCCCCCGCTCCGGCGGAGAGGATCATGTTGTTAAATCCTTCCTGGATGGCGAAGTCAACGTTTGCTTCGGTATATTTGCCTAGAATGCCAAGACGCGGCTTCCATTCTTGGGCGCCCGCTCCCGCTTTAGGCAAGGCCGCCAGGAACGCTGCTGCAGTTGCGGTTCCGAGTAAAGCACGCCGGCTTATATTTCCGTTTGGCATGATGCTTCTTCCGTAGGGCGCCACTGTTTCCTCTCTTTTCTACAAGGTAAGCGCCAGTAGGAGAGGGAGTGCTCGACAGGGAACTCCCTCCAGTTACGCCAGCGCCGGCGCGACGTCAGCCAAACATTGGGTGACATCGCTTATCGATAAATGAAAGAACCTCCATGGCTGAAAATGTAAATCTTGCGCACCACCCTCAATGTGACTCGGTAAACTGAATCGAGGGCGTCGATCCGCTGGCGGTGGTACATTTCCCGAGCGTCAGATTATTGGTTTCGCCGGTCGTACCGTCATACTCAGAGGGGGATACGCATGTCGGCGCAGCCGTGGATCCATCGGTCACCGCTACCTTCACCGTAACCGAGGAGCCGGTGTTAAAGTCGGCTCGCGAGCCGCCGGCGTTGCCGAGCACATTGAACTCCGCCTGGGTCCATCCGCTGGCGATGTCTGTAAGGCTATCGCTCACGGTTGCTGTATAAGCCTCAGTACCGTAAGTAACCGTGGCTGCATCGGTTCCACTCGGCTTGGCTGAACCCGAGAGCTTCAAACTTGCGAGATCGGTAATTGGCAGTTGCCCATTGGCGATCACCGTAGCTTTCGTATTCTGCACGCAGTCGTCCCCAGGTCCCTCTGCATCCGCACCGCCATCGATGAAGCCGCTGGGGCAGATATCGCGGCCATTATCAACGCCATAGTTGATAAGCCAATATTCGATGAACACTTCTGTCTTGTCGGTTAACTTGTTACTGGTAAGCGATACCGGAGTGTTCGTCGACATCACATACTGCTGCCAGGCTAAGCAACCCGAGTAGCCGTCGCAAGCCGGAGAGTGGCTATCGAAGTTCGTATTGACCTGCAGCGTATATTCATTCGGTCCAAGAATGCCGCCATCGCCAAATGCGGCCACGCCGACGCTTTTTTCCGATTTCACGCCCGTGACCGTTGGAAAGCTGCCGATGGCTGAGCTAAACAGGCGTCCGGATGGTACCTGGACGACATAATCATAGCCATTGCCCACCGTTTGCTCTCTGTTTTTAGCCTTGGGGAGCGCAGACCGATAGCCTGGCGCCTCTGCGCATTCCACCTCCTGCCATTGCGTGCTGGGATAGGAGGCGTGGAAACATCCTTCCGAGGGTGCGCTGGTTTCATGCATGATTCCGCGCCAAGCCTCACGCGCCTGCGCTTCCGCATGGCCAACGACCTCATCCCCTGTCGGCGCGGCAAAGGCCGAGGAAAGCGGGACTACACTCACAAAGCCTGCCACTGCTGCAATATGGAGCAGGCTACGCCTACCGAACCTCACCTTAGTTTGCATCTACTCATCTCCTTGGATTTAGAAGCAGATTGTCTGGTCTACGGCGCCTTGGGTTTGTACACGCCTGACAAGGTGAACAGCGTTGTCGGGCCTACACGGTTAGGAAATAGAGCCACGGGGCCCGCAACCACAGGGATGTCCCACAATGTATCAAAAGGAAATCAACTGCGGTGATTAAAAATGTAACGAGCTGCGAATCCAATTCGCACCACAACCAATGGCCGTTCGCCGCTGAACCCATCGCTGCTTCACATGCCTCGGATGTGATGGAGCCCAGTCGACGGGCCTGTCAAATGCTTATTTTTCTCGACGGCAAGCAGGGGGGCCAAACAAGTAGAGAGAGATTTTCTTGCGACGACCGGGATCGGTCCGCATGATGTGATCGAAGCATCCGACTTCCCATCCTGTATATCCGTGGCTGCGCTTTTCGGCGCCCGTGTAAATGATGATAAAAACATCCGTCTGCTGCAGCTTTGCTTCGATCTGCCCTTGGAATGCTGAGCCCGGCTCGAGAAACTCTTTATCGAAGTTGACCTCGGCGAATAAGTCGGGCAACGCGGTCTTAAAGCAAATAGCATCGCCCGCACCTGCGTTGCTGGATTGGCAGATTGAACACGGCGGCACATGACTGTCGCAGCGAGCCGGCTTCCCGGCTTCGCCTTCCGCACGTTCAATAGTGTTCGCTCTCTTGGACTCGTTACAACATTCCAGAAGGGGCAGACGGGAACTTGGGGACCTCCCCGAAAAGGGCCCCGGCTATCCACGAAACTCCCGGCCGCCGGGAGCAGAAGCCGGAGCCCTTCCACGAAGACGCCCGTGCAGTGGCCGTCCCGTCTAACGACGAATTCTTCGAATGTCAGAACGCCGGCACTGCGAGCACGCCTCCCTGTTGTTTGCTCGGACCCACGAAGGTCACATAGATCGTCTGACCGTCTGTCGAGATGGCGACTCCGTTCAGGCTCACGTCGTCCAGCGGCCAGTGATCGACCGTGATGCGCCGGATGGCGATCACGTCTCCATCCTGACCCATGCGCACGATGGTATTGTTGCCTCGATTGAGGACGTAGAAGTCTGAGCCATCATCCAGGGTTGTGTTGCTCGCCCAATTGGCGTCATCCACGTCTCGCTGAACGGGTGTGAGGTCTACCGGCAATTTCAGCGAATCCGAGCTGATGCGACTTATAGAGTCCAAGCCAAAGACCTGGTTGGGTGCGGTCCCGGCTACGACGAGGTTGACCACGGCAATGGTGTTGTCGAATGGCTCGCTAATGAACAATTGCCACGACTGACCGGGGTTCGCAGTGTAAGGGTTCATCAGCACCCCGAGACGAGGCTCTCCACCGTGATTTGGAGCATCCCAGCTACGGCCAAGGAGCGGCTCAATGGTGCCTGCCGGGACCAGACCATCCAGCCCCTTGAGCGTGTCTTCCTGGACGATGGCGCCGTCGGCGGTGACCACGGAAAATACCGCCTTGCAAGTACCATCCGGCGATGGGCCGAGCAGCGCCGTTCCCACCGCACCGGTGCTCAACGAGCCCGGGATGACCTGCGCCTGGGGTGGCGTGGTCACAACGTCGCGGTTTGTCAGGCTACCCACATAGACTCCGCCGATCAGGGCGTTCGGTGCGCCGGCAAGAGGCTGCCCGGTGGGATCGAGGATGGAGGAGGAACCAGCCCCGTTGTCGCCGAATGGTGCGTTCGCCGGCCATACGCGGCCGAACGCATTGTTGTTGGATAGGCCGAGAGGGTTGCTCACCCCGGTGTAAGCACTGGTGTTCGCACTACTGTTATGAACACTGTTAGACCAGTAAGGGCTGTTGGCGCTGAACATCTGAACCGCGCCCCCAAGAGTTGAGGATTGATCGCCGCTCTCTGCGAACTTCCGCGGAACTCTGAGGATGTCCGTCCCGCTTGGATCGATCGACAGTAACGAACCCTCCGCCCCGGTACCGATGGCCAGCGGAGCGCCGAAGTTCGAACGGCTACCCACCAGGATCCGATTAGGATCCAGCACCGCGCCGGGTTGGATATAAGAGGGGAACAGAGTAGGTATCGGATGAGCGCAAGCGGGCGGGACCGGGTTGTTAAGAAAGGTGCCGACCTGCGAGATGGCTGACGCGCCGGGAATATCGATGGCAATCACACGCGCATTGACGCTGGTGATTGGGTGCGCGGCTTGCCCTGCGGCGTTCTGCTCGCCCGTTTGCGCGCGGGCGCATTGCATGCAACCTGCCACAAGGGCTGTGCTCAAGTACCAGAGTAGCTTCATATTTCCTCCTGTTTCATTTGTCACTTCACTTGTTGGCGAGCATTCGGGCCCGCGTTTGCAACCAACCAGGGCAAACCTGGGTACCCGTCCTGGCTTTCCCCGTCACCTCTGCCAGCGTCAAGAGATTCGCGCCGGCCGGGTTCCCGCCTGCGTACCGAAACGATTGCGCCACTCGGTTCTTACCGCGCCTCCTGCTGCGGGTCAATGACTTCGGCCTAAACCCTGCATAACCTGGTAAGCGCCTTCGCGTCATCGGTTTACGCCGTTGCCTGAACGCGCAACACGAGTGTGAGAGAATGTGGGCGTTTCCGGAGCGGAGCCATGGGCGAGGGGGCGAGGACCACCAGTCGCATCCGCGCGGGCCTCTTTGAGATTGACTTGGACGCGGGTGAACTGTTCAAGAGCGATCAAAGGGTGGCCCTGCAGGAGCAGCCCTTCCGGCTGCTGAGCATGCTGTTGGAAAGGCCCGGAGAGGTGGTGAGCCGTGAGGAGCTGCAGGCGCAGCTTTGGCCAGTCGACGTTTACGTGGGATTCGACGAGGGACTGAACACAGCGATCCGGAAACTTCGAACCGCATTTGGCGATACGGCAGACAATCCCCGTTTCATCGAGACTGTTCCCCGCCGCGGTTACCGATTCATTGCGCCGGTGACCAGGCATGAAACGGAGCCGGCCGCCTCGGCCAGTCCTCCCACTCCCATCGCGACGCCTGAATCGAAACGCCGGCTCCCACGATGGACTGTGACCCTGGCCGTCCTCGTTCCATCGTTGCTTGTGGTCGCAGCGTTACCCGGAGTCCGCCGTATCACTTTGGGGATATTCTCCAGGCCCTCACAGGGGACCACGGTTCTCCCCATTCGCTCGCTGGCCGTTCTTCCGTTGGAGAACCTCTCCAACGACCCGTCTCAGGACTACTTCGCGGACGGGATGACCGACCAGCTCATTACCGATCTGGGTCAAATCAAGGAACTACGTGTCATCTCGCGGACTTCCATCATGCAGTACAAACAGGTTCGCAAGCCGCTTGCCCAGATCGCGCGCGAACTGAGCGTGGATGCTGTGGTGGAGGGCACCGTGATGCGATCAGGCACGCAGGTGCGCATCACGGCTCAGCTAATAGAGGCGCCCCTGGACAAACACCTGTGGGCGAAGAGTTATGAAGGCGACCTGCACGATGTACTGAGTCTTCAGTCCAGTGTGGCGAACGCAATCGCGGAGGAAATCCGGTTCAATCTCACTCCGCAAGAGAGAGCGTCGCTGCGTCCCGGACATACGGTAAGCCCGCAAGCCTACGAGGACTATCTGCAAGGCCGTTACTTCTGGAACAAGCGCGACGGCGGAGCCATGGAGCGGGCGGTCGAGCATTTTGAGCGAGCGATCGCCATTGATCCGGCCTTTGCTCCGGCTTATGCCGGGTTGGCCCAGACCTACGCTTTGTTCGCAGGCAATGTGGGGCCGAAGGACGAGTACGTCGCCGCAGGAAAGAAAGCCGCCCGTCAGGCCCTGGCACTCGATCCCAGCCTGGCGGAGGCCCACACCGCCCTCGCCTTGCTGCTGGGGGACGAGTATCACTTCGCCGAAGAGGAACGGGAGTTCCAACTGGCCGTGACCCTGGACCCCAACTACGCGACCGGCCATCATTGGTACGGCGAAGGCTTTCTGGTGCTGTTTGGGCGGTTTGACCAAGCGAACCGGGAAATGAAACAGGCATTGGCCCTGGATCCCGCTTCCCTGATCATTGCCACAGATTGGGGAGCGACGCTATACCTGGAACGCAGATACGACGAATCCTATCGGCAGCTAAGCAAAGTGTTGACGCAAGATCCTGAGTTCACCGAGGCGTATCTCTGGCGCGGGAGAGCGCTGTTACAAGAGGGGAGGCATAAGGAAGCCATTGCCGATCTGGAAACCGCGTATCGTTTGAACCCCGCCAGTCAAACGATTCCCGCGACTCTGGCTTACACCTACGCACTCACTGGAAACCGCGCCAAGGCGATTTCCCTATTGCGCAAACTCTTTGCCGAGTCGCGTGAGAGATATGTCAGCCCTTGGGCAATCGGAATGGTCTATCTCGGGCTTGGAGACAGGCCCCATGCATTCGACTGGTTCGAGAAAGCCGTGCGGGAACACTCCCCACACGTGGTCTCGGCGACTGTCGCCCCCGAATGCGACCCCTTGCGGACGGAGCCGCGGTTCCAGAAGATTTTGGCCACGCTGAAACGCCCCAACTGATTCGTGGCGAGGTGACTGCAATTCGTTCCGTCCTTTCATAGCCTGAGGACTGGTCTGCTCAGCGCGGATCAGGCGGGGATGTTGCCCGGTACTCTGCACGAGCTTTCAGAAGAAGCCGAGGATGTGATTTCTTTGCTTCCGGTGTGAGCTGCACTTTCAGCTTGTGTACTTTGCCATCGAGCTTTTGGGGCACAAAGCCAATTTGGTAGCGATCGTGAAGTCGGTCCAGGATGGTGGCCAGAGCTTCTGAGTAGGAATCGGGATTGTGGCTGTCCGCCACGATCGCAGCACCGCCCGTCTGCTCCGCCAGATAGCGGAGCATGTGTGAGCGTTCGATGCCCAGGAAAGTCCCTCCTCGTGACTGAATTGCTCCGTCATTGAGTAGAAACAGCATCGACGAACTTTGCAGTGTTTCCTCCAGCAGCTTCTCGATTTCACTCGCCGGTGCACCTGTCTGGTCGCCATGCAGGAACAGGAGTACCGGGATGAAATTTGGAGGCGCTTGCCGGCTTACTTCTTGCGTTTGCCGGATCATTGCCTGCAGCGCCAACTCTCCTGGCCGTGTGTCTGATGGCTTGGTGAAAACTGGTCTCAGTACCGCATCGATGGCCGGAAGCGCAGCGTCGTGGTCCAACGACGGCCGCAGGTCCACACCCACCTCGCCACTATCGCACCAGTGCGCCACCGCCACCATCTCGTTCGCATGTAGATGCGTCATTCCCTTCTTGAGGGCAGCGGCGTTTCCTGCGATGAAACCCGAACCCTCCTCCGTCCAGTGGTTCATATTGCACTGCGTGATCAGCCATAGCAGCACAGGACGAAAAGCGGAGCCGGATCCCTGGTCCAGATTCTTAGTCGGGACTGGGTTGCCATTGTCGAAGATTTGTAGATCTTCCCGCGTGAGTGTTCTGTCCGGCACAAGAGTGTCGCGGTCAACCGCAGTCAGATCGATCAGGGTCAGGTTGCTTTGAGCGTGCAAAGTGTAAGCCGGAGTGTTCTGTGCGGGAAGAGAAACCGACAGACTGCACAACAGCAGACCTGTGATCAATCTCCTCCGGCTTGAACGAGTGTCGATGATCATGCGGCAAGCGTGAGGACCGTGCGGTAAAGGGTGGAGCCAGCGCCGAAGCGGGCGCGCGATTTTAGCAACTGGGAGTTGGGGGGCATACCACCTATCCCTGTATGCTTGTTCATGTGAAATCTTGGCGGCAGGGATAACGAGAGAGACCACGTACCGTATGCCGAATGTAATCACTTTAGACCTATAAGGATCCGAATGGGAATGCGGGTACAGGAGTATTCGCTCTCGGCCGGGTTCTGGCAAAGACAGGTCAGGTGATGGATGGAAATGTAAGCGCTTCCATCGGCCGATAGAGTAAAATCCATCGGCAAAAGGAGCAAGCCATGCCGCAAACTATCTATGGTGGGAAAGATTTTGCCAGGCAATTTCGCGTGGTACGCAATAACACTCTCCAGATTGCGGAGGATATTCCGGAATCGAAGTACGGGTTCGTGCCAGCGCCTGACAGCCGCACGGTTGCCGCTTTGTTGACCCACATCGCAGTTTCTCCACGGATGTGGTTCGAGGTTCACGGCAAGCAACAGGTGAAAACGCTGGTCGGCTTCGATTTTGCGAAGCTGAGCAGCGAGGTGAGGGCGGAGGAATTGAGCAGCAGAAGCAAGGCGGAGATTCTCGATCTATTGCGCAGTGAGGGAGAGAAATTTGCCGGATGGTTGGATACGCAGACACCTGAGTTTCTGGCGGAAATGGTCACGGTGGCCGATAACACAGGTACGAAGTCGCGCTTTGAACAGCTGCTCGGGGCCAAGGAACACGAGATGCACCATCGTGGCCAGCTGATGCTTATCGAGCGGCAGCTCGGAATTGTGCCTCACCTTACCAGGCAGGCCGAAGAGCGGGCGGCGCAAATCGCTACCTAGCATCAGGGAAGTGAAACCGATTTACCTGATCCCCGGCATACTTGTCCCCGGCATCTCTCCCCGGATGCGAGCAAATAGCCCAGCATCTACCAACCCAGCGACCGGCCTGCCGTCCTTGTTGATGATGATTGCGTCGTTCCTGTACTGGACCTGGTTGAGCATCTCGCCCAGGTTTGGCGGAAGTTCACCGCTTGAGGGCTGCGGCTAGCGGATGATGGTGCCCGCAGCCAAAACCAGAGCCAAGGTTGCCTAGAATCTCTTTCGAAGAAATTCAAAAAGGATATAACCGATGAGCGCGGCTATCGTGGCAATTTCAAAATTAGCAGCGGTGAAAACGTCTCCGATCGCCCAAGCTACACCCCTCTTCTGCCCCATGCCTGAGCGCTCAAATTCTCCCATCAAGAGATTGGAATAAAAGAGGAAGATGATAAAACCTACCTCGATCACCGCTCTCCAGACATTTTTCTTCATAGCAAGTATCGACTCCTTGGTCGCTTCGATTGAGCAGCACGACAACAATCTTCAGGCAACGTGGGTAGATCGGCTGTCTGGATGGCACCGATGCTCTTTCCTATCGCGAGAATACTAGCCACGACAACAACCAACAACAGGACTGGAAATTGAACACGGAACAGACCCCGGAAACGAGGGTTTCGTGGACGGGGCTGCCACTTCGCCACCTCTCCAGAGCTAGCGAGTCGTCTGCAGGTTCCGCACCCCAATGGCAAGCCGCGCTCGAACTCCGCCTCGGGGACCAATCCGGCCCTTAAGGGATTCAGTTCGGTGTGACTCTTTTGTTTCATGAAAGTGCTCAAACTTAATTAACTTGATCATCTTGCCTTTTTCAGGGGTGATTGCTGCTCCCACCTGCAGGTGAGGACCGGTACCAGAGTCGTCTGACTCCATTTTTGGTCTGGGCAAACTATTCCGGCTTGGTCACCGGGGTGCGGCCGCGTTTGCAGAAAAGTGCGAACTAAGCGAACTAAGTCCGGTGTGTGGACGGTATCCCGACCAAAACGGGACGATCTTTCTGCCTACTATCCGCTTATGGGCGAACGTCCAATAACGAGCGAGAAATGGGGCACCGAAACCCCCCGAAGCCCTAAGCTATGCCAGGGCCTTTGCGGGTGCGAGCTGAAACCACCGCGCCTGGCCAACACCAAAATCGTTCCACTGCGCTACCTGGAAAGGGATTGCTAATGATGCTGTCTCCAAAACTTCGCCATGGTCTGGCTGCCTTGGCCTGCGTGCTCAGCCCACTCTGTTCCGTCGCCAGGAATCACATGCCTGTCTATCAGGAGTTTGATGTGCCCGGCAGCATCGCCACCTACCCGCTGAGCATCAACGGCGGCATGACCATCACTGGCTACTACGTCACCGAGGATGGTGTCACCCATGGCTTCGTGCGCGACGAGGATGGGGTCATCACTCCATTTGATATCCCCGGCAGCACGTCCACCCGGCCCGACAGCATCAATTACGCAGGCGAGGTCACCGGAACCTACATAGCCGGGTCTAACAGCCCCAGCACAGGAAGTCCACAGGGCTTCGTGCGTACTCCCGACGGGAAAATTACCCTCTTCGGGAATACGACCAACCTTGGCGGATCCACCCTCAGCTTCGACGCCAACCCGGCGCAAATCAACGTGAGTGGGGAAGTTGTCGGAAATCTCCCTTTCCCACTGGCGGCCCCAGGAGTGTTCGTTCGTTCGCGCTCGGGTGTGGTCCAGGTGTTTACTCTCTCCGACGGCGCAGATTACCCAACTGTCGCTACCGGCGTCAATGCGGGCGGAGCCATCGTTGGCTACTCCAGCAGCGACCTTATTAATTACGGCGGCTTCCTTTGGTCAGGTCAAGGCCCTGCGCCATCCGCCGCTGCTGCACCTAATGTCACTTCTATCCAGGTTTCAGGCAGTACCGGGACCCTTCCCACGGCCATCAATGCGGAAGGAGCCGTCGTTGGCTGCTACTTCATTTCTCCCTTCCAGATCCCATCGCAGACGACCACCACCTACTATGACTTCCTTTACCAGCCGGACGGAACCATCACCACGCTCGATGTCCCCGGCACCGTTCCTGACTGCATCTATAGCGGTAATGAGTTGCAGGGCGTCTACAATGTCGCGCCCCGGACCATCACCCTGAACCGCGAAGGCACAATCATTGGGTCCTACACCAATGCCGCCAATGTGCCGGCCGGTTTCATCAAAAAGAAAGAGGGCCAGCTCACGACCTTTACCCAGCCAAACGCCACTATGACGATGCCGACTGCCATCAACAACCGCGATGTCATCACCGGCTACTTTGCCAGGGGAACAGCCATAAAGGGTTTCATCCGCCTCCCGGAAGACTGCGACAAATAGGACGGCTCAACAACCCGCAGGCAATGAAAGGGACCACGGTGTGGGTTTTTTGTCTCGTTCACTTATACCTATCATGGATGTCCCCGAATATTTTGTGCAGCAGATCTCCTGTATAGAGCCGACCAATATCTTTGAAGCGGGGATGATCCCCCTGGATTGATACTGCGCCTTCGGAGCTTAAAGTTGCCCACACAAGTTTCTGTTTTCATCTGTTAGAGTGATTCCGTCGTTTGAGCACATGGAGAACGGTCTTGTTCAAACTAATTTCTATTCGAATAAGTCCGTTCTGCGAATTGGCGCGGTGGGTGCTGGAGCGGCAGGGAATTCCTTACCGCGAAGAATGCCACGCTCCGATTTTGAGTCTGCCGTTCACCTGGGTGGCCGATCGGAGCTTGAACGTTCCGGTGGTTGTGGCTCCGGATGCCACCCTCGAGGTGAAGGACTTTCTGGATTACATCGATATGCGAGCGCGCGCATCTGACAAGATCCTTGCACTGGATGCGGACGAGCGGCAGGCGGCTGAGCAGATCATTGCCTCGCTATTGACCGGCCTGGCGATCACGGTGCGGCAGTACGCCTATGCGAACATGCTGCCCAACCGGAAGGTGACGAGCACCCTGATGGTGGTGCGCGCTCCATGGTGGGAGTGGGCGTTCGTGAAAGGCCTCTACCCGCTGCAGAAGTGGTTGATGCGGAAGGCACTCAAGATTACGCCGGACTCGACGGAACAGGCGCGAGTGGCTATCCTTTCCGAATTTCAGGAGTTGTCGAAGCGGCTCGGGCCGGGTAGAGAGTTTCTTGTGGGCAACCGGCTCACGGCGGTGGACCTCGTTTTCGCCGCGGGAACTGCCCCCGTGACCGTCCCGCCCGAGTATGGCGCGCCGTTTCCAAAGATCTCCGACATGCCTGAGGCGATGCAGGCGACTGTTCGCTCGGTGCAGGCAACTCCCGCGGGCCAACATGCCCTGCGCATCTATCGCGAGTACCGAATACCCGCCGTATTGGCTCCGGATACATCGCCGCCCGGAGAACCGGGAATATTCGAGCGATTGTGGAATGCATCTCGGCGAGTGTCGACTGGGCCAACCGTGCTGCGGCTCATCTCGCATCTGCTCCGGATGAAGCCCGTCTGGAGTATCGGCAAAACAACCGTGATCTCCACCCACGAAGCCGTGGTGAAGGCGCTCGACGCCGACGAGCAGTACACCATCGCCGAGATCAATGCGGCACGGATGGACCGGATTAGCGGCCCATTCATTCTCGGCATGGACCGCGGCGCGCAGTTCGACCGCGAGAATGCCGCCATCCGAAGCATTGTGAAAGCTACAGACTTGGAGTGGGTCCGGCGGATCGCGCAAGAAACGGCGAACGGGATAATTGCCACGGCAACCACGGCCGGCCGCCTGGACCTGTCCGGCGAGTATGCGCGCATCTCCGCCGCACGCATCGTGGCGGAATATCTTGGCGTGCCCGGCCCCAGCGAACACGTCTTGATGCAGTGGATGCGCTCACTTTTCTGGGACGTCTTCCTGAACCGCTCAAATGTGCCTGCCGTGCGGGCCGCCGCAGATCGAGCGGCAGCCGAACTGGATGCGTATTTGACCGCGCTCATCGCGCAGCGAACGGACCAGGGAGCGCCGGGAGACGACCTGCTGAGTCGGCTGATACGCGCGGGAACGCTCGATGCCGCCGGGATCCGGAGAAATATCACCGGCATCGTTGTGGGCGCGATCGATACGACATCGACTGCCGCGGCAAATGCGCTTGCCGTATTGCTGGACAAGCCAGAAGCTATGGCGATGACGCGCAAAGCAGCCGGGTCAGGCGATGAGGCGGCAATCCGGCAATGCGTATATGAGGCGCTCCGCTTCAACCCGCAGACGTCGGCGCTCCTGCGATATCAGAAGGACAATGGCAAGACCGCGCTGCTGATGACCATCTCGGCGATGTTCGATCCGAAGGCGTTTCCGCAGCCGGGAAACTTCGATGCAACGCGGCCGCCGGAGAAATATCTGCACTTCGGCCACGGGATGCATCTGTGCTACGGGCGAATGATCAACGGGGTGCAGTTACCGGCATTGGTCGGCGCGATTGTGCAGTTGCCCAATCTGCGGCGGGCTTCGGGTCGGTTCAGACCGGTGCTCTACGAGGGGCCATTTCCGGACCGGCTGGTGGTTGAGTTCGGAGGGCAGGCGTGAAACAGCGTGGGCTCACCATTTTGTCGCCCATCGACCAGGCCCAGGTGACCGGACTGGATACGCTGCTGCGTTCGGTCGGCGATGACATTGAGCATCAGACGCTGATTCCGTTTACCCAGCTGACCCTGTTGCACTTCGCCAGTTGGGTGATCTTCACCGATGGCATGCCCGGACCTCAGCTCATCTTCGAGAGCAACTTCGACGGAGATGCAAAGAGTTTCCTGAGCCAGTTGGTGGAGCGGGCGAGGCCCGCACTGGACCAGATCTACGGCCACTGTACCGATTACGCAGGGGGCAAGAACAACCAGGCGCTGATCCAATACCTGCTGGCGCATGTCGTATACACCGACACGTTTTATGTAAGCTGCGGAGGTTTCACGTTGACTCAGGTCCTTCAAGAGGACGAACTGCACGCCGGGATCGAGGGCTTCTTGGGACAATTGCCGCTGGCAATGGATGCGGCCGCGGTGCGCCGCAGCATCCAGAACTTCGTTACGGCCGCTCCCGATCTTCAGTGGGCGCGCAAGCCCGCGCCGCCGTATTCGCTGCAAGAGCGGCTCAGGGTGAGGGACTTTGTGGTTTTGCTCATCGTGCTCGCGGGGCTGTTCGGACCGCTTTGTCTTGGCTTGAAAGCCTGGGTACTCTGGCTTGTGATTCTCATCGCGGTGCTTGCGGTTCTCTATGCGATCCTGCGTCGCAAGGAGGCAACCGATCCGTCAATTTCCACCACGCCCGTCGAGGATGCTCAGCCGTCACTGGCAAAGATGGAACAACTCGTCAGCCGTGAGAATCGGCGACCGCAGAATCATCTTTTCAGCGTCACCCCACTTAAGCCGGGAATGTTCCGGTATTGGCTTCTGAAGTCGGTGCTGGGAGCCATCGAGTTCATCGGGCGCGTCGCGTCGTACAAGGGCACTCTGAGCGGCATTCCCAGCATTCATTTTGCGCGCTGGGCAATAATCAACGAACCAAAGCAGCTGCTGTTCCTCAGTAACTTCGACGGCAGTTGGGAGCACTACCTCGGCGAGTTTATCGACCAGGCAGCACATGGGCTCACCGCGGTGTGGAGCAACGCGGTGAACTTTCCTCGAGCCTCGAATCTGATTCAGGGCGGGGCAACGGACGAGCAGCGCTTCAAGGACTATGCACGCGGAATGCAGTACTATACCCAGCTCTGGTACAGTGCGTATCCGTTTCTATCCGTTGTCAACGTGCTGAACAACGCCGCGATTCGCTCCGGGCTTTGGGGAGCAATGGAGGGGGAAGCGCTGGATGTGTGGTTGAGGAGGTTCTAAGATGCTGGAGACAAACGACATCCAGGGATTGATCGTGTCCGGGTATGGCAGCCAGAGCTTCGCGGAGTACCTGTTCATGTCCATCCGCGACGGCGTCGATGCTAAGCCCTGGCTCGCGGAGTTGAGCGGGCGGATTACAGGAGCGGCGAACTTCGATCGCCAACGCAAGACCTCCACCAACATTGCTTTCACCTACAAGGGCGTTGCGCGCCTCGGACTGTCGACGGAGACCCTGACGACCTTTCCATTGGAGTTTGTCGAAGACATGTCGGACCCGTCGCGCTCGCAGATGCTGGGCGATGACCCGGACACGTGGCAGTGGGGTAAACCCGACCACCGCATTCATGTTCTGCTGATGCTGTTCGCAAGCGATCAGGACTCGTTGAATAAACTCATAGGTGCCGAGCGCCTGGCCGCGCAGGGAATAGTGGACGAGGTCCTGGATATCCCGTCGCAGACGTTTCCAAGTCAGACCGACAGCAAGCTGAACCGCGAGCACTTCGGTTTTGTGGACGGGATCTCACAGCCGGACATCGAAGGATACAGACCGGAGAGGTATGGCGCGGATGGTCCGGGCAACATCATCAAGCCCGGCGAGTTCATCCTGGGATATGAAAACGAGTACTCGGGGCAGCTCACGGCATCCCCGCATCTGCATGCGCCGGACGCGGACCCGAAAGGGCTGCTGAAGGATGGCGACCTCGGGCGCAACGGAAGCTTCCTGGTGGTCCGCCAGATGGAACAGGACGTTGCCGGATTCTGGCTCATGATTCGCGCGCAGTGCATGGCGCCGGATGCAACGCCCGATGCCGACGCGGAAGAGCATCTGGCCGCTAAGATCTTGGGTCGATGGAGAGACGGTACGCCGCTTGCGGTCTCTCCGAGTCACAACGGCATGAACCCGGCCAGGCTCAATGCCTTTGGTTTCAGCGATGATCCTTATGGGTTCAAATGCCCGGCCGGAGCCCATGTTCGGCGAACAAACCCGCGCGAGATGCTGTTGGCAGACAAGACTGACTCAATCACTACAGTCAAGCGGCATCGAATGATCCGGCGGGGACGGCCCTATGGGCAGTGCATCCCAGACAGGTACACACCCGATCGACAATCTCGTGGCTTGGTTTTCGCGGCCCTGAATGCGAATATCGAGCGACAATTCGAGTTCATACAGAGCGCATGGATCTCGTCGCCGAATTTCGCGGGACTCTACGACGAAGCCGACCCTATGCTGGGTGGCCGGACTCAGAGTGCAGGAGCATTCACCGTGCCGAAGTGCCCCGTGCGCGACCGCCGAACCGGCATCCTTACACATGTTCAGATAAAGGGCGGAGCTTATTTCTTCATGCCCGGGCTCGCGGCCCTGCGCTTCTTGACGGCGGCCGCTGACAGAGTGAATAGCTACTGAGACTGCCTGGGAGATAAAGTGAATCGGAGGTGCCGTCCATGAAATCTCCCGGCGTCGGCATCTTCTTAGGCCCAGATCCAGTCCCCGAAAGTTTTCGAAACTTTAGAAAGATGGGGGTTACCTCGTCTGGTCCCCGAAACTACATGCGCTTGCGCTCAAGCCTTCCCATGAGGTCCGGCTATCTTCGAGCCATCGGGATCGTCGCCGAAGTTAGCGGGCAAGTGTTGGTGATTCCGAGTTTGCGGTTCGCGCGAAGGGTCGGAGTTAAATGTCATGCTCGGGAGCGTCTACGGGATCTCCTGCATCCGCGGTAAAACCTTTGATCATGTGAAACGGCCATTCCACCTGCCTTGACGGATGCCTGCAAATGCGATTAGCGTTCATAGCCGCGGTCACTATCTTTTGCTGAAGTCAACTGTCGCTCTCAACTGGGTGGCGCACCAGGAGCGTGACGGGATAGATTTTGAAACCGGGGTGTGCAACCGCAGTGCGAGGAACACCGAGAATGCGACTACTTGTTGCAGTTTTTCTTTTACTGGTGAGCTCTTCTTTTGTAGCCAAAGCGCAGGTGGTCCCAGCCGACAAGTCTGATCATGCGCGCATGGACGATCTGCTGCGGCAGATGACCCTCGAAGAGAAAATGAACCTGATTCGCGGCGACGTAGAGCCGGCCAACACCAACCAGGGGCAGGCGGGTTATCTGCCGGGTGTGCCGCGCCTCGGCATCCCACCGCTTCGCATGGCCGATGGCCCCCCGGGTGTGCTGACGCGCGTAGGCGGCCAGGCGCAAACTGCCACCATGGGGGTGGCCGCTACCTGGAGCGTGCAAGACGCTGAGCAAAATGGAGTGGCCATCGCCCGTCAGGCCAGGTCTTTGGGTATCGACGTCGTCCTGCAGCCGTTTATCAATATCGACCGCGACATCACCTTCGCGCGCAGCTACAACACACTGGGGGAAGACCCGTTCCTGAGCGGCGTGATGGGTGCGGCGGAAATTCGCGGCGAACAGGCGCAAGGCATTATGTCGATGGCCAAGCACTTTGTGGTCTACGACTCCGATTCCTACAACATCTTCATCGATCAGCAGACGCTGCACGAAGTCTATGTTGCGCCCTTCGACGCGGCCGTGAAGGCAGGCGTCGCTTCGATTATGTGCTCCTACAACAGGATTAATGGCATCTTCGCCTGCGGCAATCCAGACACGCTCAAGACCATCCTCCGCGACCAGCTCGGTTTCAAAGGCTTCGTTACTTCCGACTGGGGCGGGGTGCACAACGTGCACTTCCTCAACGCTGGACTCACGATGGAGATGCCCGGTGCGGTGCCCGATGACAGCCCCTTCGCCGGGATGATCCACAACTTCTTCCGCACGCGTTCCGAGAACTCCGCACCCCCCATCAAGGCGGATACTGACGCCATGGCAGGAATTCTTGGCGGCACCATCCCGGAGGAGCCCGCGGGAGCAGGCATGGATCTGTCGGCCTTCCCCAAGGATGCGGACTCGAAAACCATGCGGGATGCTCTGCAGGATGGTTCGATCACCGAAGCGAACATCACGGAAGCGGCCCGCCTGGTGCTCTATCAAATCGACCGCTTCGGATATCTTGATGGCAAGCAGAAGCATGAAGTCACCCCCCAGGATCTGGAGGGAAACGGAAGCATCATCGAAAAGACGGCAGAAGATGCAGCCGTGCTGTTGAAGAATGACGGCGGTATCCTCCCCTTCCGTGAAAACGAAAGCATCGCCATGATTGGGCCAACCGCTGGGCAGGTGGCGGCGATTGGCACCTTCGGAGAGCGGTCGCCAGGAATTCCTGCGCGCCAGGTCGGCCCTCTGGAAGCGCTGAAGAAGTTGGCGCCTAATGCGAAGGTGGCCTTCGCGGTGAACGATGACATGACCGGTATCCCGATCGGCTCTACCGCGTTCCAGCATGGCGGAAAGCCCGGACTTCAGCGGACGGACGCTTCCGGGAAAATCACCGTCGATCCCTTGATCGACTTCACCAACACCAACGGCCAGGCGTTGCCGCCAAACACGGTCGCAACCTGGCAGGGCAAAGTCGTCATTCCGGCCAGTGGATCGTACTGGTTCTACTTGCAGGCACTGGGTACGCGAGCCAGGTTGAGCATTGACGGCAAGGAGGTGGGGAAAACGGGCGCCGTGAAAGGAACCGTTCACGGCGATGTGCAGTTTGCCTCGCAGGACAATGGTCTCCCCACCACCGACGGCCTGGATAACGTGCGCCGCGCCGTTCCACTCCACAAAGGCGCGCATACGATCGAGGTCGCAACCTCGGTCGACACTTCCAACGCGCCGGTTCAACTGCGTTTGAATTGGATGACCCCCGAAGCGCGTGAGCATGACCACGCTGCGGCGATAGAAGCGGCCCGTAATGCGAAGACGGTCGTAGTTTTTGTGTGGACGCGGGATAAGCCGCACTTCGATCTTCCCGGCGAGCAGAACAAGCTGGTCGAGGAAATTGCAGCCGTCAATCCAAATACGGTGGTGGTGTTAAATACCAGCCAGCCAGTGGCGATGCCGTGGATTGGCAAGGTCAAGGGAGTGCTTGAGATGTGGTGGCCGGGAGACGAGGGCGGCGTAGCGACGGCAAAGACGCTGCTCGGCGAGAGCAATCCCGCGGGACGCTTGCCGATGACCTGGGCGAAGCAATTGACGGATTATCCGGCCACCTCACCTGCGCACCCCGAGCGCTCGGCGAAGGGTGTCGATGGAAAAACGACCTTCTCTGAGGGCTTGCTGGTAGGCTATCGCTGGTTCGACGACCAAAAGATTCAACCGCTGTATCCATTTGGATTCGGGCTGTCGTACACCAGCTTTGCGATCTCGGATTTGCAAGTGTCTCCTGACTCCAATGGCGGCGCGCGCGTGTCCATTCGCGTAAGGAATACCGGCAGCGTTGCGGGCGATGAAGTGCCGCAGGTTTACCTTGACGCGCCCGAGAACAAACCGCAAGACGCGCAGTTTGCCCCCAAGACGCTGGTGGCCTTTGATCGGGTCACTCTGCAGCCAGGCGAGGAGCAGCAAGTGACGCTGCCGATAGCGCCGCGGGCATTCGAATACTGGTCCACCGGCAAAAAGACGTGGATAAGAACAACCGGGAGTCGCACCCTCCGCGTCGGGCCGTCTTCGCAGGCTTTGCCGTTGACCGCTGCGGTGCCATAGAACCGGGCGGCCCGGTTTGTGATGCAGAGTACGGCCACCGCCCGCAGGATGCAAAAAACTTAAAGGCTACAAGGATCAGTGGCGCCTTCGCGTCGTTGACTGGCGCGTGTTATACATCATCGACGATGCGGCAAGCTGGTGAGCATAACGCGGATCGCCCATCGCCGCGACGTTACGAATAGTCAGCGGAAACCCGGAGGCGGACAATGCCTCTGCTGGATCTGTTGCCTCCACTCTCTCTGACTGACCTCCAGCGCGAGATCGTATTCATAAGCTGGCTGAGCGAATTATTAACTCCCAAAGCGAACCGTCTCAAACTCTATCGCGCTATCAGCAACCTAAATACCTACTCATGGCATCCAAGCATTCCGGAATGTATCAGCAGTAGTTTGTAGCGACCTGATACCTTCTGAAAGGTGTGAGCGTATGAGGGGTGCCAGGGTCCCATTCATGATGCAGCGTATACGGCACGTATGCGTAATGCTTTGCGTGTCGGTCTTTGCCGGCGCCGCTGGAGGGCAAATCACCGTCGATGCACCGGCCAGCAACGACCCATATGTTAACTCGCCCTTCTACCTGCAGGCGGAGGCCACGACGTGCAACAGCCTGCCCACGGCGAGCATGGCGTGGTCGTATGACAGCAACAAGGACAATCTATTCACCAATGCCCAGTCGATCCAGACGATGGTGACAATCTCCGACGATACCACGCCGACGCTCCACGTGAAGGCATGGAACACGAACGGCGCATTGTGTGAGACGAATCTCCAGCTGAACATTGGCGGCGGAGTGACGGTTTCGACCCCTGCACAGGGAGGAGCGGTTTCGAGTCCATTCACCCTGAAGGCCAGTTCTCCGACGTGCGGCGGACAGACCACGAGCAGCATGGCTTACAACCTGGACTCCACCACCGGTACGACTTACAACGGGGCTCAGTCCATCAATACGTCGGTGACCGCCGCGGCTGGGTGGCACATCCTGCGCGCCAAAGCCTGGGGCGATGGTGGTGCTTACTGCGAGACAGATCTGCATATCAACAGTTCCGGGTCGGCGGGGCTGGTGCCACCGGGGAATGCGCAGAGCTACCCGAACCTGGAGGGCAGTTCAGCTTGGGAGACACAAAAAGACGCCGGTACGAATGGGTACCCAAATAACGATGGGAGCACCACGTACCCAGAGTCAACGCCGGTTTACACGGGGGATACGAGTTCGCGGCTGTTTGACCTGTCGACAATTGCCGCATCGGGCGGGGGCATTCGCTGGTTTAATCCTCAAGGGGAGAATCAACCAACCCAGACGGACCCGGCAACGCATTTCCAATATGACGTTGAAGTCTATATTCCTGATGTCTCTGAGGTGATGAACATCGAGATGGACGTGAACCACTCCATCAGCAGTCCACATCAGGTCTATATCCTTGGAGTCCAATGTGCATTGGGCGACGGCGCATGGGAGGTGACGACGAGCGCAGGATGGGTTAAGACAAACATAGCTTGCAGCAGAAGTACTATTACGTCTGGAGCATGGCATCATTTCCAGATCCAGACTCACCATGACGCGAGTGGGGGAAGCGGCATCCACTACGACTACATTGCTGTGGACGGAACCGTGTCTCAAATCAGCAGTTGTACAACCAGGGGCAGCAACCCTGTGTCCACGAGCTGCGTGGGTACAGTGGATAATCTGCAGTGGTCTACATTGATCGGACCCAACTTCCAACTCGACGGACAGACGCAAGGCGGATCTGCGCAGGCGTACGTGGATAATTTCACCATCTATTACTGGTGAGGCGCTAGACCAGAGACCGCGAAGTTGGTCTGATGAGCGGCACCCGGAAGCGAATTTCTGGGTGCCGCAATCTGTTTCACTATGAATTCGACGACCTGAAGAGTATTTACGTCCCCCGGGCTAGTCCGGGACGGTTGGAGCGGGGCAGTTTCGGGTTCCAAGTCTATAATGACCCGAAAAGGCCGTCCCCGAAAAGGCCTCGAGCGAGGAACGGCGCCGGAGCTACCTCGCTATACCGAAACGTTCGTTGACCGATTTTGCCAGACCATCTAAGCCCGGGAAGATTTGCCGATGCCCGATCCCCGCGAGCTTAAGGAATTCTTTCGCCGCCGGAATCGCTTCAATTGGAATATCAACCTTGTTAAGAATTGTGGGCGTATCAGGAAAGATCTCTTCCAGGGGCGCCAGGTTGGTGCCGTGAATGGTGAACCAGCCGCTCTGAGCGAACATGCGATCGCTTCGCTGGTTGTCGTAAATCGCGAGCGGCTTGTCCCACGGGAGCCTTTCCCAATTCATATGCTTCGCCTCCCGGTGTGCCTCTAGCAGAAGCTCTCCGAAATCGTATGACCGGCTGTTCCTCTCGTCTCGCGCCAAATACGTTGGATTGAATAAGTTATGGGTATTCCAGACAGCATAGTTGAGTGCATACGGGCTAAGTAGCCATATGCAGGGAACTGATTCCTCAGTGCGATGGGGGTCGAAAACGGCGAAATAAAGCGCTACCCCAAATACCGATGTCCAATCTAGCAGGCGAGTTGGGACGCCGTGGTGTTGCATGTGAAAAAGGACATCCCAGTCGCGACGACTTTCAGAATAGAGTTCCCGGGCAAGGGTTCGAAACTCGAAAAACGTGCGCCGCTCGAGACGCCAGTAGAAATCGTTCTCACCCCGCGGGGCCGGTTGCCTAAAGAGCGAAGGCAGGAGCGTGTAGTGGTTGCTGCTATGCCCTCGAAAGAATGCATCTTGGTGATGCCGTAGGTTCAGTGCAGCTTTAGCTTCTAGGACTGAGTCCATAAACTTCGCGAAAGCTTGGTGACTTCCCATCATGCGAAATTCTCGCATGATAGAGGCGTGTCCTATTACAAAAACTTGCGGGAAAAACTCGGGATTGGGAAAGTGTCGGGGATAGAAACATAGTCTGAACACAATATCAACGAACGGCCTCGCCTTCGCCTCATTGCTTTCGTGGGGGTTTCGGGCGTCTACGAACATAAACGCGAGTTCATCCGCCTCCCGGAAGACTGCGAATCGAGGATGGTTCGCTCACCGTGACCGTGCTGCCCACGCCAGCCCCGCCGCGCCGATCCATCGAGGAGTGCATCGCCCTGTTGCCGGTTTGCGGAGGGATTTGCGGGACCAGACGGAACAACCATTTTCAAGAGCCGGAAGCAAGCAGGACGGAATTAGGGGTACTCCGTCGCCTCGGAAAAGGCCGAGCAATCTCAGCCCGGCATCACGACGGAATAACCCCGCTTGCGCGCGTGCTGATACAGGGCCTTATCAAACGTAACAAGCGTGGACTGCAAGGCGTTCGAGGAGGCGAGGAGCCAACCGTCGCCGATCCATTTGGAGGCCGGCCTGGCCCCGAACGGCTCGGTGACGCGGCGAAACTCTGCGTCCGCATCTCGCGGCTCGGGGTAGAAATCGACCCGCGGATCGGCAAGCCACCGGTCGTATACGCTCCATGCCTTACGGAGGGTCAGCGTCTGCTCACCCATGACGGCCTGATTGGTCAACAAGCGGAGTAGGCCTATTTGCGTATAGCGACAAAAGATGAGCCGTGTTTCCCGGGGCACCAGATTCGCCCACGTCCAGGCATCCGCGCTGTGAGAGTGGCCGGCAACGGAGAGGGCCAGCCAAACATTCAGGTCAGGAAAAAACGGAGTCATGCGGATTCTCATCTTCCGGAAATGCGGGGCCAAGCTTCCCCGAACCTTGAATGAGCGGACGGGTGAGACAGTTCCCGCTTTTGTTCGTATCAGGATAGGTTTGCTCGATCGCGCGTACGATCAGCGAACGGATGGAAGCGCCGGACCTCTCGGCCCGATTCCGCAAACGGTCGTGCAGTGGGTCCGGAAGGTCGACTGTGGTGCGGACGGGCATGACATGATTATGTCATAGATGACAGACGAGCGGCGACGAAGTACGTACCCCAACTAGCGAGCGCAACAAAATGGGGTCGATGGGGGGACGTCGATGGGGGGACCGCAGTCCGGCACCGGGTTTATGTCACCGGGTTTAACCTAATCAAGGCCGCGGAGATTTTATATTGACAAGAGTCGGCCCACCGAGCATGCTAGTGCCCCGCGTGGGTAAATCGAGTTCAGGGAACTTACACACGGCGAACGCGCCCATCCCGCCGGAACAATGTCAGCGAACAACACGAGACACCAGGGGCAGCTGTCTGAGGAGGCATGGATGCACCCCGCGCGACGATCTGCAAGGCTTACTGCTCAAGTTGCTCTAGTCTTGGCGAGCGCCTTGCTTCTATATCCGGCTGCTGCGATAGCAGAAGCAGCGCAACCGACCGGACTCGTGGTCGTTATCGAGAACAGGCCGCAAGAGAATCGATTGAATCTGCAGGCAATGAATAATCCCTATATCCGTGGCGTCGCATTGCAGATCCGTTGGCGCGACATCGAGCCGGTCCAGGGAAACCCGGATTGGTTGAAGCTGGATCAACTCTTCGCTGCCGCGGAAGCGTCAAAGAAATGGGTACAACTCCTCATCTTTCCCGGTTTTTTTTCTCCTCCTTGGGCACTGGAAGGGGTAAAGACGGAAACGTTTCCGTTGCAATATGGACCTGGCAAAGGTTCCGTCGAACAGCTGCCGATGCCATGGGATGACATCTACCTGGGCCGTTGGTTCGCATTCGTGAAGCAACTAAGCGAAAGGTACGGAAAGTCTCCTGCCTTCAGAGTGGTCGCGGCGACCGGCCCGACATCGGTTTCTGCAGAGTTCACGCTGCCGGGCAAGCCGGAGGATATCCCCACTTGGCTCAACGTGGGTTACACCCCGCGCAGATACATAGCGGCGTGGCAGAAGACCTTGCAGGTATATGCCGCCGACTTTCCCAATCAGTACATTTCACTGTCGATGGGGTTTGGGCTTAATATTGATGACCGCGGTAAACGCGATCCTAGTGAGCGCAAGCGCACCAGGCAAGAAATTATCGACCAGGCCGCCGGCTTGTTGGGACGGCGATTCGTGCTCCAACTCAGCAACCTCGATGGATTTCCCAGCGCCGGCCCGGGCCCTCGCGGGGTCGATTTTGTGCAAGGTTATAACGGGCGTGTCGTCACCGGTTTTCAACTCCGCACCTCGTGCGAGCGCCACAGCGGAGACATGGGGGCGGAGGGAGATCCGGCGCTCGCCTTGAAAAAATCGATCGATATAGGGATGCAGCCGAATGCAGCCGGTGTGCGTGCCAACTACGTGGAAATTTACGAGCCTGATGTCGTTGCGGACGACTTGCAGCCGGTGCTTCGCGATGGAGCGTCGCTATTCAAATAGCTTCGCCATGCGCATACAACGTTAATCCTCGTTGGGGGGCTTTAGAACATTGCGGATTTGCGCACTGCATGCCCCAGTTGCGCTCGCTCCCCATCTCGTCCTGCGGCACACCCGATGACGGTGACGACGGCGAGGATGTCATTGGGAAATGAGCCTGTTGTAGTCGCCTAGCCCGCTGTCGGTCCGCAAAGTTATTGCAATAGGCAACGGCCCGTGAGGTCGTTATCTCTCCTGCCAGGATTTCAGATGAAAAAGCAGACGGGGATAGGTATCATATCCCCCTATCTCCCCCCTGTCTCCCTCGTGTCTCTCTATCTCCCTCCCGGGGGGAAGGGCTTCGCAATCAAGCCTCAGTGCTTTGGTGTGGCCAGGACGATGGCTTCATCGGGGCCGAAATTGCCCACAAAGACGACTGCGCCTCGATTATTAATCGAGGCGGGAAGATGAAGCCCATTGAGAATATGCCCGTCAATCGAGTCGCCAAAACTAAACAGCGGCGTCTGGTTGACCACCAGGCCGTTTGCTCCAAGGTACACAACTTGGCCTGAATCATTAATGGCGGCCGCGGTCGGGATTAGCCCCGAGGTCGTCGCGACGATGGATTGCGGGGTAAAAATGCCGCTTCCATATTCATACGTGGCGCCAAACGCCAACCGTCCGTGTTCGCTGGCTGCCAGGTAACCAAAGGCTGAGCTTCCCTCCGGTATCAGTTGATAGCCGCTGATCACATCACCGGTTTTGACGAGTAAATTGTGCAGGGTGAAGATCCCTTCCCCGATGTTCGCGTTAAATGCATGGAAGTAAACGCGTCTCGAGCTCGGGGCGATCATCGGATCGATTGCGGTTATTAGGTAATCATCCACCTTCCGCCCGGGGGTTACAAGAACGGCCTCCGGTGTAAAGATACCGACCTGGAGAGTCCTATTGGGGCATTTATAGTAAGCCGAGAAGACAACTTGTCCCTCGTCGGTGATCGCGAACGCGGAAACGGATTGTAACTCGAGACCATCGATCTTCTGCCCCCCGACGACCAGCCGCCTGGCGGGAGCTCTTCTCTCCTTGCGAAACAGGGCATCTTTTCCCGACTGCAGGAAACCCCCAAATACCAGGGTGCCGGCATTGTTCAACGCACAATCGCCGACACTGGCCACGATCTCGCCTTCTATTTCGTCTCCCCCTTTGACAACCAGGTGGTGGGGCGAAAAGAGTCCGCTTCCATAGGTTCCTGGTGAGATCACATACGGCCCGGTGAATACGATTTCGTCGCGGTCGTTGAAACACAGGCCGCCAAAACCAGGAGCTAGTTGAAAGCCATCGATGGTTTGACCGTTGATCGCGACGATGGTGAAGTCGTAGTCAGGATTTTGCGCCCACACGGTCCAGGACAGTAAGAGAAACAGGCTTAAAGACAGCAGCTGCCTACCATTGCGTTGCATTGTTTTTGCCTCCAATTCATCATCGGAATTGAGGGCGGCCAAACCTTAGCATTTGCCTACGACGAACACAAGAAGAATTTTGCTTTCTAAGGTTTCGCTACCTTAGCTGCTTGACCACCCAACCTTGTCCAGAAGCATTTCTGGATTCGCTGCTGCGTAGGGTCGTCCTCGCCGCCGACGAAGCCAACCGCCTGCTTCTTTTCCGAGATCAACGCCGCCAGGGCGCCCGCTCCGTAGGCTGCGCCGAAATAGCCCAGGAAACAATGCACTGACAGCATACCTATTCACACGCGGGTTTTATAGGACGTTTGAGTATCTGTGAACGCAATGATAGTCCAGCTAAGGCCGGCAAGTACGCTTGAAAAAAACTGCGACGCGGCATGGCTGAGTTACTCATGGTCAGTTCGTTTCCAATATGTGGCCCAGCGCGCGAAATCCGGGGTCGGAAGAAAAGATATTCCGACCCCGGTTGACCAGTGTTTCAGAAGTAATACTTGAGTGCCAGTTGGAAAAACCGGGGATCTGGAGTGTAGCTCCCCAGGGACCGATTGCCGGTAATCAGGCCGCCAAGGCTCGATGTCCCGGTTTGTGATGGAGTTCCCCAGGAAGGGGTGTTGAACAAATTGAAGGCATCCGCACGAAATTGCAGGTACTGTCTCTCAAAGGTGTGAAAATTCTTTGTGACCGTCATGTCAACTCGTTCAAACCCAGGGCCGGAGATCTGCGAACGCGGGCCACCGAGGTAGGGCAGGATATTCGCAGCTCCGCTGATTGGCGCAGTTACCGTGTTACCCAACGGCGGATCCGCAAAGGCGCAGGGGTTGTACCAATTGGCTAGTGTGCGCACCTTCCCCGGGCAAGTGATGGTTGGGTTTGTGGCGTTAGGCGAGCCTCCAGCGCCGAACTGAGAACGTATCAGGTAGGGGTCTGCTCCCGCTCCATTGACTGTCGGCGTATTCGAGCCGACCTGAAAGGGAGTTCCGTCCTGAGTGCGGAAGAGAGCTGTAGCGGACCATCCGCCCACAAGGTAATTCATCGGACCTTTCTGATTCAGCCACGTGCGCCCTGTCCCGAACGGCAGGTCATACGTCCCGGTAAAAATAAATCGCTGCCGAATGTCGAATAGCGAGTTGGAATAATCGATTCCTGGGCCAAAGATATTGGTATTACGGTTGCCGCCATCGTTGTTGTCGGGCAAAGGCTCTCTGTCGTCATCCAGACTGTGCGACCAGGTGTAGGTCGATAGGAAGCTCAAACCGTTAGCGTAATGGCGTTCGATTTTCGCTTGCAACGAATTGTAGCTCGCGATCGCATTGTCCGTAATCAAGCGGACATTACCGTTGAGCGCAGGCCAAGGCTCATAGGGTTGATCGTTCAAGCCGGGAGGAAGCAATTCAGTAGATTGGTCACCAAACTCTACGATCGGCAGATGCCGCGCTTCGGTGCCCACATAACCCAACGTAAAGCTCGTTTTGCTGTCGATCGCGTATTCCACAGTCAGGTTTTGACTCATGGTGTATTCGGTCTGCTGGTGCTGCTGCCAGCCGGTAACTGTCGGAGAAGCTAGACCTGGATTGCCGGCCGGGATGCCGGTTGGCAGATAGATGCCATCTGACGGACAATTGTTCAAAGCACAACTAGCCCGCGGGAAGTTCTGTTCGATATCGTAAGGATAGTTCTCGCCCTTATCGACGAAATCCCCCAGGTTTTCTCTGGCATTGAAGTAAATCCCAAAAGCGCTGCGCACGACGAACTTGCTTTGGGGCTGGTAGGCGAATCCAACTCTCGGAGCAAAGTTCAGCTTCTGCGGATACATGAGCGACCGATTGCCGCTGTATAAAATGGAGATGTTACTCGCCGCCAAAGCATTCGTATAAAGGGGAGCCAGCGGTACGTTCTTCTGGGAATTCGGCAGGATGTACTGTCCTACCCCTCCCCCGGCGACGTTGAAACCCGACACAACATTGAACTCCGCCTGATGGTCGTTGACCTCAATAGGATCGGTGGTGTAGTCATAGCGGATGCCCAGATTGAGGGTCAGGCGCGAGTTCACCTTCCAATCGTCCTGAAGGTAGGCTGCATCTGACCATTGCCCCGACTCCGATTGCGATGGTTGGGATAGATCGGTGCCGTCCATCTGGTCGCTCAAGAAGTCCGCCAAACCAGCTCCCGTGGTGAAACTGGCAGCCGGGTTACTGGTCAAGGTTCCGCCAAACTGGTATGAACCATTTCCGTTCCCGGGCTGATACGCGGAGTAGCGGATGTTCTGGAAAGACACTCCGAACTTGAGCGAGTGGTTGCCCAGAACCTTCGTTACGTCGCCAATGATCTGATATCCATTCTGCCGTTCCGGGGAAGGCTGAAACGACGGCGGCCCGATCCCATTAAATCCGCTAATTCCGATTTGCGGCAATCCGCCGTTCTGCAGCGCGGGATCGAAGGGGGGCAGTCCGCCAAGTCCATATTGTGCATCGAGAGTGCCGTTATTGGGGCTTTGTGCGACCCAATCGAAGAACCCGTTGCTGTACCCAAAGCGCGCCTGCATGATCAGAGATGGCGTAAACACATGGTTCCAACTGAAGACCAGGTTCTTGCCATTATTGGTAAAGGTACCGTCCTGGAAGCAGCAGTTGGCGCCATCGAAGATTGGGCCCAGCGGAGCGGTCTCGGTCTTGCCTTCCTTCGAGTAGCTCAGACGCAGGAACACCTGGTCCGACTGACTGAGATTGTAATCGGCGCGCACGTCAAACTGGTTCGTGTGATCGGCAATCGCCTGGGTCCATGTGTAGTTGTTATAGGTCTGTCCCACCGGGCCGTTGTTCGGCAGGGGATAGGCCGCCTGAAATAGTTTTAAAGCAGTTGGGTTGATCTCGGACGCACACATGACGTTCTGCGGATTTCCGCAGGCCGATCCCAGAGCACTGGCTCCGCCGGAGTTTGGCTCATAAACCAGAATAGGTTGGCTTTGTCCGGTCAGACCCGGAGTCAGCAACTCCGAAAAATTGCCGGGACTGCTGTGCATCAGTGCCGTCGGAACGGAAGTCAGTTGAGGAGTGTCCTGAATAATCCGGTTTCCCTCATAATCGCCGAAAAAGAAAATCTTGTTCTTGATGACCGGGCCGCCGAACGTGGCGCCGAATTGGTTCTGGTGGTAGGGCAGGACAGTCGTTGGATGGGTGACGCCTTCGGACCATTCGGTTGGCGAAGCCTCTCCTAGGGCGTTATTCCGGACAAACTCCCACGCATCTCCGTGAAACTCATTGGTCCCCGATTTGATGGTAGCGTTGACCACCGCACCTGCCGAATGGCCGAACTGCGCGCTGGAGTCCGCGGTATCGACCTTGAACTCCTGCAAGGCGTCCGGTGGAGGCTTCACGTTGTAACTGGCTCCATTCAGGAAATCGATCGCACTTGAATTGTTGTCGACGCCATCGAGAATAAAATTGTTTTCTGTTTCCCGCTGACCATTGGCGTTGAAATCTCCGTTTCCCTGACCGCGGCTGCCGTTTGCGGGAACCACTCCGGAAGCCAACTGCGCAACGAACACGTAATTGCGCTGATTCAGGGGGATATCGATGATCTCCTTTTGTGTCATCACCTGACCGGTGGATGAATCTTCCGTCTGCAGCAATGGAGCCGCATCCGCGTTCACCTGCACTGTTACCGCCGTGCTCCCGGCCTGTAGCCGGATGTTGACGTTCAGACGATCATTGACATGGACCTCAATCCCACTCTCCGTCGTGGTAGAGAATCCTGGCGCGGTGACCGACACCGAATAACGTCCGATCTTGATTGGTTCAAAGACATAGACACCGCTACCATTGCTCTCAGTTGCGAGCACTAAATCGGTGTCGACATCCGTAAGCTTCACGCTCGCATGCGGTATCACAGCTCCAGTTTGATCGGTTACGGTGCCTGTAATTGCGCCTTCGTCCAGCTGCGCGAGGACCAGCCGGGGCGTAGCGAAGAACACGGCGACAGCCAGCAGGAAGTACAAAACTCCGCGCCATTTAGGACTCAAGTTCTGAATTGTTGCGTTCATGTTACCTCCAAAAATTTGTATTTTCTAAATTCCCAAGTAGTGCGGCGCGCCTCGCGCTTTACCGCCCACCAGTCGGATCGATGCCGAGTGGCCATGCGCAAAACGTTATCGACGGATTCAGTACGTTTCTTCTGAAATGCCTCCGAGAAGGTTGGCTTCGTGGTTGTAGGTAAACGTTTACTCAGGGGGTCGGGCCATTCCGTAAACGTTTGCTGATTTGCTTAAATTCCTCGTTTAGTAGGCAAAACTGGCATCGACGGATGCAGTGCTGCAACCGACGACGAACGCTAGTTCGCCGCGTCAGAAATTTGCAAGTGAGAAACGGTTTGCCACCGTTAGGACTCGGTTAACTGTCCGAGATTAGAAATATAAACGATTGATTCTATGTATCTTGAAGGAACCAAGGCGAGGCGGGAATTAGGCCTGTTAGAATGCTTCGTCGAGCGCTTATCCTGGTGAAAAGTGGACCCAAACACACGGAACACTCAAGCGATACCCCCTCCAGCGCTACCAACCTTCACGCGGAACCGCCAGGATCTCATCCGCATGAACCCGATCATGTCGCCGTGGCGCGCGAATTGGAATTGATCCTCGCCAGTCCCTTCTTTCACGCGAGCAAGCGCAGTCAGCAATTCCTCAAATATGTGGTGCAATACCGGCTGGACGGAAACGAAGAGTCACTTAAGGAACGCGCCATCGGCGCCGTACTCTACAACCGGCCTGCTAACTACGCGACCGGAGATGACTCAGTCGTCCGGGTGCAGGCGGGTGAAGTTCGCCGCAGGCTCGAACAGTACTATCAAGAGCCTCCCTCCGGTTCTCAAGTACATATTGGTCTTCCGCTTGGATCGTACGCTCCGGAATTCCGTTGGGCGCCGGCCGCGACTCCTGACATTGCCGCCGCACTGGAGCCTGTTGCGCTCGCGACCGTTACTCTTCCTGGACAGAATTCATCTTCAGTCCAGCGCATACGAAAGCGATACCTCTGGCTGACGAGTCTTGGCTGCACTATCGTGTTGGCGGCGGCTCTCGTTGGTCTTTGGGTCCACCACAAATTCGCGCCGGGGACCATCCTAGACCAATTCTGGTCTCCGGTTTTCGCTACACCCAAGCCTGTCCTGATCTGTTTGCCGGAGCCTGTTTTCTACCGCCCGTCCGCCGAATTGTTCAAAAGACGCGAACAGACCCCGGGAGAGTTCGATAAAGAGATCGACCGTATGACCGGTCGCCCCCACTTGCAGCCAGATGACCAGATTCAGTGGAAGGACATGGTCGAGTTCAAGGACTTTGGTGTGAGCAAAGGCGATATCAAAGCGGCGTTTCGGCTCTCAAATTTGCTCATCGAGACGGGAAAAGATACTGAAGTTAGGGTTGGCGACGACTATGGCTGGGACGATCTGCGCAACGCTCCGGCCGTGATTATCGGAGCGTTCAGTAATCGGTGGAGCTTCAAAATCACGTCTGGTCTTCACTTCGCTTTTGCTGAAGACAAAGGGGTATCCCGGATTCAGGAGCAAGGCCCTTCGGGACGAGCTTGGTTCGCCGAGTTAGACCCTCGGACAAGCCGAGTCGCGAGTGACTACGGCCTGGTGACGCGGCTCGTCAACTCTGGCACCGGCCAATTCGTGGTGGACGTTGCCGGCCTCACAGCGGCCGGCTCCGAAGCTGCTGCTGAAGTTGCTGCCAATGAGGAAGACTTGGAAAAGGCACTCCGCATGGCCCCTCGCGACTGGAAACGGAAGAATGTGCAGATCGTGGTAAAAACCACGGTAGTTGACGAGATCGCAGGCCCTGCCCAGGTTGTCGCGGTATACCTTTGGTAGGTTGACGCGACGAAGCTGTTCGGCGCGCGTCCCCTCAATGCCTTGGCTGGCGCCTCAAGTGCAGGGCAAAAAGCGGTGGTGATCACCTCTGGCGGGGGGGCGCGGGACCATGTTGAGTTCCTGTCCGCGGAGAGCTTACTTCGGCAATCGCCTCATCCGGGAACGACTTCGACTAAATCGCAGTCTGACCAGTCCATAACCCACCCTTCCCTGATTGTACCCATGTTGGACCCCCGACACGGAAGATGTCTGTGCACCCGCAGTAACCTGGGCGTCCCCGAAACTTTCTCAGGGCGAAAGCCGGCAATTGCGTCTCCTCTACTCCTCTACGAAATCCAAGGGGAGAGGTCGATCTTGTTGGTGGATAGCTCGCCCCATATTTTCTGGAACGCGGCCCACTGGGGCGCAGTCACAAGCTGTGGATTGTGGTCTCCCATCGCGCCTGCCTTCAAAAGCCACATCCAGTCCACCGCCGGTTTCCACTCGGTTCCGCCCTCGAAGGTGTGGTTGGCCGCCGCATGCGCGACGACCTGGACCATCCCTTCGAGGTTCATCTCAAAGCTTGTCGCCATATTATGGGAAGCCAGACTGGTCTGGTCGGAATAGCAACCCAGCACCTTTGCCTTGCCCGCGACCGCACCCTGGATCGCTCCCAACCCGGTTACATCCGCTGCGTGCCAGATCACATCCGCTCCGTTGCCCACCAGCGTGGACGCGGCTTCCCGGCCTTTGGCGGCGTTGTCGTAGTCTCCGGTAATGATTCCCAAGCCCTGTATTCCAGGCACTGTGTTGCGGGCGCCCGCGATGAAACATTTTTGAATTCGCTGCTGCGTAGGGTCGTCCTCGCCGCCGACGAAACCGACCGCCTGCTTCTTCTCCGAGATCAACGCCGCAAGTGCGCCTGCTCCGTAGGCTGCGCCGAAATAGCCCAGATTGATAAACAGGAGGTTCGAAGGAATTTTGGGCTGAGGCAGAAAGCTGGTCACAAAGTATTTCTGCTTTGGATAGTCGGGCGCAATGTCGAGCAAAGCGCTGCTGAACTCAAAGCCATGGCCCAGGATCAGACCGAAACCATCATCGGAGTAACCACGGGCCACCTCCTGCATTTGCGCCAAGCCGATGTTTTCCGCGTAGGCTGTTTTGAATCCCGGTCCCAGCGACCTCAGGCCGTTCAAGGCGAGCTGGCTCCAGCCGCCGTCCGTGATTACGCCGGTCAATAGCAGCACGACACTCGTCTGCTTAGGCTGCGCCCAGCCGGCCGAGGCCATCGCCGCCAAGGAGAGGAAGGCGCGCCGTGAAAGCGTGCTCATTTGCTTTCTGCGCTCAAAGCCTTCAGATGCGCGGGCAGAAACGGTCGAATCATGTACTGATACGCCGCGCCGCCCACACAACCGCCGAGCAATGGACCAGCAATCGGAATCCACCAGTAGTTCCCGGGGGAAGGGAACGCGGCCGATCCCCACCCGGCAACAAAACAGAAAATGCGTGGGCCAAGATCACGAGCAGGGTTGAGAGCCCAAGCCTCCAGGTAGCCCATCGAAGCGCCAATCAACGCGACCAGCATGCCGATCATGAGAGCACTGGAGTTGGCCTGCGGAGCCATCTCGTTATATTGCTCCGTAATGGCAAAGATACCGAAGATGAGAAACGCGGTGAGGACGATCTCATCCCCAAATGCGTGCATGGGCGTGATGGCCAGGCCCGGATGGGTAAAGAACACTCCTGCTGCGCCGCCGGCGGCTCGCGTGAGCTGTGCGCCCTGGTTGAAGTGGTCGATCACCGGCGCGTAGAGCATATAGACCAGGGCCGCGCCCGCCAGACCGCCAACCACCTGGGCGGCAAAGTAGGGAATGACTTTGCGCCAGGAGAATTTTCGATACAGTGCCAGCGCCAGGGTCACTGCCGGATTGGCATGCGTACCGGAGATAGATCCAGTGGCGTAGATGGCCATGGTCACCGCCAGGCCCCACGCGATACACACTCCCCAATAAGCGTTCTGATAAGGGCTGGGATTGTAGAGCGTGTACATGGCGGCGACTGAGTCTCCGAACGCAATGATGATAAAGACCGCGAGGGCCTCCGCCAGCAACTCACCGAAATCTTGTCTCTTCATCTACCAGGTGCCTCTTACGGTCAGAGCTGTCGAAATGAGCGGATTGGTCGACCCCGTCAGGTTGATTTTATTGGACAAACGCGTGCTGCGCCGGGCATTGCGAAACCGGGCTTTTATTCTGGAGTTTCTACAATTTCAGGCTCAGCCAGATCTGAGGCAAATCCATGGGCACGGACAACAGCAACTACTTCTTTGCGCGGATGGAGGAGAGGCCTGTCCGGTGGTTACCAAAGAAATCCGCTTCCCCTCCTTCAGGCTCATCTTGCGTTGGACAAGACTCCCTCTTGATGCCGTCCAAAAACCGCACTACTGTGTGAGTAAGATTCAGATTTCGGGGCCGTCTTGCCACGAGGACCCTGCTTGGCCTTGCACCGGCGCGCTCTGCCCGTGCATCTGCCGCTAACCACCGGAAAAGACATCAGCGCTTGCCAGCATGATGACTTCGGTGTAGCAAAACCCTAAAGCGATATCGAAGTGCGAGGTTTACGTTTATCCGCAGCATTCCTGCGCCCTGCGAGGGCGCCGCGTGCGGAGAGCGTAATTCACCCCGTAAATAGGGTACGCCCAGGCGTCCTCTTGATTGAGCAGTTTTGACAACTTGGAAAACACCGCACCACCGGAGACTCCGAGACCGGGCCATGATGACTGGGACGGCGGATGACAGGACGGGGCGTTCGCTTACGTAGTGAGTAGGCCAAAAGATCGTCCCGTCTCGGCGCAGATGCGGTCCAGAACCGGACTTAATTCGCTTAGTTCGCTTGGTTCGCACATTTCTACAAGGGCGGAGCAAGCACCTTCAGGAGGCAAGATGCTCAAATAATTAATTAAAAATTTGGACACCTTCATGAAACAAAGGACTTAGCTCTCTTAACAGAGGATGGGTCAGACCCTTTCATCGCTTTTAACGCTTTTTTCGCACTTTTTTGCACTGACCATCCCTTTTCGTTCGTGGCCGGACCCGAGCAGACGACTTGCTTGCAGCATTTTTTGGGCTCCATCCCCGCTACAAATACCGGGTGCCCCATCCTTCGCGCTCTTGGCGAAGGGTGGGATAAGCAGAATGTGCGGGTAAGGGCCTCGGGGGTTTTTACGGCAGCAGATATTTTGCTGCCAGCCGGTTGAATTCACGCAGTTGCTGGTCGATCCAATCCTGCCCCGTGCCTAATTCCCCGGCCATGAGCTGGGCGACTGCCGGCGCCATCTCGATGGCCGCGCGCGCATTGAGAAACAAAGCCCGGGTGCGGCGAGAGAGCATATCGTCCAGGGTGCGCGCCATCTCCTCCCTTACCCCCCAGATCACTTCAGCGCCGATATAAGGCAAAGCCGGATGGAGCTGCCTGCCGAGCCGCTCATCATCAGCGGCCAGGGCCAGGATCTTGTCCGCGTCTGAGCCGTAAACACCCAGGCTGGTGAGCGACTCCTCCTGTTGGTAGCCGTGGATTTTCAGCTCGTGCGTCTTGCTCGGCACATCCGCAAGCTCGCCCAGCGTAATGGCGTGGTTCACGCAATCCTCGGCCATATGCCGATAAGTGGTCCACTTGCCGCCCACGATGGTCAGCAAGCCTGAGTTATCGATGTGAATGGTGTGATCCCGTGAGAGGGACGACGTCTTGCTCGAGGCCCCGTTCGCCTTGACCAGCGGCCGAATGCCAACATACACGCTGAGCACGTCACTGCGCTGCGGAGGACGGCTCAGATACTGAGCGGCCGTATCAAGAATGAACTGGATCTCTTCGTCGAAGGGAAGCGGATTGTAGGACGGCTCCTGAATCGGCGTATCGGTCGTTCCCACCACCGTGTGCTCGTGCCACGGGATAGCAAACAACACCCGGCCGTCGCTGGTGTGGGGGACCATGATGGCCGTATTGCCGCGCAGAAACGCACGCTCGAAGACCAGGTGGATGCCCTGGCTGGGCGCGATCATGTCTGCCAGCTCAGGCTCAGCCAACCGCCGAACCTCATCGGCAAAGATGCCGGCGGCATTCACCACCACGTGAGCCTGGATTTTCATGCGTTGGCCAGACTCGCTGTCCACCGCGATCACCCCGTCGGCAAAGCCGTCAGCGCCCCGTGTGATCTCAACCACGGGCGCATAGTTGAGCAAGGTGCCGCCCTGGTCGGCCGCCGTATCCGCCAGGTGGATCAGCAAACGAGTGTCATCAAATTGCCCGTCGTAGTAAATGACACCGCCACGGAGTCCATTGGTCTGAATCGTGGGCAGCCGCTCCAAAGTCTCTTCCCGCGAAAGCAGACGAGACTTGCCAAAGCCGTATTTTCCGGCAAGCAGGTCATAGACCTTCATCCCGATCCCATAGAAAGGAGCTTCCCACCAGGAATAGTTGGGGACCACGAAGCCCAGGTCATGGACCAGGTGAGGAGCGTTCTGGCGCAGCAGGCCGCGCTCCTTCAGCGCTTCCATCACCAGCGACACGTTCCCCTGCTCCAGGTAGCGAACGCCGCCGTGGACAAGCTTGGTGCTGCGGCTGGAAGTCGCCGAACCAAAATCCATCCTCTCCAAAAGCAGAACGTCAAAGCCGCGGTTAGCAGCGTCGACGGCAACCCCTACACCCGTGGCTCCGCCTCCAATCACCACTATGTCCCAGGGAGTTTTGCGTTCATTTACTCGAGCCAGCATTGCCGGGCGATTCATCTATGCATCTCCTTCATGCCAGTGGCCTGCCCGCTCCACCGCTCGCTTCCAGCGTTCCCGCCCGGCGGCGATCTTTTTCTTATCGGGATGGGGCTCGAAACGGGTATCGGGCGCGCGTAACTTGAGGATTTCTTCCGGACTACTCCAGAAGCCCACAGCAAGGCCGGCCAGATACGCAGCGCCCAGCGCGGTGGTCTCACTGACCGCGGGGCGGATGACCGGCACACCCAGCAAGTCCGCCTGGAACTGCATCAGCAGATCATCCACGGCAGCGCCTCCATCCACGCGCAATGAGTTGAAGGGGACCTTGGTCTCAGCATCCATGGCCTCGATGACGTCGGCCACCTGGAAAGCGATGCTCTCTTCGGCCGCTCGTGCAATATGGCCAGGCTGGGTACTGCGACGGAGACCGATCAACAGGCCGGTCGCATACGGGTCCCAGTGGGGCGCCCCCAGGCCGACAAATGCGGGCACCAGCACGACTCCGTCGGAGTCTTCGACCGAGGCCGCCAGTGCAGTCACTTCGGAGGAATGTTGAATCAGGTGCAGACTGTCGCGCAGCCACTGCACCACCGCTCCGCCAATGAAAATGCTGCCTTCGAGCGCGTATTCCAGTTTTTTATCCAGGCTGCAGATCAGGGTAGTGATCAGCCTGTGCTGCGACAGGACGAACCCGGTACCGATGTTCTGCAGCAAAAAGCAGCCGGTGCCGTAGGTATTCTTCGCATCGCCGGGCCGGATGCACAGTTGTCCGAAGAGCGCGGCCTGCTGATCTCCCGCGATGCCCGCGATCTCCGTTGCTTCCAGGCCCAGAGACGTGGTCACCTGGCCGATCTTTTCGCTCGACCACACCACCTCGGGCATCATGCTCTCGGGAATCTTGAACAGCTTGAGCAGATCGCTATCCCATTGGTCTTCCACGATGTTGTAGAGCATGGTTCGCGAGGCATTAGTCCTGTCGGTGATGTGTTTTTTACCGCTGGTCAGATTCCAGATCAGCCAGCTATCCACGGTTCCGAAAGCCAGTTTGCCGGCCTCGGCCCTTTGTCTTGCTCCGTCGACGTTTTCGAGGATCCACGAAATTTTTGAACTTGAAAAGTACGGGTCGATCAACAGCCCCGTCTTGTGCCGGACTGTCTCTTCCATGCCGTCACTCTTCATCTGCCGGCATCGTTCCGCGGTGCGGCGGTCTTGCCAGACGATTGCGTTGTAGACCGGCTTGCCCGTTTCCCGGTCCCACACTATGGTCGTTTCCCGCTGGTTGGTGATACCCACGGCTGCCAGGTCGCGGGGGCGTATCCCCGCCTTGCCCAGCGCCTCCACCACCGAGCTCATCTGTGAGGTGAGAATGTCAAATGGGTCATGCTCGACCCAACCCCCCTGGGGGTAGATCTGCTGGAACTCCCGTTGCCCGTGGGCGGCGACGGTGCCGTCTTTGCCAAAGAGAATGGAACGGGAGCTGGTCGTTCCCTGGTCGAGCGAGAGGATATAGGACATCAGGTATTTCTCCGGTGGGACCTGGAGACTTATAGAGTACCCGGCATCCCTTCGTCAAAGTAGCGCGATATATGACGGCGGATGTCATATATCCGGCCTAGAGTGGGCGCATAGGCCAACCAGGCCTCGGAGGAACATTCCCATGAAGGTGGGCGAGACACTGTTACCGGAATTCGATGAGGAGATGGCCAGCACAAGGAAATTCCTGGAGCTTGTGCCGGACGAAAAACTGGGATGGAAGCCCCATGAAAAGTCGATGAATCTTGGCCAGCTTGCCTGGCACATCGCGGATATGCCCTCCTGGTGCAGCGACACGTTGAAGCAGGACGCGATGACCCTTTCTCAGGACGACTACCTGAAAACGGTGGCAGCGCGCGAAGGCAAGGGCAAGAAAGAGATGCTCTCTGGATTCGATGAACATGTGAAGGATGCACGAACGCGGCTGGCTGCGGCGGACGATGCCGCCATGGCTGCACAATGGAAGATGGTTTGGGGCGATCAAACGATTATCGACATGCCTCGGGCACAAGTGCTTCGCAAGTGGGTCATGAACCATCTGGTCCATCATCGGGCCCAGTTGGGAGTGTATCTGCGGCTGAACGGAGTTGCGATTCCGGGCGTATATGGCCCCTCAGCGGATGAGAATCCTTCGTAGAAAAGCCTTCTCCCGAGCAGTCTGCAAAATGAATGAAATGGAAAACCCAGGTCTCAGAAGCGAGACCTGGGCCACCCACTCTTGTCATTGATCCGGCCCGAGAGGCTATACCTCAGGTGCTAAACAGGCCGCGGAAAAACCCAAGTTTTTGAAGGGTACGGCCTTTAGGCCGTACGTAACCTATTCATAATCATTACGGCTTTAGCCGCTGAGGGCTGGGATTTCATGTGAAACAGAGTTTTTTCCGCAGCCTGCTAAGCCGACTTAACAAAATGCATAGCCACTGAATTCATGCAGTAGCGCAGACCCGTTGGCGGAGGGCCGTCATCAAAGACGTGTCCCAGATGGGCATCACACTGCCTGCAGGAAACTGCCGTTCGCTCCATGCCCAGGCTTCGATCGGTAACCTCAACCACATTCTCCCGGGCAATCGGCTGCCAGAAACTAGGCCACCCGGTGCCGGAATCAAATTTAGTTTCCGAACTGAACAGAGCCGTGTCACAACAGATGCAGCGAAACAAGCCGCGGTCGTGGACGTTCAACGAATCACCGGTAAACGCGCGCTCAGTGCCCGCCTGCCGGGTTACCTGGTAGGAGATGTCAGATAACTGTTTCTGCCATTCAGCGTCCGATTTAACTATTTTCGGAACCTGAACTTTGCCCATCTTCTTGCCGTCCGCACCAAATTGAACGATGGTCACCGTGCCTGGAGTTATAGATTTGCCGGTTGCCGCGGACGCAACTCCCGCTTTGTCGAGAGACCAGATCGTGCATGCGCCGCAAACCCCAGCGGAGGTAACCAGAAACGCGCGCCGGCTAAGGCGCGGATGATTCCGTACTCGATGTTCTTGTGAATCGCCCATACTGCTACTCCTTCTATCGTTAACCAAAGGTGAATGAATACGCCCGCACACCCGGCAGCAGAAATTCGATGCGGAAGGTGCGGTCATGAATCCTGCCTTGCTGACGAATCAGTTGATACAGCCGGTCCCCGGTCACCACGCCGTATCCTTCGGCATCCGTATCCACGCCATGGTTAGCGCCCGGCGCCTGGCCGTCGAGGGTAACGCGGAAACGGACTGGCTTTCCATCCGCGGCCGGCCCTAAGACCAGGTGCAGGTCACGAGCGTGAAAGCGATACGAGAGGCTGTCCTCAGCGGCGAGCGAAGTGGCCAGCTGATCCTCATCTTTCCAATTGCCGCCCAACGCCCATTGGTTGAGCGTCAACGCGGTAGGAGTTCGGTAGACTTGCGGATCATCCTGATTGAATCCGCCGGGAGAGGCGAACTCTTGTGCCCTCGCATACCCTACGTAAGTCTCGGGAGACTGAACATCGTCTGCATCCGCGGCGGCTTCCGTGCCGCTGGCCGCGATCCTGGTTGCGGTCTGAGGAAGCGGCGTATGGTTAGCCTCCTCGAGCAGCGTGCGAATCCATTTTTCAGCTTCGTCGTAACCGCCCTCGCCAAAGTGATGAAAACGGACAGTTCCCGTGGCGTCGATAAAATAATCCGCCGGCCAGTACTCGTTATTGAAACTACGCCAAATCTTGTAGTTGTTATCCATCGGGACCGGGTAGGTCACACCGAGATCCTTCACCGCCTTACGGACGTTCGCTTCGTCCTTTTCAAAGGGAAATTCAGGTGTATGAACACCAATGATCACCAGGCCGCTGTCTTTGTACTTCTCATTCCAGGCCTTGATATACGGCAAGGTGCGCAGGCAATTGATACAGGAATAAGTCCAAAAATCCACCAAGACAACTTTTCCATGAAGCGACGCGAGCGTGAGTGGCGGCGAGTTGATCCAGGCCGTGGCTCCGGAAAGATCGGGCGTGGCGCTGTCGGAAACGTCGATGGTTTGGGTAAGCACGATTCGCTTCGGCGGATGGAACCGGTCGAGCAGGCGCTGCTCCAGACCGCCGGTGCTGGCGAGCGAAAGCCGGGTGAGGACGCCGCGGTCCAAGCCAAAGGCGACCGCAGCCACAGCCGCAAGCACGGCAACACCGAGAACCCGGCGAATCCACTCCTCAACGCCCAGGCCCCGCTTCATGGCGGCGAACAGACGGCCCCCGGCGAGCAAAGCAACCGCCAGCGAGGTGGCTGCCCCGGCAGCGTAGCTAAGCAGCAGTAGGGCGGTACGGGCGCTCGCCCCTTGCAGGGCTGCTCCGGTAAGGATGAGGCCTAGAATGGGCCCGGCGCACGGCGCCCAGAGTAGCCCGGTACCAATCCCCAGCAGGAAAGAGTTGAGGACGCTGGCCCCTGCGTCGGAATTTTGAGACAGCCGATTGCCCAGTTGGACCAGCGGACGCGAGAGCCGCTCGGCAAGCGACGAGAAGAGCAAGGTGAGCCCGAACAGCGCAAAGAGAATGAGGGCAGCGATACGGCCGAACTGGTTGGCTCGTACCGCCCAGCCGCCGCCCACAGTAGCCAGGCTGGCGACCACAGCAAAGGTGATGGACATACCCGCCAGGAGCGGCAAACCGCTCTTGCGAAAGGGCTGATCGGAGCGCGCGAACACGAACGGCAGCACCGGCAGGATGCAGGGACTGAGAATCGTGAGCACACCGCCGAAATACGCCAGGAGTACCAGGAACATTCGTTCACCACCTGCGCCAATAAGACTCTCATCGGCGCATAGAGGTTACGGGTATTAAGCCGTTTTGGTTTTCGGCGGCAAGTATGATGAAAGCGCCCGCAAAGCGGGCAAACCTTATGCGTCTACAACCTACGGGACAACCTGCGAAACCTGGCCGAAAACTCCTCGCCGCTCTGTTCATCCTCACCATCGTTCTCGCTCCCATCGTTTCCGGACAAGGGTTTCAGGCGCAAACGCCGGCTACTCACCCGACCAGCACGCCCTATGCCGGCGACCTCAGCATCTTTGAGGAGCCCGGACGCGACAAACGTCTGCAGATCGACCGCGTCATGGACCTGCTGCAGCTAAAGCCCGGCAGCGTCATTGCAGACATCGGGGCCGGGGGTGGTTGGTTCAGCGTCCGCGCGGCCCGCCGCGTGGCTCCCAATGGCCGTGTCATCGCGGAGGAAATCAATCCCAAAGCGATTGCCGCCATTCAACAGCGCGCGCAGCGCGAGCACCTGGGCAACATCGAAACCGTCCTGGGAACGCCGGACGATCCCAAGCTCCCGCCCAACTCGCTCGACGCCGCTTTCATGCTGAAGGTGTACCACGAAATCGCGCATCCTCCGCTTTTGCTCGCCAATCTGCGCACCGCGCTCAAACCGGGCGCACGCTTCGGCATTATCGACAAAAACGGCAACGGCTCGGACCATGGTCTGAACGAACCCATCGTTCGTGCCGAGGTTGAGCACTCTGGCTTCCGCCAGATCGCCCGCTACGATTTCACCAAAGCAGATGGCCAGGACTATTTCCTGATCTTCGAGAAGCGATGACCTAAGAGCTATACTTTTGTTCATCCATCGATCGTGAGGACGCTTTGATCCGTTTTTTCGTTTCTGTTGTCCTGGTTGCGCTTGGCTTGACACCGGCCCGCGCGGCAACGAATTTCTCCATCCCCTTGCAACAGAAAACACTGCCCAACGGGCTTACGGTCATCGTCTCAGAGGATCACTCCGCACCCACCTTTGGCTTGTGTATTGCCTATCGCATTGGCTTCCGCCTGGAGCCCGAGGGCCGGACCGGCTTTGCTCACCTGTTTGAACACATGATGTTTGAAGGCACGCCCGATGCGCCCAAGGGCACGCTCACCCAGGTGGTGGAGGGCGGCGGCGGCAACCTCAACGGAGACACCCGTTGGGACTTCACCGAATACATCGAAACCGCTCCCGTCTCGGCGCTCGATCCGGTGCTGTGGCTGGAAGCGGACCGGCTCAAGACCCTCGACTTCTCCACCAAGAATCTGGATAACCAGCGCCAGGTGGTGGAGGAAGAGGTTCGGGTGAATGTGCTGAACCGGCCGTATGGGTTATTTTTCGCCATTGACCTTCCCATGAAGGCCTACGACACCTACCCTGACAGCCATAATTTTTACGGCGACTTTCACGATCTCGACGCCGCCCGCATTGAAGACGTGCGCGCCTTCTACGAGAAGTACTACGCTCCCAACAACGCAGTGATGGCCATCGCCGGCGATGTCAACGCCGCCGAGGTGTTTGCCAAAGTCGAAAAGTATTTTGCGTCCATCCCGCGACGCGATGTGGCCCCGCCGCTGAAAGTGGTGGAGAAAGAGCAGACTGCCGAGCGCCATGCAGTGGAGGAGGACAAGCTGGCCAAGCTGCCCGCCCTCGCCATCGGCTATCGCTTACCTGACCGCAACAGCAAAGATGCCGTCGTGGCCGCGGTGACCGGCGAATTGCTCCACAACGGAGACGCCTCGCTGCTCTACCAGCACCTGGTGAAAGAGAAGCAGGTTGCCGTTTCCGTGGACGGCGGAGCGAACTGGCCGCTGGGCAATCCTTTTGAGTACAACGGGCCCACGTTGATGACGTCGCTGCTCATCGATCCTCAAGGTACCCCAGCGGCAAAGGTGCTGGCAGCGTACGACGAAACCATCCAGGAACTTGCTGCCAAGGGTCCAACGGCGGAGCAACTTGCCCGGGTACAGACAAAAATGCGATCCGACTGGTACGACCAGATGGAGCAGCCAATCAATCGTGCCTCGCTGATCGCGCATGCCGCGCTTTTCGACGGCAACGCTGCGCGCGTGAATACCATTCCCGCGGATCTAGACAAAATCACTCCCAAGGAAGTTCAGGCGTTCGCGCAGAAATATCTGGTACCCCAGAACCGCACTGTGGTGGAACGCAACCCGGTTGCTAAGACCCAAAAGGCTGGAGAATAACCATGACCTATCCTCTCCATCGATTTCGTTTTGCTTCGGCCGTGTTGTTAGCCGGGTTTACCTTCGCAGCCTTTTCCCCAACCCAGGCCGCTGACATCAAGATGCCCGCCGATCTGCCACCCTACGGACCCATGCAGTTACCGCAAGCCCCCAAGGTACAGAGTGAGAAGCTTGGCAACGGATTGACGGTGTGGCTGGTACAGCAGAACAATCTTCCCAAAGCTGCGGTCACGCTGACCTTGCGCGGAGGCTACTGCGCCGATCCAGCGGATGCGCGAGGGATTTCCGACCTCCTTGCGGCCGCGGTTAAGGTGGGCACCAGCACGCTGAATGCGCGCCAGATCGCGGAGCGTTCCCAAGCCGCCGGCGGTGATTTGAAGGCGGACGCCAGCACAGAAAACCTGACTCTTTCCATCGAACCGCTTTCCGAGCATCTCTCTGACTCCGTTGCGCTGCTCTCGGATCTGGCGACTCACGCCTCGTTTCCGGAAGACGAAGTAGCGTTGGCCAAGAAGAATCTGCTGGCCAGCATTCAACAGCAAGAAACTCGCCCGAGATTTCTGGCCCAACGTGCCTTCGGTCGCATCCACTATGGCGATCATCCTTACGGGGTGGTCTCGCCTACTTCGGCTGTGGTCGAGCAGGCCACGCCTGAGTCTCTGCGCAAACTCTATGCACAGACCTTTCAGCCAGACCATGCTGTCCTGATTGTGGTGGGCGCGTTCGATCCTGCGGCAGTGCTGGCGGCGGTTCACTCGGCATTCGACGGTTGGACTGCTGCGCATGCCGGATCCGGAAGCACCTCGTTGGCCGCGGTCGAGCCGGCCTCCGCGCCTGACAAAAAGATTTTCTTCGTTCCCCGGCCTGGTTCGGTCCAGACAGCCCTGCTGCTGGGTGCGCCCGCGCCCATTCGGATGGATCCGGATTACTCCGCCTTCGAAGTGGCCAACGCGATATACGGGGGTATGTTCGGCTCCAGGTTGACCAATAATATCCGCGAAGACAAGGGGTACACTTACACTCCGTATTCCCGTCTGGACGTCCACCAGAACGCGGGTGTTGTCCTCACCGGCGCGGATGTGCGCAATGCGGTCACTGGCCCCGCTTATAAGGAAACCGTATTTGAGCTAAATCGCATGGCCACCTCGCTTGTCAGCGAGCAGGAGTTGACATCCGCCAAACGCTACCTCCTGGGGACTCTCGGTTTTCGGCTGCAATCCAGGGCCTCGGTCGCGCTGCGTCTTTCTAGCCTGTGGGTCGACGGGCTGGACGCGCAGTTCATCCGCAAGGATGCGGACGGCATCATGAGTTCCACCATCGCTCAAGTGCAGCAGGCGTCCAGCCGTTATCTGGCGCCGGAAAAGATGACCGTGATCGCGGTGGGTGAAGATAAAGTGGTGCACGATCAGTTCGCGCCCTTCGATATTCCGGTCGTGCCTGCGCCGAAGCCTTAGGGATGCCTCCGTGAACGCAGTTTGCAAAGCCTCGACCCACCGTGTTAACGGGTCTTTTTCGCCATGACATCCAACTCTGCGCAAGGGATAAGCTATCCGGTAGTCACTGCTCTCATGCTTTGTATCAGGGCACGACTTCAGTCGGGCCGTAAACGATTGAAAATAGGTTGGGCTTTAGCCCCTGCGGTACTGCCAAGCTAACTCCCGCGAAGATTAAGTTGCGAAAGACTGGAACGCAGCCACTATCCTTCCAGGTAACTCATCACGGTTTCGTTTGTTCAGCAATTCGTGGCCAGCACTGGGGACAGTAAGCAACTCGGTGGGTGCGGGGATAGCCGTCAAAGCCGCTACCAACTCCTCAGTAGAAGCAAAGCCATCCCGCGCACCGCTCACGAACAGCGCCGGGGTTCGAAGATGAGGGAAGTGCGCGGTGCGCAACTCCAGAGGCCGTTGCGGTGGATGCAATGGGTAAGATAGCAGCAGGAGAGCATCGGCCAGCCCGGGTTGATCAGCTGCCAGCATAGATGCCTGCCTTCCTCCGTAAGAATGACCACCGAGGAAGATTCGGCCCGAAGTCTGCGCCCGCACAGATGCAACCGCTGCGGCGAGCCCCTGTTGATCGCGCTCAGCGCTGCCGCGAGGCGGCGGTCCGCTGGGACGCAATTGGCGAAAGGGCAGATCGCAGCGAAGGACAGTAAGACCTGAGGCGCAGAACGCATCCCCCAGCGCGACCAGGACCGGGGCATTGCAGTTCGCTCCGGCACCGTGGGTTAAGATCAGCCAATCGCCGCCCGCTTCCGCCGGCCGGTGCAGCAAACCTCGAACCGGCGTTTGCATAGCCGCATCGTCCCGGTATTCCTCCCAATTGCTCATTGGCCTCTTACGCTCAGGCTAACCCGCTAGAGTCGCCCTCCCTTAGCTTTTGACCTGAGCCGCGATGCGTTCGATGGTGTGGTGAGCCGACAGGACAGCCCCTTCCTGCCAGGCAACCAGGTGGGAAAGGTAGTCGCCCGCGAAATAAGTACGACCCTCAGGCTTCTCCAGCTGGGTATAAGAAGCCGCGCTGCTCTGCAGCCGGTTGTCGGCAAAGCAGCCAAGCGAGTATGGGATCTTTGCCCAGCTGACGTAAATTGGCTTCTCCAATAGCCGCGAGCGGCCCGGGTGAAGTGCTTCGACCGCCGCCCGGGAAGCATCGAGCTTGGCTGCGATGGAAGACAACTCTCCGAATGCAGTGGGTTTGGACGAATGGGCGTCAGCATCCAGGCGCTCCAGACCAAAGCCGGCAATCACCACACCCGTCGGAGAAAACAGTTTTGCGCTTGGGTACCACACCAGGTCCACGGTGTCCTTGAGGAAAGAAATACCGCCATAGATATGGTTCTCCTTCTCCCAGAATCGAGGAGATTCCCACCCGATCTTGTAGGCAGCACCCATGGGCATGCCGGTGAACGCCGCGCTGGTTTCAGGAGAAAAATTGTTCCTGGTGGTGGCGAGCACGGGCAGGGGCAGGGTGCAGATGCAATAGTCGGCGGTGATGGTCTGCGGCGTTCCGCCTTTCAAGTAGGCGACGGTTACGTTTTTGTCGCCGGTGGTGATCTCGGCAACCGGGCATTCGTAATGGATCATGTCTGCGGGCAGCGCCTTGGCAAAGCCGTACGGAATGCGGTCCATCCCACCGACGGGTTGAAACATCGTCGCCTGCCAATCAATTTCATCGTCGTAGAACTCGCCCTTGGATAAGTCGGCCGTCAGCAGCTCATGAAGCTTCAGTGGCTGGTGCAGCACATACTGGCCCGGCCCGGCGCCGCGAGGGGTAACGAAGCCGGCGCGCATCGAGCCTACGTATTTCCCACTGGCATCCAAGTCGCCAAAGTTATGCAGCAGATCCAGCAGCAGTGAGGTGTCCTCTTTGGAGAGTTCATGGTCGAGGGTATTCGCGCGCACACACTTACTGAACAACTCGGCCAGGTAGCCGCGGGTGTCGTGGACCACCTGCCGCTGCTCCACTGGCTTGCCGGAGTTCAGCAGCGGAGACTGCATCAGTGCCGAGCGCGACTCATTGACCTCGACTTCCAGCGGTACGCCCAGCTGCTGACAATAATTGAGTAGATGGGTATGAATGGAAGGGATACGAGCTGGTCCGGCATTGAGGTAGCCACCCTCTGCCCAGGTACAGTTTTGGCTGCTTCCGTCGGTGAACTCGACCTTGCACCCGTCACGAACGGTCCAGTTGCGGCCGCCGGGCCGGCTGCGGGCTTCGAGAATCGTGCACTGGAACCCGGCCTTCGACAGCTCGTAGCCAGACACCAGGCCGGCGATCCCGGCGCCGAGGATGACCACACTCTTGCCTCGTCCGAAGTCGGCTGTGAGCTGGGGGAGGGGGGAAGTGCCCGTTGCAGGCGTAAGACCAAGCACCTGCATGCTGCGAAAGACTGCGGAATAGCCGCCAATCTGGGCCATCCGCTCCAGGAAGACACGCCGGGTGAGACTCATTGAGTCGTCTCCATATTAATTTGTGAAGGGGCCTCTTCTTTTTGTAACACGAAGCGGAGCCTGTCTCAGCGCGTAACGGCCAACTCTTCTTCCAGAAGCTGCTTCTGGAACAAATCCGCATAGTAGCCGTTCTTGGCGATCAATTCGTCATGCGTGCCGAGTTCAACAATGCGGCCGCCCACCAGCACGGCAATCTGATCCGCGTGGCGAACAGTCGAAATGCGATGGGAGATGAACAAGGTAGTGCGGCCCTGCATGACCCGCTGCAATTCACCCAGGATTTGTTCTTCGGTGTAGGTATCGACGCTGGAAAGCGCGTCGTCGAGGATCAGGATGCGGGGATTGCGAATGACGGCGCGAGCAATCGCAGTGCGCTGTTTTTGGCCGCCGGAGAGCGTTATGCCGCGCTCGCCAACCGTGGTAGCAAAGGCGGCAGGAAATTCTTCAAACTCGCGGCGAATGTGCGCCGCCTCTGCCGCCTGCAGCACTTCGCTGTCGGTGGCATAGGGAGCGCCAAACGCAATGTTGCCGCGAATGGTCTGGCTGAACAGGAACGTTTCCTGGGGAACAAAGCCAATGTTGGAGCGCAGCAGCGCCAGCGGATAATCGCGAATGGGCCGCCCGTCGATCAGAACCGCTCCCGGCTCGCCGTCATAAAGCCGCGGAATCAGGTTGACCAGGGTTGATTTTCCCGAGCCGGTCGGTCCCACGATGGCCAGACTGCTTCCGGCCGGAACCTTGAGCGAGAGAGAGTGCAGCACCTCGGAGCGGCCTGAGTCCGCGCCGGAGTAGGAAAAGTTCAGGTTGCGAAACTCAATCTCGCCGCGCAGTTTCAGGTCGCCGGCAATGGTGTGGTCGGCCCCGGCATCGTCGATCGCCGGCTTGTCCGACAGCAACTCATCGATGCGCACCACCGAGGCGGTCCCGCGCTGCCATAGGTTCACCACCCAGCCGAGGGCGATCACCGGCCAGGTCAGCATCATCATGTAAGTATTGAAGGCGACAAAATCGCCGATGCTGATGCGGTGGGAAAGCACCTCATGGCCGCCCACCAGCAGGGTGATCCCGAGCGCCAGCCCGAGGACAAATTCGAGCGTGGGCCAGAGCATGCCCATAAGCTGAACCAGGCGAAGCCCGCGGCGGATATTCTCCTGGTTGGACTTTTCAAAGGCCGCAATCTGGGCTTCTTCCTGGGCAAACGCGCGGACCAGCCGGGCGCCGGAAAAATTCTCCTGCGCCTGGGCTGATATTTCCGAATACATGGCCTGGATGCGCTCGAAGCGTTCATGAATTTTGCGTCCCAGGGCCTGCACCAGGATACTGGCCAGGGGCAGCGGCACCAGTGCCACCAGCGTCAATTTGGGGCTGATGCGCAGCAGAAAATACACGGCGCCGAGCGAAAACAGAACCGTGTTGGCGCTGTACATGATGGCCGGCCCAAGCAGCATGCGCACTGCGTTCAGGTCATTGGTCATCCGGGCCATGATGTCGCCGGTACGATGCTGCTGGAAGTAAGCCGCCGGTTGCCGCTCCAGGTGGCGGAACAGGTCGTTGCGCAGGTCGAACTCAATCTCCCGGGAAATGCCGATGATGATCCAGCGGGTGAGAAAGAGGAACACACCCTTGGCGGCGGAAATAGCCACCAGCAGCCCGGCATAGAGGAAGATCTTTTGCCGCGTGACCCCTTGGTTCAGGTCGTCGATGGCGATGCGAATGACCTGGGGAAAGAAAATCCAGATGACATTCGAAAGCACGGCGGCCAGTCCGCCCCAGACAAAATCGCGGCGATAGCGGCGCAGATACGGAAACAGCGGCCGAAGCGTGGCAAACATGCTGTCTCCATTTTAATCCTGGGCGGAGATCAGGTAGGCGTGCGCAGCAGCAGATAAGCTCCGGCAAAACCGAAGAGCAGGTCGGGCGACCAGGCTGCCAGCAGCGTGGGCAAAATATTTACATTGCCCAATTCCACGAAGGTATCGTTCACCACCCAATAGGCTATGGCCAACCCGATGGCCGCGGCTATGCCGGTCAGCGATCCCCGCCTTCCCATGGAGAGCGCGAACGGGATGGCCAGCACCGCCATCACCAGGGTGATCAGTGGATAAGCAAGCTTGAGGTTGAGCTGAACACTGAGGTTCTTGGTCTCAAAGCCACTTTGCTTCAGGTCGCGGATATAACGCTGCAGCTCACCGAAGGTCATTTCCTTTGACTGCAGAGCTTCCTTCTTGAAGTACTGCGGCGGTTCGTTAATCTCGGGAAAGCTTTCCACGTTGAACTGGCTAAAACTGCTGATCGCTTCGCCATCGAACCTGCGCTCCCACCCATGCTCAAAGACCCATTGCTGCAGTTGAGGCTCCCAATGAACGCTGGAGGCGAAGATACGGCGCGAAAGAGCAAAATTCTCCGGGTTGAATTCGAACACGGTCAGGTTGGCGAAGCGATCCTCCCCCTGGTCGAAAAACTGGTAGTAAAAAATCCGGCCTGGTTTGCCCGGCTCCTGGTGGCCAAAGATCCACTTCTGATCAGGCCGCAAGAAGGTTTGCGCCGGCCGGCCTTTGATGACGCTGCGCAGCGCCTCTTGCCGGCGGTTCGCACCCGGCAGGTACGACTCATCGAACAGGAAAAGAGCAACGGCAATGATCGCCGAGACCACCAGAATGGGTGTCATCAAGCGGTACAGGCTGATGCCGGTGGCTTTCATTGCCGTGAATTCGTTGGTCCGCGTGAGCACGCCGAAGGTAACCAGCACCGCCACCAGCACCCCGAGGGGGGTGATGTTGTAGAACATGTTGGGGGTGAGGTTAATGAGGTAATCCACCACTGTGACCAGGGGAGTGCGGTTGCGGATGATGTCGCCCAGCAGTTCGAAGAACGTAAAAACGAGCAACAGCAGCACGAAGCTGACCAACACCATGACAAAGGTAGTGAGAAACTCACGCAGCACATAGCCATCGAGAATGAGCGGAAAGCGTCCCCGTTCATGTGCCGGGCGCTCCTCCTCGGTACGCAGGACCGGTTTGGTCTCCCGATGAAAAATCCGCGTGGTTTTGAACCAGCCGGCAATGGCTGCGAATTGCGCCCCGGCCGATCCGGCCACCGCCAACTGGCGCAGCAGCACCAGCCCTGTCAGGGCGAAGAGAATGTTGGCTGCCCATACGCCGGCGAACACCGGGAGCTTGCCCTCGCGAGCGAGCGAGACACCGGTCAACGACAAAGAGTAGTAAATGAAGACCAGCGCGATGGTCACCACAAACCCTGTGCTCTTGCCGCCCCGCCGCGAAGAGAGGCCGAGTGGGATCCCGATCAGCATAAGTACCAGGCAAGCCGCGGGGTAGGCGAAACGCTTGTGCAGTTCGATGAGGAACGGTCTGCCCCCCGGCCCCTGGGCGCGTGCCCAGAGGGCGCGGTTGCCCATGGCAAGAATGGGCGATTCATTGCGGCCGAGGTGAGTATCCTCCGGGGTTCCAATGGACAACGGCAGTTCTGATTCCACAAAGGTGGAAACCTGGTATTGCGGGGCGCCGTTGGAGGTCACCATTTCGTGCTCGGTCCCGTTACGCAAACGCATCAGCAGCGTGTTGGGCCCGCCGTTCGCGACCAAAGCTTCCTCCGCCGTGATGATCTTGGGCGAGACCGGATCACTTAGGTCGGCAAGGAAGATCCGCTGCCATCGTGAGGCGCCCGTGCCGGCACGGATATCCTGCACGTAGAGCACATAGTTCTTGAAGTCTTCATAAAAGACGCGTGGCTGAATCTCAAACGATGCCTGCTGGTTTTTGAGACTGTCCTTCAACTGCAAGAGCGCTGCTGTCGCCCTGGGAGCCACATAAAGAGAATTGGCCAGTGATATTGCCCAGGCGATGATGGCCACCGCCGAGACCACCTTGACAAAGAACCAGGCGCCGATGCCCACTGCCCGCATGGCAGTGATTTCGCTGTCGGCGGAGAGCCGGCTGAGGCCCAGCAGGACGCCGACCAGCACAGCCATCGGGATGGTGAGGGTGAGGGTGTTGGGAAGAAGGAACACAAAGACCTTCGCCACCCCGCCCAACGACGCACTATTGCGCACCGCCATTTCCAGCAGGTCGCCAATGTTCTTCATGAACAGGACGAAAGTAAACAGTGCACCGCCCAGGAAAGCGTGGGAGAGCACTTCGTGCCAGATGTACCGGGTAAAGATGCGCACACTTCAGTTTAGAGCATTATGCGGAAAACTCGGGATCGGGCAGGGAAGACGTACCTCAGATGCTAAACGAGCTGCGGAATAAGTCGCAAACCGCTTGAGCAGCAGCCACCAGGGCTTCTATGAGATGGCTGTGGAATTCAAGGGTGTTTTTCTGTTGTTTGTTGTTAGTTTTTTTTGCGGTTGCTGGGCTGGTTGTTGCTGACGAGGCCGTGTAGGAAGATTCATCTCGGACTTCTATACGCACTGGGGCGCAGTCACCCAAACTCGAGATGGTCACAGACTCCGTAAAGCCTGTCAAGCCGTTTCCCAGACAAGCTTTGGGTTGGTTAGTTCCCGGGCGCCCAGCGCACCTAATTCCCGCCCAACACCGGAACCTTTTACTCCGCCAAACGGCGCGCGTGGATCCGACCGGACAAAGTCGTTGATGAAGACCGCACCGGCCTCGATCTGCGACGCCACTGCATTCGCACGTTCGGGATTCTTACTCCACACGGCGGCGCCCAGACCGAACTCTGTATCGTTGGCCAGCCGTATCGCCTCTTCCTCAGTATCGAAGGTGAAGACCAACGCTACCGGACCAAAGAACTCTTCCCGCGCGACAGGCGCGTCGTGAGGAACATCGACCAGCACCGTAGGAGGATAAAAGTAGCCCGGTCCCTCGAGCGACTCGCCGCCCGTGAGCACACGTCCCCCTGCCGCGACCGCATCCGACACCTGGCGTGCGGTTGTCGCGCGCAAGTCCTCACGCGCCTGCGGACCTAGTTTGGTAGTTGCCAGGAGCGGATCGCCGACCTTCAAGGCGGACGCCTGCTCGACAAAAGCCTTGATGAAAGCATCGGCGACGGGCGCAGCGATCAGAAAGCGCTTGGCCGCAATACAGCTCTGTGCGTTGTTGGAATAGCGTGAAATCACCCCCAGCTGCACGGCTTTCGCGATATCCGCATCCTCGAGCACGACAAACGGATCTGAGCCGCCGAGTTCCAGCACCACTTTCTTACCGTGCAGCCCGGCCTGCTGAGCGACTGCCCGGCCGGCGGCCACGCTACCAGTAACCGTCACTGCGCGTATGCGAGCGTCCGCGATCATTGCCGGCACCGCTCCGCGCTGAACGGAGACATTGACGTAAAGCCCTTCCGGACCACCCGCATCGCGAACCAGCGCTTCCAAAGCCAGTGCGCACCCCTGCACCGTCTCCGCATGCTTCACCACGACGGTGTTCCCCACCAGCGCAGCGGGAATGAAGAAGCGCAGCACCTGCCAGAAGGGGAGATTCCAGGGCATAATGGCCAGCACCGGACCAAGCGATTCATAAACCACGCGGCCCGGTGTTCCAGCAATGGACTCGGGTTGGATGTACGCCGCGCCTTCCCCAGCAAAATGCCGCGCGCCGAAGGCTGCCTTCTTCACTTCGCCCACCGCCTCTGCGATCGGCTTACCCATCTCCAGAGTGATCAGGCGCGCGTAATCGTCTGCGCGCTTTTCCAGCAGCTCGGCCAGGCGAATCAAAAACGCAGTCCGCTGGGAAAGCGGAGTACGCGACCACTTCTTCCATCCATCCCAGGCGCTCTGCAAGCGGAGCTCAACTTCCTGGGCACTGTGCTCCGGATAAGTGTTCAGAAGCTCACCGGTCGTAGGATTTTTCGATTCGAATGCCATAGCGCTTTATCCCTTCAACGATAACGGGGGCACATCCAACCAACGACGCTCCGCCCAGCTCTTCATTCCCAGCTCGGCCAACTGGACGCCCTTTGCTCCTTCAAGCAAGTCAAAACGCCAGGGCTTGTTCTCCACCACGTGACGGATAAAGTCTTCCCACTGCAGTTTGAAGCCGTTCTCGTAGGTTTGGGTGTCAGGCACCTCCTCCCATTGGTCCGCGAAGACCATGGTCTGAGGAAGGTCAGGGTTCCACACTGGCCGCGGAGTATTAACCCGATGTTGAGAGTAGCAGCGCGTCAAACCGGCAACTGCCGAACCATGGGTTCCATCCACCTGGAAAGTCACCAGGTCATCCCGCCGTACGCGCACTGCCCAGGAGGAATTGATTTGCGCGATCACGCCGCCTTCCAGCTGAAAGGTGGCATAGGCGGCATCATCCGCATCGGCTTTGTAGGGTGCCTCACTCTCGTCGACACGCTCGGGGATATGGGTGGCACCGATGCAGCTGACCGCCTTCACCGCGCCGAACAAGTTGTCGAGTACGTAGCGCCAATGAGGCAGCATGTCGAGAATGATGCCTCCGCCATCCGCTTTGCGGTAATTCCATGAAGGCCGCTGCGTCGGCTGCAGATCGCCCTCGAATACCCAGTAGCCGAACTCACCCCGCACCGCGAGCATGCGCCCGAAAAAGCCCGCGTCTTTCAGCATGCGAAGTTTGCGCAGCCCGGGCAGATAAAGCTTGTCTTGGACCACGCCACTCTTGACCCCACGAGCGTCCGCCAGGCGCGCCAGGGAAAGCGATTCCTCCAGCGTTTCTGAAAGCGGCTTCTCGCAATAAACGTGTTTTCCCGCCTCGATGGCGCGCTTCAGCAGAGGAACACGCATCTGGGTCGAGCCGGCGTCGAAGAAGATCGTGTCCTCGGGATTGGCGAGCGCAGACTCCACGTCTTTTGCTACGCGCTTAATACCATGGCGCGCCGCCAGGGCAGACACCTTTTCCAGGTTGCGTCCGACGAGAATGGGGTCGGGCATCGCCCGGTCGCCGTTAGAGAGGGTTACCCCACCCTGCTCCTGGATGGCCAGAATCGAACGGACCAGGTGCTGGTTGTAGCCCATGCGGCCGGTGATGCCATGCATGATGATGCCAATACGACGACTAGACACTGTTCATTCAGCCTTCTATAGTTTCTAATGTTTGTTCTATAAGTGCGTTCTTGAGTGGACCATACGCCCGCTTGGACTGTCAAACAATCTTAAAGCGTCACACGGAGGATCCTTGAAGAAGCAAGCATTGCTGCAGGCCATGGTGTGTTTTCTCTTCGTCTGGTGGGCATCGGCGGCCCTGGCGGCAAGCGACATACCAAAAGCCGCGTGGTCCCGGCCGATTGGACTCCCCCTCGAGAATCCGGGCGTGACCAAAGATCCGGGCATGATCGACGATGGTTATTGGCAGGGAGCGCCGGTCGGCGGAATGGGGGCAGGCACCTTCTCCCGCTCCTACCGTGGAGACTTCTCCCGCTGGCATATCAAGGCCGGTGTTCACAAATACGAGACCGTCTATGTGAACGAATTCGCCATGTTCCAGAAGTCCGAGGGTGATTCGGCGGGAACAGCGCGGGTCCTCATGACCGACCATCCCCGAAACGGTGAGTTGGCGAGTTGGGCATGGGATTATCCCGTGGGAGCGGGGGAGTACTCGGCCTTGTACCCAAAGTCCTGGTACGACTACAAGTGGGACAAATTTCCTGCGCACGTGGTGCTGGAACAATATTCGCCCGTGCTCCCGGATAACTATCGCGAATCCAGCTACCCGGTCGCGGTTTACCGCTGGCATGCGGAAAATCCCACCGACCATGCAGTCACCGTGTCAGTGCTTCTCTCGTGGGCCAATATGGGCGGCTGGTTTCGAACGTTTACCCATGACTTTAACGGCACGCCCAACCAGGGCAACTACAACCAGTTTGTGAGCGAAGCCGCGGGATCGGCCGGCACCATGAAAGGCATCGTCTTCGATCGCGGCCGGGATGGAGGGACCTTAAACGAGTGGGACGGGCAGTTTGCGATTGCGGCACTTGAAAGCCCGGGCGTGGAGGTCACCTATCAGACAACGTTTCTCACCCAGGGAGACGGAAAGGCAGTGTGGGCACCCTTTGCCAAGGACGGACGGCTGGCGAACAGCACCACATCGTGGGTCAGCGATAGCGAAAAATTGGCCGGCGCCATCGCGCTTCGTTTCACCCTGCAACCCGGGGAGAAGAAGATTATCCCCATGGTGATCTCCTGGGATCTTCCTGTCGTGCAATTCGGCCAGGGGCGCAAGTGGAACCGGCGCTACACGGACTTCTATGGCGCCACCGGCAACAACGCCTGGAAGATTGCCCGCGACGGACTCAAGAATGCCGCAACCTGGAGTGATGCGATCGATAAGTGGCAGGCGCCTTATATCAACGACGAAAGCAAGCCGCTCTGGTATCGCGGCATGCTCTTTAACGAACTCTACGCGCTGGCGGATGGGGGCACCTTCTGGGGCAGGCAGGGGGGCGGTGACAAGAAGCTGCCTGCCTCGTTTGCGTTGCTGGAGTGTTTTGATTATGCCTATTACGCAACTCTGGATGTTCGCTTTTATGCCTCTCTGCCGCTCTTGAAGTTCTGGCCGGTCATCGACAAGCAGGTGTTGCGCCAATTTGCCGGCACGGTTCCGCGTGAGTGGCCGGAGAAGGGGCTTTGGGTCTGGAAAACGCAACTGACCGGCGAGCCGGTTTTACATAAACGGAAGAAGAAGGGGGCTGTGCCCCATGACCTTGGCGTCCCGGAAGGCGATCCTTTCATTGCCGTCAATCAGCCTGGCTGGCAGGACACTAACGACTGGAAAGACCTCAACTCCAAGTTCGTACTGATGGTCTATCGCGACTACGTACTCACGGGGCGGAAGGACACTGCATTTCTGCGCGAGACGTGGCCTGCGGTCAAAGACGCGATCGCCTACCTACGGCAATTTGACCATGGCGGTGGCGTGCCCGAGAACAGCGGTTATCCGGATCAGACCTACGACTCATGGGTGGTGCGGGGAGTCAGCGCTTATTCCGGCGGCCTGTGGCTCGCGGCCCTGCGCGCGGGCGAGGAAACGGCGCGCACGCTTGGTGATAAGGCAACTGAAGACACGTATCATCAACTGTTCCATAAGGCCCAGCAGACTTACATCAGCAAGCTCTGGAATGGCGAGTACTTCCGCTATGACACCGAGAGCGAGAACCAGAATGCGATCCAGGCTGACCAGCTTGCCGGGCAATGGTACGCAAACATGCTCGGATTAGGCGACCTGGTACCTCGGGAAATGCAGTTGGCTGCGGCAAAGAAAATATTTGACGTCAATGTCATGAAGTTTGCCGGAGGGCAGATGGGCGCGGCCAATGGCATGGCTGCGGACGGTTCGGCTATCGACAATGTTCAGGCAAAAGAAGTGTGGGCGGGGACTACTTTAGGCTTTGCCGCCCTGCTGTTGAGTGAAGGCATGAAAGACGAAGCATATAAGTCCGCCTGGGGGCTCTACCATGTCATCTACGAGACCAAAGGCTACTGGTTCCGAACCCCCGAAGCTTGGGACATTACCGGAAACTTTCGGGCTGGTATGTATATGCGTCCAGCAGGTGTTTGGGCGATGGAGATGACGCAGCCGCCTGCACAGAGCGCAAACCAATGATGGGGCACTCTTCATGGAGGATCGGTTGCAGGGAAACCGAGGTCTCAAAAGCGAGACCTCGGCCACCCGCTTCTGTCCGGTACGATCGAAGGCCAGGTCAGGATAGTAGCTGGTTTACGGCCCGATCGGACTCGGCAATCGAAGCCCGATGATCCATGATTCCTGAAAGATCGGAATTGGCAAACGCGATTTTGCCAAAGGGTGCGCGCCGCATCACCTCGCGGGGAGCGATCTTGCCCTCAGTCCCAAAGAAAAAACCTGGCTGGCCGCAAAGATAAGCATGGCCCCAGCGATTTACGATGATGCCGGCAATATCGCGTCGCGCGTCGAACCCGCTGCGCGCGAACATCAACGTCATCTGTTCGCGAATCAGCCGCTCATATTCCGAATAAGGCGTGCTAAGCAGGCGCATCCTGCCCCGCGTGCACTGCTGCGGCAACGGTACGCCGGGTTCCGTAAAAGTGATTTTCAAACGCAAGACTGTTGGATCGTCAGGACTGACGGTCGGCGGAACGTCCGCGAAGGTGGCCACTTTGCGAACCGCGAGCCACTTATAGAGCCCCTCGAAACACTGGCATTCCGTGATCCCCATCTTGGCCATAAACCGCCAGTTGCGCACCGCGACATTAATGACGGCGCAAGGCATGCGATAGAACTGCTGGTAGGCAGCACGATAGTTTTCCGGCAGGTCGGAAATGGTTCTGGCCGTTGTCCAGCCTGCAGACATCAACACCGATCGTGCTTGCACGGATTGAAGCCGGCCCGCCACCGCGTAAATAACCCGGACGCCGTCACCCTCGTGGCGCACATCCGCCACGGTTGCGCCTAGCCGTATCCGCACCGGCTGGCCTTGACGATCAAGTTTGGTGAAATCCACTGGCCCGTTACACATGCCGGCCAGAGTATTCGGGCCGGGCATCGCCTCCGGGATCATTGCTTTTACAATAAAGCGCGCGATGCCGGTGTTCCCCCCGGGGAATATCTGCTCGCCAACCTCGTTCTTCCAGGGGAAAAGTACCTCGGGAGCGTAATTCGCATAGGCGGAGTTCTCATCCGCGGAAGAACCCGCCCAATCTGCGGCAGCCGGCATATAGGTACGGATAAATTCACGGGTCAGACCGTCGCGTTGCATCAGGTGCTCTTCAAAGCTGATGCGGTCGAGAGCCCGCGAGATTACATCGCCGTCCACCTTGGGCGGAACAAATGTTTTGTTGCCATCGCGCTCTTTCAGCAGTTGCTGCCTGGTCGCCTCAGGCAGGGGCGCGCCAGCCAGCCTTTTTCCCCATGCATCGAACAGCCAAAACCCCTCGGGATGGCCGTGGCGCGCGCCAAAAAACATTCCGGAATTCTTGCTGCCCCTGGCGTAGGGAAGTGTGTTGACATCGAGCTCAGGCTGGCCGCCGCCCCACTTCTGGTACTGGAGCGGCTTACCGTCGAAGCCGATCGACTCGTAGAATCTTTGCGTAAGAGAAAGGGGAAGGGAAGGGAAGTATGTGGCCGAACCCTGCCCGGCGATCAGCCGATGTCCATCCACCATGAATTCATTGCGACGCGCTTCCCCACCGAAGATCGCATGGTCTTCCAGCACCAGGCAGCGTTTCCCGCGCCCGGTCTTTTCCGAAAAGAGATGAGCGGCTGCCAATCCGCTGATGCCTCCGCCCACCACTACGCAATCGAAGGTCTCTCCGGTCGCTTGCGCGGTCTTGAGCTGCCCGGTGTAGAGAGCATCCCGGATGCCGTGACCTGCGGTCATCACGGTATGCGTGTTGCCATTGGAGGTGGCGTAATCTCCCACACCTCCGTAACCGTCCCAGTCCTCTTGCGCCATCATGGGTGCGCTGTCCGGAGGGCGGGCGATGAGCTCATGTCCATCGAGGAAATCTGCGCGGGCGATTTCAGCGTCCATGCCTAGCGCGCGGTCCTGTGGTTTTTGCGGCGGAGGTCCCACTTGGTTTCTCCCCGGGGAGGTGGTGGTACACTTCGACCACTGTACTATAGTACGTTTCTTTACAAAGTTGAGGCGGCAGAGATGATGAAACGCCGACGCTTCCTGCAATTGGCCGGGACCGCCGCTGCCGGCGCGGCCATGCGGACATCCTCCTTCGCGTCCCTGATTCAGGAACAGGAAGTCTTCGCCGCGATTGGTGGCAAATCACTCGGCGCCGGGGAGACGATCCGCGTACGAACCGGCGACCAGGTTCGGTTCCAGTTCTTTCATGCCGGCGCTTCGGATGAGATTCACCTGCATCTGCCGGGTCATCGCTTTACGGTTGTTGCGCTCGACGGATATCCGGTGCCAACGCGCGCCGCGGTCGATGTGCTTTCGCTCGCCGCCGGCGAACGGATCCACGCGATGGTGGGGATGAACAACCCAGGACATTGGACCCTCGGCTCACTGGACGACGCCGAGCGGGCCGGCGGGCGCAGCGTTTGCGTTGCGTATGCCGATCAGAATGGCCCTACGCAGTGGCATCCTCCTGCAGCCGTCGATTGGTCCTATGCCCGATTCAGTGGAATCAACCGCGCTGTTCCGCCGCCTGATCAAACGATCGAAATGCTGCTGGAGAGTAGGCCGGGGTTCGGCAGTCTTCATTGGGTCATCGATGGCCAGTCCCGCGCGGATATTGATCAGCTGAGTTTCCAACCAGGCCGTCGATATCGGCTGCGCATGATGAATGCCACCGATCGAGCCCATCCTGTACATCTTCCGCAACACAACTTCGCATTGACGCGAGTCAACCAGGTTCCCGTGTCAGGGATCATCAAAGACACGGTACGCCTCGAACCTTACAACGTAATCGAAGCAGATGTGCTTTCGCCTTTGTAGCCGCGCGGTCCTTCAGAGCCTGTGTGACAACTCGAAAATTGCGTGCCTCAGGGGCTAAAGAGTCTGCGTGAGAACTCGGTCCTGGAAGGGCACGGGTTCAGCCGTGCGGTAAATGACACTGCCATAGCCGGCTTTAGCCGCTGAGGTACGGTTTTCCATCCTCTGAATTCTCTTTTGCGCGGACAAAAAGATGCCCTCAGGGGCTAAACCCCGGCATATTTGCAATCTTTACGGCCCGACTAAAGTCGTGCCCTGATACCAAACAGGGCCCTATCGGAGCCTTTCGCAACGCCTTGCGGAACGTACGAGCTGGGCAATGGGTCGTCGCTTTGGGACTGCTTCGTTGCAGCGACATCTAAGTCCGGCTGTCGTCGAGGCCACGAAAAGCAACTCAGAAAATTTTGCGGGAGAGAAGGGGTGCGCTTGGAAGAAGCCGCCGCACGTAACATCCGAGCGATATCTTTCGACGTGGAAAGATGTATCGACTTTACCGGCGCACCCAAAGGAGGGAGAGCATGCTGCTATTTGGGAGTCTGCCTTGCGCTCGGATAACCGGCAATGGCGCGAAAGTGTTACGACGCAGAAACGCCAGGAAGGAAACGATAACCGACGCCGCGCACCGTCTCCAAAAAAACCGGCTCGGCGGGATTGTCCTCAATATACCGGCGCAAGCGCACCATGAAATTATCAATGGCCCGGGTGTCTGTATCCTCACGCACGCGCCACACCTGTTCCAGCAGCTCCTTGCGAGAAATGATGCGCCCCTGGTTGAGAACCAGGTAACGCAGCAGATCGCATTCCATCAGGGTGAGCCGGATCGTCTTCTCTGCAGTCGTGAGCTCGAGCGCAGCGAAGTGGATGGTGCGTCCGGCAAAGGCGAAGGTAGACGGGGAACTCGCGCTCGACTCCGGCTGAGCCGGCGGGGCAGCAACCTCGGGTCGAATCCACGCCATCCGCCGCAAAAGACCATTGAGACGAGCCAGCAGGATGGCAAGATCAAACGGCTTGGGCAGATAATCGTCGGCCCCGGCGCTGAACCCATTGAGTACATCCTCGGGCCGGCCGCGGGCGGTGAGCATGAGGATGGGAACGAAATTCTGTTGCGCCCGCAGTTCCGCGGCGACCGAAAAGCCGTCCCGCCCGGGGAGCATTACGTCGAGGATGACCGCATCGATGGGCTCGGCGGCAATCATCTCCAGGGCAGTTTCGCCATCTACCGCAACCTGAGCAGTGTAGCCCTCTGCCCGCAGGTTAAACAGCAGACCCTGCGCCAGATGAGCCTCATCTTCCACCACCAATATATGGGCGCTCACTTGCCCAACCCCTTTGCCAGCGTGCGCGGGAGCTGCAGTCGTATGGTGGCGCCCCGGCCTTCTCCTTCTGATTCGGCGACCACGTCTCCGCCATGCTGACGAGCGATCGAGCGGACCAGGAACAGGCCAAGCCCGGTCCCCTGGATGCGGAAGACATTGCGCGCCGGCACCCGGTAGAAGCGCCTGAAGATACGCTTCAGATGTAAGGGAGCTATGCCCAATCCATGATCGGAAACCGTGAGCATGATCCACGCATCGCCATCGAGGGCCAGATTTACCTCCAGTTGCGGTCCTTGGGGGGAATACTTGACCGCGTTATCGAGAATGTTGAGCACCGCGGTGCGCAGGTCCTCCGGGTTGCCGACCACGGAGAGCTGCCCGGCTCCAAGATCGACTCCAGGATCGACGGTGAAGCGGATGGTTGACTCCTGCAGGTGATAACGCTGCAGGATGGTGCGAATGCCATCGCGGACCAGGTCGTCGAAAGCCACCGGCAGGCGGACCTGGTTGCGCGCCCGCTGGCCCACCTCTCCCGCCTTGAGCACCTGCTCCACAGTGGCCAGGAGCCGCTCCGTGTCGGAGAGCATGATGTCGTAGAACTCTTTCCGTTGCAACTCCGGCAGCTCGTGCCGCTGCAGGGTCTCCAAATACAAACGGATAGAAGTAATGGGAGTTTTCAGTTCGTGGGTGACGGCATTGAGAAAGCTGTCGTGGCGCTCATTGCGCTTTACCTCACGCACCAGAAATATGGTGTTCAGAATCAGGCCGGCGATCAGCAGCAGGAAGAGGGGAATGCCAATGACCAGCAGGATCACGCTGCGCCAGTTGATGATGATCCAGGCGACGTTGAAGGCAATCGCCACCGCGACCAGGCAGGCGCCGAGGGTTATGGAAAGAACGATCGCATTGCGCCGCCGCGTGATTCGCATACATCTTCAGGCTACCAGTCTACTGCGCGGGCGGCCGGGACAAACAGTCGAAGACACAGGCTTCGCCGTTTTTGCGATGGGCGAAACACCGAGGCTTAGTAATAGTCAGTTATTATGTCGTCGCCCAGTGCGGTTGGCAAGGCATTTTCGCAAAGCGGATAGCGGGGCGGGAAACACGCAGTGAAAAATTTTAAAAGCTCGTAAAAAGTAGTTGCATTACGCGGCGTCTTCCTACATCCTTATGGAACTTTACAAAGTAAAGACAGGCAGCGCTCCCGCTCCTGCGGCCCCCGGACCCCTGCGACTCTGCGAGGTTAGACATGCAATTTCTCCGCAAGCTGAAGAAATCCTTCATCGTCCTCACGTTGTGTGCCCTCGCTGCCGGCGGCGCGCTACAGGCCCCGCTTCAGGCCCAGGTGACCGGAGCAATCACAGGCAGGGTTACCGATAGCTCAGGGGCGATCGTCTCCGGTGCGAAAGTGACTGCGACCAATGTAAGCACCAACTTCGTCCAGGGGGCAGTTACCGATGCAGCGGGCGAGTATCACCTGCTGGCGTTATCGCCGGGCATCTATTCGGTTAGCATTGCTGCGACCGGTTTCAGGACATTCACTACCAACGCCATCGATGTAAAAGTGAACGATCAGCAGCGCATCGACGCGTCTCTGACCGTAGGCGGCGTCGAGCAGAGCGTGAGCGCAGAAGCGAATACCGTCCAGGTAGAGTCCGATAGCACCCAACTAGGCGACGTAATCGAATCCAAGCAAATGCTTGCCATGCCGCTGAACGGCCGCAGCTATCTGGATCTGATGGCGTTGCAGCCTGGAGTCACCCCGGTGACCGCGGGCACCATCCCCGGCGATCGCCCGGTCTCAGGGCAAATCGGCAATCCCGGAAATCTTTCGGTGAATGGCCAGCCAGAGAGCGGCAATATGTTCCTGGTGAATGGCGGCGACGTGAACGAGTCAAAGAATATGGGCGCGGGCCTGATTCCAAATCTGGACTCGATTGCCGAGTTTCGTCTCATCACCAATAGCTTCGATGCTGAATATGGCAAAGTAAGCGGCGCAGTGATGAACTCCATCACCAAGTCCGGAACCAACCGGATCCACGGAGACGTTTTTGAGTTCCTGCGCAACGATGCGCTCGACGCCACCAATTACTTTGACACTTCAAAGGCCGAACTGCGCCGCAATCAATTTGGCTTTGCGGTTGGCGGACCCTTCCTGAAAAACCGTTTGTTCTGGTTTAGCGACTACCAGGGAACGCGCCAGGTGCAGGGCACCAGCACCGGGCAGGTCTTTCTGCCCACTGACGCTGAGCGAGCCGGACAGTTCGATCCCTCTACCCTGACGGGTTCCGTGGTAGGCGCCGCATGGGCGGCCACGCTGTCGCAAAAGACGGGAACGCCGGTCTCGGTCGGCGAGCCCTATGCTTCCGTTTTCCCCAACGGCATCCTTCCCGCCTCCGCCATCGACCAGGTTTCCACGAATATTCTTCCTTACATTCCACACCTCAACGCCGGGCAGGACTACTACTCCAACAACAGCCAGCGGGGGACCATTCGTGACGATAAGTTCGGCGAACGGGTTGACCTTGAAACCGGAAAGGCAGGAACGCTGACCTTCTATTACCACTTCGACGACTCAACGGTAGGAAGTCCGCTCAACGCACCGGGTCAGATGGATTCCTTCCCTGGCTTCGGGACCTCATCGCCCTCGCGCGCACAAATGTTTGTGATGAGCGACGTCAAGACCTTCGGTCCCTCGCTGGTGAACGAAGCCCGGATCAGCTACTTCAGAACCTCGGTACAAACCGCGAATCCTACCAGTGGTTTTGCCAGCTTGTCTGCCCTTGGTTTTTCGAGTGGAGGGGGAACGACGGGGATTAACCCTTCCGGCCCGGCTGGGTACAAAGAGATCGTGCCTCAGATCGGCACCAATGAATTCGAGATGGGGAATGGCTTTCTGAACCTGTACCAGGCCAACAACACCATCCAGGGCTCTGACAGCGTGTCCAAGCTGAAGGGAGAACACTCCATCAAGGCCGGCTTCGATTTCCGCTACTACCAGGTCAATGTCCGCAATATCTGCGCGCCGTTTGGCCAGTTCACCTTCAATGGCAGCGAAACCGGCAATGACTTCGCCGATCTTTTGCTGGGCGCGCCCAACTACTATGTGCAGTGTACCGAGCAATTCCAGGACAATCGTAGCCGCTACGGTGGCACGTTCGTGCAGGATAGCTGGAAGGCAAAGCCCAACCTGACCCTTAACCTTGGTGTTCGCTGGGACGTAAACATGCCCTGGTACGACTGGCAGGGCAAGACCGAAACCATTATCAAGGGCGAGCAATCGGTCGTTTTTCCGCTCTCACCCACCGGCTACCTGGTTCCCGGCGACCCTGGCGTTCCCAGCACCGTCTCGCCGACCGGATGGCATAACTTCGCGCCCCGGCTGGGAGTTGCGTATTCGCCTGATTTCCACGACGGCTTGCTTAGAAAAGCATTTGGGGAATCGGGCAAGACAAGTATCCGCTCCGCCTATGGCGTCTACTACCTGGGCGCCGCCGACCTGGGGAACTTTGGCATCATCGGCGACGCTCCTTTCGGCATCTACTGGCAGAGCACCGCGCCTTCTTTGTTCGACAATCCCTTTCAGACCAGAGCCACCGGGGCAGCTCAGCTGAATCCGTTTCCGTTTACTTTCCCCGTACCCGGAAGCCCCGCTAACAAGACGCTCAATTTTACAAAGTTCTACCCGCTGTATTCTCCTGGCTACAACGTGAACAACAGAATCACCTACGCTGAGCATTACCACCTGACAGTGCAGCGGGAGCTCTCCCGTTCCATGGTGCTGACCGTGGGCTACGTAGGGACGGAGTCTCACCGGCTTGAGGTGCAATACCAACCGAACGTTGGCGACACCAATCTGTGCCTCAGTTTGAACCAGCCAAGCCAGGTCGCACCTGGATCACAGACCTGCGGGCCTTACGCCGAGCCCTCGGTCTTCCAGACGCCTGACGGGTCCAATGTCTACGGGTCATTTGTGGGGCTGAACAATCAGGGGCTGGGTGAAATCAACGGGGGGCATGTGGTCTTCGATCCGACGCCGTTAATTTCAAACCTTGCCAACGCGAATTACAATGCTTTGCAAACATCCGTCGAACGTCGCGCGGGTGACCTGTCGTTCCTGGCTTCGTACACCTATTCGAAGTCGTTCGATAACACCGGATCCGGAGCTGGCGGGAATTTGAATCCATTCTTCCCTCGCCAGGGAAGGTCGTTGTCGGCGTTTAACATCAAGCACAATTTTGTCATCAGTTATAACTACAATATCCCGTTTGCTCGAGCCTTTAGCTCGATACCCTCCGCCATTACCGGTGGTTGGAGCCTCTCTGGCATTACTCGGGCTACCTCAGGTTTGCCGATCACGCTTTCAGAGGGAGACGATGCCGGGTTGACTTATATCGGGCTCGATTTCCCGGTACAGGTCGCGCCCGTTCAGACCATGAATCCCAGGAAGAACGGCAATCAGTACTTCAACGGCAGCACTGCATTCAGGCCTGAGAACCTGGGGGAGCATAGTGCGTTGCCCGCCAGGTTCTTCCCCGGCCCTGGAATTGAAACCACAGACCTCGGCATAAGCAAGGTCACGCCGATCAGGGAAGGTGTTTCGTTCCTGTTCCGCGCGGAATTCTTCAACATCTTCAACCACGCTAACTTCATCAATCCCTCGGGCAACATCACCAATGGAACTTTCGCCATCGTGACCTCTGCCAGAGATCCGCGTATCGGCCAGGTTGGCGCGAAGTTTATCTTCTAGTGTGTCTTTTTAGGCGATACAATCGCGCAGGCTGCTTCCCGGCGGCCTGCGCATTGTTTTAGAAACGAGTTTTCATGAAAATGATTCGCATGGCGTGGCTGGTCGGCGCCGTCTTGATGGGCAGCATCGCTCTCGCGCAAGCACCGCAAACGCAGAAAAAACACTTGCTCGTTCTGGGCGAGGAGAAGGGCTATCGCCACGAATCGGTTTCTCACGCCATGGCCGTGATTGAACAACTGGGTGAAAAGACCGGGCTCTGGGATACCACAATCCGGACCGATACCGAAGTTCTGACTAAAAAGAAACTCGAATACAACGCCAAGAACCTCAATGATTTCGACGCCATCTTTATGTTTACCGGTGGAGACCCGGAAATGGATGCCCAGCAAAAGGCCGACTTCCTTTCCTTTATCCATGACGATGGAAAGGGCTTGATCGGCGTTCACGCGGCAGCCATCACCTGGGTGCACTGGCCTGAATTTGTCGATCTGTTGGGAGGAGATTTCGATGAGCATCCCTGGCTCACCTTTGACGCTCCCATCCTTGTCGAGGATCCGTCCTTTCCCGGCATGCAGCAATGGCCGCACGAGTTCACCCTGCACGACGAGATCTACCAGATGAAGGATTTTTCTCGGGACAAAGTACGCGTGCTGATGCGTCTCGACCCCTGTAAGCTTGATTTGGCGAATCCCAAGGTACATCGCAAAGATCGTGATTTTGCCGTCACCTGGGCGAAGTCATACGGTAAGGGGCGGGTCTATTACTCGACTCTCGGACACCCGAAAGAGAATTGGGACGACCCGCGGATGCAGAAGATGTATACCGAGGCGATCAAGTGGGCGATGGGCCTGGAATCGGCTGATATCACGCCGCAACCGGCGCCCGTTGTTTCTTGCAAGTAATCCAGTAGTCACGAGGTACTCCACCATGTGGAAGGTATTTGCAGTTTTGTTTCTTGCTCTGGGCGCTGCTTCTGCAGAGGTTCATCCGATTCTTGCTATCGGTTCGCCCGCTCCCGATTTTTCGCTGCCCGGGGTGGATGGCCAGGTTCATAAGTTGAGTGATTATGCTTTCAGCCCCATCCTGGTGATCGTGTTTACTTGTAACCACTGCCCCATCGCGCAGATGTACGAACAACGGATTCAGAAGTTGGCTAACGACTACAAGAGCAAAGGGGTTGCGGTCGTAGCCATTCAGGGGAACGATCCGCAGGCGATCCGTATCGATGAGCTGGATTCGTCTGATGTAAGTGACACCTTGCCGGAGATGAAGATCCGGGTGCAGTATAAGCACCTCACTTATCCCTACCTGTACGACGGGGACACGCAGCAGGTGACGCGCGCGTATGGTCCGCAGGCGACTCCCCACGTCTTTATCTTTGATCCATCGCGGCATCTTCGTTATGAAGGCCGCATGGATAATAGTTACCGCACCGAGTTGGTGAAGTCGCAGGATGCGCGCAATGCGATTGATGCGCTGCTTGCGCATAAAGAAGTGACGGTTAAGCACACTGGCGTGTTTGGGTGCTCGACGAAATGGAAAGAGAAGGCGGCGGATAAGGAAGCGGCTCTGCAAAAGATCGACCAGCAACCCGTGAATGTGGAGATGATTTCGATGTCTGAGCTCGCCAAGCTGCGAGGAAACCCCAGCCATCAGATGATGCTGGTGGACTTCTGGGCGACCTGGTGCGGTTCTTGCATTGTTGAGTTTGCGGATTTGCAGAATACGTTGCGTATGTATGGGGCACGGGATTATTCCGTGGTCACCGTCGCGGCGAATATGCCGGACGAGAAGGCCGGGGTGCTGCGTTTCTTGCAGAAACAGCACGCTACCAGCCGCAACTATCTGTTCGATTCGCAGGATACTGCTGCGTTGCAGACGGCGTTTGATCCCAAGTGGGACTCTGCTGTGCCCTATACGATTCTGCTTTCAGGGGACGGCAAGGTTTTGTACAAGCAGCTGGGATCGGCGGATATGCTCGAGCTCAAGCGAATTATTCTGGCGAACTTGCCCTCGGACTACAAGGGCTTCAATCAATATTGGAAGAACAACTAGAGGCTTCAGCCTGAGACCCGCAAGGGCCGCTGGTGTTTTGGCGAGCAGGGGCAAGATCCCCGCATCCCACATCTCAAAAGCGAGATGTGGGCCCCCCTGGTCTATGGCGGGGATGGATCCAAAAGCACGCCGCATTCCACCCTTGACTTGCTACCGCCAAGTCGCTTGAATCTGGGACGAAAGGCTGTGGTGGGCTTCGCCCATCGTTTTCGGCCAACGTACTTGCGCGAACGTGGGGCACACGGCGATTTTGGAGGGGATAGAGCCCATTAACTCGTGAGGACGCGTGAGCTTGCAGTCTCGATTGCCAGATGAATAGCGCCATAGACCTGTGCATCCGCTCCCAGAGTGCTGCGCAGTAAATCTGGCTGAACGCGCTTGTCCCTTTGCGACAAGATATCGCGAGTCGCACTCCACAGAGCTGGATGCATGCCTACCGTGCCACCCAAAACAAAAAGCGGACAGTTCAGCACGATGGCCAGATTGTAGATCGCATAGGCCAGCGTCTGCGCAGACTTATTAAGTACTCGCCTGGCAAGCTCGTCGCCGGCAATCGCATAGTCAAAGACCTGCGTGGCCATCAGCTCCCGAGGATGCTCCGTAAGGTCTTCGCGCCAAAGACTGCGCCATTGCGCCTTAATCCCTTCCCCGCCAACGATGCCTTCTAACGCCCCGGGCTCACCAGGCTCGACCGGCGTCACTGGGGTTCCGGGAACCAGCAGGTAACCGATCTCACCCGCGGACCAGTTCATCCCGTGGAAGATCTGGCCATTCAACACAATCCCTGCGCCAATACCGGTGCCCAGGGCCACAAAGACGAAGTCCCTTATGCCTCGGGCTGCACCGATCTTACTTTCCGCGATGGCGGCCACGTTGACATCGTTGTCGACCGCCGCCGGCACCCCAAGCTTTGCTTCCAGTAGCGCCCGGAGCGGCACATTGCGCCAACCCATCAGATACGACGTGGCAATTACCACGCCTTGGTCCACATTGGTTACTCCCGGCGCTCCGGCCGCTATTGCGCGAAGCGAACTCCGCGGAATTGAATTTTGTTGCAGCAGATCGTCCACGCCTTCCTGAATCAGACCTACGACCTTGTGTGGATCGCGAATCCCGGCGGTCGAGACTTTCCATTTTCTTAATATGTTGCCATCCATGCCGGCCAGGGCAAGACGCAGGCTGGTGCCTCCAATGTCGGCCCCGACGACATAGCCAGTCTCGATCTCCTGTTGCAAAATCAACGAAATAACCTCGGATACGGATTGCGCCTAGGGCGCGGCCACGGTGGGCCGCGCGCTGATGCTTTCTAACTCGCGGCCCTTGGTTTCTGGAATCACAAAGCGTACGAAAATCAAAGTTAAGATGCAGAAAGCGCCATAGATGACAAACGTGAGCGAGGTGCCGGCAGCTTTCAAGAGCGACAGAAAGGTAAGCGAAACGATAAAGTTCGAGGTGCCAAAACTCAGGGTGGAGGCCGCAACGCCGCGGCCCCGCAAGCGCAACGGAAATACTTCAGAAACCAGGATCCACGCGATCGGCCCCAAACTGAAAGCGTAGCAGGTGATAAAAAACATCAGGCAACTGGTGGCAATGATACCCAGAGAATGCCCCAAAGCCGCCTGGTTATGGAAACACACGGCGAGCATCAGCAGCGCTAGCGTCATCCCACCGAGCCCCGCATACAAAAGAGGCTTGCGCCCGGCACGGTCCACCAGCACCAGCGCGATCACGGTCGCGAGCACATTGGTGATGGCCACCAGAAACGTAGCGAAGATGGCACTTTTATCGGAACTGATGCCGGCAAGGGAAAAGATCTGCGGGCCGTAGTAGAGAACCGCATTGATACCAGTCGCCGGTACCAGCAACATAAAGCCAACCGCGATGAAGAGCGATCCGCGCACGGCCGGGCTCCACAGAGCGCTCCAGCGCCGCTCCATCTTAGTCATCAAGCTCAGGCGAATGTCTTCTAGCAGCAACCTGGCGCCCGCCTCGTCGGTATAGGACTTGAGCACTAACTCAGCTTCTGCCACCCGGTTCTGGGCAAACAACCAGCGAGGACTCTCCGGCACGGTCAGCACCATGAACAGAAAAAGCAACGCCGGGAACAGTCCAAAAGCAAACATCCATCGCCATCCGTGGGAAGCAGCAAACCAGTAACCCACCAGATCTGCCAGGGCAATGCCCGACGTGAGGGCAAACTGGTACAAGCCAATCAGCATCCCGCGTGATTGGGGAGGAGCAAGCTCGGAAACATAGACTGGCGCCGTGACCGAGGTGAAGCCGACAGCAATGCCCAGCAGGGTCCGGGCAACAAACAGCACATAAACGTTGGGAGACAGCGGAGCTAGAATTGAGCCTGCGATGAAAAGAATAGCGCCCCAGACCAGCGTTTTGCGCCTGCCGACGCGGTCGGCCACGGTGCCCCCGATCAGCGCACCGATCATCACCCCGATCAGCACCGCAATCACCAGAACCTCTTGCATCCAGGTGGAGAGGTGGAAGGCGTCGCGCACATAGATCAGCGCAGCGGCGATGACCCCCATGTCAAAGCCGTAAAGAATGCCTCCCAAGCCGGCGATGAACGAGACCCTGCGGATGAAGGCCTGGTTCACATACGGTTGCATGGCAACGGGTTGATTCACTGGGGCGCCCACCTAACGAATGATACCTTTTAGGAGGGGTTTCTTTGTAACGAATCTTTGCTAACAAAGTCGGTTTTTAAGTAACCGGGAAAGATGTTCATGGAAGATAACAAGAAGCAAACGCCGCGTTGGGTGGGAGGGGTGGAGCCGGCAAAAGAACTGCTCACCGCAACCGGTACCCAGATCCTCGAAATCGAATGCCGGCAACAGCCGGAATGTCTTCGCCGGTTGCTTACGGGCTATGCGGACGACTCCACTATTCAGGCGGAGCTGGAGCAATTCCGCAGCCTGGCTCAGAGGGCCGGGCCGGTGTTGTTTATCGGCATGGGCGCCTCTTATTGTTCCTCCATCAGTGGATCGGTCTTTTTGCAATCGCACGGCCGTCCTGGGTTTTCGGTCGACGCTGGGGAATGGCTGAACTACGCCAGCCCGGTGTGGGAGGATGCCGCGCTCTCTATCCTGGTCACCACCTCAGGCGAAAGTGCGGAGTTGGTAGAGCTGTTCAAGCGAGCCGGCAAGCACACGCCTGGCCTGATCTGTAACAACACCGCAAGCACCTGCTGGCATCTGGCCGAGCATAAGCTCCCCATCCTGGCAGGTCCGGAATATGGGAACGCGACCAAGACCTACACCAACGCGACCGCGGCTGCCATCATTCTCGCCTCTGCCATCGCCGGACGGCCGTGGCAACAGGAGGCGGAGCATGCGGCCCAGGTGTTCTCCAGCTACCTGGATCCTATCTTCGCCATGCGCGGCGAGCTCGATCGGTTCTGTCAGGGAGCAGCCAATATGGAAGTGATCGGCCGCGGTGCGGGTTACGGCGGAGCGTTTATGAGCGCACTCTGCATTCGCGAAATGAGCGGCTTCCGGGCGGCTCCGCACACCGGCGCAGGGTTCAAGCACGGCCCTAATCTGGATGTAGACCAGACCCACGTCGCCATCATCTTTGCCCTCGGCCACACGGCCGAGTTGGGTATCAGGCTGGCGCAGGAATGTAACCGTCGAGGTGGCAGGGTAGTGCTGGTCTCGAGCCAGGAGCTCAACCCCACGGAAAAACTTTTCCCCGTCAAAATCGAAGCGGTCGCAGAACCCTGGGAAGGGATCACGTCGTTGCTTGTACCGCAAGCACTGACGCTGGCCATGGTGGAGCGAACAGGCTGCCGGCTGCCGCCACGCTTTCAATACGGCGTAATGGAACAGTAAGTAACAAGTGTAGCGAAAACGGTGAGTGGGTGGCCCAGGTCTCGCTTTTTGAGACCTGGGTGCTACGGCTGGTGAGGCAAGGTCAGCGCCGGATTCTGATCGAAGAAGTTAACCGGTCGAATGAGAAAGTCATGCCACAGTGTAGGCATCACCGGCCAGTCTTCGAGGCGAACCACGTGGTGGAATCCCAACGTATACCAACCGACAATATCCGTATTCTCGATCGAACGGTTGGCCTTGGTCCACTCCGGCAGCCCCCGCAGCCCGTCGTTATTCGTCACATAGGTGCCGGCTGCATAGCGTTCATCCGGGTTGTAGGGCGTAACCCACATCTGGTGCCCGGAAAATGCTCCCACGCGCTGCGCCGGATCATCATTCGAAATACTCGACACTGCCGTAGCGCCTGGCATAATTTCCCACCCCGTCGGGTAGCCGCGTGCATCATGCTGATTGGGATTGATAAAATGCCACATCGATGGAGTACGCATATCGAGGTCGAGAATCGCGTCTCTCTCTTTATGCGCGATCGATGACTGCGCCGCCCAGATGACCTTGCGTGTCTTACCGGAGAGCGGCTCCTCGACCAGCCTGTCGACCATAAAGCTGTTGGCCACGCCATCCACGTCAAGATCGAGCCGGTAAGAAAAGTAGTGGTCGTGATTGACGGCCACCAGGTTAGGTGCGACCAGAGTGCCGTGTTGCAGCTTACCTGGTTCCTCCATCGCGGCCATCTGCTCCTTGACTCCTTTGGTCTCCACGATGCCGGTTGCACCAACGGCTACGCGGATGGTCCCGTCCTGCTGGAAAATCCAATCGAGCAGGTAGTCATAGTTCCCCGCGACCGCGGCGGTGCGCAGCACCAATTCGCGGCTGGGACGCCCGCTGATCACGTTGCCTTCCAGGTGCCTCCATGCCGGGCCATCGCCGGGCCGTTCGAACAGGCAAGCCAGTTGCGGCTTCAAGACCGGCGCGCCCGTATCCGACGGCACCAGACCGGTAAAGTATTGCGCGTGCGCCGGGCAGTCGTCGGGCCCAACCGGCTTGATCAATCCGCCGAGCAAGAATTCACCCGCATCCACAAAAGCGCGCGAATTCCAGCCTTCATCGGGATCCATGTAGGGCACATACATCTCCGACAGGGAACCCTCATACATCACCGAACGCAGCCGATCGCCATCCTGGTAGCGCACCAGGTTAATGACGGGACCGACCCGGGGATCCAGCCGGAAACGGAAATGCCAGTTCTGCCATACCACCTCACCCTTGTCGATGCTGTAGCCGGGCCCCAACGGCTCAGCAACCAGCAAAGGTTTGGTGCCGGGGCGCGGCGTCGCGTCGGCCTCTTCGTAGTTGATGTCTGCCGTCGACATGGGCACGGGGTCATTGTCGACGACTCTCAGCACCTTCTCGCTGGTGAGGTCGGCGAGGATATAAACACCTTCGATGGCGCGCCCCCAGGGGTGATACACGCCATGAGAATCGGTGCAATCGCCAAACCCAATCCGGCTGCTGGACTGCTCGGGAAAGATCATCCACGTGATCGGGATCGGCTCACAACGCACGCCGGCCAGATCCGTCACCCCATGATGCTTGAGCGCAGCGATCACACGAGGATCCTTCTTGACTATGTCGTTCATGGTGTCGAGCTCAGACCCGGTAATAGGCGCCTGCACGCCCGGAACCTCTTTCCAGAATTCGAGCGTGTGCGCGGTGACATCGACCCGGGCTTCGATGGTCTTGCCATGGTCCTCAAGGATCACATCCGCTTCCCGGGGGATTGGATCACCCGTCTTCCAGGCCAGCACCTTGTCTTTAACCGCCTCATGCAGCAGCACACTCGAGAACAGAGTCTTCTCAGAAAGGTGGCCGCTTTTTGCCAGCACATCGTGCACGGTCCAATACTCCCTGGTGGTCAGCGCGTCCAGCGGATGCTGGGGTCCTTGGGATTGGCCGTAGAGCGCAGCAGTCAGCGCGGAGATTGCGATCAGGTTTGAAAGGAGGGTTCGCATGGGCTATGTGCAGAATCGTAGCACACTTCATAATGTTTAGTTAGAATCCTCGAGGGCGCAGGCAGGTGGTATAAAAGGGAGGTTCAGGGCACTCCCTGATTCGTGAGCCGGTTTTCATTGAAGAACGAATCTATCTCGGTCGGCAGGCCCTCACTCCTCCGCCATACCAACGCGCTCCGCGTACTCAAGCTCCTGCGTGAGAGCGGATCGTGTTCCAAGGCAGACCTGGTGCGCGCCTCTGGCCTTAGCGCGCCGACCATCACCAATGTCGTCGGTGATCTGCTCTCGGCCGATCTGATCAAGGCATTGGGCGAGGGCGAGTCGAATGGCGGCAGGCCCCCTGACATGATCGCGTTCAAGGCGGAGCGCGGATGCGTGCTGGCGGTCAAGATCACCGCTGACAGCCTGTCGTTTCTGCTGGCTGATCTGAACGGCAGCCCACTCGACACCCACGAAATCCCCCTCGGCGGCCGCAAGACCACCCCCGACGCTATTTGTATCTTGATTGGCGAAGAAGTGCGGCGCCTGTTGCGCAAGCATCGGAAGAAGCGGGAGCAACTGCTTGCGGTGGTGGTGGGCGTGCCTGCGATCACCAACGTGGACGAGGGCATGGTGCTGTCGATCAGCACGCTTGAAAACTGGCGTTCTGTGCCTTTGCGCGCTAAGCTGAGCAAAATTGTCGACTGCCTGGTCATCGTTGAGAACGACACGAATCTGGCCGCGCAGGGTGAACGTTTTTGCGGCGCGGCGCAAGCCGAGGAAACGTTCATCCTCATTCACATCGGCCCGAATGTAGGGGCCGGTATCGTGCTGGGCGGCCAAATCTATCATGGGTCGCAGTGGTCCGCGGGAGAAATCGGGTACCTGCGCCTGCCCAACACCTCCCGCCGCCGGCCAACCCTGCACGAGTTTGGCGAGCTCGAAACAGTGCTGACTAGTTCGGGAATTTTGGAGAGTTGGAACGAAGGAAAGAAGAATGCAAGCGGTGCTCAGGAGAAGATGGATGCGCTCGGGGTGCTGAATCTTGCCCAGGCAGGCGATGGCCGGGCTGAAAAGATCGTGCAGCACCGGGCCGGGATTGTGGCTGACATCGTTGTCAATCTTTCTCTTATTCTGAATCCTGGTTTGATCCTGCTTGAAGGGGAAGTGGGAGGCCATCCTACGCTCATCAGCGCGGTCCAGAAGCAGCTTCAGGAAAGCGAATTCGCGGTGACGAAAATCGGGGCGGGCAAGCTGGGTAACACTTCAATGCTGTGGGGCGGGATTGCCATTGCGCTGGAGATGATCCCTTCTGTTTTGCTGCCTAGCCCCTGATTGTAAATCGTGCCCTGATACAAAACAGAGCGTTTGCACAGCCCGGTAAAGTTCCGCCTTGAGACAAAGCAGAGTTCTGACGCAGGCTTTCTTGCCACCAGGGCTAAAGCCCTCAATTTTCCGTAACGGCACGTTCTCGCGGGTTTGAAAGCCCGCTTCCCCGGACTAAAGTCCGGGGCTACACCCACCTGCTCCCTCGGGACTTTCATGCAAGCAGTTACCGCAACGTGAAGGCGACATAGACGCTGCCCGTAGGGCCGCGGGCAAATTGGCTGCCGCCGCTGGCGATCACGACATATTGCTTTCCGTCGACCATATAGGTTGCGGGAGTTGCTGTGCCGGCGAAAGGCAGCAGCGTTTCCCAAAGGAGCTTTCCCGTGCTGCTATCGAAGGCTCTGAATTTCTTATCATAGGCAGTCGCGCCAATGAACAAAAGACCACTTGCGGTGATCATCGGGCCGCCATAGTTATCCGAACCCGTGTTGGTCAAACCCTTTGCGGCGAGCTCGGGGTATTCACCGAGTGGTATCTTCCACAAATACTTTCCCGTGTTGAGATCGATCGCGTTCAGTGTTCCCCAGGGTGGAGTGATCGCCGGGTAACCCTCGCTATCCAAAAAGTCGTGCGATCCTGTCACCTCGTACTTCATCGTGGTGCCATCGGCCGCAGCGGAGTAGATTCCTCCCCGATCCGGATCCGCGGCCATGGTTTCGGGCTGCCGGGTTAGAAATTGAATCAGCGCACGCAAATGCTCATCGCGCAGGTTGGGAAATGAAGGCATGCGGCCGCCGCCTTGAGCGATCTTCGCCTCAATCTGCTCCGTGCTAAGACGCTTTCCCGCGTCGGCCAGCGAGGGATAAAGCGGCAGAGACCCCTCCAGATCCTTGCCATGGCACAGGCTACATTGATTGTGATAAATCCTTTCGCCGGTACTCGCCGTCGGCCGGTTCCGGGTCAATGCGAGGACACACGCCGCCTCGTTCGCATTCACATAGATCACGCCGCGCCTGCGGTCGACGGCGGGACCACCCCATTCAGCGCCGCCAAGAAAGCACGGAAACACAACCGTCTCATGATCAAGGCCGATGGGCAAAAACTGGCCTCCGCTGCGAAAGCCGGCAAACTCTTTCAACGCTGCCTGGTGTGCTTCGGGTGTCCGGATTGTTAGTAAGTCTTGCGTGAGCCTCTGCCTTGTAAACGGCTCCGGCTTGGTGGGAAAAGGTTGCATGGGCGAAGTAACCTCCCCCGGAACTTCGCTCGCCGGATAAGGCCGTTCCTCGATAGGGAAGAGCGGCTTCCCATTGGAACGGTCAAACAGGTACAGGTACCCTTGCTTGGTTGTTTGGGCGATTGCATCCACGCACCTGCCGTTGTGTCTTACCGAGAGCAGCGCCGGCGGCGAAGGAAAATCCCGGTCCCAAATGTCGTGATGGACCCCTTGGAAGTGCCAGAGGCGCTTGCCGGTTTTGGCATCGAGCGCAAGCAGAGTATCTGCGAACAGATCGTCGCCTGCACGGTCGGCTCCATAAAAATCGAACACTGCAGATCCGGTGGGAACATAGACAATACCCCGCCGGGGATCGAGCGCCATCCCCGCCCAGTTGTTCGCTGCGCCGGCGCTTTTCCAGGCTTCGGGCGGCCAACTGGTGTAGCCGAATTCTCCCGGATGCGGGATGGTGTGAAAAGTCCATCGCAGGGTACCCGCCTTCACATCGAATGCCCGGATATCGCCGGGGGGAGAGGGATACGTCTCGGGATTGCGACCCCCGACAATAATCAAATCCTGATAAATGATGCCCGGGCTGGTAATCACCACCGATTGCGAGAGGTAATCTCCTCGCAGGTTCTTGCGCAGATCGATGCGCCCTTGCTCCCCGAAAGAGAGGATGGGTTTCCCAGTCACCGCATCCAGGGCGTACAGGTAATACATGACGCCTACGAGCACGCGTCCTCGCTTGCCATCAGTCCAGTAGGCAACCCCGCGCGCGGGTTGACTGCTATGAATGCCGGAATCGAATTTCCAAAGCAGCTTGCCGGTCGAGGCCTCGAGTGCAATCACTTTTTGCGAAGCGGTATAGGCGTAGAGAGTTCTGCCAACAACAAGGGGGCTTGTTTCCAGCCCACCCTCTTCGGCCGAATCGAATTTCCAGGCCTCTCTCAGCCGGCCGACATTGCCTCGGTTGATTTGCAAAAGCCCAGAGTAATGATCGCCTTCTGGCTGCCCGCCATAGACCGGCCAATCGGGCCGCTGTGGCAGCCCACTACTCGGGCATGTCTGCGCATACAGAGCAACAATCCCTCCCAACGCCAGCGTCAGGAAAAGCAAGCCAATTCGCGGCTTCACTTGCCCAGAAGCCACTCGGCAGCATTCTGTATGAGCGTATTCTGCACTGGGCTGGTAAAGATCTTGTCGCCGTGGCCCATGTTCATATACACCATCTTGTACTGCGTATTGGTCCAAACCACAGGAATATCTCCAGAGGTCAGCAATCCCTTAATGCCAAGCGGATAATTTTGAGGATCCAAAGTCAGCAGCACGTGAATATGACTATCCGCACGAGGGCTGGGCTTCCAGCGGTACCATTCGTTCGTCGGCGATAGAAAACTTAGCGGGAGATTCCGTGTGACCGGACTGCTGGGGTCGTCCACGATCACCTTCGCCGGCAAGGGAGGCCAGCTATTGGCGTCAAAAACGCCTCCGCCGATAAACTTCATGAACCAGGGCCACTTGGTAGTTTTATCGTTGTAAGCAGAGACGTGAAAGCCCAGCCAGGCGCCCCCGTTCGTCATGTAGCGCTCAAAGGCTTCCCGCTCTGCCTGGTTGTGCGGAAATTCGTTAAGCCAAACTACCAGCTGGTAGGACTTTAAATTCGTATCATTCACTGCTTCCCAGTCGGTCGTCGCCTCAAGTGTAAGGCCGTCTTTCTGGGCGAGGTCCGCGAAGAACCGAAGTGCATCGACCGCGAACAAAACATGATCGTTCTCAACATTCAGCGAGTAAAGCAGCAGCACGCGCGGCTCAGGCGCTTTCGGAGTAAGCTCCTGCGCCCCGGCCGCGGCGAAGCACAAGACCAGCGCGACGAGAGACTTGATCATTGCCCGGCAGCCCAGAAGATCGAGTTCCTGAACAGCAGTGTGAAATCTTTATTCTGAAATAATTCCCCGTGATGCCCCATAAATATGTAAATGTTCCTGGCCTTCACATGTTCGTTGGTCCACACCACAGGATGGTCCCCCATCGTGATCATGCTCCTGGGCTGATAAGTTGACTCATCCACACTCGCCAGAACCCGCACGTTTGATCGATTCGACCGGCTCCACGTATACCACTCCTCTTTATCAATGACGAAAGAATGGGGAAGACCCTTGGTCGCGGGGTGGCTCGGATCATCTACCTTGACCGTCGCAGTGGCAAATTGCGCAATGTAGCTGGTGTATCGAATATCGCCCATGAAATGCGACCACCACGGCCACATAGGGTATCCATCAAAGTCACCTAACAACATTGCGTGATGGAAACCGATCCAACCACCTGTTCCCCGCGTGATGTAGCGCTCAAAAGCTTCTTTCGCCACTGGCGTCCAGTGATACGGCGGATAGTTGAGCTGAATGAACAAGCGATACTTCTTGAGGAAAGCATCGTTAATCTGATCTGTGTTGTTAACGTAATCGACGGCGAAGTCGTTTTCGGCAGCCAGCTGCGCCAGCCACACCTTGGCTGCCGCCACAAACCCATCGTGGAGAGTGGGGCCGTTCTCTGCGATCGCCAACACCCGGAACTTGACCGGATGACTCGGCGTGTCAGCCGCCCGGGCCACTTGAGATCCCACACAAAACAGCGCAAAGAGGAAGAACAGAATTATTCTCGAGAAGATCATCTTTACTTACCCACCACGGTTACATCGTTGCTGCTGAAATTGGCCACATAGAGCAAATGCGTGGAACCATCGACTTCCAGCGCATAGGGAATCGCGCCTACCTTCACTGTGTTGGTGGGGAGATTGGTTTTGCCGTCGATCACGGTCAGGCTGGCGGTTCGCTGATTTGCTACATAGATACGATCGCTCCCGGAATCGATCGCGATCGCCTGCGGCGGCGTTCCTAGGCTCACCGTCGCCGTCACGGTCGCAGTTGAGCCATCAACGACCGCCATGCTGTCATTCCCGTAGCTCAACACATAACCTTTGTGGGTAGCCGGATTCACTTCCACGGCGAAAGGAATTGCTCCCACACTCACCGTTGTCGAGGCATTCGTCGCGCCGTCAATCACCGACACGCTGGCGCTGTCTTCGTTGAGAGCATAGATTTTGTTCGCCTTCGCATCCACCGCAATGGCCCAGGGGTGCTTGCCGATCGCGATCGAGCTGGTGACCCCGGTGGCTCCATCAATGACCGTTACGTCCTGGCTTCCATAGTTGACCGTGTACACCTTATTGGTCACAGCATTCAGGGCAATCCCGCGTGGACCCTGTCCTACTTGGATCGTCGTCGTCGCATTGGTTGCGCCGTCCATCACCGTTACACTGTGACCAAAATTATTAGCCACGTAGATTTTGTTGGTGGCTGTATTCACCGCCAGCGCTTGTGGATAGTCGCCCACATGCACCGTGCTGCTGATGGTCCCGGTTTTACCATCGATCACCGAAACCGAATCGCTGCCTGAATTGGTGATGTAGACCTTGTTCGTCTGGGGATTAATGGCGACGGCCTCCGGACGATCTTCGACATTCAAGGTCGAGGTGGCATTGGTCTCACTGTCGAGGATGGTCACGGAGTTGCTGCCGTGATTGACCACGTAGACCTTGTGTGTGAGCGGATTCGCGGCCACTGCGATCGGAGTCGTGCCCACGGGGACCGTCCTGACCACGGTTTGCGCTCCAAATGGCGCCGGCGCGATCATCGCGGCGAACATCACTATTCCGGTTCGCGTCACTTTTGCAGCCAATAATTGTTCAAACCAATGTAAGCCGACGGCAGGTTGGCCAGGATGGTCCGGCGGAGCTTCAACTGATCGACCGGCTGAGCAGTTTGATAGAGCACGTTGCCCTCCGCGTCGAGCAGAATGGTGTAACCCACTTCCACGCCAGAATCCCACTTGGAATCGAATGCCTTCTGCAATTCCGCCGCGTTCTCAGAGTCGAAGAGAAGGTTGCGGCTGGTGGCGTGCTTTTTATCCAACCACTCCTTGACCGCTGCTTTCTCGTCCGGCTTGTTCATCGAAACCACGACCAGCTCAAAATTTCGGTCGCTGTACATGCGATAGATATCCTGAATACCGGCGAACTCCTCCAGGCAGGCGCTGCATCGAGTGGACCAGAATTGGATCAGCCTTACATTGCCATCAGCGTTTGTGTGCAGGGACTTCAGCGCATCCGCAGATACCATTTCAAGCGCCACTGGCTGGGCATTCAGCTTCTCCATAAAGGCCACGTTCGCTGCTTCTTTATCGCTCCACTTGGTCGAGCATCCGAATGCGCCCGTGTGCTTGACTGCCACCTCTCTGTCCCCCAGCAGCGCGTCGATGGCGTCCAGAGCGTAGTGTCGTTTGACGAACTCAATGCGGTAGCTGTCGTCGATCGCGCCTTCGTAACGAAGCTTGCGCTGTTGGTCGAAGATAAAGATGTGAGGGGAAGCCTGCGGACCGTACGCTCGCGAGACGCTCTCGGTCTCCCCGTCATAGAGATAGGGGTAGGGCAGATGCTTGTAAGCCACCCGAATTTTCATCTCGTCAAGAGTGTCGCTCACATCGGAAGAGTCCAGCTCGTCGATGCGGATCGCTTTCGGATCATTCGGACTGATGGCGACGAGGGCGACTCCTTTGTCTCGATAGTCGTTGTACATCTGCGTAACCCGGCCCTCGTACATTTGGGCGTTCGGGCAGTGATCGCAGGTAAAAACCACAACAAGAATCCTGCTTGATGCAAAGTCGCTCAGCTGGTGTATCTTTCCATCCGCACCGGGCAACGAGAAGCCGGGTGCAGCCGAACCAAGCGGCAGGATAGGATGATCCGCGGCCAGCCCGGCGGCCGGCAACATCAGCAAAGCAAGCAAACAAACGACAGATCGAATAGCTGACATCCTTCTCTCCCTGCGGCGACGCCAAACTGCGCTTGAATCGTTAGTGCCTGGAAGGGCACGGCTTCAGCCGTGCCGCAAATAGTACCGCCATACCCGGCTTTAGCCGCTGAGGTACATTTTTTCTTTCCTCTAAATTCACTTATTCGCTCATAAAAGATGCCCTCAGGGGCTAAAGCGCGGAATATTTCAACCGTGTTACGGCCCGACTAAAGTCGTGCCCTGATACAAAACCAAGTTCTCGCGCAGACGCTAAAGCCTGGAAAACTCTCCAGCAACTGCGGCACGGCTGGAGCCGTGCCCTTCCAGAGACCGAGTTCCTTACGCGCCCATGCCCTCAGGGGCCAAAGCCCGGAATATTTCAACCGTGTTACGGCCCGACTAAAGTCGTGCCCTGATACAAAACCAAGTTCTCGCGCAGACGCTAAAGCCGGAAACTTTCCAGCAATTACGGTATGGCTGAAGCCGTTGTCACGCGGACTCCTAAGCACCGGAAAATCCATATTGCCAGGCAAAGGCAACATTGGTGCGCATGCCATCCCGCACGTCGTCATCGCCTTCCTTTTCGTACTCGATCGCAACCAGGCGGCGAAAATTCTGACGGTGCAATTCCGCCTCTACCTCAGGAATCTTCGCAATCCCAGATCCCAGCAGAACATTCTCCCCGCTGCCTTTGGCTTTCACATCCTTCAGGTGCACCAGATTCAACCGGGGCGCAAGCTTGCGAACCGCGTCGGCCGGATCGTACCCACATGCTGCGAAATGACCCGTATCCGCGGTCGCGCCACAGTTCGCCGAAAGCCCCGCGAGCGCGTTGAGTACATCGTCCGGGCTCTCATAAGGAAACTTCTGCCCGGCAAAGAAATGGTTGTGAACGGAAAACGTGAGCCCGGCCTCACTGACGCTGCGGTCAATACGCTTCAGCAGATCGGCGCCGGTGGCATCCCCCGTGATATTGTGCGCACCCAGCAATTTGGCGAAAGCCACTGCCTGGGCTACTTCCTGCTCGTTCTTGAGCGTGGCCGCATAGTAAGAAACACATTTAATCCCAGCCTTATCGAGCTTTGCCCGGGCGGACTGAAACAGAGCCTCGTTGGGATGACTCAGGATCATGTACTCGCCCCGCGACATCTCGATCTGCTGGTTATGCAGACCGTTGGTAGGCAGCAGAATCTCAAGCTGCGCCATCATGTCGTCGAACGACAGGGCGTGATAACTGAAGGTGCCGATGCCGATGGTCAACGGGGCCAGCGCATAAGCGGGCAGAGCGCTCGCGGCAAGGCCTGCCGCTGCGGTTTTCACGAATGTTCTTCGATTCATCATTGAGTACGCGCAGCCGTTTCTGTTGCCGGGAGCGCAAGCAGTTCTTTCGCCGGTGTATCCGCCGGAAAAGCTACATTGAAAAAGCAAACCATCATCTCGTCGAAGCTTTGTTGGCCCCAGGTGACGGTTTTGCTGGGATCGGGGTTTTCCGGATTGCCGGCCGAGTTATCGTAATGTGCCGTGCACTCGACTTTGGTGCCCGCGGGCAGCACAATCGGCTTGGCCAGGTTGTACCAAAGCTGCCAGTGCCAGTTATAGTGCGGCACATTCAGGATCGATCGCGTCGTTCCATCAGGAAACACCAGCCGGTACGACATGTCTTTCCCCCGCATGTGCATATGGGGGTGCATACCCAGCAGCGTTACTTCGCGGCGAAAGGTAAACGAGGCATCCACCCGATAATTCGGATCCCCAGGCGGAATTTTGAACTTCTCGTTGCCTGTCGAAAGCGTCATCACCCTTTCTGTAGGCGGGTCCTTCGCCAGCACCAGCCCCAGATTCGCCTGGTCGGTGGTGGCTTTGCCTTCCGGCATGTAATGCACTTCGAGCACAATGTCTGAGCCGGCGGGAATCAGCTTCGCCTGTCCCGGTCCAAACATATCCGGCGGTTGCCCTGGGGCATAGCCAACCAGCCAGTCGCTGGGCACATCATCCTTGGCCACCTTCTCATCCGTTTTCGCCGGCGGGGCGACAAAGAATTCTTCTTTCGGCTGACCCTTGAAGTAGTTCGACCCGGGGGTGCGAACGTAGGCTACGATGTGGTGCACCACCGAGCGATCCGTCGGCGCCGCCTCCACATCCTGCACCCAGGTGTCTTTGGTAAAACCGGTCGGAATGATCACGTACTGGTAATCAAGAATTCCGGTGGCAGGCACGGAAAACGCCCGCGGGAGTTGATAGACTTTGTCGGGCTTGGGGATTGCCCAGCCCTTCACGAAGTCGGCCGGAGGAGGCAAATCCTTAGGATCGCCCTTGGGCGCGCCCGCGTCTACCCAGGCTGCGATGGTGTCGATCTGCGCCTGCGTCAGCGATCGGTTGTTCTCGAACTTCTCCGTATGGCCATCCTCAAACCATGGCGGCATGGCCCGTGTGACCACCATCCGTTTCATCGCCGTGGCCCAGGGGCGCGCGTCTTCATACGTCAGCATGGAGAACGGAGTGCCTTCTCCCGGACGGTGGCAGCTTTGGCAATTCTGCTGCAGAATGGGCGCGACGTCCCTGGTAAAGGTCAGATGCGAAGCCCTGGTAACCGGGAGGGCAGCCGTGTCAGGCGTTGCCATACCGGCCATCTGCCCCCACAAGCAAGGGACTATCGAGAGTTGCAACGCAAAGGTCATGGCTCGGGTTTGGGCTCGAGTTCGAGGCATGGTTTGATTAATTAGGAACGTTTCATTAGTATGTCGCCAACAAGTATCTACCGGCCTCACTCGTGAGGCAATCTTTTTTTACCGCTGGTAAATCTGAATGAAGCTCCTCGGCTTTTTCGCTCTCATTGGCGCTCTGAGTCTTACCGGCAACGCTGAAGAGCCCGCCTGCTATCAATCGGTGAGCCGCGTAGTCTGGCTGGTACAGAACGTTGACCTGGCAAAGGAGGCGTGGGCCCAACTAGGGCTCTTAGACATTCACGAATACCCAGACGTGGAGTTGACGGGGCAAGACCACGGTAATCCGGTAAAGATGTGGGCCTGGGAAGTGACCGGCCATTTGGGAAACCTGACGGTCGAAATGATCCAGCCTGCCGAAGGCCAACTGAACGCCTGGAACGACTTTCTGGGCAAGCACGGCGACGGCATCTTCTCCATCGTGCACGAGGTGAAGTCCCAGGCGGAGATGACCCAGGAAGTAAACCGCATGCATGCACTCGGCGTAGGTGTGCTGCAGCAGCTAAGTTTTGAGCGCGAGGGCAAGCACGTCACTTATACCTACTTTGACACCGAGCCCCAGGGAAAATTCGCTCTCGGCCTGGTGTACTGGCCTGGAGGTATCCCTGCCCCTGGTCCACCGGGTAAGCTTTCGCATTTAGGGCTCGTGGTTCCCGACCTGGAGCCAGTGTCGGCTTACTGGCAAAAGCTCGGCTTTCCCGCTTTCCGCATGGAGCACGCCACTCCCCGGCAAGACTCAACCTACCGCGGCAAGCCATTGTGGTTCGCCTTTGAAGTGGGCTACCAGCATTACGATCAATTCAGCTACGAATGGATCTCCGCCCCCGCGACTCCGCCGAATATCTACGCTGATTTTCTGAAAGCGCATAAAGAGGGAATTCAGCATTTGGGCATGCCGGTGGACGACCTGAGCAAAGCGGTCGCCGACTATGAAAAGCTCGGCTACCCCGTGTGGCAATCCGGGGCCTGGGGCGATGTGGGAAAGAAGGACTCTGGCCAGTACGACTACATGGATACTGACTCGATTGGCGGCGTCAGCGTCGAGTTGATCCACGCCTACCAATGACTTGCTTTTGCCTCGCACCTGCCTGGTTGATAATGAAGCACACATGTCAGAAGCGCTCTCACCCGTGACCAGACTCTTTTCCCGTAGACGTTTCTTTGGCTGGACCAGTTCTGTCGCCGCCGGGCTGGGTGCGGGGTCACTGATCTCGTCCGCCGGCGCTCTGGCCTCTGCGCGGACTGTCGACGATGGGGAAGACTATTACGACAAGCTGGGTGTGGCGAAAATTATCAACGCCGCCGGCACCTACACCACCCTCACTGCGGCCTGCATGCCTCCCGTGGTCCTGGCTGCGGTGCAGAAGGCAGCGCTGCACCCGGTGCGGCTGCGCGATCTGCAGGCCCGGTCTGGCGAGTACATCGCCAGGCGCCTCAAATGCGAGGGCGCCGTGGTGACCTCCGGCGCCGCGGGTGCAATCACCCTCGCCACGGCAGCATGCCTGCAATACGCCAACAAGATTGACCCCCTCTCCATGCCGCAGGCCATCGATGGGATGAAGAACCAGGTGATTGTGCAGCACGCGCACCGCTACGGTTACGATCACGCCATATTCTTATGCGGTGCACGAATCACCGAAGTGGTCACGATCGACGACTACCAGCGCGCCTGCGCCGCCGGCAATGCCATCATGACCAACTTTTTCAACGCCGCCGAAGAGGAAGACGGAGTAGCCGGTACGGCGCAAATCGGCCGCGAAGAGTGGCTGCGCATTGCCCACCAGCACAACATTCCCTGCCACCTGGATGCTGCCGCGGATATGCCGCCTATCTCCAACCTATGGAAGTACACTGGCATGGGTTTTGACCTGGTAGCCTTTTCCGGCGGGAAGGGAATGCGAGGCCCGCAAAACGCCGGCTTATTGCTGGGCAAAAAGCACCTCACCGACCTGGCGCAGCAGAACAATAATCCCGAAGAAGGCGTGGGCCGCGGCATGAAGGTGGCCAAGGAGCAGATTGCCGGTATGGTGGCGGCGGTCGACTGGGTGCTCTCGCACACAGAAGAATCGATGCAGGGCGATTATCAAAAGCGCGCAGATCTGGTCGCCGCAGCGGTGAAGGGAATTCCCTCTGTTACTACTGAAACCGTTGTTCCCAGGATCGCCAATCACGTACCTCACCTGCTGATACGCTTTGATCCGTCAGTGACCGGAGTCACGACCGGGCAGATCGTGACCAAACTGCGCCAGGGCGTCCCCTCGATCGAACTCAATCCCAATACAGGACAACCACCCAACCAGGGCATTCCGTCGAACGCGAATACCCTGGTGGTGGGAGTCTGGATGCTGCAACCAGGGGAAGATGCGGTCGTCGGTCGCCGAATCCGTGAGGCACTCACCAGCAAAGCTTAGCCTTCTAAGCAAAGAGGAACTTCATCTTGGAAAATCAAAACCTGCGCGTGACCCGGCGAGATCTACTTGGAATGCTTTCTGCCGCCGCGGCCGCTCCCTTATCGCTCTCCGCCGCCACCTTGATCGAGCCTCTGCACCCAGTCAACACCGGCACCCCGGCTGATAATCTCTACACCCGCATCGGCGTGAGGCCAATTTTGAACGCCCGGGGCACGTTTACGATCATCTCCGGCTCGCAATCGCTGCCCGAAGTGAAGCAGGCGATGTTTGATGCCTCGCACTACTACGTGCATATGGATGAGCTGATGGCAGCAGTGGGTGCGGAGATCGCCAGGCACATGGGCGCACCCAGCGCGATCGTGACCACCGGCTGCGAAGCCGCCATTGCCGCTGCTACCGTCGCTTGCGTCTGTGGCACCGATCCCGAGCGGTCCCAGGCGATGCCTTACGTCAAAGCGAAAAACCAGGTCATCATTCCCAAGTATTCGCGCAACCCCTACGACTTCGGCGTGCGCATGTCTGGTCCGGAGATCGTCGAAGTAGAAACAGAAGAAGAATTCCGTTCCAAGCTCAGCGACCGCGTGGCCATGATCTATCTGCTTTCCGGGCCGCGCGCCTTTCAGGAGCCGCTTTCCATCAAAAGCGTGTGCGCCATCGCCAAAGAGAAGAACATTCCGGTTTTTGTCGACGCGGCGGCGGAGGAACCTCTCTGCCCCAACATCCACCTGGCCGCAGGGGCCACCTTCGTTGCCTACTCGGGCGGCAAGTGTATGCGCGGTCCGCAGGCAGCGGGCGTGCTGCTCGGTCCCCAGGACCTTTGCTATTCCGCCTTCTGGAATTCTGCGCCCCATCATAACTGGGGCCGCGCGCTGAAGGTGGGGAAAGAAGAGGCTATGGGTATGCTGGCCGCGGTGGAACAGTGGTACAAGCGCGACCACGATGCGGAACAGAAACAGTGGCTGGAATGGGACAACTACATCGCCAACGCAGTAAAGGACATTCCGTCGGTGACCACGCAGATCAAGATGCCCGACGAGGACCTCTCCAACCGTGCGCCGACCCTGAGCATCCATTGGGACGCAGCCAAGGTCGGCATCACCGGCACGGAGTTAGTGGAGAAGCTCGACCAGGGTTCGCCCCGCATTCTGGTCGCCGGGGGTCACGGCAGCCGCCCCGATAGCATGGCCTCTTCGCTCGGCATCATGCCGTACATGATGCAGCCGGGCGACTACAAAATGGTCGCTGAAACCATTTCAAAATACCTGCGCAATCCCGGTCACTACGAGAATCCGCCCGTGTACACCGGGCCCACGGTGAGCCTTGCCGGCGCCTGGAACGTCGCTATTCAATATGTCCGCGGTGTAGGCGAGCAGCAATTTATTTTGCAGCAGCACGGCAATCAAATTTCCGGCGAGCAAAAAGGCGAAATCTTTCATGCAGCCTTTGAAGGCAAGGTAGAGGCTGATCACGTAACGCTGACCAGCCGGATGGCCGCCAACGGCTACGAAGTGCCGTTTGTCTTCACCGGCGTGGCCGCCGGCAACCATTTCTCTGGAGATGTGAAGATGGGCGAGTATGGGGCGGCAACCTTCACCGCCACCAAAGCCTGACCACCTTCAGCTTAAGAAACGCCTGCCGGACGAGGATCATGAGGATCAAACTGCGCCACTTTCACATTCCTGGCGAGACCCACCTTCTCCAGCAGCCAAATCCCGTAGTAGTTCACGTCGAATTCCCACCACGTCAACCCGTGCCTGACCGAGACCGGATGCGCATGGTGATTGTTATGCCATCCTTCTCCACCGGTCAGCAGCGCCACCCACCAGTTGTTGCGTGACTCATCGCGGGTAGAAAAGCGTCTCGATCCCCACATATGAGTGGCCGAGTTAACCAGCCAGGTAGCATGCAGCCCCAGCGTCACCCGCAGGAAAATCCCCCACATCACGCAAGACCATCCGCCGAATGCCAGCAGGGCCAGCCCAACCACGATCATGGGAACGTAATGGTACTTGCTCAGCCAGATCTGGAAGCGATCCTTAGCCAGATCGGGTGCATACCGGGCCATGAGTGCCGTCTCGTGGTGCAGCGCATCACCGGAAAGAATCCAGCCGGCGTGCGACCACCATGCGCCATCATGAGGAGTGTGCGGATCCCCCTCGCGATCAGTAAGCTGATGATGAACCCGGTGCGTAGCCACCCAGAAAATCGGTCCGCCCTCCAAAGCGAGCGTGCCGCAGATCGAGAGGAAGTACTCCACCCACTTGGGCGTGCGGTAACCCCGGTGGGTCAGCAGACGGTGATAGCCCATACCGATGCCGATATTGATGGCTACGAACCACAGCCCGAGGAAGCAGAAAAAAGCCTTCCAGGTAAACATGAACAGCGCAACCACCGCGAGCACGTGAAAAGCCACCATGAAGCCTGTGGTCATCCAATTGATCCGGTGGGCCTGGGTACCGCGGCCAAGCACCGGAACGTTCGCATGCTTTTGCTCAAGATGGGGCACATGGGTCTTGCGCTCAGCAGTGTGGGAAGGAACAACAGCCGGTTCAACGATTTCTGTCAGCATGATCTGGGAAAATCCTTTTTCTCTATTTCGAACCTAACAGGCGCCCGTTCTGCCGTTCGTAAGAGTTTTGTAATGACAATTGGGGATACTAGTAACGGAAACGCTTGGCCTGCGGAAATCGCTCTTGAAGGGGTCTGCAGTCGCGGCATTTAGCTGAATCTGTACCTCTGAGGGGGTGTTGATGAGGACAAAAACTTTCGCTCGGCCTTATGGACTTTCGAGTCATATACTTTGGCTGCTTTTGCTGAACGCTGCTGCACTGGGACAAATTGCCCTGCCTACCAGCAAGCAACTGGCGGAGCCGGTCCCCGGCGGGCCGCAAAGACTGAATAGTCTGCCCATGACCGCCGCTATCTCGCCCGATGGCCGTTATCTGGCGCTGGTCAACGCCGGTTACGGTACCTTCGAATCGGGCTATCAGCAGTCGATTGCGGTACTCGATATGCAAACCGGCAAAGTCACGGATTTCCCCGAACCGAGAACCGCGATGGGGCTGCCGCAAACCCTCTATTCCGGGTTGGCCTTCGGCAAAGATGGCACCCATTTGTATGCCGTCTTCGATTCCCTTACCGCACCCCAGGGGAACAATGGAGCCGGCAAGACAATCGAGACCGGCAATGCCATTGCTGTCTACGAATTCAGCGATGGCAAGGTGAAGCCACAGCAACTGCTCCCCGTTCCTCTGCAGCAACTGGCTCTGGGAAAGCTGCAGAATCGGATCGGCGCGGCTCTGCCCGCGGGCACCGCCATCCCCTCGCCGGCCGGTATCGCAGTCCGTAAGGGGGCCGACGGAATCGATGAACTGCTGGTAGCAGACAATCTCTCCGACGATGTTCTGCTGATGAATGGAGTCACGGGCAAAGTACTGCGCCGCTTTGACCTGTCACGGGGCAACGTGGTGCCCTCCACGTATCCGGTCTCCATTGCCGTGAACCGCTCCGGAAGCCGCGCCTACGTTGCGTTATGGAATGGCTCCGCGGTGGCGGAGCTTGACCTGACCAATGGCAAAGTAATCAAACAGCTGGCCCTGCTGGCTCCGCGGGAGCCCACCTTGCCCAGTTCCCATCCTGCGGCCTTCGCCTGGAGCCGGGACGAAAAAACCCTGTACGTGGCGCTGGCCAATCGGGATCGAGTAGCCGCTTTGCGGGTGGGAGGGGCGGAGCTCAAGCTGGATGCGCTCTACGACACTCGGCTGCCCGGCCAAACCTATTTCGGCGCCATGCCGGATGCGGTGGCTGTCTCGGAGGATGGCAAGCGACTTTTTGCCGCCAACACCGGTTCTGATGCCATCGCAGTGTTTGACCTGGAAGGACGGCACACGCCCGGCAAGGAAATCAATGCAGCCGGCTGGGTTCCGACCGAATGGTATCCCACCGCTCTGGCGGTTCAGGGCAACAAGCTTTATGTGGCCACTGCCAAAGGCCAAGGCACGGGGCCAAACAATATGCCTCAGCCCCGTCTTCCCGCCTCGCGATTGACTGGCAGCTCAACCTACATTGCCACACTGCTCTATGGTTCTCTGGCGGCCATAGACCTCGCGCAAATCGAGAGCCGGCGTGAACAGCTGACGCGAACCGTCATCGAGACAAATATGATGAAGGCCGCCCAGGCAAAGATTAGCTTCCAGGGCGGGGCCAACCCTATCCACCACGTGATCTACATCATCAAGGAAAACCGCACCTACGACCAGATCCTCGGCGACCTCGGAGTAGGCAACGGAATGCCTTCACTGGCCATGTACGGCGAAGAGATCACACCCAATGAACACAAGCTGGCGAAGCAATTTGGCGTGCTCGACAACTTTTACGACTCCGGCGAAGTATCGGGCGACGGGCACGTGTGGTCGAACGCCGCGATTTCCAGCGACTACACCGAGAAGACCTGGCAGCAGAGCTACCGCGGCAAAGAGAGGGTCTACGACTACGAGGGCATCACGGAGAACGGCAATCCGCTGGTGGAAGGCATTTCCGATGTGAATGAGCCCGGCAGCAGCTATCTGTGGACCAATCTGGCGCGAAACGGCAAGACCCTCTACCACTTCGGAGAGTTCATTTCGACCAAGTTCTGCTCCGATCCTGAAAGCCCGGCTGCGCCCGAATCACCCACCGAGGGAACCCCGGAACCGGCGCCGGAGCGCTGCGGAGCGCATGGTTCGATTCGCCACGGAGAGGCGATCCCGCAGAACTACGGCGGCGGAGCCAGCCTCTACCCTTGGCCGATTCCGCTGATTAATAAAAATGTCGCAACCAAGCCCGAACTGGTCGATCATTTCGATCCAAATTACCCCGACTTCAATCTCAGCTTTCCCGATCAATTGCGGGTGGAAGAATTTCTCACTCATTTCCGTCAGTGGGTCCAGGACCGCCAGAACGGGCACGATACCATGCCGCAGATGGTGCAGCTTCGCCTGCCCAACGACCACACGGCTGGAACCAGGCCAGGGATGCCCACGCCAAGGTCTTCCGTCGCCGATAACGACCTGGCGGTAGGACGAGCAGTGGAGGCCATCGCCCACAGTCCTTACTGGGATGACACCGCCTTCTTCATTCTGGAAGATGATGCGCAGAATGGAGCGGACCACGTCGACGCCCATCGCAGCATTGCGCTCGTGGTGAGCAAGTACTCGCCCCGCGCCGCGGTGGATAGCACTTTCTATACCACTGTCAGTGTGGTTCGGACCATGGAAGAGCTGTTGGGTGTGCCGCCTATGAACAACAACGATGCGTTTGCGCCACCCATCGCATCCCTGTTCGCTGGCGCCGGTGACCAATCTCCCTACGAAGCGGATTATCGCAATCGGGACAACGATCTCATATACCAGGCAAATAGCCCCAAGGCGCCGGGTGCGAAAGCCTCAAGCCGAATGGATTTCCAGCACGAAGACCGCGCCGACCCCAGGGTACTGAACGTCATCCTATGGCGCGATGCAATGGGAAAAAAGCCCGTTCCGGCCATGATTCAAAAGTCTGCGCCTGACGACGACGATAAGTAGAGAGCTTTTTGGCCGCGAGTAAAAGCGATCGAAGAAAATCGTTTTTCGGCCCACGTACGCTGGTGCGAACGTGGGGCACCCGGACAGAGCCGTTTCTCCGCACAGAGTGGTTTGAACCCGAAGACAGTTTTTACGCCGGAACACCCAGGTCTCAAAAGCGAGACCTGGGCCACCCACTCAACATTCGTCCGCGGCATTTCGTCCGCCGCGATTTCAGCGCGGACAAACCTGTGACGTCGCTAACCGACGAAATCGACCTGCACGGGATGCGGAATAATCCCACGCTCATGCCCCATGGTAAGCAGCTTCCGAATCGCTTCTTTCCCATCGACGCCGTAATCCAGCGTGCGCTCATTCACATACATACTGACGAACCGGTTGGCCATCTGCGGATCAAGATCCCGCGCAAATTGCATGGAATACTCGAGCGCGGCCTCACGATGATCGAGCGCGTGTTGGATGCTGTCTCGCAAAGCCTGGGTAACGGTGAGCATCACATCCTGGCCCAAACTGCGGCGAATCGCATTACCGCCCAGAGGTAAGGGAAGCCCGGTCTGTTCCCGCCACCACTGTCCCAGATCGATGACCTTATGCAAGCCGCTCGCCCCGTAGGTCAGCTGGCCTTCGTGGATGATGAGACCGGCGGCAAAATTCCCCGCAACCACTTCAGGAATGATCCGGTCAAATGGAACGGTTACAGTTTCAATCTCCGGCGCGAACAGCTTCAAAGTAAGGTACGCAGTGGTCAGAGTTCCAGGAACAGCGATCCTCACGCGCCTTATATCATCGGCCGAAAACCGTTGACTGGCCACAATCATCGGACCGTAATTCTCCCCTACGCTTCCGCCGCAAGCCATCAACGCATAGTCCTTCTGGACGTATGGATAGGCGTGAAACGAAATCGCGGTCACATCGTAAAACGCCTCATTCATCGCCTTGTGGTTGAGCGTCTCGATATCGCAAAGAGTGTGGGTGAACTTGTATCCGGGAACGCGGATCTTGCCCGTCGCCAGGCCATAGAACATGAACGCATCATCGGAGTCCGGACTATGGGCGATGGCGATCTCTCGGCAAGGAGTCTTCTCCAGAGCCTGAGCTGGGACGTCGGAAGCATGCGAAATCGGAGTCGTGGTCACAAATCCTCTTCTAAATAGTTCTGGAACCCTTGCCAAACGAGCCCAGCACGCTTACGCAGGCTGTCGCGGCGAGGATCTTCACGGCATCGCCGGGGAGGAACGGTGCCACCGACTGGGCAAAGACAAGGGAAAACTTCACATGACTCAGCAGCCCAAGCCAGGTGGCTCCGGCGGCAAGAATCAGGATGCTGGCCAGCCCCGAGGCGGCAGCTGCAGCCAGGAATGAACCACGCCAGCGGCGATAAAGCAGACTGGCCGTCGCGGCGGCAAAAGGATACGAGAGCAGGTAGCCGCCCGTAGGGCCAAGCAGCTGAGCGATACCGCCGGGACCATGAGGGCTGAACACCGGCAGGCCAACAGCGCCTTCCATCAGGTAGAGCGCCAGGCACGCAAATGCCGGCCCCGGACCAAACAGCAACCCCAGCAGCAACACGGCAAACGTCTGCATGGTGACGGGAACGGGGGTGAAGCCGAGCGGCAGGGCAATATGGGCGCAGATCGCGACCAGGCCGGTCGCCAGGACCACGCCGATTGCGGTGTTCCCGGCAACCAGCGGCGCGGACAAAGGACGAAGACTGTCCTGCTTAAAGCCGATTTCTTCCATCTTTCAACTCTCCCTTGGTAGCCGCGGCATCCGATTCTGCGCCCGGTTGCGGGTGCCGCAGAATATGCCGGGCAACTGAAAAAGCCACCCACAGCAAAGCGCAAAAGCTGATCGCGAACGCCACGAACAAAAGCCGCATAGAGAACGACCGGGCCAGAACAACTTGAAGCATAACAAAAAAACAGCCGGCCTACTCCAGGCTGGCCTCCAGCCACGCCAGATAAGCCTCTGAACCACCCGAGATGGGGAGCACCAGGAACTCGGGAACTTCATAGGAGTGCAAGCCGGCGATGGTTGATTGCACTTCCTGAATCAGGGCAGCTTTGGTCTTGATCAACATCAGGACTTCAGGCTCGGATTGGACCGCGCCCTGCCAGCGGTAAACCGATTGCACCCCGGGCAGAATATTGACGCAGGCAGCCAGGCGCTGTTCGACCAGTCGATGGGCGATGCGTTCCGCGGTCTCACGATCGCCGCAGGTGGAGAGAACGATTTGAAAATCGGCCATATGTTTACCAAGTATGGTTCCTACCGCGCAAAGCGTGGATGCAAAAGAGACATTCATTGAGAAGATAAAGCAGCAGATTGCGAGGCCATTGTGAAGCAGGGCATCTCATCGTATCTTTCTCGTTCCAGTCGCCGGGTAGCGACCATTCTGGCCATAGTGATTGCCGTTGCGTTGGGTTACCACGCAACCTTTGGAGCCAACGGCTTAACCGACTACCAGCAGAAGCGTCACCAGCACCAAGTGCTGCAGAAAGAGATCCTCGAACTGCAGCAGCAGAACAGCCGCCTGCAGGACCACGTGCAGCATCTCGAGTCCGATCCCGATGCCATCGAACACGAGGCGAGGGTCATCCTGCGCTACGCCAAGCCAGGCGAAGTTATTTACGCCCTGAACGACAAGCCCCAGGCCACGCCACCCTCCAAATAGCGAGTCTTTCTTGCTTTCTTGCCCTGCCACAAGAGATCGGGTGCCCCATCCTTCGCGCTTTCTGCGAAGGGTGGGATAAGCAGAAGTTGCGGGGAAGGGCCTCGGGTGAAGAGCAGTCGCATCCCACCCTTCGCCAACAGCGCGAAGGATGGGGCACCCGATCTCTTGGGGTGCAGGGCAAGAAAGACGGTTTTCGACTGTGCCGTAATCTATTTTTCTTCCGGCACGACGGTAAGAACTGAGACCGGCGGTGCCTCACGCTCCACCGGAAAAACAAATTTCAAGGGAGACCGCACAATCTGCCGCAAGAGATACCGAAGCAGCAATAACTGTTCGCGTGCGTGAACATCGTAAGCGCGCAAGGCTACAAAAGACGCGATGGAGAAACTGACACCCAGGTTCAGCACAAACGTAACTCCGATACCCGCCATGGCGTAATAAAACCAGTCGTGACCGAAGGAACTCGTACCAAACCGGGCCGCCGCCAAGGCCAAAGTGCCGGTCGAAAGTGTCACGTGGCGCACATCAAAAGGTATGCCGAAGAAACGTGCAATCACAGGTACAAAACCCAACAGGTACCCGAGCGCGATGCTGGTGCTCCACCCGGCAAGATTAAGCTCGATCCAGCCCGCCAGGCGCGTCATCCTGTTATGTCCGATGCGCAAGCCAAAGGGATGCTGGGAGACCGCTTCCGTCAAGCGATGAAACACGGCAAAATTTTCACACCAGCCGCCGATCAGCGCTGCCAGCCATAAGATCACCCCCGTGCCGGCCGCATAAATAATCGTTCCGGAGGCAAAAGGATGAAGCGCCTCAGTCACATGCCGGGCGCTCTCCGCAGGCAGGTAGTGTTCGGAAAACATGACCCGCCACAGGCGCTCCAGGGCCACCGAGCCGATGCACACCGCGGTTACATTTCCGATGGCCGCAGCCAGCTGGGTGCGGCTGATACGCGCAGTAAAATCAGAAATCTTGCTCCAACTGGCGTTGCCTGGATTGTTGCGCACAATGCCGGCAAAGGTAGCGGCGGTGGCCGATGGTTGCTTGGTTGCCAGCACCAGTCCAAAAACCTGCAGCAAGATAAAGCTAATCGCGTAATTGGTGCCAGTAAGAAATCCTTCCACAAACAGTGGGAAGCCCTGCTCCACGATACGCATCTTGAAGGCAGCGGTAAGCACCGTCAGCAATCCGCCGCCCACGGCGGCAAGCCACATTTGCCAATACTCCCTGCGGGTATGGGCAATGTAGTGTTCACCGCTGCGGCCGGTGCGTTCCACCGTCTTACGGGCTAGAAGATTCAGGTTTTGCTTGAGCAGGGCGGAGACTCGTTTATCTTCCAGGCGGCCTTCGATGAGCTGGTTGAGCAGGTTCCGGGCCGCCGCCAGGCTGTCGGTGACCCCAGGTACCGGCACCGTGCCGAAGGTCAGAATCCTGGCCAGCCCGTGCATACGCATCAGGGCCAGTTCAATACTCCGCAGATCAAGCACCAGGTCCGCGCTGACCCCGGTGGTCTCCATGCCCAGACGCACCTGCCCGAGCTCTTTGCGGCAACTGCTGATGGCCGTTTTCCAAACCTCAAAACGGGTAGCGGCGGCCGAGGTGTCAGGGGCTGCCACCAACTCCTGAGTGGCGAAAATCAGATGGTAAAAGGGTGAGTTCTGCACCTCGGCGCCGCCTCCTCGCTCGCGCATGGCGGCGGTAACACCGCGGCCGGCAATGCGGGTGGCAATGAGGCAGAGCGCCTGTCGCAAATCGCTCTGCAGGCGAGGGGACGAGCGCGGCCCACCTCCTGTGGGAGGCGGGGCCACAATGACACTGAGCCGCTCAAAAAGCGATTGCGGCAGCTCCAGGAACCGCTCCACATGGCGCGAGTGGGCGAACAGCGAAATCATCAACCGGGAACTGTCCGTGATCGCCATCGCCGAAGGTAAAAGGCGGTTGAACAACCGGCGGATCCCTTCGGAGAACACCGCATGGTGCCTGGGTAATCCGGCCTCGGCCAACAGGGCCACCGAGTCGAGCTGGGAAAGCATGGACTGCAAGGCTTCTTGAAAGTCCAGCCGAAGCAGATCGTCGTGCTCCAGCATACGAATCCAACACAACAGCCGGACATTGAAGGAGCGCTCGCTGGAACCGGTCCAGATGGAATGAAAGAGGCGGGTAAAGGTGGTGGTTTGCGTATCCAGGGTGGTCGCGGCAGAGAAGGCTTTGGTACGCGCGCGCAGTTCATCCTGGGCGCGTGCGAACGCGGGCCGCGGCCGGGAATGCCGGCGCAGACGGAAGTACTTGCGAATGGTCCGTCGCAGTTTCACTTAGGCGCTCTCTCGATGGTAGCTCGCCATCGTTCTTTTAAGCCATTGCAGTCAGCAAGACGCGGTCAAGCAAGGCTATGTCGCGTGCGCCGGGCGAAGCTCCTCGACGGCGAGCAAAAGCGCCGCCTGGAGCTGTTCCTGGGTCTGCTGATCAAGCTTGGAGCCCCGAATGGTGAGATAAAAGACGTCGATCGCGATCTCCCCTTCGGTATCAATCAAGGCCACCTCAATGTTGCAATCGTGGGCCGCCAGGGTGGTAGCGATTTGGCGCAGCAACCCGGGCCCGTCCTGAGCCACCACTTGCAGCAGGGTGCTGTGGGTGGATGCGGTGTTATCGAAATCCAGCCGGGTCGCTACCCTCACCATGATGGCAGTACGCACTGCCAGGCGGCGGCGCAACAGCACTTCGATCGGCGTCTTCAGTGAGATCACATCCAGGAGACTGGCGCGGAACCGGTCTACTTCAGACGGGTTGAGCTCAAGCGTGCGGAAGGGATCGGAAAACTGAAAGGTATCGACAATAATTCCGGCATCATCGGAAAACGCTTCTGCCTTGACAATGTTCATGCCCCAAGACGAAAGTGCTCCGGCCATATCGGCAAACAGCAGCGGCCGGTCGGGCGTGATCACGGTAAGTTCCCACAGCTGCCGCTGGCTGCGCAGGTGGATCTGCGCCGCGGATTCGGAAAGTTGCAGGGCCATCTGAAAATGATCGCGGATCTGCTCCGGCATGCGCGTCTGTAGGTACCGCTGGGGAAAACCCTCCAGGAAGCTGCGCAGTTCCTGTGCCCTCTCCGGAGCCAGGGTGAGGATGCGTTTTAGCAGAGTAGGGTCTACATCGGCGCGATAGCGTTCCTGGTCCACGCTGCGATCCATGAAGTTAGAAGTGGTGATATAGAGTTGCCACAGGCTATCCGCCTTCCACGGGGTCAGGGCGTCGGGGTTGACCGCTTTGATGTCCGCGTAGGTGATCAGGCAGAGCATCTTCAGATGGGTCTGCGACGCCACCTTTTCGGCAAACGCACGGATCGTTTCGGCGTCGAAAATGTCGCGCCGTAAGGTCATCGACATTTCCAGGTGATTGCGGATAAGACGGCGCACCAGGTCCCGCTCTTCGGCATCGAGCTCCAACCGGGCCAGCAGGCTATCGGCCAACTCCACGCTTTGCACCGTGTGGTCGCCGCTGCGCCGGGCTTTGCCGGTGTCGTGCATCAACACGGCCAGAAAAAAGAGATCGAGGCGGTCGATCTCCCCCAGCAAAGTGGCAAAACGCCGCTCCCAGGCCAGGTGCGGCTGGCGCAATGCGTGCACATTGTCGATGACCAGAAAAGTATGCTCATCGACGGTGTAGCGATGGTACGAGTCGCGAATCACCAAAGCGTCAATGCCGTGAAACTCAGGGATGAGCAACTCCAGAATACCCAGCGCATGCATGGTGCGCAGGGCATGCGCGGCATGCGGCCCGAGCAGAATTTCGCGCAGGCCATTCCACAGGAACGGGCCTTCAGGGATGTGCACATCGAGCACCGGGAGGGCGTCCGCCAGGCGATCTTCCGCATTCTGTGTCAGCCGATAGCCGTGGGCGGCAATCAGCGCAAAAACGCGCAAAATGCCCTCGGGACCGGTGAGCAGGGCGGCTTCCGAAACATCGACCCGGCCGTCCTGGACCACGAAATCAGTTCCTGGAATGGGAACGCGCTTGCGCCGCTGCGGGCGGTAGAACGACTGCCTCGCCGGGGGGAGTGCTTCCATGGCCAGGATTGCGCGGCGGTAGACCGTGCGCGCGTGGCGATAATAGGTCCGCATCCAGTAGGCAGGGTCGGACGTGCCCTTGGTTTCCAGGCCAATACTCTGCGCCGCCGCTTCATCCTGCGCATGCCAATCGAGGCTGTTGTCGTCGCGGCCGCTGCGCAGGTGCAGAAAACATCGCGTAGCGCTGAGAAATTCAAACGCCGAGGCAGCGTCGTTGTGTACCGCGTAAAGGGAGTTCCCAAAGCTGTTGGGCCAGGCTTTGTTTTCCCGCACGTGGTGCATCAGGTTCAGCCAGTGGGCCAGCTGATGATCGCGCAGGCCGCCCGGACATTCCTTGATATTCGGTTCCAGATGGAAGATGGTGTTCCCGTACTTTTGGTGGCGCGCGCGGGCCAGGTCGGCCAGTTTATGCACGATGCCGCTCCACTCCCGCAGCGCCATTTCAGGCAGCGTTTGCGTCTGCAAAATCTGGTACAGGCTGTGGTCACCGGCGATGAAGCGCCGATCGAGCAGAGAGAGGGTGAATTCGATGTTGTCGGGATCGTAGCGGTTACATTCTTTCAAGACGCGGATCATCGGACTGGCGCGTAAGCCGAGATCCCACATAGCCTGATTGCAGCTGCGGATCGTCTCCCGAAACTTATCCTCCACCTGCTCGTCGGCACAAAGATAGAGCAGATCGACGTCCGAGGAAGGAAAGAGTTCTTTGCGGCCGAAACCACCGATGGCCACCAGCGCCAGCCCCGGGGGGATCGGTCCAGTGCTTTCGAAACGCCACAGTGGCTCGAGCAGACAGTCGACGATCAGGGCGCGGCGGCGGATGCAGAGCACGCCGTTTCCGGAGCGCTCGAACGACTGCCGCATGCCCGCCATCTCGGCCTGGTAGTACTCGCGCAACTGCTGGTGAGACGTGAATGCAGTTTTCATGTCGACCGCGAAAAAACTTTGGACCGGGGATGAAAAACATACCTCAGGGGCGAAACAGGCTGCGGAAAAACCCAAGTTGCTTGAAGGGTACGGCCTTTAGGCCGTACGTAACCAATCTAGAATCAGAACGGCTTTAGCCGCTGAGGGCTGCGATTTCGCTAGGTATCGACTTTTTCCGCAGCCTCTAAAGTCGTGCCCTGATACAAAACAGAATTTTTCCGCAGCCTGGTTCGCCCGTGAGGTCTGGCACGTTTGCGCAACCACCCATGCTCGGGTGCCCCATCCTTCGCGCTTCTGGCAAAGGGTGGGATCCACTGCTCTGCCCCCGAGGCCCTTCCCGCACATTCTGCCTTTCCCACCCTTCGCAAAGAGCGCGACGGATGGGGCACCCGAACATCGGTGCTTGCGGGAAGGTTGGAGGAACATCTAGAGCGCCGCCACTCCGCGATCGCCGTTGCGAATGCGGATGGCCTCGTTGATGGCGGAGACGAAGATCTTGCCGTCCCCAATCTTCCCAGTTCTGGTGGCGGTGATGATGGCCTGGACGGCCTTTTCCAGCAGTTCGTCCGGGACCACGGTCTCGATCTTGATCTTAGGCAGAAGGTCGACCGTGTACTCGCGTCCGCGGTAGAACTCGGTATGGCCCTTCTGGCGTCCGTGGCCGCGTGCTTCAAGGATGGTCATGCCTTCGACTCCGATGGCGAGCAGGGCATCTTTGACGGCGTCGAGTTTTGACGGCTGAATGACAGCTTCTATCTTTTGCATAATCTGATTTCCAGAGTATAGCCGCATCCGCCGGGAACGATTTTGGAGGTCCCGAATCCCGCCCGAATATCAATGCCTTATAGTGGTAGGTATGGGTACACCGGGCAGCGATAAGTACTTTTTCGGCACTCTGGAATCAAGCGCCAAGAACCAGGAAAAGGTCCGCGAAGTAAATTTCGGGTACGAGCAGCCGGAAGGGGTGGTCATGACCTCTTTGGATTTTGCCGTCAACTGGGTGCGCAAAAGTTCCGTTTGGCCCATGACCTTCGGGTTAGCCTGCTGTGCCATTGAAATGATGTCCATGGGTGGCGCCCGCT
>Ga0302325_10000414_pt1 | contig 119661 bp, 102 predicted proteins | sample Palsa_T0_2_FD_201948 | JGI IMG/M metagenome (GOLD analysis project Ga0302325, IMG submission 201948) | Peat permafrost microbial communities from Stordalen Mire near Abisko, Sweden - Palsa_T0_2 | ecosystem: Environmental > Terrestrial > Soil > Palsa > Peat permafrost | place: Sweden: Abisko...
AGTTTCGTGCGCGGCATGCGCGTCACCGACGGGCCCACGATGGACGCGGTCGAGATGGTGCTGCAGAAAATCAGCAAGGAGATCGTCGCGCTGATTTCGCGTCAGGGCGGCCGCGCCGTCGGCCTTTCGGGCAAGGACGCCGAGTTGATCGTTGCGCGCAAGCTCAAGATAATCGTGAAGGGCGATAACGGCCGCCGCGCCGAGGTCGATGTCGGACTGGTGGGCGAGGTGGAAGAGATCAATCCGGCGGTGCTTGGAACGCTGCGCGACGCGGGGTTCATTCCGGTAATTGCGCCGATCGGGCATAGCCGCACTGGCGAGACCTATAATATCAACGCGGACGTTGCCGCCGGCGCGGTCGCCGGTGCGCTCAAAGCAGAGAAGCTGATCTTGCTGACTGACGTCGAAGGTGTAAAGGACGAAAAAGGCAGGCTGTTGCCGTCGCTCGACGCTGGCCGGACACGCAAGATGATCGCGATCGGCGCGATCGGTGAGGGCATGATCCCGAAGGTGGAATGCTGCCTGGACGCATTGAAGGCGGGCGTTGCGCGGGCTCATATCATCGACGGACGAGTGGCGCATTCGGTGCTGTTGGAGATCTTCAGCGACGCGGGTATCGGCACCGAAATCCTGCAACGTGCCGCACGCACCGAGCCGACACGCAAGCCGTCGGCATCAATCGTCCGCGCCGCTACTTGATCTGCTATATAGGGATGACTTGCAGCGCTCGCCGTGGTCGTCGCGGCAGCGCTGCGGAGAATCCATTCACCAAGTTGACCCCTTCAGTACGGGTGGCAATCGAAATGAATAACGCGGAAATTGTTGACCTTGCACATTCGAGCCTGCTCAATACCTACGGCTGCACCCCTCTCGCGTTCGTCCGCGGCAACGGCGCGTATCTCTATGACGCCGACGGCAATCGCTATCTCGATTTCTTCTGCGGTCTCGCGGTAACCAGTCTCGGCCATAGTAATCCGCGAGTGGTGCGCGCGATTCGCGATCAGGCAGAGAAGCTGACGCATGTCTCCAACGTGTTCCATACGGAACCGATGGCGCGGCTGGCCTCGCGTCTGAACCGTCTCTTCGGCGACGGCCGCGTATTCTTCGGCAACTCGGGCGCGGAAGCGAACGAAGCGGCGATCAAGCTCGCCCGCCGATGGGGTCACGGTAGCGGGCGTTTTGAAATTATCACTACGCTCGGATCGTTTCATGGCCGCACGATGGGAACACTCAGCGCCACCGGGCAGGAGAAGTATCACCAGGGGTTCCAGCCGCTGCTGCCCGGCTTCAAGATGGTCGAGTTCGATGACGTCGGGGCGGTCGAGCGCGCTATCAACAAGACCACCGTGGCCGTGATGGTCGAGCCGATCCAGGGCGAGGGCGGTGTGGTGACGCCGCGGGCGGACTACCTGGCGCGGCTGCGCGACCTCTGTGATCGCGCGGGTATCCTGCTGATCATCGACGAAGTGCAGGTAGGGATGGGCCGCAGCGGTAAAATGTTCGGCTACCAGCATGCGGGGATCAAGCCCGACATTATCACGCTGGCAAAGGCGCTAGGCGGCGGCGTGCCGATTGGCGCGATGGTCGCAAAGGCGGAAATCGCCTCGGTGATGACGCCGGGAACTCATGGATCGACCTTCGGCGGCAATCCGATAGCGTGCGCGGCCGCGATGGCGGTGATCGACGCGCTCGAAGAGGACGGCGTGATGGAAAACGCGGCTGAAATTGGCGGCTACCTGATCGATCGCTTGAGCGAGATCGGCAAGAGCACCGGCAACGTGCGCGAGGTTCGCGGCAAGGGCATGATCATTGGCGCGGCGCTGACCCATTCGGCGAAAAGCGTCGTCGATGAGTGTTTGCGGGAACATCTGCTGGTGAACGGCACCGCCGACAATATACTGCGCCTGCTGCCGCCGCTCACCCTGACGCGCGACGAGGCAGACGCGGGACTGGCGATCATCGAGCGCGCGTTGCGGACCGCGGCGGCTGCGGCCAAGGCGGCGTAAGCGCGGAACCTCAAAAAAGAGCTTTTTGAGGAATCGCAGCATGGTAGATGACCGCGCGTGAAAATGCGTTAAGATAGGCGCGGCGTGGCGACAGTTTCGATGAAACGCGACTTACTCGATTTGAGCTCGCTGACGACGGCCGAACTTGACGGCCTGTTGAGGCTCGGGGTCCGGCTCAAGGCCGAACTCAAGAGCGGACTCGAACATCCGTACCTGCGCGGCAAGACGCTCGCGATGATCTTTCAGAAGCCGTCCCTGCGCACGCGAATCACCTTCGAAACCGGGATGGCGCAGCTTGGCGGGCATGCAATCTACCTGGCGCCGCAAGATATCGGGATCGGGGAGCGCGAATCGGCCAAGGACGTCGCACGCAACCTCTCGCGATGGGTTGACCTCATAATGATACGCACGTTCGCCCATGCGACCTGCGTCGAGTTGGCGCGCGAGGCGACCGTGCCGGTGATCAACGGGCTCACCGATTTACTCCATCCGTGCCAATTGCTCGCGGACCTGATGACGCTGCGCGAACATTATGGCGAATTGCACAAGCTCAAGGTGGCCTTCGTCGGCGACGGCTTCAACCTGGCGCAAAGCTGGATCGAGGCGGCCGCCGCGATTCATTTCGAGTTGCGCATCGCGTGCCCGCCGGATTACCAGCCCAATCAGGAGTTCGTCGCGCGGCTCAACAAGGAAAAGAGCAGCGTCGTCACGCATGATGCGATCGCGGCCGTGAAAGACGCTGACGTCGTTTACACCGATACGTGGACCTCGATGGGTCAGGAGACCGAGGCGGCGAAGCGGCGCCGAGAATTCAAGGATTTCCAGGTGAATCGCGTGCTGATGAAGCATGCCAAGCCCGGCGCGGTCGTGATGCATTGCCTGCCGGCCCATCGCGGCGAGGAAATTACCGACGAAGTGCTCGATGGACCGCAATCGGTGGTGCTGGAGCAGGCGGAAAACCGCCTCCACGCGCAGAAAGCCGTAATGGTTTGGCTGTTGCGGCCGGAAATATTGACGCATCAGGGGACGCCGGCGGCGTCGCAAATCTAGACCGATGAGAGGCCGCGGAAACAGATCAGGACAGGATGCTTAGCGGCGATTGGTATGAGTAAAGCGAAAATCCACAAAGTGGTGCTGGCTTACTCCGGCGGCCTCGATACCTCGGTGATTCTGCGCTGGATCAAGGACTACTACGGCTGCGAAGTGATCGCGTATTGCGCCGACGTGGGTCAGGGCGACGAGACCGACGGGCTCGAAGAAAAGGCGCTCAAGACTGGTGCCAGCAAACTATATATCGAGGATCTGCGCGAGGAGTTTGCGCGCGAGTTCGTCTTTCCAATGATGCGCGCGAATGCGATCTACGAGGGTTACTACCTGCTCGGCACCTCGATCGCGCGTCCGGTGATCGCGCGCAAGCAGGTCGAGATCGCGCGGCTCGAAGGCGCCGACGGGGTGGCGCATGGCGCGACCGGCAAGGGCAACGACCAGGTGCGCTTCGAGTTGACCTTCGCACGGTTGGGACCGGAGCTGAAAGTGATTGCGCCCTGGCGTAATCCGGAATGGCCGTTCAAGGGCCGCGCCGACATGATCGCTTACGCCGGAGACAAGAACATACCGGTGCCGGTGACCGCCGAGAAACCCTACTCAATGGATCGCAACCTGGTCCATATCAGCTACGAAGGCGGCATCCTGGAAGACCCCTGGCGCGAGCCGTACAACGACATGTTTCGGCTGACGGTGGCTCCGGAGCAGGCCCCCGACCAGCCCGAGTACGTGGAAGTCGAATATGGGGCGGGCGATCCCGTCGCGATCAATGGTGAGAGGCTCTCGCCCGCACGAATCATCGAACGCGCCAACGAGATCGGCGGCCGCCATGGCGTCGGTCGCGTTGACCTCGTCGAAAATCGATACGTTGGAATCAAATCGCGCGGGGTGTACGAAAGTCCGGGGGTCACGATACTCTTTCACGGTCATCGCGCGGTCGAACAACTCGCACTCGATCGCGAAGTAATGCATCTGCGCGATGGCCTGACACCACGCTACGCGGAGATGGTTTACAATGGACATTGGTTTGCGCCGGAGCGCGAGGCGCTGCAGGCATTGATTGACGATACGCAGAAAAACGTGAGCGGAGTCGCGCGGCTGAAGCTGTTTAAGGGCAGCGTGTGGATCGCCGGGCGCAAGTCGCCAAACTCGCTTTACGACCCGATGATCGCGAGCTTCGAGGAAGCGGGCGGTTACGATCAGGCTGACGCCGAGGGGTTTATCCGGCTGGGTGCGCTCAGGTTGCGCGCGCTGGCCCGGCTCGACGAGCGGCGGCGGACGCATTAAAGAGGTCAGACGCAAAGGAAAATCCAGTCTTGGGTAAGGTGATTCAATTCAAGCCGCCGCGAACCGGGCCGAAGCTGGTGCCGCGGGTGCGGGCGGGCGAATGCCCGAAGTGCGGTCATAAGATGGACGTTCATATCGCCCATCCTAATGGCGTGATGGCGTGCGCGGCCCGGGGATGCACCTGTCGCTCGCAGCCAGTGCGCTGACGGCGAATCCGCACTAGTCGAGATCGTGCCGAGCGGCGCTGGCGCGGGCCGCACCTTTCCGGCAACCTCTTTTCTTCCACGATGAAAGGGCGGCGCAAAATCAAAATTCACGACAGCACAAAAACGCCCTCGGCGAAAAAGCCCGCGGTCGCAACGCCCGGTGCATCGGCAAGCAAGAATCTCCTCCGCGGCCGCTTCAAAGCGCCGCGCCTGCCCGAAGTCGAAGCCTTCAGCGCGTCACTGCCGTTCGATCGGCGGCTTTATCGTCACGATATCTTTGGCTCGATCGCTCACGCGAACATGCTCGCCAAGGTCGGGCTTATCAACGCGCAGGAAGCCAGTGAAATAGTTGCCGGGCTGCGCGGAATCGAAGGTGAAATCGCTGCCGGGCACTTCCAGTTCGATGTCGCCGACGAGGACATTCATCTGGCGATCGAACGGCGGCTGACCGAGAAAATCGGCGCGGCGGGCGGCAAACTGCATACCGCGCGGTCGCGCAATGACCAGGTCGCACTCGACTTCCGGCTCTACCTGCGCGACGAGATTACCGAGGTAATCGGACTGGTGCGCGGACTGCGAGCGGCGTTGATCGAAGTTGCACGCGGCAACGTCGAAACCGTGATGCCCGGCTATACGCATCTGCAACGCGCGCAGCCCGTGTCGCTCGCACACCATTTGCTCGCCTACGTGGAGATGCTCGGGCGCGATCGCGAGCGGCTCGAGCAGACGCTGGAGCGCACCGCGGTAATGCCGCTTGGAGCCGGCGCGTTGGCGGGATCGACGCTGCCGATCGATCGGCGCATGGTCGCGCGCGAGCTGGGCTTTCGCCGCATCGCCGAGAACACGATCGACGCCGTGTCGGACCGTGACTTCGCGGTCGATTTTCTAGCTGCGGCTGCATTGATTTCTGTCCATCTGTCGCGCATGTCCGAGGAATTGATCCTGTGGACCAGCACGGAGTTCGGCTTTGCCGAGTTGCCCGACGAATTTTCGACCGGCAGCTCGATGATGCCGCAGAAGAAGAACCCCGACCTGCTCGAACTGATCCGCGGCAAGAGTGGCCGGGTGATCGGCGACCTGATGGCGATGCTCACGATTCTCAAGGGCCTGCCGCTCGCCTATAACTCCGACCTGCAGGAAGACAAGGAGCGGGTCTTCGACGCGGTCGATACGATCAAGCCGGCGCTCGACGTGGTGACGAAGCTCTGGCCGCGGATTCGCTTCAACCACGCCGCGATGCGCGCCGCGGCGGGCGGTTTTGCGCTTGCGACCGACCTGGCCGAGTACCTGGTCGCTCGCGGCACGCCCTTTCGCGCTGCGCATGAAGCGGTCGGCGCGCTGGTGCGCGATACTGCCTCGGCGAATCGAACGATTGCGGAATTGACGCTAGCGGATCTGCAACGCTACTCATCTGAGTTCGGTCCCGACGCAATCACCGCGCTCAATGCCGAGAGCTCGATGCGCGCGCGCAAGCTGGTGGGCGGCCCCGCGCCGGAGACCGTCCGCCGCCGGCTCAAGCAACTTGGGAGCGGATAATTCTCGCCTCTGGAGGAAGGAGTATTGCGAATGCGGAGGGACGGGGCGCTGATGACACGAGGGAAACTGGGGACGGCTGGCGCGATCGCGCTTCGGACGGTCCTCGCGATCGCAATTTGCGCCGCGGCATCGCTCCCGGGATGCGGGGTGAAGAGCGCGCCCATAGCGCCCGAGTATGCCGCACCCGCGCGAATCCTCGATCTACGTGCCGAATCCGCGCTTGGGGGTATCAAGCTGACCTGGTCGCGCCCAACCCAATATGTCGGAGGTCATGCGATGCGCGATTTGAGCGGATTCGTGCTGAAGCGTGCCGATGGCGATGGCCCGATGACGGCGCTGGTCAAGTTCCCGGTGACCGATCAGGAACGCTTCCAGGTGGAAGAGGAATTCAGCTACCTCGACGGCGAAACCCAGACCGGCAGACGCTATCGCTACGCGATCATTGCGGAAGCAGAAGGCGGCTATTATGGACCGGCCTCCAACGAGGTCGATATCACGCGGACCAAACCGGCGCTGCCGCCAAATCCCGACACCTACCAATTGCCGGCGCCGCCTGCTTCACCTACCAATACGCCCTGACCGCCTCTGGTCCGGCTGAGGCCGAAACAGACATCGCCAAGCAGCGTCTCGGGCGCGATAGCCCGGGTGGAGCGTTTTTTCATGCGCTTCGGCTATGATAAAAACGACGTTTACCGAACCGGCTTCGTGCTCCCGTTACGGGATTGCGACGCCGTATTCCATCAGGACACGGATGAACTACTTTTCTTACAAGGACAACCAGCTTTTCGCCGAAGACGTTGCGGTGAGCGATCTTGCGGCACGTTTTGGCACGCCGCTCTACATCTATAGTGCGAGGACCCTGCGCCGTCATTACCGGGTGTTGAGTGAAGCCTTCAAGGGCACCGACAGCCTGATCTGTTTTGCAATGAAGGCGCTCTCGAACCTGAGCATTCTGAAGCTTTTCAACGATTTGGGCGCCGGTTTCGATATCGTGTCGGTTGGCGAATTGATGCGCTGTCTGCGAGCGGGGGCGGACCCGGGCAAGATCGTTTTCTCGGGCGTGGGCAAGACCGACGAGGAGATCGAGGCGGCGCTCAAGGCGAAGATCCTAATGATCAACGTCGAGTCGCGCCCGGAACTTCATAGGATATCCGTCGTGGCGCAACGGATCGGGTTGCAGGCGCCGGTCAGCCTGCGGGTTAATCCCGACCTCGACCCGGGAACGCATCCGCATATCTCCACCGGCCATCGCGACAGCAAATTCGGCATCCCGTTGTCGCAGGTAGATGAGTATTACGCCGAAGCGCGCGGGCTGAAGAACCTCGAACTGGCGGGGCTGAGCACGCATATCGGTTCACAGATCACCGAAACCGCGCCGTTTGCCGAGGCGGGTGAGAAGGTCGCGAAGATCGTCAACGGGTTGCGCACCCAGGGAATCGCGCTGAAGTACCTCGACCTTGGCGGCGGCCTTGGTATCCCGTACCAGGAAGAGCCGCCTTCGCCGGCCCAGTATTCGGCGGCGCTGCTCGGCCCGCTCCGCAATGTCGGGCTGAAAATCATCATCGAGCCGGGCCGCGTGCTGGTCGGCAATGCCGGTATCCTGGCGACCAGGGTGCTCTACGTGAAGGAGACCGACGTCAAGCGCTTTATCGTGGTTGACGGTGCGATGAACGACCTGCTGCGGCCAGTCCTCTACGAGGCCTATCACGAACTCATTCCGGTGGTGCGCCGCGCCGGCACCGAGCGTCAGACTGCTGATGTCGTCGGGCCGGTATGCGAGAGCGGTGATTTCTTTGCGCGTGAACGTGAGTTGCCGCTTGTCGATTCGGGCGACCTGATCGCGGTGATGAGCGCGGGTGCCTACGGCTTCGTAATGGCGTCGAACTACAACAGCCGGCCGCGCGCCGCCGAAGTGCTGATCAATGGCGCCGAAGTGCATGTGATTCGCGAGCGCGACAGCTTCGAGGACATCATTCGCAACGAGAAAATCGTGACGATCGGAAACGGCCCCGATGCCTAAGCTGGCCTTCGCCAAGATGCACGGTTGCGGCAACGATTACGTGTATATCGTGGCCGACCGAACGCGTCCCGCCAATCCGGGCGCGCTCGCGAAGCGCCTCTCAGATCGCCGTTTCGGTATCGGCGGCGACGGGCTGATCATGCTGTGCCCTTCGCAGACCGCCGACGTGCGCATGGAGATGTACAACGCCGACGGCAGCCGCGGGGAGATGTGCGGCAACGGCATCCGCTGCGTCGCGCGCCTTCACTATGAGTTGTCGGAAGAGCGCAAGAAACGAATCGTGGTCGATACCGACTGCGGCCCCAAGACCATCGAACTCCAGTTCGAGGCTGGCCATGCGGTTGCGGCGACGGTCGATATGGGCCAGCCGATTCTCGAAGGCCGCGAAATTCCGGTTGATCGCGACGGCCGGGTGATCGATTTCCCGCTCGAAGTTGGTGGCCGCGAATATCGCGTCACTGCCGTCTCAATGGGTAATCCGCATTGCGTCGTGTTCGTCGAGGACGAAAGCATCTTCGCTCTCGATGACGCCGAGTTCGCGCGGCTCGGCGTTAAGTTCGAGCATCATCCGTTCTTCCCACGCCGCGTTAACACCGAATTCATCCTGCCGTTCTCGCGCGAGCGCCTGAAAATGCGGGTGTGGGAACGTGGATCGGGCGAAACGCTCGCGTGCGGTACTGGCGCCTGTGCGGCTGCGGTCGCGGGAGTGCTGACGGGCCGCGCGGATCGCATTGTCACGGTCGAGTTGCGCGGCGGCAACCTCGGAATTGAATGGCGCGCGGGCGGGCCCGAGGCGGGACACGTCTTCATGACGGGCGAAGCGGTGGAAGTGTTCAAAGGCGAAATCGAAGTCGGCAACGAAGACCTGGTGTCCGCCGAATAAGCGAGGGCGAAGCATGTTTAGTGGCGCAATATCGGCGATTATCACTCCGTTCCGCGACGGCGCGGTGGACGTGACCGCGCTGCGCGACCTGGTCGAGTGGCAAATCGCGTCGGGCATCGACGGGATCGTGCCGTGCGGATCGACGGGCGAGTCGGCGACGCTGACGCATGACGAGCACGAGCAGGTAATCAAGTTGGTGGTCGATCAGACGCGGCGGCGGGTGCCGGTTATCGCAGGCACCGGATCGAACTCGACTGCCGAAGCGATTCGCCTCACTGCCTTTGCGCGGGAGGTCCGCGCGGACGGCGCCCTGCTCATCTCGCCGTACTACAACAAGCCCACGCAGGACGGCATCTTCCGGCATTACAAGGCGGTCGCGGATGCGGTCGATCTGCCGCTCATCGTTTACAACATTCCCGGCCGCACCGGATCGAATATCGCCCCGGAAACCTTCGCGCGCCTGAGCGAGGTCAGGAATATCGTTGGAATCAAGGAATCTTCGGGATCGATGGATCAATGCTCGGACATCATGAAGCAGTGCGGCGATCGCCTGACGCTGCTCTCGGGCGACGATCCGCTGGCGGTGCCGCTGATGGCGCTCGGCGCCAAGGGCGTGATCTCGGTGGTGACCAATGTGATGCCACGCGAAGTGCATGAGATGGCGGCGGCGGGTCTCGCGGGCGACTTCGAACGCGCGCGCGAACTGCATTACAAACTGTTGCCGTTGACGCGCGCGCTATTCGTCGAGACCAATCCGATCCCGGTCAAGCAAGCCTGCGCGTTCATGGGCAAGTGTACCAATGAAATGCGCATGCCGCTGGTTCCGATGACCGCGCCGGCCGCCGAGAAACTGCGCGGCATCATGAAGGAGTTGCGCCTGATCTGAAGCGTTCGAGATCGGGACGTCGCAACGCGGATAGTGAAAGAACTTGTCAAGGAACTCAAAACTGTATTTCTCACTGAAACCTCATGAGGTTTCAGACTTCCCATCGGTTTGGCGCTCGCGATGCTCCGGTGTGCCGCTAGGCCGCAGCGACGACGCCGGTGGTTTTTGAACGAGCCGGAACTCAGCGCAACAGGATCCTGCGATCCGGACGACAGCACGGGAGATAAGCGATGATCGAGGAGACCAATCAACACGTCGATGAGAAGAACCGCTGGCGCCTCGAAACCCCGGGGCATCAGGGTTGGGAGCACACCGCGCGTCCCGGCGATCCCAATCGCCATCTGCTGATTTCCGCGGACTGCCATGTCAACGAGCCGAGCAAGCTCTGGTGGGAGGGGATCGACGCGAAATTCCGCGATCGCCTGCCGCATATCGAAGTCGATGACAAGGGCGAGAAGTGGATGGTGGTCGAGGGCTACCAGCGATCGCGAGTACATAAGGTCTCGAAAGATGATGCGCCCAAGGGCGGCGAAGATCGTTTGCGCGGTAACGCCGGTCGCGACCCGATCGATCGTATTCGCGATCATGAGCGCGACGGTATCGACGCCGAGATCGTCTTTCCCAACAAAGGGCTGGCGATGTTCGCGACGCAGGACGCCGCGTTCGGCGCGGAACAATGCCGCGTGTGGAACGACTGGGCGTGGGAGACTTACGGCCCCTACAACGATTTCATGTCGCCGATGGCGGCGATCATGACCGCCGACCTCGAACTGGGGATGGCCGAAATCAAACGTGTGGCGAAAATGGGTTTTCGCGGCCTGACCCTGCCATGCAAGCCGGTTTGGGGCGCTCATGACGCGCGCCATCCAAATTACAATCTGCCGCTTTTCGACCCGATGTGGGCGTTGATCCAGGACTGCGACCTGCCCGCCACTTTCCACGTCTCGACCGGACGCGATCCGCGCGCGGCGCGTCACGATGGGGGTGCGGTCATCAATTATGCGGCGCATTCGCTCGCCCCGACGATCGAGCCGGTGGCGAGTTTGTGTGCGTCGGGCGTGATCGAGCGCTTTCCGAAGCTGCGTTTCGCGGCGATCGAATCGGGCATCGGATGGGTACCGTGGGCGCTCACCGCGATGGACGAGGCCTACCACAAGCATCACCTCTGGGCGTTCCCCAAGCTGAAGCGCTTGCCGAGCGAGTACTTCCGCAGCAATGGCGCGGCGTCGTTTCAGGAAGATCCAGCGGGGTTGCTGCTCGCCGAGCGTTTCGATCTGGTCGATAACTTCATGTGGGCCAACGATTATCCGCATGCGGAGGGCACGTGGCCGCATTCGGCGGAAGCCATTGAGCGAGAAATGGGCCATCTCAAGGACGATCAGCGCGCAAAGATTCTCGGGCTGAACGCGGCGCGGATTTTCAAGTTCGACGTTGACCTGCTACTCAAGAGGCGCCAGGCGTCGCAGACCGCCAGCCATTGAGGTAACCAACGCTTCGGGCGGTTTCGCTTGATGTAATGCGCGTCAGCAAGATCAAACCTGGCGTCAGCGAAATCGAATCGCGCGTCAGCAAAATCTAATGGTTTGACGCGAAGGAGAGTCTCGCCATGACCGCAGCAGCGTTGAACAAGTCGGGCCCGTTGCCAGGCCGTTCGCTGAGCGCCTCGGACATTTATGCGAACGCGCGCGCCCTAAGTGGGTACTTCAAAGAACAATCGGACGCGATCGATGACGCGCGGCGGTTACCCGCGGACGTGGTCGCCAAGGTGCGCGAAGCAGGCCTCTTCCGGCTCACGATGCCGAAAATATGGGGCGGTCCCGAACTCAGCACGATCGAACAGGTCGAGGTTATCGAGGAGCTTTCGAAAGCCAATTCGGCGGTCGGCTGGTGCGTGATGATCGGCTGCGACTCGGGCATCTATTCGGGTTTCCTCGACGATGAAGCGGGCCGCGAACTCTATCCGCATCTCGACCTGGCGACGGCGGGATGGGTCTGGCCGGCAGGCCGGGCGGATCGGGTCGATGGCGGCTATCGCGTCTCGGGCCAATGGATGTTCGGATCGGGTATCACTCACGCAGACGTGGTTTCGGCCGGTTGCGTTGTTTACGAAAACGGCGTGCAGGAGCGCATCGCGGGAGGAGCGCCACGATGGCAGATCATGCTCGCCCCCGCGTCGTCATACGAAATTCAGGACACGTGGCATACGACCGGGCTGCGGGGCACCGGCAGCAACGACTATCGGGTGAAGGATCTGTTCATTCCCGAGCGCCACAGCTTCACCTTTCTCGAACCGGCCAAACGGGAAGGCCCGATCTGGCGGCGCAACAACGCGATCCTGCCGAAGGGGTCGGGAGTGCCGCTCGGCGTTGCGCGATCGACGATCGATCTGTTCAAAGATACCATTCAGGGCAAAATCGAGTTTCCCGGCGGACGTCCGTACAAGAATCTGTCGCGCGTTCAGAGCGCTATCGCCGAAGCGGAAATGATCCTCGGCGCGGCGCGTTCGTACACCTTCGCCTCGATCGAGCGCCATTGGAAACGGCTGGTGAAAAACGAGCCGCCGACCGAACAGGAGCGCGCTGATCTCTGGCTGTCGAACGTCAACGTGTGCCAGTCGTCGCGGCAGGTCATCCGGTTGCTGTTCGACAACGTCGGCGGCAGCGCAATCTATGTGAAGAAAGCCGCCTTCGACCGGGCGCTGCGCGACGCCGAGACCTGGTGCCAGCACATCATCGGGCAGCGGCGCACCCTCGAAATGGTCGGATCGATGCTGCTGAAATCCGACGACGCACGGCCTTCACCGCTCCTGTGACGCACGTCGCTCAGGTGACGGGCTGACAGGAGATGAAGATACGTGAAACCTTTGAAAGGTTTCACACTTCCCAGAATGTTCACGCGACAATCGGTTGCTCTTCAGGCGACTATTGTTGAAACCCTGAACGTCGCCTTCAGCACGGCTGATCGTCTGAGAGAAAGCCGGGATAACGTCGGGAGCGCTGCGAACTGCCGATGCTGAACGTTTGGAGCGGCGCGGAGCAGGAACCGGCGTTGCTGGACAAAAATCGGGGGTCGCAATAGTGTGGCGATTGATAACCGCAACGGATCCTACGAATCACCACGGCTTATGGAGGAAGCAATGATCGAGGAAACCAATACGAATGTCGACCTCAATAATTCCTGGCGGCTCGAGACGCCGGGGCATGACGGTTGGAAACGATCCGCACGGCCGGACGATCCAAACCGCTACCTGATGATCTCGACCGACTGCCATTGCAACGAGCCGTCCGGCCTGTGGGCGGAGCGGATGGACGAGAAGTATCGCAAGCGCCTGCCGCATATCGAGACCGACGAGAACGGCGTGAAGTGGATGATTTCCGAGGGCTGGCAGAAATCGCGGGCGCCTGATTTTGCGTTCAAGTTCGAAGGCGAGGACCTCGAGCGCAACAAATCCGGTTACGATCCGCAGGGACGCATCCGTGACCACGCCCGCGACGGTATCGACGCCGAGATCATCTTCCCCAACAAGGGCCTGCTGATGTGGGCGACGCAGGACGCCGAGTTTGGCGCAGCCCAATGCAAGGTTTACAACGACTGGGCGTGGGAACAGTTCGGCCAGTACAACAGCTTCATGTCACCGATGGCAGCGATCATGACCTCGGACGTGAACCTCGCGATCGCCGAAATCGAGCGCGTCGCGAAACTCGGCTTTCGCGGACTCACGCTGCCCTGCAAGCCGATCTTCGGCAACTACGATTCGCGCCATCCCAACTACAACCTGCACATCTACGATCCGATGTGGGCGGCGATTCAGGATCATGACCTGCCGATCACGTTTCACATCTCGACGGGACGGGACCCGCGCGCGGCACGCAAGGACGGCGGCGCGGTCATCAACTACGTTTCGCATTCGCTCTCGCCGACCATCGAGCCGATCGCAAACCTGTGCGCCTCGGGCGTAATCGAGCGGTTTCCGAAGATCCACTTCGCCGCGATCGAATGTGGCATCGGCTGGGTGCCGTGGGCGCTCGACGCGATGGACGAGGCGTATCGCAAGCATCACATGTGGGCTTTTCCGAAGCTGCCGAAAATGCCGAGTGAGTATTTCCGCAGCAACGGCGCGACCACTTTTCAGGAAGACCGCGTGGGGCTCGATTTGGCCGTGAAGTACAACCTGGTCGATAACTTCATGTGGGCGAACGACTATCCGCATCATGAGGGTGTGTGGCCGCATTCGGCGGAATCGATCGAACGTCAGATGGGTCATCTGACGGAGGAGCAGCGCGCTAAGATCCTGGGGCTCAACGCCGCGCGGATCTTCAAGTTCGACGTTGACGCGTTGATGCGCCGCCGCGACAGCGCGATTAACTAACCACGCCGATCGCCGTTCCTCTCTCTTTAAAAACGAAAGAGCCGGTCCCTCGAAAGGTGGCCGGCTCTTTTCTTTTGTGGCGTCGGATGATGTGGCTCAATGAGGCGCCGCGTCGTACCTTGAGAACTAGTCGAACATCAATACGGTGCGTGCGACCTCGCCCCTCTTCATCGACGCGAAGGCTTCGTTGACGTCCTCAATCTTGCCGCGCTTGCTGATCATATCGTCGAGATTAAGCCGTCCCTGCAGGTAGAAATCGATATATCGCGGCATGTCGATGCGGAAGCGATTACCGCCCATCATGGTGCCGCCGATCTTGCGCTCGGTGAGGAACTTGGGTCCGTCGAGCGCTACTTTCTGCCCGACCGGAATCATCCCGATAATCGTCGCGAGCCCGCCCGGCTTGATACAGTCGAAGCACTGTTCCGCGAGCTTCGCGACGCCGACCGCCTCGAATGAGTAATCGACGCCGCCACCGGTCATCGCGTTGATCGCCTCGACCGCATCGCCGTGCGACGCGTCAATGGTATGCGTTGCGCCGAACTGTTTAGCCATCGCGAGCTTGTTCTCGAACTGATCGACCGCGATGATCTGCCGCGCGCCCGCCAGCCTCGCTCCCTGGATCGCGGAGATGCCGACGCCGCCGCAACCAAAGACCGCGACGGTCGAGCCCGGTTCAATCTTCGCAGTATTGAGCACCGCACCGACGCCGGTCGTGACGCCGCATCCGATCAACGCGGCACGGTCGAGCGGAATCTCCTTGGTGATCTTCACCAGCGCGTTCTCATGCAGGAGCATCTTCTCGGCATAAGTTGAAAGGTCGGAGAACTGGCGAATCATCTTGCCGTTCTGCGACAGCCGCGGCGTATCGCCCTTGGGCCGCTGGGTCGCGCGGCGATTCGAACAGCGATGAAGATTGCCGGTCATGCACTCCTCACAGAACCCGCAAAAGACCGACGGGCACGAGATAACATGGTCGCCGGGCTGCAGATAGGTGACGGCCTTGCCGACCTTCTCGACGACGCCGGCCGCCTCGTGTCCAAGGATCGCAGGCGCGGGATAGGGATACAGGCCGTCCACGAAGTGGAGGTCGCTATGGCATACGCCGGTCGCCGCCGTCTTCACCAGGATTTCATGATCGCGCGGGTCATCGATATCTACCTGCTCAATCGTGAGTGGTTGTTTCGGTCCGTGAAAAATTGCTGCCTTCATGGTTATCCGTTCCTTAAAGTATAGCTATCGTCACTTTCACTACTGAGTAACGGCGTCAGGTCTGTCGCAGGATTCGGTTATTCAAACATGAGGACCGTGCGCGCGACTTCGCCGTTTTTCATCGACGCGAAGGCGTCGTTGACGTCCTCGAGTTTGCCGCGCTTGCTGATCATATCGTCGAGGTTGAGGCGGCCCTGTAAATAGAAATCGATGTACCGTGGCATGTCCACGCGGAAACGATTCGAGCCCATGTTGCTGCCCTGCATGGTGCGCTCATAGAGCAGCTTGGCGCCGTCGATTTCGACCTTCTGCCCGACCGGAATCATACCGATAATCGTCGTCGTGCCGCCGGGCTTGAGACATTCGAAGGATTGCTCGGCGAGCTTCGCGACGCCCACCGCCTCGAAAGCGTAATCGACCCCGCCGCCTGTCAAATCGCGAATCGCCTCAACCGCATTCGAGTGCGAGGCGTCAACGGTATGCGTCGCGCCCAGGTTTTTGCCCATCGCGAGTTTGTTCTCGAACTGATCGACCGCGATGATCTGCCGCGCACCGGCAATTCGCGCTCCCTGGATTGCGGACAAGCCCACTCCCCCGCAGCCGAAAACCGCAACCGTCGAGCCCGGCTCGATCCGCGCCGTGTTGAGCACCGCGCCAACGCCGGTCGTCACTCCACATCCAATCAGCGCCGCCCGATCGAGAGGAATCTCCTTGGTGATTTTCACCAGCGCATTTTCATGCACCAGCATATTCTGTGCGTAGGTCGAAAGGTCGGCGAACTGGCGAATCATCTTGCCGTTTTGAGAGAGGCGCGGCGTATCGCCCTTGGGCCGCTGCACCGCCGCCTTGTTCTTGCATCGATTCGGATGGCCCGACATACAGTCCTCGCAATAGCCGCAGAACACCGAGAGGCAGCAGATTACGTGATCGCCGGGCTTGACGTAGGTGACCTCGCTGCCGACCTGATCGACGATGCCGGCCGCTTCGTGACCGAGAATCGCGGGCGCAGGAAATGGATACAAGCCGTCAACAAAATGCAGGTCACTGTGGCAGACGCCGCTGGCTACGGTACGGACCAGCACTTCGCGCTCGCGCGGCTTGTCGATATCTACGTCTTCAATTGAAAGGGGCTGATGCGGCCCATGAAATATGGCGGCTTTCATCGCGGGACTCCTTCGCTATGCGAGTTTGAACTAATATCGTCGAGCCGTCTGCATACGAATTTGACGGCTTCCTGTACCCATCGGGATCGTATCAATCGAAGGGCCGTGCCGCACCATCGCAGCCGGCAGCGCCACTAATGCCCGGGAATTAAAAACGACCTCACGACCGGCAAACGCTCGCTTTTTCTGCTGACCGTCATAGACCACGCGATTACCGCCGCTGTCAAGGAAACGACAAAAACGCGCGGCCGCGTTGACGTTGTCGGCGCTCTCCCCATTCGCCCATTCCGTGCTAAGGTCCGATTCGCCTCGATTCATAATGAGGAGGGTTTGGTTATGGCGACTAATGACGCTGTCAACTACGACGCCCTCGTAAGGGAAGACCGTGTCCATTCACGGGTTTACACCGATCCGCGCGTCTTCGATGACGAAATGGATCGGATCTTTCATCGCGGCTGGGTCTTCGTCGGCCACGCGAGCGAGATCCCCAAACCCGGTGACTACCGGCTCGCCTCGGTCGGGCGCTATCCGATCATCATGGTGCGCGGCGACGACGGCCAGGTGAAACTGCTTTCGAACCGGTGCCGTCATCGGGCGGCCACCGTATGCCAGATCGAGCGGGGCAACACGCGATTCTTTCGCTGCGACTACCACGGCTGGATGTATCGCAATAACGGCGATCTCGCGTCCGTCAGCTATCCCGACGGGTACGACCGATCGTTCCGCAAAGAAGACTACGGGCTGATCCCGCTGCCGCGGATGGAGAGTTATCGCGGTTTCGTCTTCGGCAGTATCGCGGCGACCGGGATGAGCCTGAAGGAGTATCTCGGCAAGGCGACCGAGCAGATCGACCTGTTCGCAGATCTATCGCCGGAGGGCGAGATCGACGCTCGCGGCGGGATTCACAAGTACAGCTATCGCGGCAACTGGAAGCTGCAAATCGAAAATTCAATGGATGGCTACCATCCGAATTTCGTGCACAAGACGTTCTTCGGGATGCTCAAGCGCAAGGGCATGCAGAATCCGACCGCGCACTTCGGCGGCCGCTCGATCGCAGTCACGCGCGATTTCGGCCACGGGCACGTGATGCTCGATTATCGCGAATGCAATCGCAAGGCGCCGATCCTGAGCGTTGCGCCCGGCGCGAGCGAATATAAGGACACGATGGTCGCGCGCTACGGGGCCGATCGCGCCGCCGAGATCATCAGCAGCAGCGGCACTCATCTGCTGGTGTTCCCCAACCTCGTCATGATCGGCGTGCAACTCCGCGTGGTCCGTCCGATCAGCGCCGACGAGACCGAAGTCTATTTGTATCCAACCCTGCTCAAGGGCGTCGCGCCGGAGTTGAACCAATGGCGCCTGCGCGGCCATGAGAGCTTTTTCGGCCCTGCCGGGTTTGGCGCTCCCGACGACCTCGAAATGTTCGAGCGGCTACAAACGGGCCTCAAGAATGACCTCGACCCATGGTTGATTCTTGCCCGTGGAATGAACCGCGAGCACCGCGATCCGGACGGCACGCGCGTCGGTCATGTGACCGATGAAGTCACGCAGCGTGGCATCTTCCGGGAATGGAAGCGCGTGATGACCGGTCGCGAAGACGAGTCCGAGCAGCTAGAGAACGCGCGCCTGGCGGCCGTCGATTAGGCGGGGATCATCGACGTGGAGAGCCTGCGTGAGCGTATCGAGTCGTTCCTCTACTATGAGGCGCGGCTGATCGACGAACATCAGTACAACGAATGGCTGTCGCTGTGGACCGAGGACGCGCTCTACTGGATACCCTGCAACTCGGACGACGCCGACCCCGCCCGGCAGGCGATGATCATTTACGACAATCGCGATCGGCTCGAAGAGCGCATTCTGCGCCTCACCAGCACGGCGGCCTGGGCTCAACAGCCGCGCTCGCGGACCCGGCGCTTGCTGTCGAACGTCGAGTTCCGGGCGATCGATGGCGGTTACGTGGTCGAAGCGAATTTTCTCCTCGCGGAGATCCGCCGCTCCAGGCAGGACATCTTTGCGGGCCGTGCGATTTACACGCTGCGCGGCAACGGCAACGGCGACGGCTTCAAAATCGTGCTCAAGAAGGTGCTGCTGCTGAACAACGACGACCCGATCGACAATTTGACCTTCATCGTGTGAAGGCTGCCAGTTGCAGTTGTTTAAAAGTGGTGGCTTGCGCTTGGAGCGACGCTTTCCGGTTGCCTTGACTGTATCAGCCAGCGTCCTTAAGTTGAGATCGTAACGCAGCGGCGAGAGAAGAGAGGTTCCGATGGCCAGCGAAAAAGTTTTGCATGTAACGGACGCCACCTTCGAGACGGAAGTTTTGAAGTCCGCGACACCCGTTTTGATTGATTTCTGGGCTCCCTGGTGTGCGCCCTGCCGCGCGATTGCGCCGATGGTGGACGAACTCGCCACCGAATATGAGGGCCGCCTCAAGGTCGTGAAGATCAACGTTGATGACAACCCGCAAGTACCTGCCCGTTTTGGCGTGCGCGGAATTCCTAACCTCGTGATCGTCAAGGGTGGCGAGGTCAAACAGCAGATCGTCGGCGCGGTGCCGAAGAAGAATCTGGTCGCCGCGGTGGACAACGCGATAGCCTAATCGCGCGCCAGCTTAAGCTCACTGAAAAGATTTCTAAAGGCCCCGATCACTTCACCGGAGATGGTGAAGGGTCGGGGCCTTCCTCTTTTGCGCCCCATTGGCGATAGAGTTCCTCGCGCTTTTCATCGTAAGTCGTTTTCACCTGTTCCGGCACGTAGGCCAATAATGCCTCGTTGTAGCTGCGTACATGCGGCGCTAGTTTCGAGTCCCGGAGCAGAGGCGAGTCCGGCGCCATCGCGGAAGTCATTGCGGCCACGATTAGTCCCGCGAGGATCCCCCCAATCGCCGCGCCCAGGAATGCGCCGGCGACGCGATCGATCCAGTTGAGGTGGATTATTTGCGTCAAGCGGATGATGCGGCTGCCGGCGTATTCGATCGCGATGTACACGATGAGGAAGATCACCACGTAACCGATCACGTCGCTCACCATAGGATTCGCCTTGAGGAACTGATCAGCGAGCGCCGCGGCCCGCGCGTAGTAAATCGACGCGGCATAAATCCCGAATACCAATGCCAGGATCGAGGTCGCCATCCGCAGCGCCCCTCGCGATAGCCCGCTCAACGCGGACAACCCGATGATCGCAAGGATTACGTAATCGAGACCGTTCATTTCGGCGATTGTCACATCGACATCCTATACCGCGCGATGCCGAGGCTCGATAATCCGGCCGCAAGGGCTTAAACTTGAACGCATGCCGTGGGTCTATATCGAGGATTTGGGCGGCCATATCGGAGCGGAAGTTACGCTCAAGGGTTGGCTGTATAATCGGCGTTCGAGCGGAAAGGTCCATTTTCTGCTGATTCGCGACGGCACCGGGGTATGCCAGTGCGTGGCGTCGATCCAGGACCTCGGCACCGAGGCTTTTGCCGCCGCCAACCGTCTCGGGCAGGAAACTTCGCTCGAAGTCACCGGCCTCGTGCGCGAGGACAAGCGCGCCCCCGGCGGGCGCGAGCTCACGATTACGCGCCTGGAAGTGCGGTCGCCTTCGACCGACTATCCCATCACGCCAAAGGAGCATGGACCGGCCTTCCTGCTCGATCTGCGCCATCTGTGGGTTCGATCGGCGCGGCAGCATGCGATCCTGCGAGTGCGCAGCGAAGTCGAGGCCGCCTGCCGCGATTTCTTCCATGAACGCGGCTTCGTGCTATTCGATTCGCCGATCCTCACGCCCACTTCCTGCGAAGGCACTACCAACCTCTTCGAGATCGACTACTTCGGCGAGCGCAAAGCCTACCTGACACAGAGCGGACAACTGTACGCGGAAGCGGGAGCACTCGCCTTCGGCAAGGTCTATTGCTTCGGCCCCACCTTCCGCGCCGAAAAGTCCAAGACCCGGCGCCACTTGACCGAATTCTGGATGGTCGAGCCCGAAGTCGCCTACTTTACCCTCGACGAAGACATGCAATTGGCTGAGGATTTCGTCGCCTATATAGTGGCGCGCGTGCTCGATCGCCGCCGTGAAGACCTGAAAGTGCTCGAACGCGACACCGCGAAACTCGAACTGGCGACAGCTAAGCCATACCCGCGGATAACCTACGACGAGGCGATCGAACGCCTCAAGGGCAAGGGCTTTGCGGTCAACTGGGGCGACGACCTCGGCGCCGATGAGGAAACGGCGCTATCTTCGGACTTCACGACGCCGGTACTGGTCCATCGTTATCCGGCCGCTTCCAAGCCGTTCTATATGAAGCACGATCCTGAACGTCCCGACCTCGCGCTCTGCGTCGATATGCTCGCCCCGGAAGGCTACGGCGAGATCATCGGCGGCGGCCAGCGCGAGGACGACTACGAGACCCTAAAGCAGCGTATCGTCGATCACGGCCTGCCGCTCGAGCCCTTCAACTGGTACCTCGATCTCCGCCGTTACGGATCGGTCCCGCACGCCGGCTTCGGCATGGGTATCGAGCGCGCTGTAACCTGGATTTGCGGCACTCATCACGTGCGCGAGGCGGTTCCTTTCCCGCGCATGATGGAGCGGCTGGAGCCATAAAGGAATCTTTTGCGTCGTACGACGCCTGCTTAAGCGCATCGATCAAAAATATTTTTTTGTCCGTCAAAAGCCCTTCCCAACGTCGGACAACCTGTGGATTAAATTTGATCTGTTAATCTATCTTCATATTTCACTGTAACGAACGGTCCGCGGGTGACGTCAAAGCCGATTCGATATGCGCGAACGTTCAGAAATGCCAAAACTCCATGCTGGCTTGCATTACGCAACGTCCGCGGCCTCGATTATGAAATCATCGAGCAGTGATGTAGAGCGGGGAATCCATTAGCAAACCTCATAATCGTCAGTTTGGTCACATGCGCGACAATTCTTTGAGCGGCATGAGTACAACAGGAAGTCAAGTCACAGAACACGTCAAGTTAACAGGGGGGTACGTTGCCCAAGCCTTTTCCGCGCGCTAAACAAGTTGAAGGTTGTCGTGACTTGATGTGCGTCTTGGGGCTTCGGGAACGTCGCACGATTCTGAGTGACCGTCATTGAAGGCGGAACGCTCCAGAAGGTGCGCCTTGCCATTCAGCCATTGCTTGGATCGTCGTGGGGTGTTGTGGGCGGGCGGATTGTCGGGACTCGCTGATGCTAGGCCGGCTGATGCGTGCGGAGTAAGGTCACGCATGTTTCGGTTCGAACGGACAGTCTTCGCCAATCTCGGCCAGGTCGCACGATCGCCTGGCGAAATTTAGGAAACGAGCCGCGATTTGGGTCGAGAGTTCAAAGCATGTTGTGTCGCGCCAGGTTCAACCAAGTGAGCGCCAATAGACTTTCCCGTTCGAGGGGAAAATCGTGTGCCTCGCGGATCGCACCCGTTACGCCGAAAACCAAAGGAGGTTGTCATCTTGCGGACCGGACCTTTGGTGCGTAGAGGCGCTAATGCCTCGCGAGTCGTCCCGGGAGCGCCAGCCGCGCCCCGGCGGGCGGTGCTTCCCCGAACTTCGGAACTGCCGCCCTTCGGGAACCTCCCGCTACAGACACCGATCATCGAATCCTCGTGTCTGCATGTGGAATGTAAACTGCCAATCGATCTCCGCCACTTTCTCGCTGAACAGTTCGCCCCCTCGCTAGACTCCGACAACGCTTCAATCCTTGACATGGCCGCCAACGCCGACGAGGCCACCCTTAGCCGGGTCGCTCGCGCGATTCGCCGCTATTCGACTAGCCGCGCCCGTGAGGCCTGGGCTCAATGCGCTATGACCCTCGACGATCTCGAGCGGGAGGGGACCCGCGCGAATCCCGCGGCACGCCTGTGTCTGGAATGTGCGCGACTGGAGTTCGGGGCGAGCGCGTGCGAGGCTCATGTGGGGCCGCGATGCCTGACGGTGGACCTGCTGCCGGCATGCCCTGCGGGGCTAACGCCGGTTCCTGATCGGCTGCAACGCCAGGTTGAGGAATTCCGCGCGATGCGCGCGGCATTCGGTCTCTCACACTTCGATTTGGACTGCTATGTGACGAATCGCCGCGTGATGTTCTCTTGGCGGCCGCTTAATCCATTTTGCCCTGAAGCGTCCCAATCGTCAGAGCGCTGAATCCGGGGCGGACAACGCACCCTCGCCGGTATTGACGCTTGGGTAGCGCGTGTTCCGCTCGGCAATGATTAGGTATTTTTGTGGTGGCGCTGCGCCGACTCCAACCTCAGCGGCCGAAATCAACGCGGCAAGCAGGCCGCAGGTTGACGGGTTCGAGCGTTCGTCTTTGCGCGTAAGGAAGAGGAAATCAGATTGCGGAGGCCCGCCGCCGCCGCTGTTCCTTGCGGCGCCGTCGCTGCGCCTCGGACCGTTTGCGCTTGCGCCGCACACTGGGCTTCTCGTAAAAAGCCCGCTTCTTCATTTCTTTGAACACTCCCTCTTTGGCGAGCTTGCGCTTGAGCACCCGCATCGCCTGATCGAGGGAACCTTCGACCCTGATTTCCATACTCCTCCGTTCCAGTTCAGATTAGACAGATGAGAATAGGGGCGCCTCTATCGACTGTCAACCGCCGTGGAGCTTCCGGCCAGTGCTTCTTTAGCAAGTAAGCGTCATATCGGTCCTGCGTGAGGTTCGCAAGGTTGGCTGCGTTCATTCGCGCCGGTGGGAAAAGCCCCCGCGACGCGGTATGTATCGTTCGCACCGGGGAAAACCGAAGTAGGACGCACTATTGGCAGGGAGCTGACGATGGATCTTGGATTGAGCGGGAAGGTTGCGATGATCACCGGCGCGAGCCGCGGACTGGGTCGTGCGATGGCAGCGGCGCTCGCCGCTGAGGGGGTGCGGTTGAGCCTGTGTGCGCGCGGCGTTGAGGCCCTCGGCGCGGCCGCCGCCGAGCTCAAAGATGCCGGTCATCAGGTGATTGCGGAGGCCGCCGACATCAACGACGCGAGCGCAATGGAGCGCTGGACCGCCAACACCATCGAGGCTCACGGCGGAGTCGATATCCTGGTCAACAACGCCGGTGGCGCGCGCGCCGGCACGATCCAGCAACTCGACGACGCCGGTTGGATGGCGGCTTTCGAGCTCAACTTCTTCTCGGCGGTGCGCCTCTCGCGGTTGTGCGCGGATGCGATGGAAAAGCGCGGCGGCGGTTCGATTATCAATATCAGCTCGATCTACGGACGCGAGGCCGGCGGACCGATCAGCTACAACACCTCGAAGGCCGCGATGATCTCGCTCACCAAAGGCCTGGCGCGCGAACTCGCGAAGAAGGCCATCCGCGTCAATTCAATCGCGCCGGGATCGATTCTCTATCCGGGGGGCACGTGGGAAGCCCGGTTCAAGCAGAGTCCGGAATTCGAAAAGGATTTCATCGCGCACGAGTTGCCCGCGGGGCGGCTCGGGCGGCCGGAGGAAGTGGCGTACGCAGTCGTGATGCTGGCGTCGCCGCGCGCAAGCTGGATCACCGGCGCGACCATTCCCGTTGACGGCGCGCAAGGGCGCTCGAACACCTGACGTCGTCGCGGGTCCGCGAAGCGTCTGGCGGGTCGCCGCTGTCGATCGGTGAGGCCGCCGCGCCGCAGCTCCGGCGGTCTTCGGTACAAACGAAATCGGCGTTGACCGTTCAGCTTAATTGCAGCAGTAGCGATTTCGGGCCGCGCATGACAAAGGAGTCAATCCACTCGCGAGGTTGATTGCTCAGTTGAACGCGCGGGAAGCGGCGCAGAAACCCGTCCATCGCGATTCTGGCCTCCAGCCGCGCGAGCGGCGCGCCGATACAATGGTGGATGCCAAATCCGAAGGCCAGATGGTCTCGCGGGTTGCGCATCACATCGAACGTGTCCGGATTGGGAAACCGCCGCTCGTCCCGATTGGCCGAACCGTACAGGATCATTATTCCGCTGCCCGCGCGAATGGCTTTGCCAGCGATCTCGGTGTCGGTCGTCGCCACCCGCAGCAGCGCCTGTGCCGGCGCTTCATAGCGGAGCATCTCCTCGATCATCTGCGGCACGATCGCGAGGTCGCCGCGTACTTTCGCGAGTTCGTCGGGATGCGAAAGCAGGGTCATCACGGTATTGCCGATCAGGTTGGTCGTAGTCTCGTTCCCGCCAAGGAGCAGCAGCAGGCACATCGCGAGAACTTCACGGGCTGTGAGCGCCTCGCGCTCTTCCTCGGCACGCACCAGGGCACTGATCAGATCCTCACCACCCGAACTGCGGCGCCGCTCCTCGATTGTCTGCTCGAAGTAGCGGCGCAGGTCGTCCATGCTGCCGCGCAGACGCTCGCGTTCGGCAGGAGAGACCTCTGCGCCGCCGGTCGCACGGATCATGTCGTCGGACCACTGCTTGAACTCGCGATAGCGGTCGGGCTCGACGCCGAGCATTTCGGCTATCACCATCAGCGGCACCGGCGTCGAAAAATCCTGCACCAGGTCGAACTCCCCGGCTTGCTCTTCGATGCGGTCGAGCAATTGCGCGACGATCTCCTTGATGCGCGGCTCGAGCGCCCCGACCATCCGGGGCGTAAAGGCCTTGCTGACCAGCTTACGCAGATGGGTATGCTCGGGCGGGTCGGCCGAGATCAGCCAACTCACCTCGGGCACCGGATTCTGATCGCCGAGAATCGCGGGAATGATCGGCGCCGAGGAGAAGATTTGCGTGTTTTTCGCCACATAGGCCACGTCCTCGTAGCGGCTGACGGCCCACGACTGGAGGGGCTCCACCCAATACACGGGACTGTGCTTTCGCAGATGAGCGAAGTAGGGATAGGGATTCTGCTGCACCGCGGGCGCGAATGGATTGAACTCCATGCTGATCTCCTGAATCTTCTGGCCGTTGGACCGGGCTTAACAGCTTCTGGGTGCGGAATTAGGCAGGGTTACTTCGGGCCGGAAAGGACGCAGGTGAGGGTGTGGCTGGTGGCCGACAAGACGCGGACGTTAACGGTGTCGCCCGTAGCGACGGGAATCGTGTCAGGTACTGCGAGTTCGTTGCGCTCTGGGAGTTCACGGCGGGCGGGGAAGATTGCGGTCTTGTACTGCGGCGTCTTGCCGGCGAGCATCCCGACGCCGCGCCGCGCCGGTCCTTCGACCAGCACCGGGAATTCATGACCGATCGCCGCGCTATAACGCGCGATCGAGCTTTCCTCCTGCAACGCCATCACTTGGTTGAGGCGCCGCTGTTTCTCTGCCTCGCTCACCGTATCGCCGAGCCGATAGGCGCGCGTGTGATCGCGCACCGAGTACTTGAAGGTGAAAGCCGAGTCGTAGCCAACTGTGCGCATCACGTCGAGGGTCGCGCGAAAGTCGCTATCCTCTTCGCCGTGAAATCCCACAATGATATCGGTTGAAAGCGCAAGGCCCGGAATCGCCGCACGAACCCGTTCCACCAGGTTGAGATATTCGGTCGAAGTGTAGCCGCGTTCCATCGCGGACAGCACGCGGTCGGAACCGGATTGCATCGGCAGATGCAGATATGGCTGGACTTTGGGCTCCGACGCCATCGCTTCGATTACCCCGTCAGACATGTCGCTCGGATGCGGCGAGGTGAAGCGAATCCGCTCGATGCCGTCAACCGCGGCGACCATCCGAAGGAGGTCCCCGAAGCCGGCCTGGCCGCATCGATAGGCGTTGACGGTTTGCCCGAGCAGAACGATTTCCTTGACGCCCCGAGACGCGAGGTCGCGGACTTCGCGGAGGATGTCGGCGGGCGGCACGCTGCGCTCCCGTCCGCGCACATAGGGCACCACGCAGAAGGCGCAGAACTTGTCGCACCCGCGCATCGCAGTGACGTAGGCGCGCACCCCGGCCCCATACTCGGGCGACATATCGCCGTAAGTCTCGACGCGATTGAGGCGCACATCGACGATCGGATCGAAGCCGCTCTCGCCAAGCATCTCTGGCAGTCGCCGATAGGTATCGGGCCCCGCGATGAGGTCGAGCCACGGGGCCTTTTCGACCAGCGCGGCGCGATTATGCTGCGCCATGCATCCGAGCAGCCCGAGCTTTACGTCGGGACGCGCCTGCTTGAGCCGGGCGAGGTCGCCCAGCCGCCCGATGACCCGATCCTCGGCGTGCTCGCGGATGGCGCAGGTATTGAGCAGGATGACGTCGGCGTCCTCGGGCTTGTCGGCGCTGACGTAACCGGCGCGGCGCAATACCGCAGTCACCAGTTGCGAATCCGCGACATTCATCTGGCATCCGTAGGTCTCCAGCCAGACCCGCGGCTGCGCGCTCTGTGCGTTGTCAGCCATTCGTATATCGTCGAATGATAGGCCATCGAGCGGCACCGGCACAACGCGAGTTCACATTCCCGGAGTTCGCGGGGTTAGGACACTAGTGGAGCGAGCTGACACTAGGTGAGCTTGCGAGCCGAGCTGACACTAGCGGAGCCGTAGGCGCAGCGAGCTCACCAGTGGAGCGCAGCGAAACGAGCAGGCGAGTCTGCGAGCTGCGTTCAGATAACGAGTCTGCGAGGTGCGCACAATAGGACTCTGAGACTCTGCGAGATGCGCAAGATAGAGAATCTGGGAAGCAGGAAAAGGAAGAAAAAGAGTTGTGAAGACGCCCGGCCACCTGGAGCAACGAATCGAGCGGCTCGACTGGGCGGCGATGCGCGCGTCGATCGACGATCGCGGATACGCCACGACGCCCGCTCTGATCGATCCTGCCGAATGCGACGATTTAATCGCGCTCTACGATCGGCGTGAGGTGTTTCGCAATCGCGTCGTGATGGAGCGTTTCGGTTACGGCCTCGGCGAGTACAAATACTTCGCTGCGCCACTGCCGCCGATGATCGCGGCGATGCGTACCGCGATATACGCGCGGCTCGCGCCGATCGCCTCCGACTGGATGCGCGCGTTGCGTCTCGGCGAAGGCTTTCCGGCGGCGCTCGGCGATTTCCTCGAGATTTGCCGCAGCGCTGCACAGATCAAGCCGACTCCGCTGATGCTCAAGTACGAGGCCGATGGCTACAACTGCATGCATCAGGATCTTTACGGCGAGGTCTTCTTTCCGCTCCAGATGACGATCGTGCTGAGCGCGCGCGAGACCGATTTCAGCGGCGGCGAGTTTCTGCTGACTGAACAGCGGCCGCGCGCGCAGTCACGCGGCGAAGCGATAACGCTCGATCGCGGCGCGGCGATTATCTTCGCCACACGATGGCGGCCGGTGCGCGGCGCACGCGGCCATTATCGCGTCAACGTCAGGCACGGCGTGAGCCGGATAAGGACCGGGAATCGCTTCAGCCTGGGCATCATCTTTCACGACGCGAAGTGACGGCAGGGTCGATGGGGAAGAAGTTGATCGAGGAACAAGGGATCTTTATCTTCTCTGCTGAAACTTTGCGCTAGTGGAGCGAAGCGCAACGAGCAGGCGAGTCCGCGAGCTGCGCATTTAAAACGGTTTCAGACTTCCCACAATGTTAAACTAAGGTCGCCTTTCGAAGGTGTTGTGAAGTGCGCGGCGGAAGTTGCCGGAAAGCGCATTTGATGGCAACTTTTACGCTGGGAGCCTGATGTTATGACGGAGAATCGCAGACCGGCATTCGAACGCTTCGAGGCGAGCCTGCTGGCCTGCCCGAAATGCAACCGTGCGGTGAAGGTGCGCAAGCGTCTGCTGCTCATCCTGCCCGAGGGCGACAAGTACGAATACGTCTGCCCGCATTGCGGATCGACCTGCGGTGACACCATTCAGAAGGACCAACCGCAGAGTCGCAAACTGATGTGACGAGGCGGCGTCGAGAGCGGGACGCGCCATCAGACGACGGCCCGCCCCCTCCGCCGGTTCGGTCGAAATCGAAATGAATCAGCCCATCGCCTGAGCCGAGGTCGGCTCGATCTCGAAAAGCACGCGCACTTCGCCGGGCTGCGCGAACGGATACTTGTCCTTGCCGAGGTATTTCTTGGCGAGCGAATCGATTTGCGCGGCGGCGCCATTCTCGCTCTCGCTCACGACGGTGCCGCGGATCTGGATATAGCGATACGGATTTTCCGGATCGAGAATCGCGACCGCGACGTGAGCGCCTTCCTTCAGCGTGCGCGATTTGACGCGCCCGCGCGCCGTGTTGATGCGAATCTTGCCGCCGGTATAGTCGAACCAAACCGGGGTGACCTGGGGCGAACCGTCTTTCAAAACGGTCGCGAGGTTGGCGAAAGCGACCTTCTTTTCCAGCAAGTCGAGATAAGCGTCAGGAATAATTGCCATCGCGATGCTCCTTTATTTCAGATTATGATAGCCGGGTTACTCCGTAATATCGATCAACTAGGTCTGCCGTTCGGTGTCATGAGTCAAGCGCGCGACCAAGCGCATCAGCCTGAATCAAGCGGACACTCCAGTAAAATCGGCATGAATTTGACTCCGTGAATCGTATCGGTTAATAGCGAAAGTGTGAGTTGAGGTGCGGTCGCGAGACTTGGACCTGTGCCTGCCTGCGCCAAACTTCCCGCAAGGAGCTGAATAATAATGGCCCTGTTCAATAAGGAGCCGGACAAAAACATCAGAACCGATCCGAACGCACGGGTCAATTCGTCGGCTGCCGCTCAGCCAACTGCGCCGTCCGCCGTGACGACTGGCGCGGGGCTCAGCGAAAAATCCGCGATGCCTTCGCGCTTGTCGTCCGCCGCGGTCTCAGATGCACGCGCCTACCTCGATAGCGGATCGAAAATCAGCGGAAAACTGACCTTCGACGGCCCGACGCGGATCGACGGCCAGATCGATGGAGAAATAACCGCCAAGGAAAGCCTGACGATCGGCGAAACGGCAGTAGTGACTGCACAAATCAAGGCCGCCTCGATTATCGTCGCGGGCAAAGTCAGCGGCGACATTATCGGGTCGCAGCGGATCGAAATACGTCCCTCTGCAAAAGTCATCGGCAACCTGACGGCGCCGATCCTGGTGGTACACGAAGGCGCGCTCTTCGAGGGTCATTGTTCGATGCAGCCGGAAGGAACGCAGAACGCCAAGGTCACGGTTTTTGCCAAAGACGAGCGCGTGGCGGTTGCGGGTGCGCAGAAGCAGGCCTAAATCTCGCGCCAGGCTAATATTAGCTTGACATTCATGCTCCGGGATGGTTCCACTCTTGGGTGGAGTTGATGTCCTAACATGCACATTCCGCCGGACTGGGGTGTCTTTGGCACCCTGCTCGTTTCGTTCCTTGGCTTTTGGGTTGTATTTGGATCGCTCTTCTTTGGTCCGTTTCTCAAGTTGCTTGGCGACCGGGAAAATCGGCTCAAGGATCTGAACGACCGCACCGAAAGGTTGCTGCAGGAAGAGCAGGCGGCCGTCAGGGAACGAGAACTGCAACTGGCGGCCATTCGGCGCGACGCACTGGCGCGGCGCGAGACCGAACGACGGCAGGCCGAGGCCGAAGCAGTCAGGATGATCGACGAAGCTCGGGCCGAGGCGCACGTTCAACTGGAGACGGTTCGGACCGGAATCGAGAAAAGTATCGATGCCGCGCAGGTTGAGCTCGATCATATGGCGCACAATCTGGCGCTGGAACTCGCGCAACGCGTACTGGGTCGGCCGGTCAGTACCGGCGGATCTCTGAACAACTAATGAAGCCACGGATTGCGATAGCGGCGACTTTGATTGGCGCGGCGCTGACACCGACGCTCGCGCTGGCTGCGGAGGGCGGCGCGGAAGGGCATGGCACATGGGGTGCGCTCTTCTTCTACATCATCAACTTTTCGCTCTTCGCGGGCATTTTATGGAAATATGCGCTGCCGGCTGCTCGGAGCTTTTTCAAGGAGCGCGCTGCCGGAATTCGGGCGACACTGGCAAAGGCTGACGCTGCGTTCCGCGACGCGCAGGCGCTGGCCAACCGGGCGGCCGAGCGGATGGCGAAGCTGGAGGCCGAAAAGAGCCAGATTGCCTCCGACCTTGCCGACGAAACCGTGTACCAGGTTGGACGCATTTACGACCTCGCCCAGGAGAACGCCGCGCGGATCAAACGCGACGCCGAAGTGAGCGCGGCCGCGTTGGCGGAGAACGCGAATCGGCGCGTGCGTGAAGCCCTTGCCCGGGCCGCCGGCAACCTCGCGCGCGATCTGGTGGCGAATAACTTTCAGCCCGACGACCAGACTCGCCTGCTGCAGGGCTTCGTCGAAAAGTTGGGACAAGAGGCGGTCCGGTGAAAAGCTCGAAGGTCGCCAAGCGATACGCGCGCGCCCTGATCGGCCTCTCGAACGATCATGCCCAACTCGAGGCGTGGGGCGCTGAGTTGGAGCGTCTCGCCCGGATCGTCGATGCGCCCGAAGTGGCAGAGCAACTCGAATCACCCACGGTGACGCACACGGATCGCATGGAGGCACTGGGCAAGATCGCCGAGCGGCTTAATCTGAGCTTCCCGCTGCGATCGTTTGCGGTGGTCGTTGCGAGTCATGGGCGGGTAGCCGATATCGCCGCGATGGTCGAAACCTATGCGCGCATGCTCGATGATCTGATGGGCCGGGCGCGGGCGACGCTGACTTTTGCCTACCAGCCGACCGACGAGGACCTCGCCCGGGTGGTCGGCGGACTCGAAGCTATCGCACACAAGAAAATCATCCCGACTGTCAAAGTCGACGCGTCGCTGGTGGGCGGCGTCGTCGCGGAACTGGAAGGGAAAACCTACGACGGCAGCCTCGCCACCCGGCTGGCCGACGCCGAACGGCGTCTGAGCGGGTAGGCACGCGGACACATTTATGGCGGAAATTAGACCATCTGAAATCAGTGACATCCTGCGCAACGAGATCAAGGGCTTCGAGGGCTCGGTCGCGGTGCGCGAAACCGGCCGCGTGCTGTCATGCGGCGACGGCATCGCGCGCATCTACGGCCTCCAGAACGCGGCCTCGGGCGAGTTGCTCGAGTTCCCGCATTCGGTTTACGGCATGGTCCTGAACCTCGAAGAGGACAACGTCGGTGCGGCGCTGTTTGGCGATCCCCAGGCGATTGGCGAGGGCGACGAAGTCAAGCGCACCGGCCGTATCGCGGAGGTTCCGGTCGGCGAGGCGCTGCTCGGACGCGTCGTCAATTCGCTGGGCCAGCCGATCGACGACAAGGGTCCGATCAAGAGCACCGAGACGCGGCGGATCGAAATCAAAGCGCCCGGCATCATCAAACGCCAACCGGTTAAAGAACCGATGCAGACCGGTATCAAGGCGATCGACTCGATGCTGCAAATTGGGCGCGGGCAGCGCGAGCTGATCATCGGAGACCGGCAGACCGGCAAGACCGCGCTCGCCATCGATACCATCATCAACCAGAAGGGCCAGAACGTCTTTTGCGTCTATGTCGCGATTGGGCAGAAGCGTTCGACTGTGGCCCAGGTGGTCGAGAAGCTCAACCGCTACGGCGCGCTGGAGTACACCACGATCGTCGCCGCGACCGCCTCTGAAGCAGCGCCGCTGCAGTTCATCGCGCCCTATTCGGGCTGCACCATGGGCGAGTATTTTCGCGACAGCGGCCGTCACGCGTTGTTGGTTTACGATGATTTGAGCAAGCACGCGACTGCCTATCGACAACTCTCGCTGCTGCTGCGCCGTCCGCCCGGGCGCGAGGCCTATCCCGGCGACGTTTTCTATTTACATTCGCGCTTGCTGGAACGCGCGGCCAAGCTCTCGGCCGATATGGGCGGCGGCTCGTTGACGGCGCTGCCGATTATCGAAACCCAGGCGGGCGACGTTTCGGCGTATATCCCGACCAACGTCATCTCGATCACCGACGGGCAGATCGTACTCGACGCCGACCTCTTCTACTCGGGCATCCGGCCCGCGGTTAACGTCGGTCTGTCGGTTTCGCGCGTCGGCTTTTCGGCAGCGATCAAAGCGATGAAGCAGGTGGGCGGCACGCTGAAGCTGGACCTTGCGCAGTATCGCGAAATGGCGGCGTTCGCGCAGTTTGGATCGGATCTGGACCCCGCCAGCCAGCGCTTGCTTCATCGCGGCGAACGGCTGACCGAGATGCTCAAGCAGAATCAGTACGATCCGCTTTCGACCGACAAGGAAGTGCTAATCATCTTCGCCGCCAACGAAGGCTACTTCGATAAGCTCGAGGTCGATCAGGTCAAGCCGTTCGAGCGCGACTTGTATGCCCTCTTCGATGCGCGCCATAAAGACCTGCTGGACGAAATCGCCGCCAAGAAGGAAATCAGCGACGACCTGCGCAAGCGGCTGATCGCGGCGCTCGACAGTTTTCTGAGCACGCGAACCCCGGGAGAAGGCGCTTCGAAGGCGGCTTGACGCTGCTCGCGAACATTTAACGGATGGCGACACTCAAGGCGATTCGCCGGCGAATTTCGTCGGTTAAATCAACCCAGCAGATAACCCGCGCGATGAAGCTCGTGTCGGCGGCGCGCCTGCGACGTGCGCAGGAGGCGTTGCTGAACGCACGCCCCTATCACGAATCGCTCAAACGGGTCGCCGATTCACTGCTCGGCTCCGCGCCGGACGCGATGGCGCCGGCGGAGAATGCACAGCGGGTCGCGCTGATACTCGTGATTACTTCGGATCGCGCGTTGTGCGGCGGCTATAACGCGAATCTGCTGCGTATGGCAGAAGAAACCGCGCGCAGATGCGCGGCGGCGGGACTCGAGCCAAAATTCTTCGCCGTCGGACGCAAAGGACTCGAACATTTTCGCCGCTCGAAGGCGCCGCTCGACGGCGATCGCGTCAACAACACGCCGCGCCTGGCGACCGTCGGGCTGGCGCGCGACCTCGCGGCCAAAGTCATAAGGGATTTCCGCACGGGAGCGATTTCCGAAGCGGGCGTGGTTTACAGCGCCTTCAGGTCGGCGATCTCGCAGCGACCCACCTACGACAAATTGCTGCCGGTTGAACCGCCAAAACCGGCCGAGGGCGGCGATGCCGCTCCACCGACCGAATACCTGGTTGAGCCGAGTGCTGCCGAACTGATGCCGGTGGTTTTGCGGAGCTACGTCGAGGCCGCTATCTTTCATGCGCTGCTCGAAGGCGAAGCCAGCGAGCACGGCGCGCGCATGACGGCTATGGACAGCGCGACCAACAATGCGGTCGAAATGATCGCGCGGCTGACGCTCGAAATGAACCGCGCCCGTCAGGCTCAGATCACCCGCGAACTGATGGATATCGTAGGTGGTGCCGAAGCCCTGCGTGGCTAGCGGCGCCCGTTAATCGAAAAGACTTATAGGAAGACGACCTTCGCCATGAATGCAGAAGCAACCGGCCGCATCAACCAGGTCCTGGGCAACGTCATCGACGTCGAGTTCTCGCCGGGAACTCTCCCGCCGATCTTCTCGGCCTTGCGTGTCAGCAATCCCTCGATCGACGACCGCGTGGGCAATCTCGTCCTGGAAGTCGCGCAGCATCTCGGCGAGAACACCGTGCGGTGCATCGCGATGGATACCACCGAGGGCCTCGTGCGCGGCATGGACGTGACCAACACCGGCGCGCCGATTTCGGTGCCCGTCGGCGAGGTGACGCTCGGCCGCCTGATGAATGTGACCGGCGACCCGGTCGATGAGGCCGGGCCGATCAGCTCCGCCCTGACGATGCCCATCCATCGCGACGCGCCCGACTTCGCCGATCAGGCCACCGAGGTCGAAATCCTCGAAACCGGCATCAAAGTGATCGACCTGGTTTGCCCATACTCGCGCGGCGGCAAAATCGGCTTGTTCGGCGGCGCCGGCGTCGGCAAGACCGTCACCATCATGGAACTGATCAATAACGTCGCCAAGCAGCACGGCGGCGTCTCGGTGTTCGCCGGTGTCGGCGAGCGCTCGCGTGAGGGCAACGACCTCTATCGCGAATTACAGGAATCAGGCGTTCTCTCGAAAACCGCGTTGGTGTACGGCCAGATGAACGAACCGCCCGGAGCCCGCGCCCGCGTCGCCCTGACCGGCGTGACCGTGGCCGAGTATTTCCGCGACGAGCAGGGCAAAGACGTGCTGCTCTTCATCGACAACATTTTCCGTTTCGTTCAGGCCAATTCCGAGGTCTCCGCACTGCTCGGGCGCATGCCCAGCGCGGTCGGCTATCAGCCCACTCTCGGTACCGATATCGGTGAACTGCAGGAGCGCATCACGACGACCAAGAAGGGCGCGATCACCTCGGTGCAGGCGATTTACGTTCCTGCCGACGACTACACCGACCCGGCGCCGGCGACCACCTTTTCGCATCTCGACGCGATCACCGCGCTGGAGCGCAAAATCTTCGAGAAGGCGATCTTCCCGGCGGTCGATCCGCTCGCTTCGACTTCGCGCATCCTCGACCCGCAGATCGTCGGCGAGGAGCATTACGATGTCGCGCGGCGGGTCCAGCAGATTCTCCAGCGCTACAAGGATCTGCAGGACGTCATCGCGATTCTCGGCATGGACGAACTTTCCGCGGACGACAAGCTGACCGTCGCGCGCGCGCGCCGCGTCGAGCGTTTCCTGTCGCAAGCGATGTTCGTCGCCGAGCCTTTCACCAATATCCCGGGTGCCTACGTTTCACGCGCCGAGACCGTCCGCGGCTTCAAGGAGATCCTCGACGGCAAGTGCGATGATCTGCCCGAGCAGGCCTTCTATCTCGTCGGCACGATCGACGACGCCCGCGCCAAGGCCGAGCGTCTCGCCCGCGGCGAAGCGCGCTGATCCCAGGCGTCTCACCATGGCCGATACCTTCCAGTTCAAGCTCGTCACGCCGACCGGCGTGCTTTTCGACGGCGCCGTCGAGCAGGTCACCGCCGTGGGCGCACTCGGTGAGTTCGGCGTGCTCCCGTTGCATATCAACTTCATCACCTCGCTGGTTCCCGGCATCCTGACGCTGAAATTGAGCGAGTCGAGTTACAATGAGTATCTGCTCGCTGGCGGTCTCGCCGAAGTCAAAGACGGCGTGATGACCGTGCTGGCGATCGAGGCGCAAACGCCTAGCGCTGTCGATACCGCGGCGGCGCTGCACGAGATTGCTCCTGCGGAAGAACGTCTCTCTCACATGAGCATGTTCGATCCGCAATACGAAGATGCGGCGCAGGAGCTGAACTTTGCCCGTGTCCGCTCGCAGATAAATCAGCTCCTGCGTTCCCCCCACTGATTCCATCGCCCGCTGGAATCCCACCAGCGATGGCGCGTTGCGCGCTGTAGCCTTCCGGCACGACCATCGTGGTTCGCCCGCACACGCGTCCGCTTCAGATAGTATAAAAATACTCACTTATAGTGCTGGTATGATCGTAACCCGCGTGCTAGTCAGCTAATCCATGGCTTGGGGGGGAGCCTGATGCGGTGCGCAATCTGTAAACCGCTCGACTCCCAGACATAAACGTCAGCGTCGTAGCCGGCCCTCGCGGCCGTGCACGAGTCCCGCGCTCTGACCGCCAGAGCGAAGGAATCGGTTATGCCCGAGGGATCTGGCCAGAACAGCGGGCTGTCGCTCAGCACGGTTCTCTTCCTTCTCGCCTTTTTCGGCGTCGGCGCCCCGCTAATGATTTCAACGGCGCACCAGGCTTCGTCGGCCACGAATTCAATCGCGAAGTCCAATAAGTGGGCCAGCAATGAAAAAACCGCAGCGGGCCTGCTGGAGGAATTTTTCGACGCTAATCCCGATCAATTCATCGAGACTGACCTTCCCTGGTCTCGTAATCCGCCGATTTATCCACAAATCGGGAATTCCTGGGACCGCGACGATCCGCGTAGGAACGACAAGATTTCCTTCCTGATCGCGACCCTGCCCAACCCGGAAGATCCTTCGCTGCGCTACGGATTTGATCGCTACATCGACTCCATTCAGCGCGCGCTGAATAACGAGGGCTATTTACTCGATAAAACCTATCTTCCGTGGTTCGCTCAACTCGACAATCAAGCTACCGGCTCTGGCGCAAATTCTACGAAACATTCTCGGCACCCTGGGGTGATGCTTTTTCGCAGATACGACGGCAAGAAGATCTCCCACAACCCAACCGACAACCACCCGGCGCGGGAAAGTTTGATGGTCCTGTTCGTGGTCGCTGAAACGCCGACGGACGGCGTCGACGCGACCGCCTTTCGCAGCGCCCTCGACCAGGTCGCATGGTTGCGGGGATGGATAGGTAATGGCGTCACGGCCGCTCCGAAATCCCTCTCTGAACTGACCAATGATCCGCCGGATGAGATCAAGGATGGGACCAATAATGAAATCAAGATCGTCGGACCGAGCTACTCCGGCACTGCCACGTCAATTCAGGAGGTTTTGAGTTCCTGGCTATACCACACTGCATTCAATCAGCCACCCCTCCACATTCGAGTCTTATCTGGAACCGCAACCGCGATCGAAAACTGGCCGCCTGAATTAGGCGACTTTCATTCAACTGAGCTGCCTGAGACCGAAATCGATTCCAGGATCCGCAATTTCTTCAAGCATCAGATGTACGATCCGAGTATCGCGATCCTCACCGACGATACCGGCTATGGCTACGACCTCCGACACAACGTTTCAAACGAAGTCACTATCCTCCCTTATCCCCTTCACATATCCGAGGTGCGTACGGCCTACGAGAGTTTTCGGATCCAGCAAGCGAGTCCGACAACGACGCCCCTCAGCTACGGGCATCGCGACCCCTCTATCTCAGACGAAGACCCCGGCCCGGATCGTTACCTGGTTCCGTCGTTCTCGCGCGCTTCGGCCGCTGACGACGAAGTCGTCCTGGCCAATCTGCTCTCGACCATTCATCGCGAGCACTTCCATTATGTGGGGATCGTCGCGACCGACATCCGCGACGCAATCTTCCTTATCCATGAGATTCGCGACAATTGTCCCGATACGGTTCCGTTTCTGACGTCTTCCGACTTGCTCTATCTGCATTCCGACTATAGCCACGATCTTGCAGGCACACTGATCTTTTCGACCTATCCGCTGTTTGCCTCCAATCAGCTCTGGACCGACTCTACTTCCTCGGATCACAGATGGAGATCTAGTCAGAGTCAGTCTCAATTCCCCAGCGGCGAGAGCGAGGGCTTGTACAATGCGGTTCTCGCCGCCCTGAACGATCCGAAACGAATGGTCGAGTACACTTTCCCGTTTTCCAACGCTTCCGACGAGCCGCCAATCTGGGTAAGCGTCGTTGGCCGCGACGAGCTATGGCCCGTGAACGTGTATCCGAGCGAGTTCGATTTTGGCCTGTCGGCAATGTCGAATCATGTATTGATGCTTGAATACGCCTTGCCCTTCTGGAACGCATTCGTGGGGCCTTCGCGCTGGGTCGAGGTCTTCGACAACGACCAGCTAGCGGTGGTGTCACTCTATCCGACCCAACCATCCGCACTCGTCTTTGCGCGCCCTTTCTTTTCATCTGGATCGACTGGTTTCCTGCCGCCTTATTACGGGACCCATCTATACCCTCTGCCTTTCACCATTACCTTCGCACTTATAATTCTCCTCTGCACGACGCCTCATCTGTACCTGGTGGCGCAGCGAGTTCGCGACGCGAGGTGGCCCTACTGGATTCTCGGACGAATAACTCCGACGACGCCGCGGTGGTTCGCGCGCCTTATCGAGGAACCTGCGGACTCAGCCACTGTCAACCCGACCGATCATCGTCTGAGCCTTCTATCGTTCATTCTTCTTCTGCTTATATTCTTTGTCGTTGCAACGGCCATCTGGATTTTGCCCTTGCGCGCCATGAGTCTTTGGAAAGCGCCCGATGCTCGGTTTCGCGATAATTTCGCGCTTCTCGCCTCGGCGTTAGGACCGACGTTGGTCGCGGGCCTGTTGATCCTAATCAGTCTCGCCTGGCTCTTGGTGGATATGGTCACCAAGACAGCGCAAATCCACACCCTCTCACCACGACCTACCTTGCGGTTCCTTTTCAACGGTGCTTCGCGGACTCCGGTGTACACGCTTGCCTTCATTATTGTCGCAGGATTGTTAGCACTGTGGCTCGCAATTTCGATCTGCACCCAGACGCCTTTGCAAGCGTTGCTCTACTTTGTGCGCGCGGCGAACCTCTGGAACGGAGTCTCGCCGTTGTTGCCGATGCTTTTTATTGGCATTGCAGCGCTGTGGCTGAGCGTGAGCGAGTTATGGCGCCTGCGGCTGTCCGAGGAATACGTTCTCCTCACCGATTTTCTCGGTTTCGGTGACAGTGGCTCCTTCACCGGACTCGGCGCAAATGCGCGCGATACGGTGCAGTTCCTCAAATCTCCCACCGACGATCTTCCGCTGTGCCTGATTTGGATCTTGATGCCGTTCGCGTTCTATCTCATGGCCGGTGCGCCAGGTTTCGGACTCGTCGCGCTCGATGGTCGACTCTTCAATCTGTTCGTCATCGGAATTGCAATCTTCGTTTACACCTCCTTCTTGCTGCTACTCGTGCGCTTCGTCACGGCGTGGTTTAAATTGCGTTTTTTGTTGCGCCGCCTTTACATGCATCCAACCCGCCGGGCCTACGAGGAGTTGCGTACTGGCAGCGCAGCGCCTTCGATGGCCGATCGCAACCGCATTTGGCTGCTGGAACCTTCAGACAGCGTCACCGCCGTGGAGTTTTGCCTCGAGCGAGTTCGCGAGATGCTCAGGAAGGTCGAGTCGCCGACCAACTCCAGAAGGCCCCCGGCGCCCGCCTCCGGGCCGGAAACGATTGCCGATCGGGTATGGGCGTCGCGCGTGGCTCTTTGCGGCCTGGTAGACGCGGTTCAGCCGACTCTCGACACTTATTTGCGCTGCGAGGCTGCCGGTGAGTGGCGGACGGCAATTAAATGGAGATCATGGCTGCAGAGCACGATGTGCGATCTGTCGCGGCAGGTTATCGAGGTCTTCGAGCCTTGGTGGCGTTCCGATTGCGAGGCTCATCTCACCGCCACCGCGTCCGGCGGTCAACCCGATCTGGACGATTCTCTAGTCAGAAATGCAGAGTTATTCGTCGCTGCCCGCGTGGTTGATTTCCTACGCCAGGTATTTCCGCAACTAAGGAACCTGGTGGTTTCCGCCAGCGTCGGTTTACTAATGCTGATGCTCGCGCTCTCCAGTTATCCCTTTCCACAACGCGACACGGTCGCGTGGATTAGCTGGACTATCCTGTTGAGCGCAATCGGCGTCATCTTTGTCATCTTCGTTCAAATGAATCGCGACCGCGTCGTCAGCATGCTGCTCGGCACCACCCCCGGCGAATTGAATTGGGACAGCGGCTTCATCTGGCAGATCGTGATTTTCGGCCTCCTCCCGATTCTCACTCTATTGGGTGCGCAATTCCCGCACGCCCTGCAGGGAGTCTTTTCCTCGGTCGGGGAAATCTTCGCGAGCGCGCATTAATCGGTTTCCTGATTTCGGCAAGACCTGGGGCACTCACTGGCAACCTCCCTGTTAGTCGAAACCGGCACCTCGACGGAGCAAGACCACCCCAACCCACACGGGAGGCCGCCAAAATTGGACGATCGATAAAAGTGACCTGGCCAATACCCCCCTTTCGTAATTACGTATTGACATCGAAAAGGTTATCCGCGATTAGATGGCGTAGCTCACCGTCATTTTCAATTTGTTTGCTTGGAAGGACAGGGCGTTGGAGAAATCACCTGCTTCGCTGACGCACACATGGGGGTCTGCGGAGCATAACTGCCGAATCGGAGGGAGACTGGAATGAGGAAGTACCTGGCTCGTTTTGTAGCACTGGGTATGCTGCTCGTCTTACCGTCGCTGGGACGAGCGCAATCGACGGATCGCAGCGAGATGGATCAATGGGTCACTGACACCGCCAATCAGGGCGCGGAACCGGCTGGCGCCAAGATTACGATGGCCAACTGGCAGCAGTACAAGCAGTTCATGCCTCTCGGCATGCAGAAGCTCTTCGAGGGCGAGTACTACTGGAAGATGCCGTCGGACGTCGAAATGGATGTCGGCCCGGCGGTCTATAACACCTTCCTGCCCAAGACCTGGGTAGAGGCGACCGAGAAATACGGCCCGCAGACCGGAGTGGACGTCCTGCCCAACGGCCACTACGTGCTCAAGAACTACCACGGCGGAACGCCTTTCCCTGACCCGCAGGAACCCAACAAGGGCTGGAAGGTTCTCGCCAACGTCTTCTGGGCGTACGTGCCTTCGGTTTATGTGAACAGCCCGGATAACTTCGGCGCGATCTGGTCCAACGACCGCTTCGGCAACTCCAACACGACGACCATCGACGTCGTCTATCGCTGGAGCGACTTCAACACCGACGCCGGTTTCCCGGTGCAGCAGACCTACGCTCCCGGCACTTGGTACACCGAATGGCTGATGGAAGAGACCCCTGAGCAAGCGCGTTACACCGCCTCGCTGAATCTCTTCTTCGTCGATCAGGAAAAGAATCCTTTCCCTGATACCTTCGTCTTCGTCCCGGCGCTGCGCCGTTCGCTGCGCCTGGCCAGCACCGCCCGCTGTTCGCCGGTCTTCGGCTTCGACTGGAGCTACGATGACGCCAAGACCAACGGCTTCAACGGCAGCACTTCGATCTATACCGGAGACTACCTCGCCGATCGCAAGATCCTGACGCTTGCGCACTTCAATCAGGACGGCGCGATTTTCCCGGGCGGCTACCTGATGCCTCTCGGATTCCCGAAGCCCTCGTGGGGCAAGTGGGAAGCGCGCGCGATGGCGGTAGATGACGTCCATCGTATTCCGAGTGAGTCTGCGGGCTATTGCTATTCGAGCCGCATCATCTACGCCGACAAGGAACACTGGAACAGCGACTGGGTCGATCTGTACGACTCGAACAAGAAGCTGTGGAAGGCGATTTCTTACTACAATGACGCTGGCGACGTCCCTGGCATCGGCTCGTCCTGGGACGGCGTGGCCTCGACCGCGATGGATTTCCAGAACTCGCACGAGACTGTGTGGTGCGGATTCGGCAACCCGAACAAGCGCAAGCCCTACCTGAATAACAACGCCCCCAAGGAATACCTCGATGGCGTCAAGTACGGCAGCCCCGGCGGTCTCATGATGATCATGCGCTAGCGCATCGATCTGCCCTTTAGCCGGGCGCGCCGCCCGCGACGCATCTAATCGGCGCTGTATGCCAAGCGGCCGTCCCAATCGGGGCGGCCGCTTTTTAATTGTCCGCCACGCTGCTCTTTCCCCTGCATCCGCACTGATTGTTCCGGAAAACCGTGACATCACACCGAAGAGTGTTTGTCATTGACAGAAAGCGAAGAAAAGACGAAACTCGACCCATGAAGCTGCGCGGCGAGTCACAATACTCTTCAGCGAAACCATCGTTTGGCAGCGATCAGCTCTCATTCGGTGATCACGAAGCGGATGCCCCCTCGACTATCCGCGATGTCGAGTTCATCGAGATGCCGGTGCGCCAGATCCTCAATCGCTGCGACAACCCTAGGCTGCGCTTTCGCTGGACGATCAACCCGTACCGCGGATGCGAGTTCGGATGCGTCTATTGCTACGCCCGTTATACCCATGAGTTCCTCGAGTTGCGCGATCCGATGGACTTCGAGCGGCGCATCTTCGTCAAGCGGATGGCCGCCGAGGTGCTGGCGCGCACGCTCTCCCGCACCCCTATCGGCGCCGACCAGATCGCGATCGGCACCGCGACCGATCCCTATCAGCCAGCCGAGCGCAAGTTCGGCCTGACGCGCTCGATACTCGAAGTGTTCGCACGGCTGGGCGGCCTTGACCTCTCGATCACCACCAAATCGGCCTTGATCGAACGCGATCTCGACTTGCTGCGCGAGATCAATTCGCGGTCCCGTCTCTCGGTTAACTTCTCCTTGATTACGATCAACCGCCGCCTGCAGCGGATTCTCGAGCCCCGCGCGCCGCGGCCGGCCTTGCGACTAAGAGCATTGGCGCAACTGACCGCCGCCGGGATCCATTGCAACGTCCTCATGATGCCGATGATTCCGGGCCTGACCGACGGCCCCGCCGCGATCGAGAGTGTGATTCGCGCGGCGCGGCGTTCCGGTGCGGCCGGCGTATGGTGGCGATCGCTCTTTCTAAAGCCTGCGGCGGCACGGCGCTTCGTGCCTTTCATCAGGGAGAATTTCCCCGAGCATGCCGCGCGAATCGACGATTTCTACGGGCATTCCACCTACGCACCGCGCACTTACGACGATCATTTGCGGACGATCTTCGACCGCCTCAAGCGCAAGTACGGTTACAACACTGATACAGCGCACGGGGAGGAGCGAATGAGCGGAAAGACGGTGGCACAGCCTTCGAAACCGCGCCAGCTCGACCTGATGGGCTCACGCTAAAGAAGCCGCCACCAACGCGACCGCGTTGCGGGCTTTGGTTCGTGCTTTCTCGATCTCACGACTTTGCCGGCGGAGGATTCTTAATCCTGTCCTTTTGTGAGCAAATATGGGCAGCGAAGATTCCGGGTCTCACAACTTCACCGACATCGCAGGGCTTTGCCGGCGATCCGAGCATCGCGAGGCGTCCGTCACTGAAAGAAATGCGCGGGGCGGGACTTGAACCCGCACGGTATTTCTACCACGAGCCCCTCAAACTCGCGTGTCTGCCATTCCACCACCCGCGCATACGGGGGCATGCAATCCGGAGGGTAAGCCGGCTGGCTGGACCGGAGAGCTATTTGGCCGGCGTCGCTGGCGGAGCCGCCGGATTCGTCACCGGAGCCGACGAAGACGGAGCCATCGGAATCGAGTTCAGCGGAACCTTCAACGGCGCCGCATGGACCGGCACCGGGATCCTGCGGCCCTCGAAGATACTGCCACTAATACGCTTGGTCGAGGAATACGCCAAAAACAACGACGTCAGCGCAAACAGCAGGGCAAACGTCCACGTCAACCGAAAGAGCGGACTGGCCGCTCCACCGGCGCCGAAAACGGTCTGGCTCGAGCCGCCGAAAACAGCGCCGACGTCGGCGCCTTTGCCCTGTTGCAACAGCACAACAATCGTCAGCGCAACGCAGACCACTATATGAATAACGATTGCCGCCGTGACCATTACGAAATTCCACCCGAACCTGTTTCCCCGATGCCAGGTCAGCCTCAGCCGAACTGAGCCCGTACGATACGCACAAATGAATCCGCTTTGAGACTCGCCCCGCCCACCAAAGCCCCGTCAATATCCGGCTTGGCCATCAGAGTGTCAACATTGTCCGCTGTTACGCTGCCGCCGTAAAGTATCCTGACACCGGCCGCAACGCTCCGCCCGAGCCGATCGCCCACCGCCTCGCGGATGGCGCCGTGAACAGACTGGGCCTGCTCAGGAGTCGCAGTGCGTCCGGTACCGATCGCCCACACCGGCTCATATGCTATAACGACGTTCGACGTCCCTTCCGGAGTGAAGTCCGCCAGTCCGGCCTGCAGTTGCCGCAACACGACATCGACCGTTTGGCCCGCGTCCCGCTCGGCAGCGGTCTCACCGACGCAGAGGATCGGCGTCATGCGGGAAGCCACCACCGCCGCGGCGCGCCGGCCGATCAGGGCGTCGTCCTCTTTGAAGATGTGACGGCGCTCCGAATGACCGACGATCACGTAGCTGACGCCGAAGAAGCGGAGCATCTCGGCGGAAACCTCTCCGGTGAAGGCGCCCTTTGCCTCGCAGTACATATTCTGCGCGCCAAGCGTGATCGTTGAACCGGCGAGCGCCTGCGCCGCCGCCGGAATCGAAAGAAAAGACGGCGCGACCATCACGTCACGATCGCGGGCCAGCTTGGCCGCATCGCGATCGAGATCGGCGCGAATCGCGGCGATCAGCGTCCGACCTTCGGCGGGCGTCAGGTTCATCTTCCAGTTGGCGGCAAACAGTTTCCTGCGCATCGGCGGCTCCATAGCTCGAGGGATGATTCACGCGATGGAAATATGATGACGGACGAATCGAGACAAGACGCTATTCAGGCTTCGAGCGCTTTGACGCCGGGCAATTCTATCCCTTCGAGATACTCGAGCGTCGCGCCACCGCCGGTCGAGATATGCGTAAAGCGGCCGGCCCAGGGCGCGCCTGCCACAGCCGCCGCCGTATCACCACCGCCCAGCACACTGGTGACGCCCGGCAGATTGGCGATCGCCTCGCCGACCGCGAGCGTGCCATTCGCGAAAGCCGGATTCTCGAACAGCCCCAGCGGCCCGTTCCAGATAACCGTCTTCGCACCGGACAGCCGGCCGATAAACGCCGCAACGGTTCGCGGTCCGATATCGAGTCCCATGCGATCGCCCGGAATATCGATCACGATCTCCGGATCTGCGCCTTCGATTGAGGCGGCAACCACGTGATCCGTCGGCAGCAGGAATTCGACGTTGCGCTTGGCCGCCTCGGCGATCAGCTCGCGCGCGAGATCGAGTTTGTCCTCCTCGACCCGCGATTTGCCGACCGGAGCGCCACGCGCCTTGAGGAACGTGTACGCCATCGCACCGCCGATAAGGATCGCATCCGTCAGCTTCAAGAGATTACGAATGACACCAATCTTATCGGAGACCTTCGCCCCGCCCAGAATCGCGACGTACGGATGTGACGGGTTCTCGGTCACCGCCCGCAAGGCCTCGAGCTCGCGAATCATCAGCAGGCCCGCCGCCCGCTCCGAGATAAATTTCGTGACGCCGACCGTTGACGCATGCGCGCGATGAGCCGTGCCGAAGGCGTCGTTAACATACACCTGCTTGCCGCGCGCGAGTTCATGGGCGAAGTCGCGATCGTTCTTTTCTTCCTCCGCATGAAACCGCAGATTCTCGAGCAGGATCGCCGACCCCATCGCCAGATCAGTGACCATGCGCCCGGTGGTGTCGCCGATACAATCAGGCGCGAGCGCAACCTTTTGACCTAGCACCGTGGACAAATACTCGGCTACCGGCTTGAGACTCAGCTCCGGCGTACGCGTCTTGGGACGTCCCAGATGCGAGCAGAGCACCGCCGCGGCGCCCTGCGACAGGATGTACCGAATCGTATCCAGGCTCGCGTCGATTCGCGACGTGTCCGTGATCGAAGTTCCATCGAACGGCACGTTGAAATCGCATCGCACGAGGACCTTTTTGTTCCTCAAATCGAGGCTGGTTACGGAGACCGCTGCCATCAGGTTGTCATCAACTTCTCAAATTCAACCGCGTCCGGCGCGGATTCATCCGGCAGCTCATTTCCCGGTTTTTCCTAGATCTTCGAAGCGACAAACGCAGTGACATCGGCCAGCCGATTCGAGTAGCCCCATTCGTTGTCATACCACGAGAACACCTTCACCAGGCGCTGTCCGAGCGTCTTGGTGAGCGGCGCGTCGTAGATCGACGAATGGGGATTGTTGTTGAAATCGATCGATACCAGCGGCGCGTCGCTGTACTCAAGGATGCCTTTGAGTTCGCCGTCCGCAGCTTTGCGCATTGCCGCGTTGATCGATTTCTCGTCGGCGTCGCGCTCGACCACCGCCGTCAGATCCACCAGCGAGACGTTCGGCGTCGGCACCCGCACCGCGATACCATCGAGCTTGCCCTTGAGCGCCGGCAGCACCAGCCCGATTGCTTTCGCCGCGCCGGTTGACGTCGGCACCATTGAGAGGGCCGCCGCCCGCGCGCGCCGCAGGTCCGGATGAGGTCCGTCCTGCAGCATCTGATCCTGCGTATAGCCGTGAACCGTGGTCATCAGGCCATGCACGATACCGAAATTCTCATGCAACACCTTCGCGATCGGCGACAGGCAGTTGGTCGTGCACGAGGCATTCGAGATCACGTCATGCTGCCTGGGATCGTACGAGTTATGATTGACGCCGAGGCACACTGTTATATCGGCGCCATCCGCCGGCGCGCTGATTACGACCTTCTTGGCGCCCGCCTCCAGATGCATCGCGGCCTTCTCCCGCGCCGTAAACAGCCCGGTTGATTCGACCACCACCTGCACTCCGAGCTTGCCCCACGGCAACTTCGACGGATCACGCTCCGCGAACACCTTGAAGGCGTGCGTGTCCACCATGATCTGATCCCCTTCGGCCTTCACCGAATGTTTCAGGTTGCCGTGGATCGAGTCGTATTTCAGCAGATGAGCGAGCGTCGCGGCGTTGGTAATATCGTTGACCGCCACTATCTCGAGTTCCTTCTTGTCCATCGCCGCGCGATAAAACATGCGCCCGATGCGGCCGAAGCCGTTGATCGCGATCCTGATCGCCACCGCTAATCCTCCCTGGCGAGTTTGCCGATGTAACCGCCGATGCGTAACGCTAGCATAATCACTACGCCGTTGGCATATTTCCGCACTTTTGAAACATAGTGCCCCACTCTCCGTCTAACTTATTCGAGATCCCGGCCGTTTCCATAGCGGTGGCTGATATTTCCGGCGGGCGACGCCCAAGGCGCAAAATTTGACTACATGGGCACAGGCATCGATAATGTTTGCGACCGGACGCGTTGCCGATGCGAGCCTTGCCGATCACTCGGCGACGCTCCCGCATCCCCGCTCGGCCGGCCCCTGGTCAGCCTCTAGCCGCTGACGAAGCGCGAGGTAATCGATTGAACGGTGGCGGGATGAGCGTAGCCGATTTGATGATCGGCACCGGGCCGGTGGTGCAGGCCGTACTCCTGACGCTCGCTGGGTTCTCAATCGGTAGCTGGGGTATCATCCTGTACAAACTGGTCCAGATTTCGCGCGCGCGCCGCGAGTCCGAGCGCTTTGTCGCAATCTTCTGGGAATCGAAGAACCTCGCCGCGATTCATACCGCCAGCGTCGGACTCAAGAGCAGCCCCGTCGCCCAGGTCTTCCGCGCCGGCTACCAGGAGTTGCTCCACTTGACCCGCGCCAAGCGCTCCGCCGTCGGTGCCGAGACCTTCTCGACCGACCTCGGCGGCATCGAAAACGTCACCCGCGCGATGAAGCGCCAGACCAACGTCGAACTCGCCAAACTCGAAAAAGGCGTACCGTTTCTCGCCACCACCGCCTCGACCACCCCGTTTATCGGCCTCTTCGGCACGGTCTGGGGCGTGATGACCGCCTTTATGGGACTCTCCGCCGCCCACACCTCGAATATCCAGGCCGTCGCTCCCGGTATCGCCGAGGCCCTCATCACCACCGCCTTCGGCATCATCGTCGCCGTTCCGGCCCAGGTCTTCTACAACCACCTGGCCACACGAGCCCGCGAGCTTGCCACCGAGATGGAAAACTTCACCTCGGAATTCCTCAACATCGCCGAGCGCCACTTTCTCTCTTAATTCCAAAAATCCAGTGGCATCCCAAACTCCCATGCCCGCAACTTTTTTTGAAGCTGCAATCGTCAAGCGGTGAACGATAATCCTCAGCGCGGCGCTCTCGCCTCACAGATTAACGTCACGCCCCTCGTGGACGTGATGCTCGTGCTCTTGATCATCTTCATGGTCACCGCGCCGATTATTCAGCAGGGCGTCGAGGTCAATCTGCCCAAGGTCAAGGCGCAGGCCCTGCCCGGCAAGGAAGAGCAGTTCATCGTTTCGATCACTCGCAATCGAGAGCTTTATCTCAACGATACCCCGATCACCCCCGATCAATTAAGCGATAAGCTCAGGGCGATTTCGACCGAGCGGCCCGACCGGCAGGTGTTCCTGCGCGCCGACGACGCCGTTCCCTATGGCGAGGTGGTGCGCACCATGGCGGCGATCAAGGCCGCCGGTATCGACGATGTCGGGATGGTCACCGAGATGCCGGTGGACAACGACGATGCGGTGGGGGCGGGAAGTGGGTCGAAGCATGGCAGCCCCGGCCCATAGCGGCGACGATCGGCACTCGCGCACCGGTTATGTCTTCGCCGTCGTCGTTTCGGCGATCGTACACATCGGCGTAGTCATCTTCGTGCTCTTCGTGGTGCCCCGGTTGTTCCGTTCCGAGACCCCGCCGCCGATCGCTTACACCGTCAAGATCGTCGATTCGATTCCTGCCGGCGATCTCGGCACGCGCCTGCCCCGCATCAATCGCGAACCGCCGCCCCCCGAGCACCAGGCCGCCCAGCCCGAGGAGACGCCACCACCACCGCCCGAAAAGCCCCAGCCGACGCCGCCTCCCGATAACGACAAGAACGTGATCGCCCTCAACACCAAGCCGACCCCGGTGCCCACGCCCACGCCGCCTCCGCCGCCGCCGACTCCCATCGAGACGCCGGCGCCGACTCCCATCCGCACGCCGAGGCCTCATCGCACGCCGCGTCCTACTCCCGAGGCGACACCGAAACCGGCTCCCAGGCCGCACCCGCGAGCGACCCCGAAACCGAAGCCCAAGCCCCGGCCGACGCCCATCGCTCTGGCGAAAGCGGAGACCTCGAACGTTAAGCAGGAACTGCAGAAGCTGCGGCAACAATTGATGGCCGAACATCTGAAGGCGCTTGAGAAGCAGGCTGAGGCCGACGAGGCCGCGAAGAACGCCAAGGCCTCCGATAACCCCGGCACCGGTCCGGTCGTCGCCGATCGCGAGCGCAACGGCGCCGGATATGGCACTGGATCGGGGAAAGGTAGCGCCGGGATGCTGCAGGACCCCGGTTTTGTCATGTACTATCAAGACGTGCAGGATCGAATCAGAAAAGCCTGGAGTTTTTCCGGCGGCAGTCCGGACCTTACCGCGACGGTGACCTTCGGCATCAATCCCGACGGCACTCTCAACTCGCTCAAGGTAAGCTCGCGGTCGGGCGATCCGGCCTTCGACGACTCCGTCGCCCGCGCGATTCGCGCCGCTGCCCCCTTCGGCGCTCCGCCGCAGAACTACCGCGCCGAGTTCGCCGCCGGAGTTCCGGCTATTTTCAAACTCAGCGACCTGGAATCAGGTACGGCGGATAACTGAATCATCTCAAACGGAAGGTATTTCAGCGACAGCGCAATGGCCTCGGATGCCGCATGGCATCGCCTTTTTTGGCCTTACAGTCGCTTAACGGAATTTGACGGCGTGGTGATGTGATGGGCGTGAGGAACAGGCTCTCGGCGATTTTGGCGGCGCTGCTGGTGCTCGCCTGCGCGATTTTTCCCGCCCCCGTCCGCGCCCAGGAATCGCTCCCGCCCATCGAGATCACTTCTGCCGCCAAAGCCCAGCCCATCGCCGTCTCCGCGTTGAAGAACCTCGGCGGCGACGATAGCCATCAGGTCTCCGCCACCTTCGTCAAGGTCCTGATGCGCGACCTCACCCTCTCCAGCTTCTTTCGCATCGTTGACCCCGCTTCCTACATCGAGGATGCCCAGAATTCCGGCTTCGACATCGGCCAGTTCAATTTCGCCGACTGGAGTTCCATCGGCGCTGATTTTCTCGTCAAGGGCACCGTCACTCGCGACGGCGACAAGATTTCCGTCGAGGCCCTGCTCTTCGACGTCCCCCAGCAGCGCCGCATGATGGGCAAGAAATTCTCCGGCGATCCTCACGATGTCGGCGAGATGGCGCGCCGCTTCGCCGACGCGATCCTCCTCAACGCCACCGGCACTCGCGGACCCTTCGACAGCAAGCTCGCCTTCGTCTCCACCCGCGGCGGCCGCTTCAAGGAAATCTATACTTCGTGGCTCGACGGCGGCGGCCTCTTTCGCGTCACCGATAACCCCACTATCAACCTGTTTCCCGCTTTCGATCGCAGCGTCACCCATCTCCTCTACCTGTCATACAAGACCTACACCCCGATCCTTTACCTCGTCGATCTCGGAAACCAGACCGAGGTCCCGATCAATCCCGGCCTCGGGCAGGCGGTCGGCGGCGCGCTCACCCCGGACGGACAAATCATCGGCGCCTTCGAGCGCGCTGGTAGCACCAATCTCTACCTCCTGACTCAGGGCGGAAATCTCGTTCGTTCGCTCACCGACAATCACGCCATCAACGTCGGCCCTTCCGTATGCGCCGACGGCGGCCAGTTCGCGTTTACCTCGGATCGATCGGGCACTCCGCAGATCTACACCGAGAGCCTCGACGGCGGTGACGCCCACCGCATCACTTACAAGGGTGACTACAATACGGCGCCGGCCTTCTCGCCCGACTGCAAGAAAATCGCCTACGAAAGCCGCCAGTCAGGTTTTCAGATCTACGTCATCAATAGCGACGGCACCGGCGCGCGGCAGTTGACCCAGTCGGGTTCCAACCAGGGACCGGCGTGGTCGCCCGACGGGCGTTATATCGCGTTCAGTTCGAATCGCGGCGGCGGCTCCAGGATCTACCTGATGCGCGCCCGCGACGGTTATGTAATTGCACCTTTAACGGAGGGACAGGGTAATGAGTCGAATCCAGCGTGGTCGTGGTGGATGGGTGGTTGAGGCGGGCGGTTTTGCCCGCACTCTCGCAATTGCGATGGTGATCGCGGGACTGGCGCTCGCCGGATGCTCGTCGAAGAAGAATGCCAACGAAGGGTCGCAGCTTAATCCCAGCCCTAACGGCATGGGCGAAGGGGGCCTGAACGGCACCGGTGGCCCGCAGTATGCCAACGGCTCCCTCGGCGGTAATGGCGCCGGTGGTCCCCTCAGCGACATCCATTTCGACTTGAACGAAGCGACCATCCAGCCGCAGGATAACAGCGTCCTCAAGGCCAACGCGGACTGGCTCACCGCCCATCCCAACACCCGCGTCCAGATCGAAGGCCATTGTGACGATCGCGGTTCTGAGGAATACAATATCGCCCTGGGCGCCAAGCGCGCGCAGGCGGCCAAGGACTACCTCACCACCCTTGGAATCGACGGCGGCCGCATGTCAACGATCAGTTACGGTAAGGAGTTGCCCCTTTGCACCGACGAGACCGAAGATTGCTGGGCCCAGAATCGGCGCGATCACTTTGCCGTCGCCCAGTGAGCTCAAGCCGCTCCATCAGCGCCGTCTTGCCGGCTCGCCGCCGCGGTTTGCTCTGCGCCTGCTCGATCCTGATTGGCGCACTCGCCATCGGCGGATGCGCCGTGCCGCAGGACAATCAGCAGCCTCCCGACGAGGACCTGCGCAACACCGTCGCCGCCGACCGCCAGCAGATCAACTCGCTGCAGGATCAGGTCGCCCGCCTCAACGATCAGATCGACGAGATGCAGCATAACGGCGACACCGGCGGCGATTCGAGCGGAGACTCGGCCAAAATCGCCGAACTCGAGCGCGAGGTTCAGGCCTTGAAGGGCGGTTCCCCGGCACCGAATTCCGGGCCGCCGGCCTCGAGCACGGGCGCGCCCACCGACGCGAACCCCGCCCCCGGCGGCTCTCCATCCAACGGTCCTCCGGGTGACACCGCCGCCGCGTCTCCCACCGGTTCGTCAAATGGCGCACCGAACGCCCCTGCCGATGCAAACCTGGCCGACGCTTCCGGATCGCCGCCGCCCGGCAATCCCGGCGCGACGACCCCGCCGCCCTCCGACAGCGCCAACAATGCGCCGCCGCCCAATGCCGCCCCGGACAGCGACGACTCCGACGACAAGGGTGACAGCTCCGATAACAGCGACAACGGATCGCAGCTCGCGTCCAACGCGCCTCCCGCAGCCGCCGCTCCCCCGGCCGCCCCGGCACCGCCTATCGTCAACGGCTCGCCCTCGTGGCGCGGCGTCCTCGATCATGAAATCGCCGCCGCTCAATCCAGCAGCGACCCGGCCGCCAAGGCCTATCGCGCCGGCCTGATCGACATGAAAGCCGGCAAGTTTCCCAACGCCATCGGCGTTTTCCAGGGCCTCCAGCGCCGCTATCCGAAATCCCCGTTGAGCGAGCCCGCCGAGTACTTCTCCGCCAACGCCCTCTTCGAGCTCGGCAAGTACGACGAGTCGATCCTCCAGTTCAACGACCTCGTGATGCGCTTCCCGCGCGGCCGCTTCGCCAGCGCCTCGCTGTTGAGCGAGGCCCAGGCCTTCATCAAGATGAACGACCGCATCGACGCCCGTTTGACGCTCCAGAAGTTGATCAGCGATCATCCCGACGCGCCCGAGGCCGCTACCGCGCAAGCTATGATGAACTCGCTCGCCAATGGCTGATCCCGATGAAACGCTGCGATCCACCGCCACCCGCAAAGCAGAGTCGTTCGAACGGCACCCGAATCCTGATGATTAATTGCGCGCCCTTGATGATTCCTCGTTACTCTGATGCGGGAAACGGACCGCAATGGATGATTATCTGCCCCTCTGACTCCTGGAATCGACCGCGATGGAGATAATCCGCGATCTCGATAACCTGCGTGCGCGGCCCTATCCGGTCGTCGCGCTGGGCAATTTCGACGGCGTGCACGCCGGCCACCAGACCATCCTGCGCACCGCCATCGAACGCGCCAGGCGTGAACAAGGCACCGCCTTCGCCCTGACTTTCGATCCCAATCCGGCCAAGGTGCTCGCGCCCGATCGCGCGCCGCGCCTCATCCAGACTTCCGCAGACAAGCTCGAGCTGCTCCGCACCTCGGGCATCGACGGCGTCCTGCTGATCAATTTCACGCGCGAGTTAAGTCAACTGACACCGCGCGAATTCGTCCGCGCCTATCTCGTTGACCGCATCGGAGTGCGCACCGTGGTCGTCGGCCACAGCGTGAGTTTCGGCCACAATCGCGCCGGCAACGCCACCGTCATGACCGAACTCGGCCGCGAGTTCGGCTTCGAGGTGACGGTCGTCGGACCCGTCAACGTCGCCGGCATGGAAGTCAGTTCGACCAAGGTGCGCGAGGTCATCGCCGCTGGCGATCTCCGCACCGCCGCCAACCTGCTGGGCCGCTCGCACTTCCTCAGCGGTCCCGTGGTGCACGGTCGCGAGCGCGGCCGCAAGATCGGTTTTCCCACCGCCAACATCCAGAGCCGCACCGAGATTCTACCGCCCGACGGCGTCTATGCCACCCGTTTGATTCTCGACGACGGTCCGCATGCCTCCATCACCAACATCGGGATGCGCCCGACTTTCGCCGAGCCCGAGCGCACCATAGAGGCGCACGTCTTCGACTTCGACCGCGACCTCTACGACCAGGAAGTTCGCCTCGAACTCATCGAGCGCATCCGGCCCGAGCGCAAATTCGACTCCGGCGCGGCCCTCGCCGCCCAAATCGCCTCCGACCTCGAGCGCGCCCGCACCCTCCTCTCCTAACCCCCCGATTCTCACGATTCTCCCAATCCCTTCTCCGCCTCTCCACTACCGTCCATAATTTCCAGTCTAATCTTCCTGTCCTGCCTCCCTGTCCCCTTCGCACGATTCGATTGCGGGGTGACAGACCGGCAGCACGAGAACTATCATTCGAGAATGGCGATGTACCTCGAGTATATGCGCGCCGCGATGGACCGCGCTCACTTAGGAGCGTTGAGCAAAGTATGCTACACTGAGTAACGTGACTGTTACTTCAAGTAACTTCCTCAGAATCGAACCACCCTCAAACACCACCCCACCCCCAACCCTGAAATTTTTCACCCTCGCAGACATTTTGCGATTCTGCTCACTTTCGCTTTTTCTTCGCTTTGATAATTCGGCGTCGCGCTTTCACAACCGACCGACGCCGCCCTTCGTAATGTCAGCGCTGCGCACCTGCGTCTCTCAATCAGGGCTTTACGAACTTCAGGATGAACCGGTCCTGCGTGTGGTTGATCTTCCAGAACGGCTCCGTGCGCGGGTCCTTCGGATTGCGCAACACGTCCGAGGTCGCCACCAGCTTGAAGCCGTCCTTCTCGACCTGCTTGATCACGAAGTCCTCGTCGATCCGATGCAGTGTGTTGGTATCGCGGATCCCCGAGCCCGCCTGCGCGCTGTTATCGACGATGCCGTAGATGCCGCCTGGCTTGAGCGCTTTGAGCACCGTCGCGTTCAACTTGTCAGGATCGGCGCCCACGTCGAACAGGTCATGATAGTTGAGATTGATGAACACTGCGTCGAGCGTCCCCGGCGCAACCGGCAACAGGTCGGGAGCGTCGAACGGCTTCGTAACCTCGACCACGTTGCCCATGCCGGGTTCCTTCAGTCGGTCTTTCCAGACCGCTTCGTTCTTCTTGAACTTGTCCGGAAACGCGGTGTTCTGCGAATAGACCTTGCCAGTCGGTCCAACGATGCGCGCCAGCAGTTCGGTCGTCGTTCCGCCGCCCGCCCACAGGTCCGCCACCTGCATCCCGGGCTTCACGCCGAAGAACGCCATCACTTGCGCCGGCTGCCGCGAAGCGTCCGACTCGCGATCCGCCGCGGGCCGCGCGGGGGAGTTGATCGCGTCGGTCAGGTAAGGCGGAATCTGCGCGACCGGAATCGCACTCTCATCCTGGACGGCCGCGCCCTGCGCGCACACCGTGAGCGGCATGGCGCCAGCTATCAGCGCCAGCGCCGCAACCATGAACATCGCGCGCAGAGTTCGATTCCGTTGATTCATCAGATGCCTCATCATTTCGTGGTGGATTTCTGCGATCGCCCGCGCTCCATCACGGCTTCGCGCTGACGATCGAAATCCTGCAGGTTTGATTTGCTGTTATGCGCGCGAAAGAAATCCTGCTCGATGAGCAGCGCGTCTTCGAGCGTCGTGCGCGAGGTCAGTTCGTAGAGCTTCTTGAGCTGGCGCACCATCGCTTGATTGGACGTGAGGATTTGCCCCGCGATCGCCCGCGCTTCCTTGACCACCTCGCCCGCCGCCACCACGCGATTCACCAGGCCGATACGCTCGGCTTCCCGCGCACTGAGATAGTTGCCGGTAAGCGAGAATTCCTTCGCTTTGCGAATGCCGATCGCGCGCGGCAGACGCGCGGTCATCCCGCCGCCGGGCATCACGCCGACACGCGCATGGGTGTCGGCGAATTGCGCCTCTTCGGACGCGACGATCATGTCGCACGCGAGCACCATCTCGAAGCCGCCGGTCACGGCGAAGCCGTTGACCGCCGCGATCACCGGGACCTTCATGTCCTCGATCACCGAGATGAAACTGACGTTGCTGCCGTCGCGCACCAGCGCGCCGCTCTCGGTCTTCGCGTCTTCGCCAAGCTCGCGCAGGTCGAGCCCGGCGCAGAAGGCGCGGCCGGCGCCGGTGATGATCACCGCCTGCGCTTCCGGGTCATCGCGCAACTCCTGCATCACGCGGCAGAAGGTCTGGCGCAATTCGCGGTTGAGGGCGTTGAGCTTCTCGGGACGGTTGAGCGTCACCGTCGCGACGCCGCCCGCCTTGGTCACCAGCACTACAGGTTCACTCATGATAATCGTCGAACCTCCATCGCGCAGTCGTAACACAGCGGGAGCGCTGGTGCCAAAAAGGCGTCGGCACTCGCGAGCTGCCCGCTTTACCGCGGGCCTCGCCTTGCGCCGTGCGCACCGTGCGCGATTCAAGCCGTGGTCGGTCGCCGGCCGTTCATGATTCTGACGGACGGCGGGCTTGGCCATATGACGCGCGCCGGAGCCCTGGGCCTTCAGGCCACTCGAATCTGCAGGCGATGAAAGCGCAGCCTCACCGTTATATGATGAAGCCTGCAGCGCGCGGATTGCGCGCCGCGGAATGGTATGGACACTTTGACCGAAACTGCAAACGACACTGGCTTCAACGGCTTGCGCGTAGTCGCGTTTGAAAGCCGAATGGCCGCCGAGACCCGAACCTTGATCGAGCGGCTGGGCGGGCAGGCGATCATCGCCCCCTCGATGCGCGAGGTGCCGCTCGAGGACAACCATGCGGCGCTCGATTTCGCCGATCGTCTGATCGCCGGCCAGTTCGACGTCGTGATCTTCCTGACCGGAGTCGGGGTGCGCGAGCTTTTCAAGGTGATCGAGACACGTCATCAGCGATCTTCGATCGTTGCCGCGCTGGAGCAGGTGGTGACCGTCGCGCGCGGTCCCAAGCCGGTAGCTGCTCTGCGCAATCTCGGCATGGCTCCCTCAATTACGATCGCCGAGCCGAATACCTGGCGCGAACTGCTGATCGGGCTCGCGGGCCGAGTCGCACTCGCCGGCAAAGATATCGCGGTACAGGAATACGGCGTCCCGAATCGTGAACTTGGCGCGAGCCTCGAGGCGCGCGGCGCGACGGTGACAGTCGTGCCGGTTTATCGCTGGACGCTGCCTGAAGATCGCGGACCGCTGCGCGAGGCGATCAAAACGATTGCGGCGGGCAGTGCCGACGTCGTGCTCTTCACCAGTTCGAACCAGGTGACGAACGTAATCCAGGTGGCGGAAGAAGACGGCGCGGGTGCGGGTCTGCGGCGCGGACTCGCGAATGCAGTGATCGCGTCGGTGGGCCCGGTCTGCTCGGAGGAGTTACGGCGCAGAGGTATCGGCGTCGATATCGAGCCCGATCATCCGAAACTCGGTCACCTGGTGAAAGCCGCCGCGATACGAAGTCCCTCGATAATCGCGCGGAAGCGAGCGGCGAACGGCGCTCGCGCGGCGGCAGCGGGCGCGCGCGTCTCCGAGTCGCCCGAATCGGAGGACGCGATTGTCACCAATGAAGCGGCAGTTGAGGATTCGCCGGCCGCGACGCTTTCAGGAAAACGTCACGACCATCCGTTCATGCGGGCGTGCCGTCGCGAGCCGACTCCATACACACCCATCTGGCTGATGCGCCAGGCGGGACGCTACATGCCCGAGTACCGGCGGGTGCGCCAGCAGCATTCGTTTCTCGAAATGTGCCAGCGGCCTGATCTGGCCGCCGAGGTGACGGTCACCGCGGTCGAGCGCCTGGGCGTTGACGCCGCGATCATATTCGCAGACATCCTGCTGCCGTTGGTGCCGATGGACGTCGGCCTTCATTACGAGAGTGGCGACGGCCCGATAATCGATCGGCCGCTGCGATCGGAGAGCGACCTCGATCGGATCCCACCGATCGTTGCGCTGGAGTCGCTGGGCTTCGTCGCCGAATCGATTCGGCTGGTGCGGAGCGCGCTCGCCGATCGCACTCCACTGATCGGTTTTGCCGGAGCTCCCTTTACGCTCGCGTCATACCTGATCGAGGGCGGCTCCTCGCGCTCGTACCAGGTGACGAAAACTCTGATGTACACGCAGCCCGCGACGTGGCATCGCATGATGGAGATGATCGCGCGCGTAACCGCCGACTATCTCAATATGCAGGTCGATGTGGGCGCCGACGTCGTGCAACTCTTCGATAGCTGGGTCGGGAGCCTGAGTCCCGACGACTATCGGCGCTTCGTGCTGCCGCATACGCGCAACGTGATCGCGGCGGTACGCCCGGCGGTGCCCGTCATCCATTTCGGCACCGTCACGGGAAATCTGCTCGAACTGATGCGCGAAGCGGGCGGCGACGTTATCGGCCTGGACTGGCGCGTCGATCTCGCGGAGGCGTGGGCGCGGCTTGGCGACGGCGTCGCAGTGCAGGGCAATCTCGATCCTATCGCACTGTTCGCGGAGATTCCGGAAATCCGGCGTCGCGCGCGTTCGATTCTCGACGGCGCCGGCGGCCGCCCTGGTCATATCTTCAATCTCGGCCACGGTATTCTGCCCGAGACCCCGGTCGATCATGTGATCGCGCTGATTGACGCCGTGCACGAGATGAGTCGCCGATGAACGCCAAGGGTAACAGCGATCTCGGCAAAGCTGCGGCCAGCCTTCATCGCGATGTAGCGACGGCGCGTTGCGATTCGGTGATGATCATCGGGTTCGGGGGTCCGACCGCGCCAGATGAAGTGCGGCCCTTTCTTGATCGCGTGCTGCTGGGACGGCCGGTGCCACGCGAACGCTACGAGGACGTCGTCCATCATTACGAGTTGCTCGGCGGACGATCGCCCTACAATGACCTCACGATGCGGCAGGCGGCCGCGCTGCGCGAAAGTCTGCGACGCGACGGAATCGATGTTCCGGTCGTTATCGGCATGCGCAATGCGCCGCCCTTCATGGACGACGCGCTGCGCGAGTTGGCAGCCAAAGGCGCGCGGCGCACGTTCGGTTTCATCCTCGCGGCTCATCGGTGCGAGGCGAGCTGGGATCGCTACCAGGGCGACGTCCTTGCTGCGCGCGCACGAGTTGGCGTGTCCACGCCGGAATTCGATTACGCCCCGGACTGGCATAACGATCCGCTCTTCATCAGCGCGGCTGCCGATCGCGTGCGCGAGGCCCTTGGTCGCCTGCCGGAACGGGATCGCGAACACGCACAATTGATTTTCACCGCGCACAGCATTCCGGTAACGATGGCGGAGCGCGCGCCTTACGCCGATCAAATCAGAGAATCGGCCGCGATGGTCGCGACGGCGGTCGGCAATCCAAACTGGCGCATCGCGTATCAGAGCCGCAGCGGAAGTCCGCGCGATCCGTGGCTCGGGCCGGATATCAACGAGGTGATGCGGGAACTCGGCAAATCCGGCGATCGCGCCGCTGTGATCGTGCCGATCGGATTTCTCTGCGACCATGTCGAGGTCCTGTACGATCTTGATATCGAAGCCGCGCGAATCGCGCGCGAGTCCGGCGTCACGATGGTGCGGGCGGCGACCGTGAGCGACCATCCCCAATTTATCGAACTGATGGCGGCGCTGGTGCGCGCGCACCTGCTTCCTTCGCTAGCCGGCTGACCGCGAGCGAAAAGGAGGCCGGCGCAACTTCGTCCGCATCTGCGCGATCCTCGATGGATTCCACCAGGGCATCGCCGCGCGTCGCGATAATCGGCGGCGGCATCAGCGGACTCGCCTGCGGATTTCGCCTGCGCGAACTCGCCACCGCTCACGAAATGCCGATCGAGATCGCGCTCTTCGAAAGCAGCCGGCGCGTCGGCGGCGCCCTCGAAACCATTCGGCGCGACGGCTTCGTGATGGAGACCGGCGCCGACTCATTTCTCTCGGAAAAGCCCGCCGGGGCCAAACTTGCGGAACGTCTGGGCCTCGCGTCTGAACTGATCGGCACGCAGGAACAATTCCGCAAGACTTTCGTCGTGCGCGCCGGACGCCTGGTCGAAATCCCTGAGGGCTTTTCGCTGATCGCGCCAGCGTGTTTCGGACCGCTGATTAGGAGCCCGCTGTTCAGTCCCATGGGGAAACTGCGGATGATGATCGAACCGGTCATTCCGAAGCGGCGCGGGACGGATGACGAGAGCCTGGGTGCGTTCGTGCGGCGCCGGCTCGGACGGGAGGTGCTGACGCGCGTCGCGCAACCGCTCGCGGGCGGAATCTACACTGCGAATCCGGAGACGCTGAGCGTGAGCGCGACGATGCCGCGGTTCGTCGAGATGGAGCGGCGCTATGGCAGCGTGATTCGGGGACTTCGCGCGGCGGCGCGATCGCGCAACGCAGAGGCTCGCGGCACCAGCGGCGCGCGCTGGAGCCTGTTCCTCAGCTTCAAGAACGGCGTCGGCAGTATCGTCGATGCGCTCACCGCGCGTCTCGCAGAGAACATTCGTCGCGGCGCGGAGGTCGTCGCAATCAGCCGGATTCCTAATGGCGATGCGCTCGACTCTACTTCCACCGGATCGTGGCGGATCGCGTTGCAAGACGGTGCGAGTTTCGCCGCCGACGCGATCGTATGCGCAGCGCCCGCCTTTGCGATCGCTCCTATGCTGCAACCGAGCAACTCTGAACTGGGGGAGACGCTCTCCGCGATTAAGTATGCCTCGGCGGCGACGGTCAACCTGGCGTATCGCGGCACCGATTTCCCGGACCTGCCGGCGGCCTTCGGTTTCGTCGTACCGGTGGCGGAGCATCGACGCATAATCGCGGGCAGCTTCTCGAGTCTGAAGTTTACGGGGCGCGCGCCCGCCGGAATGGTCCTCGCGCGGGTTTTCATTGGCGGAGCACTGCAAGCCGGGATGATGAATCTGAACGACGCCGAGATGATCGCCGCCGCGCGCGACGAGTTCGCCAGCCTGCTTGGCGTAACGACCGAACCGATTCAGAGCTGTGTCCGGCGCTGGCCCGACTCGATGCCGCAATATGCCGTCGGACATCTCACACGCGTCGCCGAGATCGAGCGCATTGCCGCGGGTATTCCTGGTCTGGCGCTGGCGGGTGCGTACTTTCGCGGGGTTGGCATTCCGGATTGCATCGCGAGCGGCGAGCGCGCCGCCGAGACCATTTTTTCGCAGCTTCGCGCCGGAACCTCACGAATGCCGCCCCTCTAAATGCCGGGTCTCGCACAACGGTGCGCGACAATCTCGTTCGGTGCGATAATCTGGCGGCAATCCCGTGAAGGGCTCGATGCAAATCGGCAACGGCGGCAAATCACCGGGCAGCTCGACGGCGGGCTGGGGCCGCGTGATCGCGCACGCCGACATGGACGCCTTCTATGCGGCCGTCGAAATGCTCGACAATCCCGCACTGCGCGGCAAGCCGGTCATAGTTGGCGGCAGTTCGGCGCGCGGCGTCGTCACCTCAGCGTCGTACGAAGCGCGCAAATTCGGCGTGCATTCCGCGATGCCAACTGCGCAGGCCCGCAAGCTCTGCCCCGACGCGATCTTCGTGCGCGGCCGGATGGATCGCTATGTCGAAATCTCACGCGCGATTCGCGAAGTCTTCAACGCTTTCAGTCCGGTGGTTGAACCGCTCTCACTCGACGAAGCGTTCCTCGATCTTTCCGGCAGCGAACGCCTGCTAGGCCCTGCGCTTGAAGTGGCGCGCGCGCTCAAGCGGCGAGTGATGGAACGGACCGGGCTGGTGGTTTCGGTGGGAGTCGCGCCCACCAAGATGGCGGCGAAGATTCTGAGTGACATGTCGAAGCCCGACGGACTTCTTCTGATTGGCCCGGAGCACTTGCGCGCCTTCCTTGAACCGCTGCCGGTCGAGCGGCTTTGGGGCGTGGGCCGGGTGACGCTCGCACGGATGCATCAGTTGGGGATTCGCACCATCGGAGAACTGTCGCGGCGCGACTCAAGCGACCTCAGATCGCGATTCGGAACCTTCGGTCCGCACCTCTATGAGCTCGCCAATGGGCGCGACCCGCGTCCCGTGATCGCGGATTGGCAACGGAAATCGTATGGCGAGGAAAGTACCTTCGAGCACGACCTCGCGCTGGATTCGCTTGAACTGCGGCGCGTGCTGATCGCTCATGCGGAGGCACTCGGACGCCGGCTGCGAACCGATCGGGTTCACGCACGCACGATTACGCTGAAGCTGAAACTGGCGCGGGCGCTTGGCGGCGGCCGCTATCCATTAGTCACTCGCAGCACCTCGACCGACGACGCCACCGATGACAGTGCGACGATTGCCAGGATTGCAATCGCCCTGGCGGCGCGTGTAACCACTCACGAGAAAGTGCGGCTGGCGGGAATCCAGGTGCATAATCTGGAGCGCGCGGATGCGGCTCAATTGGGGCTGTTCGATTCGACCGCAAGCGGCGCCGCCCGAAGCGCGCGGCTCAATCGAGCGCTCGACGAGGTCGCGCGGCGTTTCGGCGATGAAGCAGTAACTCGCGGTATGACGCATGCGGAACGCGCGGCGCCCACGCGGCGAATCAAGTAGTCATTCGCCGCGGAACTGGATGCCCTGTCTCCGGCTTCTGACGACTCAACTGAGTATTGCGCAGTGTCTGCGGTTCCCGTCATCCTGCGTGCGCAATACTCACATCAAATGGCTAGGCGGGACAGTTCTCGAGTTGTTCGAGGAATAGACTATATACGTCCTGATTCGCGCGAAATCCCATGAAACCGTCGATATGTCCGTAATTGGGTACCAGGTGGCGCCTATACAGTTTCGGATCGTTGTTGGCGCATAGCCAGTTGTAAGTGAGCTCGGTTGATATCGGCAGGAAGGTCTGATTCAAAGCGCCCGATACGAAAGTAATCGGAATAGCCAGATGCTGCGGCTTCACATAGCTGGGAGGTTGCGGACTGCCGTAACGTTTCTCGTTCTCCGCGACGCCGTAGTCGAATTTCGCCGCCACACCCCGGCGCACCATCTGCGCCAGATGGCGGAAGGTCGTGATGTTGCATTTGTCGAACTGCTCAGCGAGGCGGCTATGCGTGTCGGCATTCAATTGTTCATGGCGGTAAAGCTCGCCGTACATAAAGCTGATGCGATGGCATACGGCGCTGTCGCATTGATGATAGAGGACATTGACGAGCGCCGTGAATGCCGCCTGGAAAAGAGGATTATCGGGATCCTCATTGGCAGAGAGATAGCTCTCGCCGATGTGTTCCAATAGCTCGCCCATATGCAGCGCGCATTTGATTTCGGTCGGTTTCGGCGGCTGATAATGCAGCGCGATCTGCGAGCATGAAACACAACGGACTTCGGGCAGAAGTCCGTCCGCAAGCGCAAGAAAGAAGGTACTCGAACCGGCGCAATGCACTACCGCCTGAATCGAGTTGGCCCGCGTAGTATCGCGGATAAAGCGCACCGCCGCGGGGAAATCGTTGGCCGCGGCCTCGTCCATCGTAAACTGGCGCAGCGGCAGTTTGATACTCGCGCGCCAATCCAATAGCCAGGTGTCATACCCATGCTCGACTGAGTAATCGACGAAATGTTCGTCGATGGTCGGCAGCATGAACATGCCGCTCCAGACGCCCGCCCCGTGCACGAGCATCGCGGGCCCCTTGTTACCGCCGCGATAGCGAGTCAGGCGCAAGTCAACGCCGTCCGCAGTTTTGACTGTGTATATTTCGGGAGCCGGTAACGCCATGCCTCTTCCTCCCTTTCTTTCGGTTTTACTAGGGCAAACGCGGAACCGCGAACACATCCCACAGGGTGCCCATGAACAGATGTCCGAAGCGTGCAATCGCCTCTGCCTTCTTGGTTGGATCGTTGGTGCCCGAGACCTGAAAAGTAGTCAGTTGATGCATGAAATCCTGCATCAGAATGTGCAGAATCCCGGTCGCCTTGATCGCGCCGGTGCGCTCATGGCCCGCTCGAATCACCGTGTAGAGCGTACTGGTAGCGCCCCAGACATCGAAGCTGCCGTGGTCTTTGACGTCCTTGAAACCGTCAAGCAAGTAGGGCTGGCCGTCGGCGCCGGTAAAGGGCAGCGCATACAACATCTTGCGCTCGTTAACTTCGCCGGCATCGACGAACAAGTTGAAGACGCCATTAGTTACTGGGGCGCCATTGGGCCCGGTGAACCCATCAACATGCACTACTCCATTGGCTATTCCCGGATGAGCATTGTCAGCCAGCGCCGCATCGAGATTGGGAAAGGTTATAGTCAGTGTGAAATCGAACTTGGCGTTGTTGTGTTGCCCGATGCGTTCGGCACCGGTGTAGTCGTCGGGTGGAGTGTGGTTGCGATCGAGAAACCCTTTCATCGTTTCGGTAAACCCGAGGCCGATCGTCGGAGTAGTTGGTGCCATGGTGCTCCCCGCAGGGATATTCAGTTGCGATAGCGGATCGATAATCGGTTGTGCGAGCGCCGCTTCCGGAGCGCGCCAGGATGCTTCTCCCTTGATGCGCCGGATAGCAGTCTCGATGTTGCGCTCTGCCACCGCCGCTATCGTATGCGACGGGTTCACGCCGGTGGCTGACGGCAAAGTACCGCCGTCGAGTACGTACAGCCCGCGATAGCCGAAGACCTCGCCGTTAGGATCCGTGACGCCGTGCGCCGCGTTATCGGCCATCACGCATCCACCGAGATTATGCACTGAGGCGGGTATTCCGAGCCGTTGCCAGAATGGATTGAAAGCGGCCTTGCCGCCGAGCGCATTTGCGATATCGACACTGATTCCAGTCTCGGCGTCGTAGAGCGGCAGGTTCGATGCGACGTTCCACTCTACTTCAAGCGCATACGTTACCGGCGCGAGCTCGATTCGCCCGTTGGCCTTGTCGCGTCCCATCGCGAGGAACACCGCGCTATGCGAACCGTCGGCGCCAGTCTGACTAATCGACGCGTTAGCAATTCGAATCTTGCTCTCGAGTTCTCCCCTGGTCATCAGCGCCGCATTACTGAGCCATCCTGCCTTGGGATTCAACATCTGCAGCAGCCCCGCGATTTCCTTTGGATAACCTCCCTCTTCAAAAATGAACCAGACGCGTTCGTCGCCTTGCCCATGATCATAAACGATGCCGGTGGTGATCGTCGGTCCGTTTGAGGGTTGCAGGGGTTCGGCGCTATCGAACGCGAAGGCAAGAAAGTCGCCATTCCCTGAATAGCCATTTCCCAAGTGACTACTCAGTCCAGGCAAAGTCTTGTATTGATCGCGGCAGCGAAGCAAAAGCTCAGTTGAATTGACCGCGCCGGCACAAATGAAGACGTTGGTTGCTTCGGTGGATTCCTCGACGCCTCCCGCCAGGTGGTTTTTGAATGTTACCTTATAGCCAGTGGCGGACTGCTCCAGCTTGACTACCTCGGATTGAACGGCAACCTCGGCGCCGAATTTCTCCGCCACCGCGAGGTAATTCAGATCGAGCGTATTCTTTGCCAAATAATTGCAGCCGATGTCGCATTCGCCGCAATAGTTGCACCCTTCCTGATCGACATCGAACTTGTTTTTGTGACTCTGGTGCGGCACGCCGAAGTCCACCGCGATATTCGGATAGCAGAACTGCCCGTCGCGGCCGAGTTTGTGCGCGACCGCATTCATCGCGACGGTCTTCGGCGGCATGCCGAGGTGCGCCGACGCCGTAATCGGCTGGATGTCGAGCATGTAGGCGACCAGATCGTAGTATGGGTCGAGCACTTCGCGGCTATAGCCAGTCGGCCATCCCGTACCGAAGAGATCGGCCGGCGCACGCAGATGGACGTTGGCATAAATCAGCGACCCGCCGCCGTATCCCGCGCCCTGGACAACCGTCATCTCGTTGATTGGCTTAACGTCGAACAAGCCCTGTCCGTTGGTCCAAAGCCAGCCATTTTCAGGATTATTCCAATCGCGCGGAAAGCTGCCCTTTGGATAGCGCCGGCCCCGCTCGATGATGCCGACCTTGAGGCCGGCTTGCGCGAGACGGCAGGATGCCACTGCCCCGCCGAATCCCGTGCCGATCACCACAGCATCGTAATTCGATTTCATGCGTCCCCTTTGAGCCCCGCGCATCAAAATCAACCATGCGTCCCGCTCATCCCCTATAAGCCGGCGCTGGAGCGGAAATCTTCCGCTGGATAGCCAGTCGATGATCCCACATTTCGCCGGATTTTGATAAACGAAAACGCTACCGGGGTTTTGACGACTATACCCGCCGTCAGATAATTCTGCTTAAGTTGAGGTTTACCCCGGAGGCTAGGTTCCAACGTAATGGCCGCGCAAACACTCTTCGAGAAAATCTGGAACTCGCATGTCGTCCACGAAGCACCCGGCGAACCGGCGTTGCTCTATATCGATCTCCATCTGATTCACGAGGTCACTTCGCCGCAGGCCTTCGAGGGTCTCGCGACTGCCGGGCGCAAGGTCCGCCGCCTCGACCGCACCTTCGCGACGCTCGATCACAACATCCCGACGACTGATCGTTCGCTGCCGATTACCGATCCTGACTCGAAGGCGCAGATCGAGATGATGCGCAAGAATTGCCGCGACTTCGGCGTCAAGCTGTTCGACCTCGGCGAAATCGGGCAGGGCATCGTGCATGTCATCGGCCCGGAGCTTGGCCTTTCGCAGCCCGGTATGACGATCGTCTGCGGCGACAGCCATACTGCGACCCACGGTGCACTCGGTGCGCTGGCCTTCGGCATCGGCACCAGCGAAGTCGAGCACGTGCTGGCGACGCAGTGTCTATGGCAGGCGCGGCCGCAAAGTATGGAAGTTCGCGTTGACGGGAAACTCGGGCTGGGAGTCACAGCGAAGGACATCATCCTCGGCATCATTGGACGCATCACCACTGACGGCGGCACCGGCTGCGTCATTGAATACCGCGGCTCCACGATCGAGGCGCTCTCGATGGACGAACGCATGACGGTGTGCAATATGACGATCGAAGGCGGCGCGCGCGCGGGCATGATTGCCGCCGATCGCAAGACCGTCGATTACCTGCGCGGACGCCGCTACCTGCCGACCGGCGCCGAGTTCGATCGCCTCGCCGCAAAGTGGCTCACGTATCACACCGACGAAGGCGCCAAATTCGACCGCAGCATCTCCTTCGACGCCGCCTCCTTCGCGCCGCAAGTCACCTGGGGAACCAATCCCGGGATGGTGACGGAGGTCACCGGCAAGGTGCCCGACCCTTCGAGCCTGTCCGACGCGACTTCGCGCCGGGCCACCGAACTGGCGCTCGAATACATGGACCTGGCCCCCGGCACTCCGCTTACCGACGTCAAGATCGACCGGGTATTTATCGGTTCATGCACTAACGGGCGTATCTCGGACCTGCAGGCCGCCGCAGACATCGTGAAAGGCCGCCGCGTCGCCGCAACGGTAAGTGCGATGGTCGTGCCGGGCTCCCAGTTGGTCAAGAACGAGGCGGAAAAGCTCGGCCTCGACCGCGTGTTCAAGGAAGCCGGGTTCGAATGGCGCGAAGCCGGTTGTAGCATGTGCCTGGGCATGAATCCCGATATCCTCAAGCCCGGCGAGCGTTGCGCCAGCACCTCGAATCGCAACTTCGAAGGGCGTCAGGGCAAGGGCGGCCGCACCCATCTGGTGAGCCCGATCATGGCGGCAGCAGCCGCGGTGGCCGGCCATTTCGTCGATGTCCGCGAATGGGCCAACCGTTAAGGATTCTCTTATGATGAAAGCATTCAAGAATTTCACCGGACTGGTCGCGCCGCTCGATCGTCCAAATGTCGATACCGATCAGATCATCCCGAAGCAGTTCCTCAAGGCGGTGGTCCGCAGCGGCCTCGCCAAGGGCTTGTTCTTCGACTGGCGCAACCAGCCCGACAGCCAGTTTGTGCTTAATCAGCCGCGCTTCGAGAAAGCCGACATCCTGGTTGCGCGAGCGAACTTCGGCTGTGGGAGTTCCCGCGAGCATGCGGTCTGGGCGCTCGCGGATTTCGGCTTTCGCGCGGTGATTGCACCGTCCTTCGCCGACATCTTCAAGAACAACTGCCTCAAGAACGGCATCCTCACGGTGATCCTCAAGCCGGAGGAAACCGACGCCATTTTCAACGCTATCAAAGAACATCAGGACTACCATTTGACGATCGATCTTCCGGCGCAGAAGGTCGCGGATGAATTCGGCTGGTCCGCTCATTTCGACATCGATCCGTTTCCTAAACGATGCCTGCTGGAAGGGCTCGACGATATCGCTCTCACCCTTATGCAGGGAGAAAAGATCAGGGCGCACGAGGCGGCGCATCCGGTGCCCTATAAATCCTAGCCGCGCTGTCACGATCGTTTTCGACGGTTGCCGCGTGCCGTATCGCCGCGCGGGAGTGTTCGGCACCAGCTTTAACAGATGGACGCGCAAGCCCTGATCGCCGGCCCCGAGCACGAGCGCTTGCGGCTTGATCAGTTTGTCGCCGCCGCACTCTACCCTGAATACTCACGTTCCCAAGCCGCGCGGATGATCAAGGCGGGTTGCGTGACCGTTAATGGCGCACCGGCTCGTGCGGCAGCGCCGATCCGTCGTGGCGATCGCGTCGCGATAACTCCGCCGGCCGCACCGCCCGCGCTGCCTGCACCAGAGTCCGCGCCAGAGATCGACGTAATCTTTGCGGATAGCGAGCTCATCGTGGTCAACAAGCCCGCCGGGATGACGGTGCATCCCGCTCCCGGCAGCCCGCATGCGACGCTCGTCGATGCGCTGCTCGCGCGCTTCCCCGAACTGGCCGTGATGGCGGAGCCGGACGGCGTGATGCGTCCCGGCATCGTGCATCGCCTGGACAAGCAAACTTCTGGCGTGATGGTAGTGGCGCGCACTCCGTTTGCGCGCACCGCCCTGTCACGCGACTTCAAGGATCGCACGGTGCGGAAGATATACCTCGCTATCGTCCGTGGTGTCGTCGCACGCGACCGCGTCACGATTGCGCGCCCGGTCGGGCGCCATTCCACCGATCGCAAGCGGATGTCGGTGCGATCGCGCAATCCGCGCGACGCCGTCAGCCATGTCGCGGTCCTAGATCGTTTCGACGATAGCGACTCACCCTCGACGCTGGTGCGAGTGCGTCCGGAGACCGGCCGCACCCATCAGATTCGGGTGCATCTCGCATCGATCGGACATCCCTGCCTGGGCGATTCGATTTATGGCGGAGCGCCGGCTAACCAGGATGGTAACAACGGTTTCGAGCGGCAGGCGCTGCATGCGCTCGCATTGACAATTACGCATCCGCGCAGTGGAGAGCGGCTCGAATTCATCGCGCCGCTGCCGTTCGATTTCATGCGGTACCTCGATGCTCATGCAGTCGATACAGCGGCAGGCGCAATCCTGAAATGGGCTCACGACGAATAACCGCGAACTGCTATAGGATTGACACGCCACCGAGCCTTGGTTAACTTCAATTGTAGTTCCGCACCAAGTGCGCCGAAGCAGATCGAGTTTCGGACCCGTCTCCAGACGCCCCAGTGACTCCTTGTCGCAACGGCGTCCTCTCTCGTACCCCGAACGGCCATGCACGCAGGGAAACCTGGAGGCGGGTACCGCAGAATATAAACCGGCTGTCCTAATTTTCGTAAGGCGCCGCGCGCAAAAGCCGCCGCGCAGTCCCGGCTCTAAAGGCACACAAATGCAAGATCACATAGGGGGAGAATAGGTTGCGGGGAGGTAATATGAAGGGTCGAGGAGCTCCGAGACAACACGACGCTCAGGAACATGCCGACGAGAATGCGCCGGCGCCGGCTGCGATCGTCCGCTCGCGCCATGCTGCACATCATCCGCCGCAACCACAGGCTGCCCCTGCTCCGGCGGCCGATACCACGGCCAACGGCGCGCCAAACGGCGCCGACGATCGCCTGGTGCAACAACCGTCGCTCTATGTGCCAAATCGCCACGCGGTGGTTCCGGTAATTAGCGAAACCGGCGGGCTCAATCTGAAAGCGCTCAAGGGCGCCAAAATCACCGAACTTGCCCAGGTCGCGCGCGATTACAACATTGAAGGCGCCACCAACATGCGCAAGCAGGAGATGATTTTCGCTGTCCTGCAGGCGCAAGCCGCGCGCAATGGTTCGATCCTGGGTGAAGGCGTGCTCGAAATTCTGCCCGACGGTTTCGGCTTTTTGCGCGCCCCCGATTACAACTACCTGCCCGGTCCCGACGATATCTATATCTCCCCGAGTCAGATTCGTAAGTTCAATCTGCGCACCGGCGATATCGTTTCCGGCTTGATTCGTCCGCCCAAGGAAGGCGAGCGCTACTTCGCGCTGCTCAAGGTCGAGTCGATCAATTACGAGGAGCCCGAAAAGGCCCGCGACAAGATCCTCTTCGATAATCTCACGCCGCTCTATCCCGAGGAGCGCATCAAGCTCGAATACGACCACGAGGACTACACCACCCGCATCATCGATCTGATCGCGCCGATCGGCAAAGGCCAGCGCGGCTTGATCGTCGCGGCGCCCTTTACCGGCAAAACCATGATGATGCAGGCGATTGCCAAGGCGATTGCGCGCAATCATCCCGAAGTCATCCTGATCGTCCTGCTGGTGGACGAACGTCCCGAAGAAGTCACCGACATGCTGCGCTCGGTGCAGGGCGAGGTCGTCAGTTCGACTTTCGACGAGCCCGCGACGCGCCACGTTCAAGTGGCCGAGATGGTCATCGAAAAGGCCCGCCGGCTGGTCGAACATGGCCGCGACGTCGTCATCCTGCTCGATTCGATTACGCGCCTGGCGCGCGCCTACAACACCGTCGTCCCGCCGTCAGGCAAGATTCTATCGGGCGGCGTTGATTCGAACGCCTTGCACAAGCCCAAGAAGTTCTTCGGCGCCGCGCGCAATACCGAGGACGGCGGCAGCCTCACGATCATCGCGACGGCGCTGGTCGATACCGGCAGCCGCATGGACGAAGTCATCTTCGAAGAGTTCAAGGGCACCGGTAACCAGCAGATCGCGCTCGACCGCCGCCTGCTCGAAAAGCGCATCTTCCCGACCATCGACATTCAGCGATCCTCGACCCGCAAAGAGGAATTGCTGCTCCCGCGCAGCACCCTCAACCGCGTCTGGATCCTGCGCAAGCTGCTCTCCCAGCTCAACGCGGTCGAATCGATGGAATTCCTGCTCGACAAGATGCAAGGAACCAAGACCAACGAGGAATTCCTCGAATCGATGAACGTCTGACACCGGGCCCAGCTGGCGGAGGACCGTATAGCAGTCGGCACGGGAGCTATAGCCAGCCCGGTTGATCGGATTGAACGGTTCGGACCGGCCTCCAGATCGCTAGGAATCTGCATGGTCTCCGGATCACTAGGAATTAGACCTCTAAATAGATAAGCTTGAAGGTTAGCGCCGCGAAACGGCAAAGCGAGAGAAGAGAGAAGACCCTCTATGACCGAAATCAGCATGAAGCAGCTGCTCGAGGCCGGCGTTCACTTCGGCCACCAGACCAGCCGCTGGAATCCGAAGATGAAACCGTACATCTTCGGCGCCCGCAACGGCATCTACATCATCGACCTCCAGCAAACGGTCAAGATGTTCCGCGCCACTTTTGACTTCGTCCGCGACCTGGCCGCCCAGGGCGGCACCATCCTGTTCGTCGGCACCAAAAAACAGGCCCAGGATATCGTGCGTGAAGAGGCCGACCGCTGCGGCATGTTCTATGTGAACAACCGCTGGCTCGGTGGCATGTTGACGAATTTCCAGACCATCCGCGCCTCGATTGAAAAGCTCAAGAAGCTCGAAGAGGTGATGGCCGATCCCGAAATGATCCAGGCCCTCTCCAAGAAAGAGATGAGCGACAACGCCAAGCATCACGACAAGCTGATGGCGACGCTGGCCGGTATCAAGAATATGCGCAAGCTGCCTGACGCGCTCTGGGTCATCGATACCAAGAAAGAGGAAATTGCCGTGGCCGAAGCCAATCGCCTAGGCATCCCGGTCGTCGCGGTGGTCGATACCAATTGCGATCCCGATCTCATTTCGTACCGCATCCCGGGCAATGACGACGCCATTCGGGCCATCAAGCTGTTCACCGCCGCGGTCGCCGACGCCATAATCGACGGCAAGCAGTCCGCCGAGGAGCGCGCCAAAGGTATCGAAGACCTCGCTCCGGCCGAGGACAATCTCGCCCCGGCCGCGGAACTCGAACCGCCTACTCAGCAGGTCTGACGCCAGCAGTTCTGACGATCATTCGCACCGCTGCGGCGGATGCGGCATTATTATCGGGGCGAGCGTCAGTCAGTCTGCGCCCTCAACAATACCGGACGGAATCCGGTAATTACGCTCGGAATTACGAATGGACGTAAATGCTAATCTGGTCAGGGAACTGCGCGATAAAACCGGCGCAGGCGTCATGGACTGCAAGACCGCGCTCGCCGAGACCAAAGGCGACCTCGAGCAGGCGGTCGTTTGGCTACGCGAAAAAGGCATCGCGCAGGCTGCCAAGCGCTCCGGGCGGGTTGCCTCGGAAGGCTCCATCGGAAGTTATATCCATGCGGGCGGCAAGCTGGGAGTATTGGTTGAGATCAATTGCGAGAGTGACTTTGTCGCCAAGACTCCGGAGTTTCAGAACCTGGTGAAGGAAATCGCGATGCAAATTGCGGCCGCCAACCCGCGCGCGGTGCGGCGCGAAGAACTGGGCGAGGATATAATCGCCCAGGAACGACAGATTTACGCCTCGCAAGCAGCCGGCACCGGTAAACCCGAGAACGTCATAAACAAGATCGTCGATGGTAAGCTCGAGAAATTCTTCGCTGATGCCTGTCTCTATGAACAGGCCTGGGTGCGCGACCCCAATCGCCTGATGAAGGACGTAATCGGTGAGTATGTCGGCAAGCTGGGCGAGAAAATCGAAGTCAGGCGCTTCGTCCGCTTTCAGTTAGGCGAGAATCTCGGTGCCAAAACGGCCTGAAGCGCCGTTCCACGGAACATTTTGAACGTTAAGGGTGAGCATTTTCCCGTAATGCAACCGACTGTCAGGGAACCTTGATCGCAATGGCCGAAGCGGAACCGATTACAAATGGCGGCCCCCGCTTTCGCCGCGTACTGTTGAAACTGTCCGGGGAAGCGATGGCGCCTGCGCAGGGCAACGGCATCGACCTGGACGCGCTCGGCGAAATCGCTCAAGAAGTCAAGGACGTAGCCGCCTTGGGAATCGAACTCGCGCTGGTCATCGGCGCCGGCAATATCCTGCGCGGCAGCGAGTACGAGGCGCGCGGCATGGACCGTTCAACGGCCGACCAGATGGGCATGCTCGCGACCGTTATCAACGCACTCGCGATGCAGAACGCGCTCGAACAACTCGGTGTCCACACCCGCGTCCTCTCCGCCATCGCGATGCATTCCGTGTGCGAGCCATACATCCTGCGCCGCGCGATTCGCCATCTCGAAAAGGGCCGTGTCGTGGTGTTCGCCGCCGGCACCGGCAATCCCTATTTCACCACCGATACCGCGGCGAGCCTGCGCGCAATGGAGATCGGCGCCGACGTCATCCTCAAGGCCAGCCATACTGTAGATGGCGTTTATGATCGCGATCCCGTCGCCGAGCCCAACGCCCGCCGCTTCGATCATCTCACCTACATCGAAGTGCTCCAGCAGAACCTCAAGGTGATGGACTCGACCGCGATTTCGATGTGCATGGACCACGATCTTCCAATCATCGTATTTAACTTGCGCAAACCGGGTAATATAAAAAGAGCAGTGATGGGTGAAGCGATCGGCACCCGCGTGGAGCGCGGCAGCGGGGACGCGCCGCGGCAATAGCCATGAACGAGGAAATCGAGCTTGCGCAACTGGAAATGGAGGAGGCGGTCAACGCCTTCCGCCATGAACTCGCCCGGGTGCGCACCGGACGCGCCTCAACCGCATTGCTGGAAAATCTCTACGTCAATTACTACGGCACCCGGACTCCGCTCCGCCAACTCGCCGGATTGGCCGCACCCGAGGCTCGCCTGCTCGTAATTACGCCTTACGATAAGGGTGCGATGGGCGAGATCGAAAAGGCCATTCAGACCTCCGACCTCGGGCTTAATCCGATGAATGACGGCAAGGTCATCCGCATCCCGATTCCCGAGCTCAACGAGGAACGGCGCAAGGACCTGGTGCGGCATATCCGCAAGACTGCCGAGGATTTTCGCGTCTCGATTCGCAATCATCGGCGTGATGCCAACGACAAGTTCAAACAGATGCACAAAGATAAGTTGCTCGCCGACGACGACCTCCGCTCTGCCGAAGCCAAAGTGCAGCAGCACACCACCGAGTTCATCGAAAGGCTCGACAAGATCCTCGCCGCCAAGGAAGCCGAGATAATGGAGGTCTGATCGGATCGCCGCCCGGCGCCGATTTGCATCACCAAGTGACCTCATCACTACCGCTCGAGGAATTTCCCAAGCTGTCGCTCGATTCGGCTCGTATGCCGCGTCACATCGCAATCGTCATGGACGGCAATGGCCGTTGGGCGCAAGGCCGCGGACTCGCCCGCTCGGAGGGCCATCGCCGGGGCAAGGACTCCGTTCGCGCGGTGGTCGAAGCGGTCCGCGAGCTCGGCATTCCCTACCTGACGCTGTTCGCGTTTTCCAGCGAGAACTGGGGCCGCCCCGGTACCGAAGTGCGCTTCCTCATGTCCTTGCTGCATCGCTATCTGATCACCGAGGTCAAGCGCCTGATGAAGCGCGACATCCGCGTCATTGCGCTGGGCGATCTAGCGCGACTCCCCGTACAGGTGCGCCGCGCCCTGCAACAGACCGTCGAGATGACTGCGCAAAACCGCGCTACGACGATCGCACTCGCGCTTTCCTATGGTGGCCGCCAGGATATCGTCACCGCCGCCCGCCGGATCGCGCAGGCCGTCGCCGAGGGCCGTCTCGACCCCGCTCAAATCGACGAGCGGACCGTGTCCCAGGAACTCGACACCCGCGGCATGCCCGATCCCGACCTGCTGATTCGAACCTCTGGCGAGTTGCGCATCTCCAATTTCTTCCTCTATCAGCTCGCCTACACCGAACTCTATTTTACCGATACGCTGTGGCCTGACTTCCGGGAGCGCGATTTGCTCCGCGCGATTGTCGCCTATCAGGCACGCGAGCGCCGCTTTGGTACGGTCGAGGCCGACTCGCCGACTCGTCTGCGTGCTGCGAACTAGGCTCTGGACCGCGGCCGTCGCACTGCCTGCGACAATAGCGATTCTGCTCTTCGCGTCCAACTCCGTTTTCACCGTTTTCATCGCGCTCATGACCGCGTGGAGCCTCTACGAGATCATCGCCATGGTCAAAGCGAAGGCCGTAGAAACGCTCATGGTCGCGATCTGCGGCGGTGGTCCGGCAATCTACCTCTTGATGAACGGCGGGGGCTCCGAATCGACCGCGGTAATCGTGGTGATCGCCGCGATCTTGCCGATTCTGGCGTTGGTCGCCCTCGTTGCACTCGAAGGCGCTGAACGCGTCCCCCGCACTTGGTTGGTTGCGATTGGCGCGCTGTGGGTCGGCATGCTCTTCCCCTATTTCGCCCTGCTCCGCAATGCTCCCGGCGGCATCCCAATTATCATGCTGACGTTCCTGCTGGTGATCGCGAGCGACAGCGGCGCCTACTTCGTCGGACGCTCGCTCGGCCGCACCAAACTCCTACTGCGCGTCAGCCCCAACAAAACCGTCGAGGGCGCCATCGGTGGACTCGCCGCCTGCGTCGTGGCCGGCATAATCCTGCGTCCGCTGCTCGCACCGCGTTGGACCACTGGCGCCGTCGTGATTATGGCGGCGGTCGTCGGCGTGCTGGCGCAGTTCGGCGATGCGGCCGGATCGGCCTTCAAGCGCGTCGCTGGAGTCAAGGATTCCGGATGGATCCTCCCCGGCCACGGCGGACTCATCGATCGTGCTTGCAGCCTATTCTTTGCGGCCGCGTTCACCTACTATTATTTACTCGGATGAGCGACTCGTTGCCGTTCTCCGTGGATTTATGATCACATCCATCGTTGCCGCTATCGTAATCTTCGGCATTCTGGTTTTAGTTCACGAGGCCGGACACTTCGCGATGGCGAAGCGGCTCGGCGTCCGCGTGATCCGTTTTTCGATCGGCTATCCGCCCCGCGTCTGGGGTTTGCGGCGCGGCGAGACCGACTACTCGATCGGCGCGACGCCGCTCGGCGGGTACGTGCGGATGCTCGGGGACGAGGTCGGCGAGGAACCGAGTTCCTCCACGCTCGAGACCTACATCAAGGAAATCGAACTCGACCTGCTTAACGCCGCCCGCGCAACCGGATGGCTTGCGGCCTCAGGCAAGAGCGGCGACGACGCGGTCGCGGCAATCGCCAGTGAACTCGCTCCATCGCTTGGCGCGGATATCCCGTCCGATCGCGCCCATGCGATCCTTGGACGCGAGCCTAACGCTGAAGAGACGTTGCTGATTCGCGAGATTGGCAGGGTAGGCACCGTCAAGCGCGCTCGCGAGACGCTCTCCGAAGGCCGTCCGTCAGCGCTGGTCGAGCGCTATAAACTGCGCGCATTCCCCAGCCAATCGCTCGGCAAACGGATTGCGATCGTCCTCGCCGGCCCGGCCGCCAATATTCTCTTCGCACCGCTTCTGCTCACCGCCGTCTTCATGATCGGAGTGCCCGTAACGCTGGCAGTCATCGGCCAGACCTTTCCCAATAAACCCGGCGCCATCGCTGGCCTGCGCACCGGCGACGCGATCGTGTCCGTCGATGGCAAGCCCATCGACAACTGGGACGACCTTTCGCATTCCATCCGCGAGAGCGGCGGCAAGTCGCTCCAACTGGTTGTGCGGCGGCCGGCCGGCTCCGACAATATCGTCAAGCTGAATATTCAGCCGGTGCAGGACGATGAGGACACCGCCTTCGGCACCAAATCGAAAATCTGGATAATCGGCGTCCTTCCCCGCGGCGACGAGACCAAGAAACACGAGACTCCGCTGGTTGCGTTGCAACGCGGCATCACCGGCAGTTGGCAGATCTCACACGATATCGTCGTCGGCATCTACAGCATCATCAATGGCACGGTCTCGGCGCGCAAAGCCCTCGGCGGCCCGATCATGATCGCGCAGATGGCCGGCAGGGAAGCTCATCAGGGCTTCGCCGAAGTCTCCATGTTCATGGTCATGCTGAGCCTCGAACTTGGCATCATAAATCTCCTGCCGGTACCGTTGCTCGACGGCGGTCACCTGGCCTTCTTCGTCATCGAGGGCGTGCGCGGCAAGCCGCTCAAGGTACGCCATCGCGAGATCGCCATGCAGGTCGGATTGTTCCTGCTGTTCATACTGATGGCGTTCGTCATCCTCAATGATATATCGCGTGTTATCGGCTGAGCCGCTGCTCGCCGCGGGCGCGTCGGCCGGACCGGTTCTGGGTCTCGAAACTGGCAGCGCTAGCGCCAGCCTCGGCCTGGTGGACGGCGGCCGCATCGTCGCCGCGCTTTCGCGCGAGGTTAAATCTCACGGTGCCGATCTGCCCGCGCTGGTGGATGAATTGCTTGGCAAGGCGGGCCTGAAAATTCGCGATTTGTCAGCCATTGCAATCGGCATAGGCCCTGGTTCCTTTACCGGACTTCGCATTGGCCTTAGTTACGTAAAAGGACTTGCGGTCGGTGCTCGCCTCCAAATTGTTGGAGTTCCTTCCCTTGACGCGATAGCACTCTGCGGTTCGACCAGCCCGCTGGCTCGTCCCGGCGTGTCGATTTGTTCCATTCTCGACGCGCGCAAAGGAGAGATCTACGTTTCTCTTTACCGGATCGTTACCGATGCGCTAGAGAAGATGATCGGTGACCTGGTAGTTCCGCTCGATGAATTCGCCTCTCGCATCACCGGCGAAGTCCTCTTCGTCGGAGAATCAAAAGCCGAAGACGCTAAGGCGCTCGTCAAACATAACGGCGGGAAGGCTGACACGATCGGTGCTGCCGGGTTCGCTCGTCGGGGAAGCTTCGTCGCTGCGCTGGGCGCAGTGCGGGTCGCGCGCAATGACGTGGATGAGGTCGCCACTTTGGAGCCGCTATACGTCCGCGCGTCAGGGGCTTCCGTCAAATCAACCGCCGTAGATCCGGGAGAAGGGACTCATGGAACATCGAGAGGAAGCGTTGATCCAGCAGCTTGCGGCTCATGACGAGGAGCTGAGGAAGCTCTATCAGGAACACCTCGAACTCAAACACCAACTGGAAGCCTTTCGCCATAAGCTGTACCTTACTCCTGAAGAGGAATTGGAAACCAAGCGGATTCAGAAACTCAAGCTGGCCTCGAAAGACCGCATAATGGAACTCGTTAATCGCCATCAGCACGACGGGGCGCATTAGCCGCGGATCCAAGAGGCCGGCAGTGGTTACCACTCATACGAGATGCCTAGTCATACGATATCGGTTCTGGTCGAAAACGAATTCGGCGTGCTCTCGCGTGTCGCCGGCCTCTTCTCGAGCCGCGGCTTCAATATAGAATCGCTGACCGTCAACGAGGATCCGCTCGATCCGACGGTCTCACGGATGGTGGTGGTTGCCACTGGCGACGATCAGATCCTCGAGCAGATCAACAAGCAGCTCAACAAGCTCGTCTCGGTCATCAAGGTTACCGACTTCAAAGAGGTCGAGACCGTTGACCGCGAGCTGATCATGGTCAGACTCGCGGTTGACGAGCGCACGCGCATGGAACTCGACTCAATCGTGCATGCTTTCCGCGCCCACGTCGTGGATATCGGGCCGCGCTCGGTCACCGTCGAAGTCACCGGCGATGACGGCAAGATCAAGGCCTTCATCGGCTTGGTGCGCCCGCTCGGGATCAAGGAGATCGTGCGCTCGGGCAAGACCGCCCTGGCCCGCTCGGTCCAGCACGAGACCACCAATCATCGCCACGCCAAAGAATAAATTCCGGGAGAACAATCACAATGAAAGTCTTTTACGATCGCGACGCCGATCTGAGCGCGCTCAGGCCCAAGAAGATCGCGATTCTCGGCTTCGGCAGCCAGGGTCACGCTCACGCTCTCAACCTGCGCGACAGCGGCATGGACGTCCGCGTCGGTCTGCGCAAGGGCAGCCCCACCTGGGACAAGGCCGCCAAGCAGGGTCTCCGGGTGCTCGAAACCGCTGCGGCCGCCAAGGAAGCCGACATCATTATGGTCCTCGTGCCCGACGAGATGGCGGGCGATATCTACAAGGACGAGATCGCGCCGCACATGACCAAGGGCAAGTACCTCGCCTTCGGCCACGGCTTCAATATCCATTTCAAGTTCGTGCAGCCGCCCGCCGATGTGAACGTCTTCATGATCGCCCCCAAAGGCCCCGGCCACCTGGTGCGCTCCGAGTTCGTCAAGGGCCGCGGCGTGCCGTGCCTCCTCGCGATCCAGCAGGATCCCTCCGGTGACACCGAAAAGATCGGCCTCGCCTACGGATGTGCCATCGGCGGCGGCCGCGCCGCGGTGATCGAGACCAGCTTCCGCGAGGAGACTGAAACCGACCTCTTCGGCGAACAATCGGTGCTGTGCGGCGGCCTCACCGAATTGATTCGCGCCGGCTATGAGACCCTGGTCGAGGCCGGCTACGCGCCCGAGATGGCGTACTTCGAATGCCTCCACGAAGTGAAGCTGATCGTCGATCTGATCTACGAAGGAGGCATCGCCAACATGCGCTACTCGATCAGCAACACCGCAGAATTCGGCGATATGACGCGCGGCACTCGCGTCGTGAACGAGGGCACGCGCAAGGCGATGAAGCAGATTCTCGCCGATATCCAGTCGGGCAAATTCGCCAACGAATGGATCGCCGAGTATCGCGCCGGGTTGCCCAACTTCAAGCGGCTGCGCAAGGAAGCCGAGGTGCATCCGGTCGAGGAAGTCGGACGCAAGCTGCGCTCCTTTATGCCGTGGCTGGGCAGCGACCGCCTCGTCGATCGGAGCCGCAACTAACGCCGCGACCGGGATTTGCGGATAGAGTTACAGGTGGAGTTGAAGGAACTCGCGCATCGCGCGATCCTTCTTTCCACTCTCTCTATCACTTATCCATCACCGGAACATCGCGCTCTTTGAATCGCCAAGTGTAATCATTAGCGCGAGACTTGGTTGTTTACCCGAGCATCGCGAGCGCCAACCATGACAGCCCTGCATCTTTACCAACGGGAAGTCTGAAACCTTGGTAAGGTTTCAGTATCTTAAAATATAGTTTTGAGCTCCTCATCCATTTTAACTCGCTTCGCGAGAGGCATCGGCATCGCCCCCGAAGGCCTGCCCTATGTCTTGGGCATGTTCCTCTTCGCGATACTCCTGCACTGGATCGCGCCGGCGTGGCTCGCCTCGTTCTTTCTGCTGCTCGCGGTCGCGGTCGGCGCATTCTTCCGCGACCCGCATCGAGCTTCGTTCAGTCCAGCGACCGCCTTCCTCTCCGCCGCCGACGGCAAAGTTACCGACGTCCGTGAAGGGCCCTTGCCGGGCGACCCTGAAGGCGAACGCTTCCGCCGCGTCTCGGTTTTCATGTCGCCGCTGAACGTCCACGTCAATCGGGCGCCGGCCAGCGGCGGCGTAGTTGACGTGGCGCATACCCCGGGCAAATTCCTCGCAGCCTTTCGCGACGACGCCAACGAGCATAACGAGCGCAACCTCATCACTTTCACCGGCGCGGACGGTCACCGGTTCGCCATCATGCAGATCGCCGGCTACCTCGCCCGGCGCATCGTGTGCCACATCCGCCCGCAGGATTCGGTCGTTCGCGGCGAGCGCATTGGTCTCATCATGTTCGGCAGCCGCGTGGACCATTACATCCCGCTCGGCTACCGCGTCACAGTGCAAACCGGCGATCGCGTCAGTGCGGGCGTCAGCGTTATCGGAGATCTTTAAACCTATGAATCCCAATGAATCGCGCCGCCAGTTCGAGAGCCGCGCCCGCATGCGCTTGATCTCGGGGCGGCTCAAGGTGCAGCGTAAGAAGGTGGTCGATCCGCTGCGCCGTGGAGTTTTCGTGGTCCCCGCGACGATAACGTCGCTGGGCTTGCTCGCCGGTTTCTATTCGCTCATCTCCTCGATCAATTCTCACTTCGAGCTGGCCGCCGTGATGATCGCCGTCGCCTTCATCTGCGACGGCCTGGACGGCAGAGTGGCGCGACTCTCGCGATCCTCGAGCCAGTTCGGCGTCGAGCTCGACAGCCTGTCCGACGTGGTTGCGTTTGGTGTCGCGCCCGCCGCCCTGATCTACACGTGGGCGCTCAAACCGCTGGGCACCATCGCGATCGTAATCTGCGGACTCTACGTCGTCTGCGCCGCGTTGCGCCTGGCGCGTTTCAACGTGCAGACCGGCAGCACCGACAAGCGCCGCTTCACCGGATTGCCGGTGCCCGGCGCCGCTGCGCTCATTGCCGGATGCGCCCTCGCCTACAGCTACTTCGAGTTGAGTTCCCCGCGCGCCTTATGCACCGTGACGGCGCCCATGACGCTCGCCCTTGCCGTCCTGATGATCTCGAGCGTGCCGTATCCCAGCTTCAAGTCGATTCATCCGCGTAAGCGCTCGCAGGTCGAGATCATGGCCGGCGTGCTGGTCGTCGCGGCGATGTTCCTCGCGATGCCGCAGTTCACGATGTTCGTCCTGTCGCTCGCGTACGTCGCGTCCGGTCCGATTCTGTATATGCGTGGCGATCGCATCCAGAAGCTCCCATTCCTGCATCCTGTAGATGCGAACGGCGGCGCCAACCCCCACGCCTCGCCCGGCTCATCGCCGAACGGCATTGCGGGCGATGAGGCCAGTGATCGTGACGCGGCCGATCGCGACGACGATGCTCGCGAAAGTAAGCCGGTCAGGTAAGTGACGATACCAGCAGACATCGGCGACGCGGCCGCTGAGCCGCGCGACGCCAGCTAACCGCTGAGCCGCGCGATAGCCAGCAAGGCAACTCCCCACTCGCAACCCATGCGCAGCGGAGAGTCGCGAGACCACGGTTAACTCCGCGCCCCACCCAATGCCGTCGCGGGGGGGGGACGGAGTGAGGCGACGAGAGGCGAAGAAAAAGCGAACGCATAATTTCACCTATCTCGGTGGGGGTGAAATACTGCACGGTTGACTTGACACGGGCTGCGGAGACCCTGCCTGCGATTTGACCAGCCTATACACACTGGCTCGAAGCGCGGAGGGTGGGCGCAGCCAGAGCCCCGCTCGATCCGGTGTGCTTGCAGGACGCGGGCACTCCTCCCAGTCCAAGCTGCGTGCTCTAAGAATTGGATCGTCTCCTGAGGGTCATAAGGGTTTGGTTGGTGTGGGGTACTGCGTGCTCTCCTCGTATCGAGCCACGAATTGGGGTTGTAGCCCGCGGAACTGACGCGGGCTCGATAGCTGAGTGAATGATGAGGACGCCCGGCGTTGTACCATTCCATCCACTTAGTAATGGCGGTGCGAGCTTCGAAGAAGCTTGGGCAAGGCAACATGCCAATCCGCAATTTACTTCGCATGCTGGCCCAAGCCAGGTAGCCAACCGGGAAGGATACACACTGCGTCAGTCAGACCTCGCATCCTGGCATGTCAAAACGTTTGTCGCTGCCAACGACCGGATGTATGAGCTCGCTTACCTGGACGTCTATACCGATAATGAATTGTTCCCCACCATCACCAGGCTTGTTGGAAAGCCGTTCTGGATAAGATGATTCGGTCTTTCATACTCTTTTAGGACGTAGTGCTCACCACAAGTCTTGATTTACAACTTTCTTCGATGCCGCACCTTTCCCTGCCAGGGAAATTGTTTGCACCGCATTTGGTTGCGAAGCGTCGAAGATATTTAGAGATCCCGAATACGAAATAGCTTCAGTCGGTGCGAATTGGACCGTAACCGTGCAACGCGTGGCAGATGGTTGTACCCCTTTTCCCTTAGGTGGCAACACTTGATCAGAACATTGCTTGAGAAACGAAAATGGAGAGGGAGCCGAGCTGCCCGTTATAGTTTCCGTCGTGATAGTTACGGATGCCGGATGACTCTTTTTGCTGACCTTCCCACGGTTGACAATCGATATAACTCCCAATTTCGATTCATTGAGAGCAACCGTTCCGAAATTCAATTTCTTTGGCAGTATCGATAGCATGCCACTCGGCGGCAATGGCGAAACACTTATATTTGAACCTGGAATGGAAGAGTATTGAACAGCGTAGGACAAATTTGTGGAGGGTGTCGCATTACCAGTAATGGTCTGGGTGCTAGGCGTGCCATTCTCGTCATAGGCGGTGAAGTCGATCGTATAGGGTCCAGTGCCGGTGCCAAAAATCTGTAAAGTGTAAGTCCCAATCGTCGGACCATTCACTACAAGCTCTTTCACGTTTGGCGTGAGCGGCGGCTTTCTAGTATGGTCGTTAACCAGCTGGTTATTACCATAACCGCTTGATGGAATGGAATTCAGGCTGATTTTAGTGAGTGGATCGTAGCCGGTCTGCGACCCATCGGGAGCCGTCAGGACAAATTCAATCGGCGAGTGACCTTCGATATACAGTCCTGCGAGGGTGCTGGCCGTATCCGAGAACAAGATCATTTTGTCGTAAGTGTTATTCCATGCGGCCAAGCTATCGCCATTGTCATAGTCGTCCGGGTCGATATCCGTATAAGTGATCGTTCCTTGTTGTATAGCTTGACCGGTCGCAAAAACCCAATGGGGGGCTGCATCAGTGCCGACTTGTAGCATTGGTGCCTGACCGTTGCAGAGATATTGGTCCAGGGTGAAATCGTTTCTCGAGTCCAGAGAATCAACAAAAAACATGGTGATCCCGTGATTGGCCGCATAGGTTACAACCGAGGGCAATCCACTGGACAGGAAACCACCGTCCGAATCAAAGGCATTTTGAGACGTCAGGTATGCATCCAACTGTTGAGGATCGGTGCGAAACGCTACTCCTTGTTTGGCGGCATAATAATTCACTTCCATTGCCAGGCTCGTCAGAAAACATCCGAAGTTGCCGATCGTTATTTTCGACTTCCCGAGGACCATGTTTTTCCAGCGAGGATCATCCTGCGATAGAGGGGCGGGCGGGTTGATTGGCGGGCACTTTGTTTGAATTGCACCTTCCAGGCTGAAATAGGTGGAGGTGTTGGGAGCCAGATTGGTCGGAAAGTTCACGACCCCTGAACTTGGCGATGTGTTCGAAAATGAAGTATTGGGACCTTCATAGCCGGTCGGTCCGAAGGGACAACCGCCAGGTGCGGGTACGAATGGCCTGTTGGTTTCCGGCGAGAGACCGCAGATACCGTCACCATCGAAGCCGAAGATATCAAGCCCGCTAAGAGGAATCGAGGGGATGGGGTTTTGGGAATCGTTCTGCACGCCGACGAGGGTGTCTTCGGCACTGTCGTAAGGGCCTTGCGCGGGATCGTTGAAGACCCGCAGGCTGCCGGTTTTATCAATATAAAGTAATATTGCGCAGCCGGTATCCGCGCCCACGGGAGGGCATTGATGGAACGGTGGGGTGGGTGCGACCTGGGCAAAGGAAGCAGTAGCTGACCCTGTCAAGGTAATCGTTGTCAGCGCGACGATCCACAATCTTGTTATGAAATCGGATCGTAAATTTAAAGATTTTAACTGGCTCATGGGCCCCCTAAGCCTGTTTGTCAAACTGCCCGCTGAAACTTTCAGCGTGAAACTCGTGAGCCCTATCTAATCTTTTCTTTGAATAGCGCTCATTTGTTATGAGTAACTCGCGCTTTGAATTATCGCTACCTCTACTGTTTGTCAATCGCACGCTACAATATCGATTCGAATAGATTCGCTAACAGCGTGTGACGCCGGACGGTGTTGCCTTCAGGTAGTCATGCACCGAGGATTCGTAACTTCGTAGAAGATTTTCTTGAAGGGTCGAGAAAACAGGATTTGCGGCGGCTGCGGAGACCATGCCTGCGTTTTGACCAGCCTATGCGCACTGGCGCGAAGGGCCGGAGGTAGCCCGCTCGAAGCGCGGAAGGCGGCCGAGGCCTGAGCGCACTGGCGCGGCGCGGAGGTGGGCGCGGCCTGAGCCCGCCCATCCGGACGGTGTGCCTGTCAGGACGCGGGCACTCCTTGCAGTCCAGGCTGCGGTCTCAGGAATTGGATTGTCTGCTGAGGGGTCGTAAGCGTTTGGATTGTGGCAACAGGATCAATCGACGCGCTCAAGATGACTTTTCATTTGCTCGGAACAGGTGCGAAGCCCCTGCTGACGTCACCGACCAGCGCGGGATTATTCGCATCGAGGCGCATCACAGAACGGCCCGTCGAAAAGTCCAGCGCGCTCACGTCCACCCATATGACATTCGGGCTGTCGGTTACGTTGAAGTAGTAAACTCGATTGGTAAGGTCGGCCGCGGACAGCCACCAGGTCGGATAGGTGTCGCTGGGTCCGCTCTTATAGGGAGCGCCGAAGGGCACCGCTACCGTGTGAATCACCTGGAAGATGAAGGCGACGCCTTGTGCCCAATCGGACGGCTGAGGCAGGTATTTCAGGTAGTACTCAGCGCGCACAAAGCGATCGATCGATTCGATATTGCCGGGAATGGGCTTACTGCCGCCGAACGTCTGATATTGCCGAAGCTCCTTGATCGCGATCGCGTAGGGCGGATCGTTGGTCATTACGCGATATTGCGGGCCGTGATGAACTACCATTTTGCCGTGGATGAACTCCAGAATGGCCGAGTCACCGCTCGGATCCTCGATGGCCACATGAGTGCCGAAAATCTTTCCATGTATCAGCACGGGAACGACCTGGATGGTTTCGAGCGATGCAAGCGCCTCGGCGACGGTTGCGTTGTTGTCAAGCACGTAGCGGAGCCAATAGAGATAAGAAACGCCGGGACGGGAATCACGCTTCTCATAGTCTGTCGCGTCCAGATAGAGCAGGTGTGCGGTCAGCCCTTTTTCATTCATGCCATCGATCGCAATGCCATCGTAATTTGCTCCATTGACGACGAGGGAGCCGTATTTCGACGTCCATGCGGCGCTGTTATCGCCCACTTCTCCGCCGAGCTTCATTCCCCGCGGGTAGATCATCATCACCGGTGTGATGATCTCGTGCCAGTCGAGAGACCGCGCGGCGAACACTCCAACGTGTTCGGTCTTCCACAGTACCCGCGAGCAGGCGCGACCACCGTTCCATGAGGCGGCGACCAATACCACGGCCGCTGCGGAAATCGCGATTGCTCGTTTGATGTGTCCTTTCATCAATCCTTTTTTCTGGTGCATAGAGGTAATCGGGTGTCATTCCTAATGCTCGGGGAATGGTAGTGAGTACGACTTGTGGCTAAGACGACACCGGTGATGGATCTTGCAGCGAGGACAGGTAGCCTGACGGTTAACTGCTGATACATCGAATGGCGCGGCTCGATGGACATCGTTGTGGAATGGCGGCCTGCCGCTTGAACCGATCACTTCGGGCGGATTTCCGCTGGGAGAAAGCGCGCGTCGTTGACCCCGACTTCCTTCGCAATCAGATAGTTGAGTAAGTGGTTCATGCGCAGGATGGTCGCTCGATTGTGCTCGGGCTCGATAGCCAGATTGTGCATTTCCCCGGGGTCGCTCGACAGATCGAACAGCTGGACATCGTTGTATTTGAAGATGTCGTTAAGGGATTGCGGCGTATTGAAAGCATTTGGTGCGTAGTAGCGGGCGAACTTGTAGCGCCCATCGAAGGCGAAGGACAGGAAGCCGCGCTTGCCAAGGTTGATAGCGGAGACTGGGGGCGGTGGTTTGCGCAGTTGCCCGGCGGACATCAGTTCGCGGAGGTAGTCGCCGTCGATAGTGCTAACTCCGAGGTAGTTGAAGAGGATGCCGGGGCGGATCTTCTGCATCGGCGCCCCGTCCGGGTCGGCTAGCAGCGATGAGAAGTCGCGGCCTGGGAGCGCCTTCACCGCGGCCGGTCGCTGGTCCTCCGGCAGTCCGGTCAGGCCGAAAAAGGTGGGGAGCAGGTCCAGGTGGCTAGTGAGGGCATAGGTGACTCCACCAGCCTTGGCGGTGGGATGCGCGATAATCAGTGGGACGTGGGCGTTCGCCTCGTAAGCGAAGGGTCCCTTACCCTTCAAGCCGCCGTGGGCTCCTGCCATTTCGCCATGATCGGCCGTGAAGACGACGACCGTATTTCGCCACAGATCCATGTCATTGACGACGGCCAGGATTTGCTGGAGGCTGCCGTCATCCTCGCGAATGCTATTAAGGTAGTAGTTATAGAAGATTCTCCACATATCTTTGCGATCTGTGGGAATGGTACCCGACCAGCCTGACCAACCCTTCTGATATTCAAGGAGCGCGCCGGGCATACCGGGAGCGGTGAGCGATTCCTGGAGGCTCTGGGGAAGCGCAAAGGACCACTGCCGGAGGTAAGTACTATCCCGTGGCGGCGGGCGAATAGCTGTTGGCGACACCGCCTTCTGTACTGGCGGCTCGCCGGGAATGTTGGCATCCGCATACATGATGTCGTGTGGATTGACGAAGCTCGCCACCAAGAGGAAAGGCCTGCCGTTCTGGCGCGCCGCGGTGGCATTCGCGCGCAGCCAACGAACGCTCTCACCCGCTATGAAAGGATCGTTGACGAAGCCGCTCTCCTGAGCACTTCCGACGTCTCCGGCCGCATTGAATTGGTCGAACCCGTACGGTTTGAGAGCGGAGCTGTAGTTAATCGTGGGCTCGCCCTTGAGCAGCTTCTTGTCCATCTCGAACTTGCCGAAGTAGGCGGTCCTGTAGCCGAGCGCTTTCAACATGGAGCCGATATTGGGACGGGCCGGGCTAAGACTCGGCACGAAATCGTACTCCATCTGATCGTAAACGCCGTTGACCTGGGGCGGCTGGCCGGTAAGAAACGCGGCGCGGGAAGGTGAGCACATGGCCGAGGCTATGTATTCATTGCGGAACGTGACTCCCCGGCGAGCGATGGTAGCGAGGGCCGGCAGAGAATAATTGGCATTGGCGAAAAGGCGATAGCTCATCTGGTCAACAATCAGAAAGATGATGTTGTAGGGTGGCTTGCCGCGAGCGTCCGCGCGAAGGGGGCGCTGAGGAGCCTGCGCGAGCGCAACGCCGAGACTCACCAACATGATGATGCTCGTCAACATCGGCAAGCCGCAGCCGATGAGGGTCCCGCTCGTTCTTGCGAGCTTCCGTCTCGTGTCGCCTATCATATGTCACTTGATAACATACAGCTAATTCAAGTTACTCTTTGTAGATTCCCCGCCCAGCAAAATGTTCGGCAAAGACTCGGCGGACATCCAGAGCTACCGGCGCAGTCGAGCGGATATTATCTGGACAAAAGAAGAAGTGCATTTTCGCGATAGATGGCGCGTCGGTCGCCGTCAGTAAAGAAAGCGCTGCTCTCCAACTCCTGGTTAGTTGTCGCCACTTGCTCTTCCGGATACCACGGCCAATCACTACCAAACAGGATGTGCGAAACGTCAACCAATTGAAGGAGCGAAGAAAGACTGTGTCTGGAGCCCGCCATCGCCGTGTCGTAGTACAAACGGCGCATAGATGAGATGACGTCCCTGGCGCCCGGCTGGCTCAGTTTTAGCAGATGGTCCAATTTCGAAATCCGGTCGGCAAGAAATGGAATGACACCGCCGTTGTGCGAAACGATAATTCGCAGGTCCGGGTATCGTTCCAATGCGCCACTAAAGATGAAGCCGGTTATCGCCCGAGCTGAATCGAACGGAAACTCAAGCAGCGGCCGCGGATAACCGAGTGCACATTGCTGCCAGCACGATGGCGAGGTTGGGTGGATGAAAACGACTGCCTTGCGCCGATCGAGTTCCTGCAGAATCGGATCAAACCGTGGATCACCGAGATATATGCCGTGGACATTGGTCTTGAGGCCGATGCCATCGGCATGAAGGACGTCGAGAGCATAGGCAATTTCCTGCATTGAGCCGTCTATATCGGGCATCGGAAGGGCCGCGAACAATCCGAAGCGGCCTTGATATTTGATGACTAATTCGGCTCCTGCCTCGTTAACTTTCCGGGCTAGAAGCCGCGCCGCGGCGTCGTCACCGTAATAAACACCGGGCGACGAAATCGAAAGGATGCCTTTCTCGATGCCGAATTTGTCGTACGTCCGCAGCGCGAGTTGCGGATTCCATTCTGGATAATCAGGCATGCCATCGGGATGCGTAAGACCGGCCTTGCGCAGCTCATCGGCATAGCCTGGCGGCAGGTAATGGGCGTGCATGTCGATCTTTCGTTCGGAATCAGACTTAGCGTTCATCGCTGGTCTCCGGATCCACAGGATCGGTGTCAGGAGCGATCAACAGGCATCGCCGGCGCAAATGGCCAGGTGAAGGAATCGGGCAAGTTGCCGGCATCGACGAAGCGATCGGTCAGGATCTTATGGAGTCGCGACCATTCTTTTTTAAGGTCGGACGTTGCCGGGTCATAAAGCAAATTATTGAGCTGACCTGGATCCGTTTTCCGATCGTAGAGCTCGTACTCCAAACCGTTGCCGTCCAGGCCGAAATAGACCGCATAAGTCCAGTCGCCTTCGATCAGGCCTCGTATATGACCACCGGGGAAGTCGCCAGGGAGGTAAAAGCGATCGTCAAAGGAGAACAATAAGTGATCCTGCACCTGAGCCGCGGGATTTTTAATGACTGGCACGACGCTGTTGCCAATCGCATAGGAAGCCGGGTCGGCAATGCCGGCCAAATCTAAGATTGTGGGTAAGAGATCGAGGTGGTTGTAGAAGGCCTCAGTCTCGCGCGGCTCCGGAAACAGTTTCGGATTATGGACGATCAAGGGGACATGAATCATCTCCTCATAAACGGTGTAGGCTTTTTCGCGCATGCCGTGCGACAAGCCACCTTCGCCGTGATCGGCAAGGCGTAGAATGATGGTGTTATCCATCAGCCCAGTTTCCTGGAGGGTATCGAGCACGGTCATGATGTGTTTATCGACTACGGTGTGAAGGTAGGCATAAAAATTCGTATATTCGTTCAACAACTGCTGGCTGGATAGTGGTGCCGACTTGTTGTAGCTGTCGCGCGCGGCTTTCTGAACCTTGGGCTTGCGGGAGAGGTCATCGGCGTAGTTGGGGGGCAGATCGATACCCATATTAACGAAAGCGTCGTGGCGATATCCGGCCAGCTTCCAGCCGTTGGGAAAGACGCCGACGTCGTGGGGATTGACCAGAGACACAAACAGGCAAAACGGTTTGCCCAACCTGGTTGCCCGATTCTTCAGAAACCCGATAGTGCTTTCACCTCCGACGCCGGGGGTCTGTCCCTTGTCTGAAGCGTCAACACCGCTTACGTAGCGTCCGTCATTGTTGGGGTTGCCACCACCGAGAGTTGCCAATCCGTCATAGGTGCCGAACTCATCCTTAACCCAGCGCGTCATCGAATCGCCGGCATCGGGCGGATTCCATCCGGACCAGCCGTACCTTTCCTCCATAACTTTGATGTCTTCCGGGCGCCAATCCTTGCCGCCATTACCAGGCGCGGCATTAGCCGCAAAGCTCAAGTGCCACTTACCCTTCCAGACCACCTCGTATCCAGCCTTTTGCTTGAGCAAGGAGGCGATGTTGGCGACGCGGTTTTGGTGTTGCAGGCCAGGCCAAATGAAAGTTTGGGTCACGCGATTGGTTGGTGCGAAGCGACCGCTCATCATAAGTGCTCGAGAGGGCGAACACTGAGTTGCGGCCGTATAGGCGCGTTTGAAATAGAGTCCGTTACGCTTGAGCCGCTGCAAAGATGGCAAATACTTCTCGGTCCATCCCACGGGCCAGTGCATGTGATGGCGCTCCTGATCCGTCATCAGCACTATGATGTTAGGTGCCTGCGGCATCGTGGAAGTAGCAGGGACGGCGGTGGGTGTAACGGTCACGCTGGGAGCGCCTGAAGCCATTACCGCACCGAGGTGCGACCCGACACAAATTGCGGTGGCGACGCCGGTTCCCAATTGGAGCAGCTTGCGACGCGAGATTGACTTCACCGAAGCGGTTTCGATCAAGTCAGCCGGTTGATCGCAGTTGCCCTCGCCGGCCACCGTGGAATACTTCCCGGAGGCGCAGCGGTCTGGTGTTTTTCCCATTTTTCGGATTCCCCGGGTCTTCGGTCGATACGTAACTGTCTTTCCGTAGAACAACCGTACCACAAGGCGATGCAAGCGGGGGGTAAATTCTTTTCCACGATTCTGCAATGTTCCGGCATTGATCGCGCCGGGCCGGCCGCCTGCCGACCTGGGCGAAAAGGAGAGCAATCGATCAGCGAACTGGTCCGCGCTTAGTCGATAGCGCTCGCTCGCTCTGAAATCGATCGTCTCCTGAACATCGCAAGGGTTTAGATCGTTTGCGGGTTCCTTTCCTTTAAACGCTTTAACTAAAGCATCCGCGAGAGTTGCTGCCCTCGCGTCAGGTGCACGGTTCAATGAGAGTCAGACACGAGTCGCAGTTTCCTCCATGGCTGCCGCGAGTGATTGGCGCCAAAAAAAGAACCGCTACCACCAAGTACACTGGGAGTTTATTCATGGGCTACCCCCAGGACAATTCGGCGATTTATTGGGTGCCGCTACGGAACTCCAGATCGGATACTCGGGTTCGGTCGGCGAAAACATCCCCGGACGCGCCGTCACAGCTGGTGTAGCCCAGCCGTTTATGGCGGTCGGCTCGACTTTGGAACTTTCGACAAATCCCCATGTCGTGCTGCCCAAAGGAACGGGTATCGAATTCGGGATATTTGATGTCCATAGTAAATACATTTGTGCCGAAAAATTTGAGTTCACTGCTGTAAAAGAAGAAGCGATGCCAACTCCTGGACTGTCCTCCGCCGTCTCGTCGTAGTAAGCCGGGTATCTACCATCAAGTCCAGGTGAAGCAGGACATTTTAACTTACTCCCATCAGTTGTGGTATACGTAATCTTGTCTGTCTTTAAGAGCTGAACCCATTCGAACCGACCAGAATCAGGACTCCCGTACTCGTCGAATAAGATTCCCGAGTTTCCGGTATCAAGCCCGCGGCCGAAGCCCATATAAAGATGATTGTCCGGCCCATAAAAAATATCACAATCCTCAGGATATTCTTCACAGCTTTCGCCAGCCATTTTCTCGTTCGCCTTCACCGTCGGAACTGGCGCTGGAGCAACGTAAAACGTCGTCTCAGCCTTGCCCGCAGCGCCGGAAGAATATTTGACCGTGTAGGTGCCCGGCAGGTACCAGTAGAATTTCGTCATAGCCGGATTGCTGAGATCCTCTGGTGTCACAGGTGTGACGGAACCGGGACCGCAAGGTGGTGTGTCCTTTGTACCACACACCATGGCGGTATACCCAACTATAGGTTTGCCGGGGACGGACCAGTGCTTACCCTTTGCGGAATCCGCCGGCAGCGCCAAAAGCTGAATTTGCTCCCCGACGACCACCGGCACCCCCATGCTATTGGTAACGTCAGAGTATGTCCCCGTGGAGGGGTCTAGATAGAAGATGTGCGGGGTTGCGATCGGCCCGCTCACAGTCACTGTTTGAATGGAAAGGCCTCCCTCCCCAAAACCCACGACTTGTTGAGAGTTATTTGGGTCTCTAAGGTCAACCAAGTATAGGAAGCCTCCACTATCTTTCGACGGCACTAAAGTGTAGCTGAAAGGACTAAACCAGGTACGACACACCTGAGTGCTGTTCAGATTTATACTGCCAAATATGATCTCCTCTCCCTCGACTGGAGCCGTATCAGCCGTCATGCTATCTCGGATCGCGAAGCCCAATGACATTTGTGGTGACGTTTCAATTCCCGTTGTGACCCACGAACTCGTTGAAAAAGGAGTGTATGTGCCAAGTGTGTAAGACTTGCCATTGATCGTCAGGACTCCTTTGGGCACCGGAGTATCCACGCCATCGCCATCAAGGCTGTCCCTGCCGTTATTGCAGCTAGACAAATTGCCGGTGGGCATGCCTCCCATATCGTCGATCATAAGAATGAGGCTATAATAATATCCGGTTAGGTCAGCCCTCTTGCCGACGAACACACCGGTATAGTCGGTGCCTGAAGTCACGGTGCCGGTGAATGTTGCAATCACCGTTGCTGCGCGCGCTCGCCAGGGCGTGCAGAGGACGGCGGCAATCATCGACATAAGACACGCAAGCCAAGTCCTCACGGCGTTTGCCCTTCTGCCACGTCGGCAAGATGGCGGAAGCTCCCCGAGCGGAGCAGGCGAATTTCCCCCTGTGAAATACGTCTCTCCAATCTTCGAAAGGCTAGACATCGCGTCACCTTCTTAATTGTGGATGATGTGTTTCTGCGCCGTTGCTGCGGCTCTGTCAAAGCCTACGCTTCTGCGACTTTTCAAAAGTCATATCCGGAATTCGTAAATTACTTGCCGCCTCCGTGTTCCCCCGCTTATTTTGTTGCTGGCAAAAAAACGGTCTTGCGGCAAGGGCTGGCGTGGCATCAGGCGGCACGTAGGGTAGCCCGCGGTTTTGCTGGGGGCCGAGGCGGAGAACGAACTGTCCCAGTTTTTTATCATTTGGTCCACGTCTGCCGCTCCATCACGAGGGTACATCCGCCTACTAGCCGGGGGGGTTCTTGCGGCTGAATGTGCCGCAGTCTACCGCCTGAAAAGAACCGGGCGCGGCGTTGTCGATGGCTGCGATTATTTTTGGCAGGTTTTTTTGATGATGGGTAACTGGATGGCCGATAGCGCCACAATTGCCAGACGCCGCCCAGTAAGGTTCTGCTCATAGGTGAGGGTCTGGTCTCCGGTAAGGAGAACCTCCATCCCATGGTCTTCCGCCAACCGTAACAATTCGCCGTTTTTGAGTCCGGTCCAGCCCATATAGGTGACGGTGACAACCTCGTGTTGTCCCAAAAGCTTGCGCAATCCGTGATCAAGGTTTTCGTCGAGCAACACCTTCACAGGTGGGGCTGTCCGCATTGAGCGTGGGCGAACTCAATCAGCCGCTTTATCTGAGAAACGGACAGGGAGGGAAACCCCTCGCGCAGCTCGTCGATGGTTTCCCCGAGGTCGTAACTGTCAACGATGGTGTCGGGCATAATGCGAGTACCGCGCACGATGGGCCGTCCCGATACCTTGCCGGGGATTTTTTCGATTAACTCACAGGCCATCCAATCGATATCGGAATCTGTATCTGCGTTTGCCATGCCCCCTTGCCCTTCTTTGATCGTATTTTTACTACGGTTCGGCGGCGGCGTCACGCGCGACTCCTGCGTTTTTCAAAACCGCCTACGCCTCCCGGTTTGGGTGGGTGTCCAAACTGGGGAATGCGCTCGAGGGTGGTTGACGGGGGTTGGGGGGAACGCCTAGTATGGCGGCATATGCGCACGCGGCTGCATCTCGGACTGCTACTTATTCTGGCCCTTAGCGGGGCCCACGCCGCGGGCGTTGAGGTGCAGGTCTGAGATAAGGCTTGAAACTTTGAGACCAACGCCCCGGGTGGGCCGAGCGAGCTACCCGGGGCGTTTTCTTTTTGTGACGCCCGGGTGATCGCCGGTCCGACCCTCAAGGAGCGTTCAACGAGGGAGAACTGAGATGACCACGACCGACCAAACCGCCAACGACTACGTACGCATCTTCGACACCACGCTGCGCGACGGCGAGCAGGCCCCGGGCTGCACCATGAATGCCGAGGAGAAGGTCGCGATTGCGCGCCAGCTGGAGCGGCTCAACGTCGATATTATCGAGGCGGGTTTCGCGGCGTCCTCGCCGGGCGATTTCGAATCGGTGCGGCGGATCGCCGAAGCGATGACCACTCCCACCGTGCTGAGCCTTTCGCGGACCCGCGACGAGGATGTCGATCAGGCGCTGCGCGCGGTCGAGAAGGCGAAGCGGCCGGGCGTGCATATCTTCCTGGCGACGTCCGAAATCCACATGAAGTACAAGCTCAACATGACACGCGAGGACGTGCTCGACGCGGCGACGTGGGCGGTGACGCGCGCGAAGAAACATGTGGACCACGTGGAATTCTCGTGCGAGGACGCCTCGCGCAGCGATTGGGAGTTCATGGCGAAGGTCTGCACCGAGGTGATTCGCGCCGGCGCGACGATCGTCAATCTGCCCGACACCACGGGCCACGCGATTCCGGAAGAGTTCGGCAGGATGTTCGCGTTCATGCGCGAGTCGGTGCCGGGGGCGGACAAGGTAATCTGGAGCGCGCATTGTCATAACGATTTGGGCCTGGCGGTGGCGAACTCGCTGGCGGCGATCCGCAACGGCGCACGGCAGGTCGAATGCACGATCAATGGAATAGGAGAGCGCGCGGGCAACACCTCGATGGAGGAGGTGGTGATGGCGCTCAAGACGCGCCAGGACCTGATGGCGGTGCGGACCGGAATCGATACGCGCCAGATCTATCCGGCGTCGCGGCTGCTCTCGCAGATCATCGGGCAGCCGGTCCCGCCCAACAAGCCGATCGTCGGCGACAATGCCTTCGCGCACGAAGCCGGGATTCATCAGGACGGCGTGCTGAAGAACAAGCTGACCTACGAGATCATGAAGCCCGAGGATATCGGGATACCGTCGAACAAGCTGGTGCTCGGGAAACATTCGGGGCGTCATGCGTTCATCAACCGGCTGGAGGAACTGGGCGTCGATCCGGAGACGATCGACGTGCAGAAGGCGTTCGCGGCGTTCAAGGAGCTGTGCGACAAGAAGAAGATCGTCTATGACGACGATATCCTGGCGCTCGCGAACGAAGAGAGCCGCCGTACCGCCGATCAGTTCGAGCTGGTCGATCTGATCGTCACGTCCTCGACGCGGACGACGCCGCACGCAGAAGTCACGATGCGGGTGGCGGGCGAGGAGCGCAATGCCAACGCGACCGGCGACGGGATGGTGGACGCGTGTTACAAGGCGATCTACAAGATCGCGGGAATCACGCCGACGCTGGAACGCTACTCGGTCAAGGCGATCACCGGCGGGACCGACGCGCTGGGCGAAGTTTCGTGCCTGGTGCGCGAGGACGGCATGACGGTGGCGGGCCAGGGGGCGCATAGCGATATCGTGATGGCGAGTGCGCTGGCGCTGGTCAACGCGATGAACCGATTGAAGTCGCGCAAGGAACGCGTCGCGCGGGTCGTGACGGAAGGCGCGTAATTGGTGGGCCTCGTGACAGAATCGCGGGCAGTGTAACCGTTCGGCCGCTCCGATGAACATTCAGTTCACTAGCGTGCGGTGGGGTTGCCGGGGCGGCGCGGGTGGGCTAAGTGCTAAAGGCTTGAATCAGGAGATTTGCAAGCCGCCTTTGTGTGCGCGCCGCCGTGATGGCAGTATGATCGGGAGCGTATGCGGCTCGCTATCCGTTATGATTCCAGCGAATTCCCCCGCGGTGCGCGGCGCGTCCCCGACGAACGGAATTGATCGGCGATCGGTCTGGTGCCGGGCTGGGTCCGCATTTTCGTCGGTGGAGAATCTGAAACCTGCCGAGGTTTCGGTCAAAACTATTAGTTCTGCGTTCCTTAACAACTTCTTTTCCCAAGGGGAGGAGGGCATTGGGCCCGTTTAGTTCGCGGGAAAGTTCTGTCAGCTGGTAATGGCGTACAAAGTACTAGTGCTCAAGGGTGACGGTATCGGCCCGGAAGTCGTCGGCGAAGCCTTGCAGGTGCTCAAGGTGGTGGCGCGGCGCGACGCCGTCGATCTCGAATTCAAGGAAGCCGTGATCGGGGGTCATGCGATTGACGCGCACGGCGTTCCGCTGCCGCCGAATACGCTGGCGGCGGCAAAGGACTCCGACGCAATTCTGCTGGGCGCGGTGGGCGGTCCCAAGTGGGACAATCCTAAGGCCGACGTGCGGCCGGAACAGGCGCTGCTCGGCCTGCGCAAGGAGCTCGGGCTTTTCGCCAACCTGCGGCCGGTCAAGACGGTCAAGGAACTGGTGCCGGCGTCGCCACTGCGTCCGGAGATTATCGCGGGCGTCGATATGGTGGTGATCCGGGAGCTGACCGGCGGTATCTATTACGGCAAGCCGAGCGAACGGCGCGAGGGCCGGGACGGGCGCGAGGCGGTCGATACCTGCACGTATTCCGCTCAGGAAATCGAGCGGGTGCTGCGCTACGGCTTCGAGCTGGCGCGCGATCGGCGCAAGAAGCTGACTTCGGTGGACAAGGCCAACGTGCTGGCGACCTCGCGGTTGTGGCGTGAGATCGCGACCGAACTGAGCGCGGAATTCAGCGACGTGAAATGCGAGCATCAGCTGGTCGATTCGATGGCGATGCATCTGATACGGCGGCCGCGCGACTTCGACGTGATCGTGACCGAGAACATGTTCGGCGATATCCTGACCGACGAGGCCTCGGTGCTGGCGGGATCGATGGGACTGCTGCCGTCGGCCTCGCTCGGCGAAGAGATGAACGGCGCCGGTTACCGGATCGGCCTGTTCGAGCCGATTCATGGCAGCGCGCCCGATATCGCGGGACGGGATGAGGCCAATCCGCTGGCGGCGATACTGTCGGCGGCGATGCTGCTGGAACATTCGCTGGGGATGCGCGCGGAGGCCGAGCTGATCACGCAGGCGGTCGATAGCGTGCTGCATGACGGGTTTCGCACGCGCGACCTGGGTGCGGGCGGCGGCGCGAAGATAGTAGGATGCACGGCGATGGGCCGGCTGGTGCGCGAACGAATCGAAAGCCTCGACGGTGAGAGCTGAACGACGATGGCAAGCGGCCGCGAACCGCGAGTTGCAGTGGTGGGCGCCACCGGAACGGTGGGCAGCCAGATCGCCGACCTGATCGGCGAGCGTGAATTCCCATGCTCTGAACTCATCCTGTACGCGGCGGAACCGGGATCGTCGGACTCGGTGGAATCCGCGGGTCAAAGCCTGAGCGTCGCACGGCTCAATTCGCCCGCAGATCTGGCGAGCTTCGACATCGCGTTTCTGGCGGTGCCGGAAATTCGCGCCCTCGAGATAATCGAGGAGCGGCCGGGGCCGGTGCTGATCGATTTGAGTGCGGCTGAGCGGATGCCAAGTTCGGCGCCGATGATCGCACCGGGGCTGGTCCCGCGCGATCGCGTGCAGGACTTCAAGGCGCACAAGCTGCTCGCCGTGCCGCATCCGGCGGCACAGGTGATCGCGACGGTGATCAATGCCATCGGGATCACGAGCGGATTCGCCGGCGCGACGGTGTTGGCGGGGGCGAGCGCGGGCGGACGCGAACGGGTGTCCGAGCTTTTCAATCAGACCGCGGAACTGCTCAATGCGCGGCTCGATATCGGTGAAGAGGAAACGCAGCTCGCGTTCAACCTGTACATTCCGGAAAACGGCAGCGCGCTGGCAGATGCGATCGCGGCGCAGGTCAAGACGCTGGGCGGGGACGGTCCGACCATTGCGGTGCAGTTCATTCAAGCTCCGGCGTTTCATGGCGAGGCGGTCGCGATCAGCGTGATGTCGCCGGCGGGCGAGGCGCGCGAATGGATTCCGAAGATGCGCGCGGCGCCGGGAATCCTGTTTATCGAGGGCGACGACCCGGCGGGCTTCGTCGATGCGGTCGGGCAGGAGGCGGTGATCGTGCGCATGCGGGCGAGCGGCGGCGGCGCGGTGATGTGGTGCGTGTTCGACAGCGCTCGCGTGGCGGCGACGACCGCGTTGTGGATCGCGGAGAGCCTCTGGTTCCCCTTCTCCTGAGCGCTCAAGAGCAACCCTCGGTGGCGATCACCAGGAGGGTTCGCTGAAATTGGCTGCGGTCCCAGCATCGCGCGCGCCCATCATCGAAACAGATGAAGATCCGGATCAAGATCGAGTACGACGGCTCGAACTATTCCGGTTGGCAACTGCAGGTCGGACAGGATTCGATTCAGGCGCGGCTCGAAGCGGCGCTCGAACGGATTTTCGTCCGGGCAGTGCGCGTTCATGGGTCGGGCCGCACCGACGCGGGAGTGCATGCGCTGGGGCAGGTGGCCGCGTTCGAGTTGCCTCGCGAATTCGATCCGAACGATCTGAAACGCGCGCTGAACGCGTTGCTGCCGGCCGATATCGCGATAATCGAAGCGGCGGCGGTGCGCGACGATTTCGATCCGCGACGCGACGCGCAGCTGCGGGCGTATGAGTATCGCGTCCTCAATCAGGATCGGCGATCGGCGTTCGACTATCGTTATGCGTGGCTGATCAGCACGCCGCTCGACCTCGGGTCGATGAACGAGGCGGCGCGGCGTTTTATCGGGGAGCATGATTTCGCGTCGTTTCGATCGCTTGGTTCGGATGAGACGACAACGATCCGCCGGGTGTACGTCAGCGAATGGCGCCGCGACAACGATCGCTTCGTGTATCGCGTCGAGGCGAGCAGCTTCATGCGGCACATGGTGCGCACGATGGTTGCGACGATGATCGACGCGGGACGCGGCAAGATCGCACCGGCGCAGGTGACGTCGCTGATTGAAGCGCGCGACCGTTCGAGCGCACCCGCCTCTGCACCCCCATGCGGTTTGTACCTGGTCGAAGTCCGCTACTAGCATCGTGCGAAGCTGAATGCCGGCGGCGAACCGGTAATCATCCATATCGTTAAAGCCCTGTCAGCATGGCACGGGAGACTTTGCGAGTTCAAAAACCCTTGCAGGACAGTGCAAAACGACCCTGCTGTCGGATAATTGGCCGGATTCAAGGGAGAAGCGGGCATTTCTGAAAAATAAACTCTTGAAAATCAACGCGCAGTAGTTCAGTCTGACCTGAGGCCATATTGGGGCCGGAAGGAGGAGGATGATGACGCAGTCGCAAGTAGCAACTCATCTCGCCGACAAAGTCGGTATCAACAAGAAGCAGGCGAAGACGACGATCGAGGAACTGACCGCGCTAGTAGTGCGCGAGCTGAAGAAGGAAGGCTCGCTACGGCTGGCCGGGCTGGGAATTTTCCGCAAGCGCAAGACCAAGGCACGCATGGGGCGCAATCCGATGACCGGCGCCGCGATCAAGATTCCGGCGCGCACGCGCCTTCGTTTCACACCGGCCAAGGCGCTGAAGGATTCGGTGCTGGGCGCTCGCTAGATACCATTTTTCAACTTCGATTTTTCAAACCGCGAGGCCGGCGAATCGGCCTCGCGGTTTTGTTTTCCACCGCCTTCGCGCACTGTCAACAAACCGGGGTTGGCTACTTTTTGAGGATAGCGTTGGCGGCGCGCGCTGCCGCGCGCATCCGGCTGACGCGATCGAGATACTCGCGGATGCGCGCCTCGTAGCCGCGATCGGAAGGCGTGTAGTACGTGCGGCCGTCAAGCTGGCCGGGCAGGTAGCTCTGTTCGACGACCGCGCCGGCGAAATCGTGCGGGCAGAGATAGTCCTCGCCGTAGCCGAGGTTGCGCATCAGCCTGGTTGGCGCGTTGCGCAGATGGAGCGGCACCGGCAACGCGCCGAGCTTGCGCGCGTCCTCGCGGGCCGCATTCATGGCGCGATACGACGCGTTCGATTTCGGCGCACCGGCGAGGTAGGTCACGCCCTGCGCCAGTGGAATGATGCCCTCGGGCAGGCCGACGAAATCGACGGCGTCCTTCACCGCGAGGGCGATTTGCAGGGCCCGCGGATCGGCGTTACCGATATCCTCGGAGGCAAAAATAACCATGCGGCGGGCGATGAAGAGCGCGTCTTCGCCGGCCTCGACCATCCGGGTCATCCAGTAGAGGGCCGCGTCGGGGTCGCTGCCGCGCATGCTCTTGATGAACGCGGAGATGACATTGTAATGCTCCTCGCCGGAGCGATCGTAGAGCAGCGCCTTGTGCTGCGCCGCTTCGCTGACGTCCTCGGGAATGATGACACGGCGCTGCGCCGTCTGAGCCAGTTCGGCGGCGACTTCCAGCGTACCGAGTGCGCGGCGCGCGTCGCCGGCGCCGAAGCGAACGATTTCGGTGAGCGCGTCGTCGTCGATAGCGAGTTGCATCGCACCGAGTCCGCGATCGCAATCGGCCAACGCGCGGCGGATCAACGTCGCGAGATCATCGTCCTCAAGCGGCTTGATCACGAGGACTCGCGCGCGGGAGAGCAGCGGCGAAATCACTTCAAATGACGGGTTCTCGGTGGTCGCGCCGATCAGCGCGATCAGGCCACTCTCAACGTGCGGGAGAATCGTGTCCTGCTGCGCGCGATTCCAGCGGTGAATCTCGTCGATGAAAACCACCGTCCGCTTGCCCTCGAGATCGAGCGCGCGCCGTGCCTGATCGACCGCCTCGCGCAGTTCCGCAACGCCCGCCGCCACCGCCGCAATCGATTTGAAGATAGCGCCGGATTGTTGCGCGAGGAGTATCGCGATCGAAGTTTTGCCGGTGCCGGGAGGACCCCAGAGGATCATCGAATGGAGCGTGCCCGCCGCGACCATCTGGGTGAGCAGCTTGCCGGTACCAAGCAGATGCTCCTGGCCGACGACCTCGTCGAGCGCGCGCGGACGCATGCGATCGGCGAGCGGCTGCGCCACCGGATGCCGCGGCCGGAAGAGCCCCTCGTTGTCGTCGGCCTTGCGCCGTGCCATCGCCAGCACGTTAGCATCGATCGCAAAGGTGGTGGAACGGCGGAGGAGAAAGAGACCGGATGATGGTCAAGGAACGAAGAACTTAAAGCCTTTTCCGGAAACTGAAACCTTATTAAGGTTTCAGACTTCCCGTTGGATAAAACGGGGGAGTGTCCACGAAGTTGCGGCTGCGATGCAGCCGAGTTCACCACAGGAAAGCAGCGGGCGCGTCTGCGAGCTGGGTCAATGAACGGAAGTCTGCTCCGTGCGCAGAGAGTTAGAATCTGAGGTGACGGGCAGGCGATACCGATGACCTTTAGTCGGCGCGCTTTTATTTGCGACGCGGGACTTGGCTAGCGATCGAACATCGCGAGCGTCAAGCGGTGAAACAGGTTGCACTGGGGATTGACGATGTTCTAGCCTCTGGGCGGGCCGGACAGGAGTCGGCACCCCCTTATGATCGTCGGAATAGATATCGGCGGATCCACCACTGACGCGGTTATCCTCGACAACGGCGACGTTCATGTCGTCACGATCGAAGCGAACGATCCGATAGCGGCAGCGGCCGGCGCGCTCGGCAAATTGGTCGAAACTTATGGCATGCCGTTGGAGAAGATCGATCGCGTCGCGGCGACCGGTGCCGGGTCGCGGGCGTTGGCGGCCACTTTGCTGGGACGACCGGTAATCAAGGTCAACGAGTTTTCAGCGATCGGGATCGGCGGTACGTCGCTGGCAAAAAAGGACCGCGCGCTGGTGGTGTCGCTCGGCACCGGCACGGCGATCGTTTCGGTCAACGGCGCGAAGATCGATCACGTCAGCGGTACCGGCCTCGGCGGTGGCACGCTGCGCGGGCTGTCGAAACATATGCTGGGGGTCTCGACCTTCGAGACGCTGGAGAAGCTGGCGGAGCGCGGCGATCTCACGCGAGTCGATCTGACGGTGCGCGATATCGCGGGCGGCGCGATCGGCGGATTGCCGCCCGGAACGACGGCGTCGAACTTCGGCAAGATCAGCGCGGATGCGACCGCCGAGGACAAGGCGCTGGCGATCATGAATATGATCGTCGAGGTGATTTCGGTGCTGAGTATCGCGGCGGCGCGCGGCTGTGGCCAGGAAGATATCGTGCTGACGGGGAAGCTGACGCGCATCTTCCGGTTCATGCAGAAGATGAAGCGGCTCAACTTCGCCTTCGGCAATGGCAGCGGTTTTCTGATCCCGGAGCATGCGGACTACGCGACGGCGATCGGGGCGGCGCGCGCGACGATGGACAAGTAGCGGGCACACGCCCCTTCGGTCGGCGGCGGCAGGCAAAAGATCTCCGCTAGGATCAATGGTCGGGGAACTCAAAACCTATAGCCTTTTCTGAAACCTTATCAAGGTTTCAGACTTCCCATTTGTCATGGCTAGTCAATGAGAACGATAGCCGGGGCGCCTGCATAATCCGCACTGCTAATCCTGAGAGAGAGGATTAAGTGTGGTGCGGGCGGCGGAGTTTTCTGCCACCGGCAATTAACCTATGATCTCGGCGACCTTGCCGGTGCGTGAGATTTTGCCGGCGCGATGCGAGTCGGCGACGAATCGCGGCGGGAACGGAGTGGTATCAATTCAAATGCGTTCGGAATTGCTCAACGGCGTGCGGATGCTCGATCTCACCGACGAGAAGGGCGCGCTGTGCGGGAAAATGTTCGCGGATATGGGCGCGGAGGTAATCAAGATCGAGCCGCCGCAAGGATGCCCGTCGCGAAAGATACCGCCGTTTCTCGATGATCAGCCGGGGCTCGACAACAGCCTCCATTTCCTGGCTTTTCAGGCGGGCAAACGATCGGTCACGCTCAACCTCGAAAGCGCCGACGGCCGCGAGTTGCTGCAGGAGTTGGTAAAGCGATCGGACTTCATCGTTGAGGCGTTCCCAATCGGCTACCTGGAATCGATTGGCCTCGGCTACGAGACGCTGGCCGAACTCAACCCGCGGATCGTGCATACGTCCATTACGCCGTTCGGCGACAAGGGTCCGGCGAAAGATTACAAGGCGGCGGATATCGTCTCGTGGGCGTCGGGCGGCGCGATGTTCATGATGGGCGAAGAGGGCAAGCCGCCGCTGCAGATGAGCGTGCCGCAAGCGTGGTTGCACGCGGGCGCGGAGGCTGCCGTGTCGTCGATGATTGCGCATTACGCGCGGCAACTCGATGGCCTCGGACAGCATATCGTGGTGAACGCGCAGGCGTGCGGGGTCTGGACGCTGATGAACGAGCAGGCGATGCCGCTGCTGCATGGCGATTACCTGCGGCGCAGCGGGGTTTTCTCCGGGGCGATCGGCGGACGGCGCAAGACCGTCTATCAATGCATGGACGGACACGTGTCGTTCATTATCGCCGGAGGGCCCTATTTCAATTCGACCAAGGCTGTCATCGCGTGGATGAATGAAGAAAACGCGGCGCCCGAATGGTTGAAGGGCGAGGGCGGTCTGAAGACGCTGACGCCGAGCGGTTTCATGGCGGCGACGGCGGCGGATTTGAAGGAACTCGATGACACCGAGGAAGCGGTGCAGCGGTTCTTTTTGACCAAGACCAAGAAGGAACTGTGGGAGAATATCCTGAAGCGCCGGTTGTTCGGCGCGCCGCTCGCGAATGCCGCCGATATCGCGGCCGACCCGCAACTGAAGGCTCGCGAGTATTTCGTGACGGTCGATCATGCGGGACTTGGACGCCAGTTCACGCTGCCGGGCGCGTTCGCGAAAATGAGCGAGACGCCGGTGGGACCGCAGGGGGCGGCGCCGCAACTCGGAGAGCATGACCATGAGGTCTATGGCGGGCTGCTGGGTCTCAGCAACACGGAAATCATCGCGCTGCGGGCGGCCGGCGTTATCTGAAAGCGAGAGCAATGGATCGATGAGCAGTTTGCCGTTTGCGGGAATCCACGTCCTGGACTTCACCTGGTATGCGGTCGGTCCGGTCACGACCAAGTACCTGGCCGATTACGGCGCCGACGTGGTGCGGATCGAATCGGCGGCGCGGCCGGACGGGTTGCGTAACGCGCCACCGTGGAAAGATGCCGAGCCGGGTATCAACAACAGCCAGTTTTTCGCGAGCTTCAACACGTCCAAGCGCGGCCTCGCGCTCGACATGAGCAAGCCGCGGGCGCGTGAACTTTTCCTGAAGATGCTGCCGTGGGCGGACGTCGTGACCGAGAGTTTCACGCCGAAGACGTTGCGGAACTGGGGCCTCGATTATGAATCGATGCGCGCGGTGAAGCCGGACCTGATCATGCTGTCAACGTGTATGCAGGGCCAGACCGGACCGCATCGGGACTACCCGGGCTTCGGCAACCTGATGGCGGCGCTTTCGGGCTTCTACCATATTTCGGGATACTCCGAGGCGGAACCGTGTCCGCCATATGGTGCATATACTGACTTCATCGCGCCGCGATTTTCGGTTTGCGCGTTGATCGCGGCACTCGACCATCGGCGGCGCACCGGCAAGGGCCAGTATATAGACATGGCGCAGTACGAGGCTTCGCTGCACCACCTCGCGCCGATGCTGGTTGACTATTTCGCAACCGGCCGGGTGCTCGGCCCGGTAGGAAACCGATCGGATCGCTATGCGCCGCACGGCGCTTATAGGTGCGCCGACGAAGACGGTCACGAGCGCTGGATTGCGATCGCGGTCGCCGATGACGCCGAATGGAAATCGCTGATCGCGGTGATGGGGAATCCTGCTGACGACGCACGCTTCGCGACGACGATCGGACGCTTTCGCAATCGCGCGTCGCTAGACGAATACGTCGGTTCGCTGGTCCGCGATCGCAACGCCGACGAACTGACGGTCGCGCTCCAGGCCGGCGGCGTCTCGGCCTACCCGGTGCAGAACTGCATGGATCTCCATCGCGACGAGAATCTAGAGGCGTTCGGGTTCTGGCAGTGGCTCGATCACAAGGAGATGGGGCCTTCGCCGTACGAAGGCCTGGAACATCGGATGAGCCGGACGCCGGGCGGACCGCAGCGGCCGGCGCCGACGCTCGGACAGCATAGCGACGAAGTATTGAGCGAAATCCTGGGGCTGACAGCGGCCGCGATCGAAGAGCTGAAGCGCGAGAAAGTGGTATATTAATCGCTTGCCGCGCGACGGCGTAATGCCGCGATGGCCGCGCGTCTGAATGGCGCGCAATCGGGACTTCACTTGCGATACGAACTTCAGATAGCGGTGCGTTACCTGCGCGCGCGCCGGCGCGACGCCTTCATCTCGATAACCACGATCTTCACGGCAGTGGGCGTGATGATCGGAGTCGCGGCGCTGGTGATCGTACTGGCGGTGATGAGCGGCTTCGAGCAGAGCCTCCGGCAGCGCATCCTGACGTTGACGCCGCAAGTGCAGATCCTGAGTTTCAACGGCTCGATATCGGGTTACGACGGCCTGATGGCGCGGGCCAACGCGGTCCGGGGTGTCGCGGGATCGGATCCCTTTATCGTCGGTCAGGCGATGATGAGCTCGCCGCGCGGAATCAGCGGCGTGATCGTGCGCGGGATCGACCCGCAGAACGCAGCGATCGTGTCGCAGCTTCTGCATTACATTCAGAATGGATCGCTCGACAGCTTGTCTGCACCCGGCGCCCCGGCGCAGCCGGCTCCCTCGCAGGTGGCGGCACAACCGCGCGCGGCCCCTTCATCGGCGACCCCGGCAACTTCGCCGGCGACGCCGATGTCGGATGGCGCGATCGCGATCGGTTCGACGTTAGCGGAAAAGCTGAAGGTCGCGATCGGAGATCCGGTGACGGCGGTGGTTCCGGTGACCGCGGGACCGGACAACGATATCGTTACCAAGACAGGGCATTTCACGGTCGGGGCGATTTTCGAATCCGGGGTGGCGTTTCTGGACCGGGACCTGGTCTTCATGGGTTTGGGCAACGCGCAACACTTCTTTGGGCGCGAGGGCAAGGTCGATGGGCTGGAGATTCAGCTGATCAACCTGGACGACACGGACCTGGTGACCGCGCAATTGAGATCGCTGTTCGGTTCGAGCTATCGCGTGAGCAACTGGATGGAGTTCAACGAAGCGGCGGCGGCCGGTTTCGAAATGCTCAAGCGGGTGTACGCACTGGTGCTGCTGATGCTGATCGGCGTGGCGGCGTTCAACCTGGTCGCGACGTTGATCATGGTGGTGATGGAGAAGCGCAAGGATATCGCGGTGCTGATGTCGATGGGGGCGACGGCGGGTGAAGTGCGGCTGATCTTCGTGCTCAAGGGGTTGATCGTCGGTGCATTCGGCACGGGGGCGGGATTGCTGCTGGGGGCGATCGGATGTTTCATCCTGTCGCACTATCATTTCATCCATATCCAGAAGGAAATCTACGGGATGTCCACGCTGCCGATAGCGGTGCAGCCGCTGAGCTTCGTCCTGGTGGCAGTGGCGTCGATGATTCTGTGTCTGATTGCGACGTTTTACCCGGCGCGACAGGCCTCGCGCGAACTTCCGGTCGAAGTCTTCCGGAGCTGAGCGGTCATTCAATCGACGATTGCGCTGCGCGGTCGCATGCATCGAAAAGTCAGGTTTCCGCATCCGATCACATATCGAACTGATCCGTTAATTGAGAGGGCAAAGCAGTACCACCGCGAAACGCGCGGGAGAGCATCGGGATAGCCGGCTCATACGGGCCGCCCCGACCATCGCGGCAATGTTCTTTTGATCGACGGGAGAGAGTTACTGGCCGTTGCGATCGGTCGCCGCCGCCGGCTTCGCCGCCAGCTTGGGCTTGCGGATTACGAGCGTTTCATGTCCGCGCACCTTGATCGTGCGAGCCGACTCGGTCTTGAAGGCCGCGTTCAGGCCGCCGTCGTCATGGCGAGGGCCGCTACCGGAGGTTCGTCGCCGCCGCCAATTGTTGAGCTCCTTCGAGAGCTTGGAAGCGAGCAAATCGCTATTGCGCTCCTCTTCCTGTTCGGTCACTTGCCCGGTGACGGATTCTTCCGTCATGTCCTGCGCGCTCATCTGGTTCCTTCGGTTCCTCTTGTTGTGATGATGTTCATGTTGTTCAACGTTAGCCGCGAGAGAATTCCCGCAGTAATGCCTCGAAGCTATTGGCTCAAGATTGCAGCGCAGTCGCGCTTATATGACCGTCATTTGTAGAGTTTGAAATCGATTCTCAATGCACTCAGTACCAGTTCTGTACTCGTGCGAAGCAGTCCATTGGAAATGTTATTGGTGGAGGGTAATGGCTAGCGGTCAATCCATGCGGCCCGTCTGAATCCGAGCCTAGTGTCGATCATCGTCGTTGTGTCTCAGAATGCGTTACGCAAAAAGACTCTGCAAGCGAAGTGCCAGACCCATGTCGCCCGCGATCCGCAGCTTGCCGGTCATAAAGGCCATCTGACCGTTCAGCTTTCCGGCCAGCATGTCGAGGTAATCCTGTGCGGTCATGGAGATGGTGATGTTGGGTGACGGATGGGCTCCTTCCTTCACCTCGCATTGATCGTTCGCAATCTCAACCTGCCATTTGCCGCCGCCGTCGCCGGAAAGGTCGAACTGGTAAACGGCTGTGAGTCCCTTGCCCGCTTCCTTATTGAAACGAGTCGGCATCAATTCGAAGGCTTGCTTACAGGAAGTCGGGGCATCTGCCATGTGAAACTGGCTCCTACAAATGGGGGCGGAAACAGGAACATTCTCTGTCCGCCATATAAGCGTTGGCGCTAAACAATGTCAATACCGGCTTGCAAGCAGCATAGCGCAAAAGCGATTTGGTCAAAAGCCGAAGAAGCCGGGATCAACTCTGATCAGATTCGTACGAACCGTTACCGGCGCCGCTGTCACCGCGATCGTCGCCGCTCGGTCGCGATCAAGTTTGTTCTTTACGGTACCATCGAGGTAGGCGCTGTCACCGATCACCTTGACCGTGACGTTGGCAAGACCGGCGGCTTGCAGTTGCTGATTGATAAGGGCCTCGTTTTGCGCCCAGACGGACGTGTCGGTGGTCAGATTATCAATCACGCTGGTGACGCCGCTGACGTTGCGCGCGATACGTTCCGCAGTGATCTTCGCATCGTCGTCAAACACTTTGCCGGTAAGCGTGACCATGCCGCCGGCGCTCGCATATGCACGCGCGCGTCGCGTACGCTTATTGCCAGCGAGCGCTTCATTTACCTGATCGGAAACCGATGGCGGCGGAGGCATCCGCTCCACTCGCGGGATCGCGTTATGATGCCGGCGCGGTTTGACGGCAGGTGCCTCGGGCGGCGGCAGCGCCGCTATGGCGGGGGGCGTCGGTGCGGCTTCGGGCGTTGCGGCCGCGATGGGCGGGGTCGGCGCGACTGAGGGAGCCGACGCATATTCGGGGGTTTCATCGGGAGTGAGGCTCGCGAATTTCGCGTTCAGGTCCGTCTCGAGGCCGGCGACATCGCCGGAACTGGTCGCGAAGACCATCGGATAGTCGATGTCCACCGGCGCGGTGCCAGCAGGAGCGAACTTCCAGTCGCTCATGGCCTTGACCACTTCGGCGTCGAGGCTGGGATTGGACGCGGTCGAGACCACCACCGACCCGCCGCTGACGCTGCCATCGGGAAGAACGTGCAAACGCACGACCATCCCGTCACGGAGCGTGTTGTCGCGTTCGAGCGCTTGCTTGTAGGTATCAAGTACCGCGTCGCGGTTGTTATCGAAAACCACGCGCACGCTGGCCGTGTCACGAGTCAGAGCGGCGGCGAGGTCGGTCCCCTTCACCGTGACCTGCATGTTGCGCGCGAGGGCCACTATCGGCGCACTGACCACGGGCGACGCCACCGCAACCGGCGGATGTTCGCGTCCGTTGCTCAGATGCAGGGCGAACCAGGCACCGGCAGCGATCGCGATAATCGCCGCGAGCGAATACCCAATCAGACGCCCGAGGCGCTGACCCAGCGAGGGTTCCTCGGCCAGCTCTTCGTCGTAGGACGGATCGTCGTTGATCTCGCCGGTGTTGATGCGGGTGTTTGAAGGAACGAAGTTTTCGGGAGTGGCGGCGGTCGGCGAGGTCGCCGAATAAGATTGCGGGGGCGGCGGCTGAAACGTTCCGGCAGGCGCGGCGTCGGGTTGCAACGGGGTGCCGCAAAAATTACAGATGGTTTCTCCCGGTTCGGCCTTGCCATTACACTCGGGACAGACGATCGAACCGCTCGACGGCGAGGCCTGAACGTCCTCCGGTGTTACGGCTGTTGCGCGACTTTCCGCGCCGGCCGCCGCAACCAGCGCGGTGCCGTCGGATTCGCAAAATCGTTCAGCGTCGGGATAGGTAATCCCGCATCGCGGACAGCTTTTCATTGGTCGGGAACGCCTCCACGCATTGATCTGCTGGGGAGATCATAGGCGCGGAATTGCGAGGAAACCAAGGGCCCTCGCCCGACAGCGGAGCAACCAAGAAAGCCAGTAAGCGCGGACGCCGATGGGCGTTTACGCTACCGGATCGCCCTCGAGACGGAAGCCGATACGAACTTCGACCTGGAACTCCAGGGTGCCGCCATGGACTGCGCCGCGAATGTTCTGCACTTCGAACCAGTCGATATTGCGGAGAGTCTGACCGGCCTTGGCCATGGCGTTGCGGACGGCTTCATGGATGCTCTCGTTCGAAACGCCAACGACCTCGACGATCTTGTAGGTTTTGTCAGGCATGAGATCCTCCACGCGGTAACAGGATGGGTTCCAACGCCGATCTATCTCCGCGCGCGGTCATTTAGCAAGCGGCGCACGGGCAGCAGGAGGCGTCGGGAACGCGACGGCGAAGGCGGCAGGATCTTCGACTGCGCGCAGATCGAGGAGGAATGCGCCATCGGTGATGCGGCCGATCACCGGCGGACGAGCGCGACGAAACATCCGCGCGATGGCGTCGGGCGAATGATCGCGATGGGTGATCCGGAGTGCGCGCGATTCGATCTCCTCGGTTGGCAATGCACCAGAACCGATCTCGGAGGCCGACGCAACAACGTCAATGGTGAACTCGGGGCCGAGGCGTTCGACAAGAAATGCACGCGCTCGAAGCGCCACGATCTCCAGTTCTGCGGGCGTTCGCCGCAGCAATCTTAATGTAGGTAAATCTGTCTGAATGTTGTTACTGCGCAAATAGAGTCGAAGCGTTGCCTCAAGGGCGGCGAGCGTCAGCTTGTCGCAGCGCAGCGCCCGCTTGAGCGGGTTGGCCTTGAGCCGATCGATCAGATCGCGCCGCCCGACGATTAATCCAGCTTGTGGACCGCCGAGGAGCTTGTCGCCCGAAAATGTCACCAATCCGGCTCCGGCGACGACTCTCGCAGCTACCAGCGGTTCGCTCGGTAAGCCGTAGTTGCTCATATCCAACAGCGCGCCCGAGCCGAGGTCTTCCATGACGGGAATTTTGTGCGCGGTACCGATCGCCACCAACTCCGCGAGGCTCACCTCCGCAGTGAAGCCGACGATGCGATAATTCGACGGATGGACCTTGAGCAGCATCGCGGTGTCGGGACCGATCGCGGCGGCATAGTCGCGCGGATGAGTGCGGTTGGTGGTGCCGACCTCGCGCAGGCGCGCGCCGCTGCGCGACATCACGTCGGGAATCCGGAACGCGCCGCCAATCTCGATCAGTTCGCCGCGCGAGACGATCACCTCGCGGCCATCGGCAATTGAGTTGAGCGCGAGCAGCACCGCCGCCGCATTGTTGTTGACGACGGTCGCGGCCTCCGCGCCGGTGAGCGCGCAAAGTTCCTCCTCGATGAGCGCATCGCGATCGCCACGGGCGCCAGTCTGGAGATCGTATTCGAGATTCACCGGCGAGCGAGCCGCCTCAACGACCGCTTCGATCGCCGCTTCCGCGAGCATCGCGCGACCGAGATTCGTATGCAGCACGATGCCAGTCGCGTTGACGACAGGCCGCAGCGAGGGTTGATCGGCAGCGGCAGACTCGCGCGCCATGCGGACGATTTCGGCGACCAGCGAGTCGCGTGTCGCCGCGGCCGTGACGCCGATCGTGCCGAGCTTTTCCCGTAGCCCCGCCTGGGCGTGGCGGATCAGAATTCGCAGGTAGGCAGGCGCAAACTTGCTCAGCGCGGGATCGAGTTCTGCCGCGTGGAGACATTCGTCCACCGGCGGGACCATGCGCATCGGCTGGGATTGCCGGTCGGCATTCTGCTGAAGCTGGTTTTTCTTGCGCGCCGCCATGAGCGGGAATTATAGCCCGCGCCGAGGATGATGGATCATCCGACGCGTCCGATCAGGCCGCCTCGGCAGCCTCTTGTGCGGTCCGGATCACGTCGAGGCGGGTCAGCAGCAGGATCGCACAGCCGAGCGAGAGGGCTCCGCAAATAACCACCGTCGCTTGCGGACCGATATGCTCACCGAGGGCGCCGACCATCAATGCGCCGATTGGCGCGAGGCCGATGAACGACATGGTGTAGAAGCTCATGACACGGCCGCGCAGTTGGTCGGAGACGAAGATTTGGAGCATCGTGTTGGTCGTCGCCATGTAGTTGATGAGGCCGGCGCCGATAAACAATTGGGCGATTAGCGAGAAGATCATTGAAGATGAAAATCCGAACGCGATAATCGAAATCGCGGTGAGGAAAAGTCCGAAGGTGAGAGTCTGGCGCAAGCCGCGCGACGTTCCCGATCGCCATGCCAGCGTGACCGCACCAGCCACCGCGCCAATCCCCTGCGCGGCCATCAGAACGCCGTAACCGCGCGATCCGGTGTGCAGGATATTTTGCGCAAAGACCGGCATCAGCACGTTGTACTGGATGCCCAGGCCGCTGTTAATCGCGACCACCAGCAACAGGTAGAAGGTCGGCTTATGCTCCCAGACGTAGGTCATGCCTTCGAGCACCCGCCGCAGCATATCCATGCCTTCAGTCTGGACCGTCTTGCGCGGCACGTTCATGGCAAACAGGCTCCAGATGACGGCGAGATAGCTGACGCCATTGAGGAAAAAGCAGGTTGCCGTGCCGACCAGGTAAATCAGCATACCCGCGATCGCCGGGCCGAGCGTGCGCGCGCCGTTGAACATCATCGAGTTGAGGGCGATCGCATTGGGCAGGTCCTCGATTCCGACCATCTCGACCACGAAGGCCTGACGTCCCGGCATCTCGAAGGAACTAACCAGGCCGTTGAAGGCGGCGAGAATGATGACGTGCTCGACACGCACCACTCCGGTCCAGGTCAGGGCGGCGAGTACGAACGCGCTCATCATCAACAATGCCTGGGCGATCGTGATCAGGCGGCGGCGATCGACGTGATCGACCACCACACCGGCGAATAAGGCGACGAGCAGGATCGGGAGATAGTTCGCGAAGGTGACCACGCCGAGCATCAGCGGCGAGTTGGTGAGCTTGAGGACCAGCCACGACTGCGCGACGGTCTGCATCCAGGTGCCGGTCAGAGAGGTCAGTTGACCGGCGAAGAACAAACGAAAATTGCGATGGCGCAGCGCGCGAAATGGCACCAGCCATCCCCTGACGCCCTCTACAGTGACGTTCTCCGGGGCGATGCTCTCTCCGGGCGCCTCGACCGGGCTTGACGGCCGAGTTCCGGCGGCGGGCGCAGGCTCCATTACTTCATCAGACATCGGAAGAGGGCCAGTCTTGCAGACCGCGCGGCGAAGCGCGAGCGCCCAACTAGAATTAGCGCCGAGTCGCCGTCGTATCGCGGGTGACGCATGTGGATCTCAGGTTTGCGGAAGAGGCGGCGAGCGCACCTCGAAGGGATTCACGGCAGAGGCGGGAGTGCGATAGAATCAGGTTGCCAAAATTGAGAATCGATTGGCGACACGCTGCCGCGCATCGTTCGCCGCGAGGATAAATCTATGTTCGGGGAAATCGCGCCGCGCACCCATCAACCACGGGCGCCGTTCATTACGATCGAGGAAGCGCTCGAAGAAACGCGCCGCGGCCGCATGATCATCCTGATGGATGATGAAAACCGCGAGAACGAAGGCGACTTCTGCATGGCGGCCGAAAAGGCCTCGCCCGAAGCGATTAACTTCATGGCGAAGTTCGGCCGCGGCCTGATCTGCCTGCCGATGGCGGCCGAACGAATCGAACAACTCGGCCTCAGCATGATGGTCGGCGATAACCAGGCGCCGCTCGGCACCGCCTTCACGACGCCGATCACTGCGCGGCGCGCGGCCGGCTCGGGAATTTCAGCGCAGGATCGCGCGACCACGATTCTGCAAGCGGTGCGGGAAGATGCCACAGGTGCCGAATTCATCACGCCCGGCTACGTTTATCCGTTGCGGGCGCGGGACGGCGGCGTGCTGGTGCGCACCGGGCAAACCGAGGGGGCAGTCGATCTGGCGCGGCTCGCGGGGCTGAAGCCGGCCGGCGTCATCTGCGAAATCCTCAAGGAAGACGGCACTATGGCGCGACGCGATGACCTGATCGAGATCGCACGCATCCACGGCCTCAAGATGGTCACGGTCGCGGATATCATCGAGTACCGGCTGCGCAACGAGACCATGGTTCAGCTCATCGCGGAGGCGCGGTTGCCGACCGATTTCGGCGAGTTTCGCGCGTGTGTCTATCGGAATCGCGTGGACCAGAGCGAGCATCTGGTACTCATTATGGGCACCATTTTGCCGGAGCGCGCGGTGCTGGTTCGGGCGCATCGCGAGTACCTGCCCGGCGATGTATTCGGGTACACCAAGCGTAATACGCGCAATTTACTGCACTCCGCGATGGAACAAATCGCGCGCGCCGGGCAGGGCGTTATCCTGTATCTGAAGCGGGAATCCGATGCGATCGCCGGCGACATCGACGGCAACGGCGGTTCGCGCCGCGTCATTCGACAGGCGGCCAGCACCCGCTTCAATGCGCCGGAGGCCGACTTCCGCGACTACGGCATCGGCGCGCAAATCCTGCGGGATGTCGGCGTGCGCAGGATGATCCTGCTGACCGATCGGCCGCCGCGGCTGGCGAATCTGCCCGGTTATGGCCTGGAGATAGTTGACAGCGCACCGGTCTCAACCGACGGCGGCGAGCCGCTCGACGGATAATCGCATCTGCGCAGCGCTTCGCGGAACCGGTCGGCGGCCACGACTGTTAGCATCAGGGGCCGGCGCTCATCGTGGCGATGCGCCGCCAGCCGACTCCCGCAAGTGATCCGCATGATTGGATTCGCCGCGCGCAAGATGCGTTTGAACCCGCCTGGGGGCAGCGCCCCGCAGCTGAACCGTCGAGCGCGATCGGTCGTAGCGCTTGCGCTAAGTGCGATCGCGCTCACACTCGCGAGCGCGCTCTCCGCGCGGGCGGCAGCGCCGAATCCGGCCGATATCGTCGCGCTTCAATCGGCGACGCTCGAAGCTCCGCTGATCGCGGGACGCAGCAGTACGATCGCAGTGACCGCGCTCATCGCCGACGGCTGGCATATCAACTCCGACAAGCCGATCGGCGACTATGCGATCCCGACACGCCTCAATGTAACACCGCCCGCGGAAGTCGCGGTTGGCGCGGTCGTCTATCCGGAGGCTCAACTGGTAACGCTCGCATTTGCGGGCGCCGAAAAACTCGCGGTCTTCAGTGGTCAGGCGCGGTTCAGGATTCCGATCACCGCGAGCGGCAAATTCCGCAATGGTGTTGGGGCTCCTGCAAAGATCGAACTCTATTTTCAGGCGTGCAACGATTCCCAGTGCCTACGGCCCGCGTCGGTGATCAGGACGATCGATCTGGCAGCAGTCTCGGCGACGCCGGCGGCTATGGACTCTGGCGCGACGAGTGGATCGGCCGGGGGCGGGCTCGCATCGTCGGAAACCGCAATCGCCGACATCTTTCTGGCGCACGGCTATGTGATCGGCTTGCTGGCGGTGTTACTGGGGGGCCTCGCGCTGAATCTAACGCCCTGCGTCTATCCACTGATTGGCGTGACGATCGCGTATTTTGGCAACGAAAGCGGTGCGCCGCGTAAAGTGATCGTACTCGCGAGCCTCTACGTGCTGGGTATCGCGCTGATGTTTTCGGGCGTCGGGGTCGCGGTCGCGCTCTCGGGTGGCCTATTCGGCGCGGCGCTGCAGAATCCCTATGTGCTGGCGGTCATAGCTGCGATGCTGTTGACGCTGGCCGCCTCCAGTTTCGGGCTGTTTTCGCTGCAGCCGCCCCAATGGATTATGCAGCGGGCCGGGGTCGCGCGCCCCGGCTATCTCGGTGCATTGCTGATGGGCCTCGGGATGGGCGTGGTCGCCGCGCCGTGTATCGGACCGATTGTGCTCGGGTTGCTCCTGATGGTGCAGCAGCGGCAGAGCGCCCTGTTCGGGTTTGTCCTCTTTTTCACCCTGGCGGTCGGGCTCGGATTGCCATATATCGCGCTGGCGCTCGCCGCGGGGAATATCCGGCGACTGCCGCGCTCCGGCGAATGGCTGGCGTGGATCGAGCAGCTCTTTGGCTTCGTCCTGGTCGGCTTGGCGCTCTATTTCCTCGACCCGCTGACGCCAAATCGGCTGATCACCCGGATGCTGCCCTACTACGCCGCTGCCGTAGGGATTTTCCTTGGCCTGATATCGCGCGCGGGGCGCAATTGGCGTCCGTTCCTGGTGATCCGCTATGCAATTGGAGTGGTGTCCGCGGGCGCGTTGATCTACCTCCTGTTCCAACCAGGCAGCACGATGCCACAACTTGCCTTCGAGCCGTTCAATCCGGCGACGCTGCAGGCGGCGAAGTCCGCCGCGAAGCCGGTCGTTATCGATTTCAGCGCGGACTGGTGCGTGCCATGCCGCGAAATGGAGCGCACCACCTTTGTCGATCCGGCGGTGGTACGCGAGGCAGACGGATTCATTCGCATGCGCGCCAATTTAACCGCGGAGAATCCCGCCAACGAGGCGATCATCAAGGAATTTACGGTCGAGGGCGTCCCGACGATGGTCTTTATCGACGACCAGGGTGTGATTCGCAAGCGGCGGGTCGGATACGTCGGGCCGGGTGAGTTTTTGAGCTACCTGCGCGAGTTTAAATAGAAGGGGCAAACATAGGTTATTGAGTCGATTCGCGGGGCGCCACCATGACTAGGAACAGCGTTCTATTTAAACGAAGATTGGCTGGCATAAAGCAGTCCTGAACCTCACGACGATCGAAAGAATTTCCGGCCAATAAAATGGGCGCTTTTAAAGCCTCGCGAATTGTTTTCAAATAACGTTTGAACTGCTTCTTTTCTTTACTCGGCTCTCCTCACCGCATACAATGAAAACGCGGTTGGGAGCGGTTGCGAAGTCAGGTTGAGCTCCGTCCTTTTTCTATGCCAAACAAACAAAGTTCCGATGGTTACGGCGCCGAGTCTATCAGGGTTCTCGAAGGTCTCGAGGCGGTCCGAAAACGCCCAGGCATGTATATCGGAGACACCTCCGAGCGCGGCCTTCATCATCTGGTTTCCGAGATCGTCGACAACTCCGTCGATGAAGCGCTGGCGGGTCATTGCACGGAGATCAACGTCGCGATTCTGAGCGACGATCGGATTTCGATCGAGGATAACGGCCGCGGCATTCCGGTTGGGCCTCATCCGACGGAAAAGCGCGACACGCTCGAAGTTGTGCATACGGTGCTGCATGCCGGTGGCAAGTTCGATCGCGGCGCTTACAAGGTCTCGGGTGGACTGCATGGCGTGGGCGCCTCGGTGGTCAACGCGCTCAGCGCGCAGTTCGAAGTCGAAGTGCGCAAGAACGGCACGGTCTATTTTCAGGATTACGAGCGTGGCGCCCCGCAGCATCAGGTCGCGGATCGCGGCGCGACCAAAATCTCCGGCACCAAAACGACCTTTTCGCCCGATCCGACGATCTTCAAGGAAGTCGTCTTCAAACACGAGATCGTCGCGCGCTACCTGCGTGAAATGGCCTACCTCAACGCCGGTCTCAAAATTCGGCTAAAGGACGAACGTACCGGCAAGGAAGAGGAGTTCCATTACGAGGGCGGTATCGCGGAATTCGTCGAGTCGGTGAGCAAAGGCAGCGTGGCGTTGCACGACGTGATCTTTTTCAAAGGGATGCGCGAGGGAATCGACGTCGAAGTAGCGCTGCAATGGACCGACGCGTTCCACGAGACCATTTTCGCCTATGCCAACAATATCCACACGGTGGAAGGCGGAACCCATCTCTCGGGGCTCAAGTCGGCGCTGACGCGCACGCTCAACAGTTACGCGACCAAGAATAACCTGTTCGCCAAGAACAAGGATTTGCGCCTCGAGGGCGACGACACGCGGGAGGGCCTGGTCGCGGTCGTCAGCGTGAAAATTCCGGAGCCGCAGTTCGAAGGCCAGACCAAAACCAAGCTCGGCAATTCCGAAGTCGAGGGCCTCGTTTCGGGGCTGGTCAACGAGAAGCTCGGCGAGCATTTCGAAAAAACGCCTGGCATCGCGAAGCGGATTATCATGCGCGCGATCGACGCGGCGACGGCGCGTGAAGCGGCGCGCAAGGCCAAGGACCTGGTGCGGCGCAAGGGCGCGCTCGATTCCGGCTCACTGCCCGGCAAGCTCGCGGATTGCCAGGAACGCGATCCGGCGCGCAGCGAATTGTTCATCGTCGAGGGCGATTCGGCAGGCGGTTCGGCCAAGCAGGGACGCGATCGGCGAGTGCAGGCGATACTGCCGTTGCGCGGCAAGATCCTGAACGTCGAGCGCGCGCGTATCGACAAGGTGCTGTCGTCGGTCGAATTGCGCACGATGATCACCGCGCTCGGCATGGGGATCGGTGACGAAAAGGACGTCGCCAAGCTGCGTTACCATACGATCGTCATCATGACCGACGCCGACGTTGACGGATCGCATATCCGGACGCTCTTGCTGACGTTCTTCTTTCGTCAGTTTCCGGAAATCATCGAGGGCGGCTATCTGCACGTCGCGCAGCCGCCATTGTTTCGCGCCAAGAAAGGGAAGACCGAGCGCTATCTCAAGGATGAAGCCGCGCTCGAGGATTATCTGACCGACCTGGGTGCGGACACGATCACCTTCGAGACTGGCCAGGGCAAGGAGTCGCGCGAGCTCAAGGGAGCGCCGCTCAAAGGGTTGGTGCGCAAGCTGCTGCATCATCAGCGGATGTTCGAGAATCTGGAACGGCGATCGAAGGAACGCGCTATCGTCAGGGAGTTTGCCGTGATGGTCACCGAAAAGACCATCGCGGCCGAGACCTTTCGCGACCGGGACGCGCTGGATCAGGCGGCTAAAGCGATCGAGCAGGCGGTGGGCGTGTCGAATTTGGTCCATCGAATCGACCAGGATGAGGAATCGACCTTCAAGATCGTGTTCTCGCACACCCACAATGGAGCCACGCCGCCGACGGTCCTCGACCTGACCCTTTTTCACAGCGGCGAGCTGCGCGAAATCCGCAAGCTCGACGCGGACCTGGAGACCTACAAGGCGCCTTACAAGATCAGGACGGGTGACGACGAACGCACGGTTGACACACTGAAATCGGTCGCCGACGCGGTGGTGGCGGCGGGTCAGAAGGGCGTCGAGGTCCAGCGCTACAAGGGCCTGGGCGAGATGAATCCGGATCAGCTCTGGGAAACCACGATGAATCCCGAGAAGCGCTCGATGCTGCGGGTGGAAGTCGGGTCGCAGGAAGAGGCGGAGGAGATTTTCAGCCGGCTGATGGGCGATCAGGTCGAGCCGCGCCGGCAGTTTATCGAGGAGAACGCGCTCAACGTCCGCAACCTGGATATTTGATTTCGGCGGCCGTGGTTATCGCGCGACGCCGCTGCAAATTCGATGGCGACGCACAGCAGCCTCGCGTTCAAGATCGCAACGCCGCTTGGGTTCACAGTTCGCTGCATACAGACTTACTGGAATTTCATCGTCGCCCATAAACATCCGATTCTCCGTGGACGCGAAAAAAGAAGTTGGGGCTGCGCTCGCCGATCCGGATGAAATACGGCGCAGCCGGAAGGATTCGAATGTGCTTTTGTTCTATAGCGGCGGTTCTCCAAGATGGATATGCGCGGTCGCACGTCGTGAAAACGGAGAAGGATTCCTGATAACTGCCTATCCGACTGACACGATCAAGGCGGGAGAGCAGATATGGAAAAAATCAAAGTAGTTCACGATACGGTTGGTCAGACCCTGACGGTCTGGTTCGACGACCCTCAAACGGAGAGTGTCAGCGAAGAAACCGCGGAGGAAGTGGTCTTGATAAAGAACGCTACTGGCCGTGTGATCGGTTTTGAGCTTCTGCACTACTCTCCTGCTGACGCGGATGGCCTGGTGGTGGAGACGATTCTGCGATCGGCGCCGTAGGCTGTCGACGTCGAATTCGAGGTAGCGTCGCTTTGGCGAGTGATAAATCCATCCCCTTTCCAATCGGCGATGGCGAGGACGCGGAGCTGGCGCCCACTCATACGCCGGCATCGCCAAATAACGGGACAGGATCCGTTATGAATGGCGTGAAAGAGCCGATCTCCGTCCAAAACGAGCGGAAAGAAAATCAAATGAACGAACTCGCGTGGCCCTCAGCGCGCCCGGATCAAGACGAAGCGGTGCGGCTGTTGCGCGAGATGCGTCACGATCTCGCCAAGCTGGTGAAGATTTCCGAGAAGGCGTCGCGCCGCAACAAGGCTCATCTCGATTATCTCGAAGGGACGAAGTTGTCGCGCCGCTGGGGCCTCGCCTTGTTGATCCTGATCGCCATCCTGATGGTGATCCAGATCCTGCAGATGGCCGGCTACGGACCGGGCGGCGGCACCGGCGACGACAACACCCAGACCTTGCAACGAGTCCATACGAATACTCTCACCTTCCAAAGAATACATACGGCTGGCTGATATAAATGGCTGATACCAACGGCAACGAACCGATACGTAACGAACCTGCGCGCCTGAATATCGAAGACGACATGCGGCAGTCCTACCTGGACTACGCGATGTCCGTGAATATCGGGCGCGCGCTGCCCGACGTCCGCGACGGCCTCAAGCCGGTCCATCGGCGCATCCTCTACGCGATGTTTCGCGAGGGCCTGCTTTCGTCGCGCCGCTACTCGAAATGTGCCGGCGTCGTCGGCGAGGTGCTCAAGCGGTATCATCCGCATGGCGACAGCGCGGTGTACGACTCGCTGGTGCGCATGGCGCAGACCTTCAGCATGCGCTATCCGCTGATCGACGGGCAGGGCAATTTCGGATCGATCGACGGCGACCCGCCCGCCGCATACCGCTACACCGAATGCCGGCTTACGCGATTGGCTGAGCGGATGCTCGCCGATATCGATAAGGACACGGTCGATTTCGTCGATAATTTCGACGGCTCGCAGCAGGAGCCGGAATACCTGCCGGCACAGATTCCGAACCTGTTGATCAACG